>Ga0068860_100002595_pt1 | contig 18903 bp, 19 predicted proteins | sample KBSSwiS32_FD_66597 | JGI IMG/M metagenome (GOLD analysis project Ga0068860, IMG submission 66597) | Switchgrass rhizosphere microbial communities from Kellogg Biological Station, Michigan, USA - KBS Switchgrass S3-2 | ecosystem: Host-associated > Plants > Roots > Rhizosphere > Soil ...
GCCATTGTGGCCAAGACTGCGATGAGCGCGCCGAAGGTCGTTACGCCAGTTGGCAGTCCGCGCGAACTCTCGCTCGGAGGCGCTTCCAAGACTGGAAGCGTTTCTGCTCCGTGCTCAGTGGTTAGGGACATTCGGAGCCAGCGATGCCGCTGCTGGAGTCAACAGAGGCGGGCGCAGTGGCGCACGAAACCCGTAGTATCTGGACGCTTTTTTGAAGCGTGCAGGCGGGGCTAGGCGGTGAGGCTTGAGTAGAGGCTTAATAGCCTGATTTTTGACGACGGGTTTAGCGGACAGGTGACAAACGCCGGTGAGCGCGATTCTTAGACTGTTCTCGCCGCGCGCTTCCTCGTAATCCGCTACGGCGGCTTTCAGTGCGTCCGAATCACTGCAATCGCCGGAAACCGGCAACGCGTGCCAATTGCAGAACACCCAGTTCGCGCCATTCTTCGCCTCCACCCACGCGGCCTTACCTGTGATGTGAACGCGAAACCGTTCGGTCTCGAAAACGGCTGAAGTCATTTATGTTTCCTTTTCAATTGGTGAAGTAGATTGCAACCGGACTGCAGAAACTAGTGCATGTGCGAAAACAGGAACCAAATCACGATCAAAAATCCCGGAACTCCCAAGATCCAAGCTGCTATGTATTTCATCTGACAACCTCGACTACCTAACCTGCAATTGCCGTGCCAATCAGTTCGATTCCGGAAGCCGATGCTGCAGTTCGCTTACCAGTGTTCTCGGTTCGGTCGGCTTAGAGAGCTGCTCGATATCAGTATTCAAATCCGCATCCAGGCCGTGATGCTGGCAGAGAGCCTTGAGCATTTCAAGCATTCTGGTAGATTCAAGCTCCGCCAGCAGATTGATCTGGAGATCGAGATGCGCGCGTTGATCGGCTTGCCGTGCGGCGCGGTTCTGGCTCATCAATATAAACAACGAAAGAAAAATCGCTTCCAGGGAAACCGCGAAGGTGAGAAAGGGGTAAGGGTAGGGATCGAATTCAGGAAAGGCGGGAACCAAACCCGCATTCAGCAGAATCCACGCCCCGAACCAGAGAAAATGGAATACGATGAACCAGGCTCGTCCCGCATAGTGCGAGACGCCATCGCCGACGCGTTCACCCAAAGATCGTTGGTCCAGGGCCTGCTGCTCTAACTCGCAAACAGCCCGAATATTCTTAAGGACGACTTTAGATGCCGGTGCCCCGCTTGCCTGCGGCTCTGAAGAATTTGCGGTGGTGGTGGTTCTACTGCCCTGCGGATCCAACTTCTTTTCGCCCTCCTCTTTCCAAACCAAACTTTGGACTTTGGGAGTCTCCTTCCACCTTAATGTGCAGAAACGTACCAGCGCCGTTTTTCGCAAATATCGGATCCACCGGTTTAAGGGCCCATCGTTTCCAGCCCGTCATGGTCTGCGAAACCTTCGCTTGCAGGGCCAGGGCGCCGTGGAAATCCAGCTGGTCGGCATCCAGGTCGTAGTTTCCAGCCAATTGAACTGCTGCACCGGGGATGTTGAAAAACAAACTGCTGAACGTAATGACCTGGTCCTCCAGCTTGAACGAGCCAGTCATATTCGAAACCACCTCGTCGATTTCCTGGTTGCCCGGTTTGCCCTGCCCCCGCCGGCTCAAGGAATCGATCTGATCCTGAATGCTCGACTTGAGAAACCTACTTTGCGACAGCTCAAATCGGCCATCTAGAAGAAGCTTTTCCTTCACAGTACCGGTCAGTGGAGGGATATCAATCTTAGTCGTCATCGATATCCGGCCTTCCATGGAAGGCTGACCCTTCACCCCCAGCCGCAGCAAGTCTTTCAAATTGCCGTCTGGCATCGAAACGTCCAGCGAAATGGTGCGCCGAGCCTTTTTCTCCCGCTTGATCACGGCTCCGCTGGTTGTAAAATGCGTGCTTCCGAGCGTGGCTTTCACTGGACTCAGAATTGTATTTCCGTTGGTCCCGTCCACCTGCACCTCAAAGGTGGTCTCGAGAGGCACCGGATTTCCCGCCGACTTCAAGCGAAAGTCTGCTACCGAAGCCTGCCCCCAGGCGCGAATTGTATCTAGCGTACCTTCAAACTGTCCGGTGGAATTAAGGATTCCCGCGATCCCGTGAAAGACGCTCAAATCAGCATGCTCGAAGGTATACTTTCCCGCGAGAGGCGTATCGCTGGGTCCCTCCGCCACCCAAGGGCCAAACGTTCCCCGGCTGTGAATCAGCCCGGGAGGCTTCGGATTCGTCAGCTCGGCATCGTAGTTCATCGCGATATCCTTGCCGGCCGATTCGAGACGTAGCCGATGGATATCGAAGGTGAGAGGAATCCGGCTGGCATCTCGCGGGAGGATCACCAGCGTGGCGTCGTTAATCAGCACTTCTTCGATCACAACGCGAGTGGCGGATGCTTGTTCCTTCGCGGTTTCGTCCGGATCAGAGCGAGGCGCCGAAGAACTAAGCCTGGGCCGTTCTCCCTTGGGCGGGACGTAAATCTTCATTCCATCGAGTTGAACCAGCGGAACCGTCTTGGTCTTTCCGAACAACAGTGCTAGATCCACGTCGAAATGAAACTTCTTGATCGCGAACATGGGTGGCAGATCCCGACGTCCCATATGACGAAGGAGAAGACCTTCGCCGTCCACCTCTGCCACCGCACCGCGCCCGCCCGAGAGCGCCAGCCGCCAGGTAGAAACTCTTGGCATGTGGATGTGCAGAGCATTCAACTCAACTTCGCTATGAAAGCGGTCGCGCAAATATCGAATCGCCTGATTGCGAATGTAGGGCTCGTAGCGCTTCGCCAGGATCGAACTAATAATCCCAATCGAAACCACGATAGCCACTGCTAGCAGGCCCGCCGCGATCAGCCAGCGCTTCTTTTTATGATTCACGTCGGGCGATGAAAGGCAACTCGATAGCCATCACTAACTTCTTGGAACAGTTAGTCAACGCGCCCGAGATTGTGTTTTGGTGCAGTTCAAACCTGCTGCGACTGCAAAATGTGCACCCTGCCGTTCAGCGAATAGTTCTTGCAGCGAAAGTAGAATCTGCAGGGCTCAGTACTGATGCATAATCCTAAAGCCTTCGTTTTGTAGGACTTGGAAATGGGCCAAAAGCTGCTCATCGGACAATGAGAGTCCGCTGACTCCAGAGGTATCTATATGAACAAAGATTGTCTGATCGGATTTTCGCTGGGCGTTGGTGTAGGAGCCGCCCTCGGCATACTACTGGCGCCGCGATCCGGTGAAAAAACTCAGAAGATGATCGGCCGCAAGATTCGCAAGAGCACGGACTATTTCCAGGATCAAGCGTCCGGTCTGCGAGATTCCGCGGCCGATTTGGTTGAAAAAGGAAAAGAGCAGGTCGCGCGCCATCGCCAAGCCTTTGAACACGCCTATAAGCGCGCCATGGCTTGATCGAAAGGAAGCAGACCGAAAGAAAGGGGATCAGAAATGAGAATCATAGTAGGATCCTTCATAGCGTGCGGGGTTTTGCTGGCACAGGCGCCGCAGGCGCCGAATCCCGCCCAACGTAATGTAACGGAACAACCCGGCGCATCCGTGCCGATTTACCGGGTGACCGTGGTGGCGCGAACCGCTAAAGCCATCAATTACAATCACCGGAGCGGACCTACGGAAATCGACTTCCGAGGTACCGCGCTTATGCCGGAGGCACGCGGCGAAGCCAAAGTAGAAAGTAAACAAGGCGTTATCAAGATAAACGCCGATATGCGAAAGTTGCAGCCGCCCGGCCAGTATGGTCCGGAGTATTTGACCTATGTGCTGTGGGCGATTACACCGGAGGGTCGCGCGACGAACGTCGGTGAAGTGGTGCTGAACGGCGATAAGAGTTCCATCGATGCGACCACGGAACTGCAAAGTTTCGGCCTGATCGTTACCGCCGAGCCCTATTTCGCCGTTACTCAACCCAGTGACGTAGTGGTGATGGAGAATTTCACTCGTCGCGACACCACGGGAACCATCGAGGAAATCGATGCGAAATATGAGCTTCTGCAAAGAGGCCAGTATTCGCTCAACGTGAATCCTGCCGAGCTTAAGCCGTTCCGGATGGACAAAAAGGTCCCTCTCGAACTTTATGAAGCTCGCAACGCCGTTCAGATTGCGCGCTGGACTGGAGCTGACCGATATGCTCCGGACACGTATCAGAAAGCCGTCATCGGTTTGCAGAACGCGGAAGGTTACCTGATCGGTAAAGGCGGCAAGAAGCCCATCGGTACGGTAGCCCGCGAAGCAGTCCAAATGGCGGAGGACGCGCGTATTATCACAGTGAAGAAGATTGCTGACGAGCAGCTGGCTGCCGAGCGCCGCGCAGCGGCGGACCGGGAAGCTAAGGCTAATGCGGAAGCCCAAGCCGAAGCTCAGCGCAGGGCACAGGCTGAAGCAGCCCAGAGAACCGAAGCTGCCGAAAGAGCGCGGGCCGAGGCTGAACGGAGTGCTGCTCAACTAGACGCACAGCGGACCCGGCAGGAAGCCGAAAGGGTGCAGATTGCGGCCCGGGAGGAGGCAGATCGTTTACGTCGCGAGACCGAGGCGCAGCGTGCTGCCGCGCTGGCAGACATCGATCGTGCAACCCGAGAGAAGGCCGAAGCCGAAGCGGCCCGCGCGGCGGCAGTAACCCAACAGCAGGCAGCCTTGGCGGAAACCGAGAAAGCCAAGCTGGCAGCTCAGGAATCGGATCGCTTGCGATTGAAAGCGGAAACAGAAAAGGCTGAGCTGCGCGCGGAACTGCTGCGCCAATTCAACCTCATTCTTGAGACGCGAGATACAGCCCGCGGCCTAATCGTAAACATGTCGGATGTTCTTTTTGATACCGGCAAGTCCACCTTACGGCCCGGTGCCCGAGAGAAGCTGGCTAAGGTTTCAGGAGTGATCCTGGGACACCCTGGCCTGCGGCTCCAGGTCGAAGGGCACACCGATAGCGTGGGCGGTGATGAATATAACATGCGGCTCTCTGAGCAGCGTGCAGCGGCAGTGCGCGACTATCTGGTTCACGAGAATTTACCTGCTGCCTCCATCACGGTTAGAGGGTTCGGGAAGACTCAGCCAGTCGTTTCCAACGACACCGCTGCCGGCCGGCAGAGAAATCGGCGCGTCGAGCTGGTGGTCTCGGGCGAGATTATCGGAACTCGGATCGAAAGCGCGACCATACGATAACGATTTCTAAAAGGAGGAGTAGAGATGAAAAAAGCAATGCTAGGACTGGCGTTCGTGATGGGTGGTGCCATTCTCAGCGCCCAAATTTCGGTCGGAGTCCGAATAGGGACTCCGCCCCCGCCGAGGGTTGTCCGCGTTCAGCCACGTAGCCCCGGAGCTGGCTTTGTCTGGGTAGACGGATATTGGTACCCCAATGGCAGGCGATACGTCTGGCACGACGGGTATTGGACGCGTCCTCCCTACGGGAGCGCGCGTTGGATCGGACCCCATTATGAGGGTGGAATGTTCTATGAGGGCTACTGGGACGGCGAGCGTGGCAACTACCGGCACGATCATCGTTGGGACCGCGACCGCCGCAATCGCGACTATGACCGCTATCACTAGAGCGGTTCAATAAACGAAGCATGAATCCGAAGGCCTCAGCGCTGTTGGCGGACCCGCATCCCTGCGGACACATTGTCTATCCGTATACGGACAGAGATTTGCTGGCCCAAGCCGTTTGTCTTTACGCCAGCGCAGGCCTTCGGAAGGATGAAGCAGTAATTTTGATCATGCGGCGGGACAATTGTCCTGCGATTACAGGTGGTCTTTGCCGCCAGGGCTTCGATTTGCAGGATTTGCAACGAACCGGCCAACTTAACTGCATGCTTGCCGAAGACACGCTGCCTCGCTTCATGGTGGATGGCATGCCCGATGTGAAAAAACTCGAAGCTTTGGCGGAAGGCTGGATTGGGACGGCTCGGGCAAGGATGCGAAATGGCTCGAAAGTCTCGCCTATTAGAGCATTCGGAGAAATGGTGTGCCCGGCTGGAGCAGTTATGGGGCAATCTCATCGAAGCCCACTCGTTTTCTCTGCTGTGCAGCTATCAATTAACCGGTCCTGCGCCGAAAACTTTGGCTTCTGAACTGGGGGCGTGCCACGCCCACAATCTAGCTTGAATGTCCTAATGGCCGCGAAGTCGCCCACCGCTCTACTATTTCCTGCACCGCCTGCACGAACGCATTAAAGTTAGCCGGCTTGATGACGTAATCACTCGCTCCATTTTCTAGCGCAAGGCGTCGATCTTCTCCGTTGGACGAACTGGTGAACACCACGATGGGAGGCCCGTTAGACGCCTTCTGCCTCTGAAGGAATGAGTGGCCGTCTCCCTTGGGAATGCTTAGGTCCAGAATGATGAAGTCAGATTTGGAGCCGACCCCTTCCAGTAGTTTCACCGCCTGTTCACCGTCATACGCTATAGCCACGTCGGCTGGAATGGGCGATCCGCGTAGCGCTTCGCGGATCATCATCACGTCCGCGGGGTTATCTTCGATCAGCAGGAGATGCAGCATTTCCTAGCCGGGAGATGCGGCGCCCCCTGTTTCTGTTTCCGTCCAAAAAGGTCAGCCTTGAGGGAAATTGGCCTCTAAAGTGCTCATCCGAGAGTATGATAGACCGATTCGTTCTCATTCTTGCAGGCCTTCTAGCAGCCGGATTGGTCGGATCCTTCCTTCTGTACGTTTCGGCGCTAGCGCTGTTGACGAGTATCGCCATGCTTCTCGGGCTGATAGCCACGCTGGCCCTAGGCTTCTGGGCGGGCCTTAATTCCGCAAATCAACCCCCGGCGAACCCACGTAAAGGAAACACCGTTCAGGTAATAAATACGACCGGTGATGTGACGTTCTTGCCAGACATTCCGGCCGTGAACATGAAACGAGAAACCGGAATGCATATCGTCGCGTCGCGTGATCGCGTTGACGAGCTCACTGGTGCAGTTTCAAACCGGTAGGAGACGAACATGTTGATGACAATTTTCGTGATTCTGCTCGTAATGTGGCTGTTAGGGATGGTCACTTCGTACACTCTCTACGGTTACATTCACATTCTGTTGATCATTGCTATTGCGGTATTGTTGATTCGTGTGATTCAGGGTCGAAGGGCATTATAAGCAGCATTAGGACAAGGAGGGACTGTGGGCAGGCCTAAAATTCTGGTAATCGAAGACAACGCCGCTGACATCGAGCTTCTGCGCTTCGCGCTAGATCGACAAGGAGAGTACGAGTTGCAGATCTTGCAGGACGGAGAAGAGGCGCTGCGGTTTATCGCAGAGCATCGGGCCGGTATCCATCCGCCCGATCCTTGTGTCATCTTGCTGGATGTGAATCTGCCAAAGTACGACGGGCTGGAAGTACTGGACGCCTTGAAGGGTACGCCGGTGCTGGATCATATCAAAGTAGTAGTATTGTCATCGCTCACTAGTCCTGAGGCCCGCGCCGAAATCCAGAACAAGGGAGCGCTTTACAGAACCAAGCCCGTCACACTTAAACACTTTCTAGAGTTGGGGGCGGAAATCTTTGCACTTTGCAAAGAGCCTGTCCTGGCATAAAGCCCTGGTGCGCAAACCCCTATTTATCAAGTGCTTGACCGGCTAATACAGCGAAGGGAAGAAAACTGGAAACACTAGCCCTCCCTGGCGAATCTTACGAAGGAAATGGGGAAAACATAATCGTGGGTCTGCGTAGCGTCCGGGCAAGCGCAAGCCATCCTTCCCCGAGTGGACTTGCCGAAGCGAGCGGGATAGACGTCTTGGCTAGTGGTGATCGCAACCGCGAAGCAAACGAGCGGATACCTGAGCCGGAGCGGGAAGAAACCCCCGAAGACAGCCGCCCGTTAGTCTTGGTAGTCGAGGATAACCAGGCCGACGTGTTTCTTGTTGAGCAGGCGGTCCGGCTTCGAAAGCTTCCGGTTCGTCTTTTGATGCTCGACAACGGAGAGGACGCGCTGCGCTACTTTGCGCTTGCTGATTCCGACCCTGCCGCCCCCTGCCCGGCCGCCGTTCTTTTGGATTTGAATTTACCAAGACGGTCTGGGCGAGAGGTGCTCGAACAAGTGAAGTCAACCCTCCGCTGCCGCAATGTGCCGGTGATCATCCTTACGTCTTCGAACTCCCCCGAGGACCGGCGAGAAACCGCGGCACTAGGAGCTACCCGTTATTTCCGCAAGCCCACTTCCTATCAGGAGTTTCTCAAGATCGGCGAAGTGCTGGAAGAAGTGCTGGCTGAGCATCGCCCCTAGTCGATACGGTGCGCTTTTTATTGGGCCAAAGGCGGCTCATTGCGCAGCGTGAAATGAAATTCGGAACCACTCCCGGGATTCGATTCCACCCAAATCCGTCCGCCGTGCGTTTCGACGATCCTCCGGCACACCGCCAGGCCCATTCCGCATCCCGGAATATTCTTGCCGTGAAGGCGCTTGAAGGGGACAAAAACCGATTCGTGATATTGCTTCGCTATCCCGATCCCGTTGTCCCGCACCGAAATCTTCCACTCTCCCCCTCGATCTCGTGCGGCTTCGATTCGGACTTCGACCGGCAAATCATGATTTCGATACTTGATCGCGTTGGCGATCAAGCAGTGCAGCACTTGCTGCAGCCTAAGAAAATTCCCCCAAACCATCGGTAAAGCCGGGCTCACCGTGACGTTAGCTCCGGATTCTAAAGTCGGCTGGTGCAGGCTCTTTACCGCTCCGTGGGCAACGCTTTTCATATCGACCATGCCATACGTAGCCGGGTTGTCAGATGCGGCTTGCGAATAAATCAGGATGTAGTCCAACAGATCGCGCATCCGATCCGTGCCGTCCAGCATGAAATCCAGATATTGACGCTCGCGATCTGAGAGATTTTCGCGTCGAGCTTCGGCAATAAGCTGCGAGAACGTATTCACCGCCCGCAGGGATTCCTGAAAATCATGCGACGCACGCAGGGCGAACTGCTGGAACTCTTCCTGCGCGACCTTCAGTTTTCCTTGCAGTAGACTGGCACGGTCATGGGCGGCGGCAAGTTCCTGCTCCAGGGTTTTGATTCGCGCGTCAGCGCTCGCGGCAGGTCGGCTCACGTTTGCCGCCTGAGGGTTCATGCAACTTCACTTCCCGCCGTTTGCGCACTTTCCTTTTCAGGAACGGCCGGCCGGGCCAAACGATTGTAAAGAGTTCGCACACTGATCCCCAACATATGCGCGGCTTTCTTGCGATCATTGTTGGCTAACTGGAGAGTGTACATGATGTAATCCATCTCCACTTCGTCAAGCGTTTTGCCGCCCTCCGCGCGAGGAATCGGGTGTTCCGCCGCTTGAGGAGCACTGGTTGGGACTCCGAAGGTTTTGGGCAAATGCCACGGGTGAATCGTGCCCTTACCAACCGTGATCACCGACCATTCCAGCACGTTTCTCAATTCACGTACGTTGCCGGGCCAGGCATGTGACATCAGCCGCTCTAACGCCCCCGCATGCAGGCCGGTCACATGAGTATCATGCTTGCGATTCAGGTCCGCCAGAATGGCCTGCGCCAGCAAGGCGATATCATCTTTGCGTTCCCGCAGCGGCGGCATGTGAATGTTAAACACATTCAGGCGATAGTACAGGTCTTCCCGAAGAGTCTTGCGATCCAGTGCGCTCACCAAACGGTTCGTGGCCGCCAGCACTCGAACGTTCACCGGGGTTTCGGACGTTCCACCCAAGCGGCGCACTTTCGATTCCTCCAGTGCTCTCAGCAGGCGCGCCTGCATGTTCACCGGCATCTCACCGATCTCGTCGAGCAAGAGTGTTCCGCCATCCGCCTGTTCGAAACAGCCCGCGCGGCGTCCGATCGCTCCAGTGAAAGCACCCTTTTCATGACCGAACAGTTCGCTCTCAATCAGGTCCTGTGGAACTGCCGCGCAGTTAATTGCGACAAAGGGCCGCGCGGCTCGTGGGCTCAGTCTGTGGATGGTTCGGGCCACCATCTCCTTACCGGTTCCGCTTTCGCCCGTGATCAGGACGGACGCAGTCGTCGGAGCCACGCGCTGGATCAGCGTGCTGACTTGCTGCATGGGCTTCGATGCGCCCACCAGGTCACCCAAAATGCCGTGATATCCCAGTTCCCGCTGCAGGCGTTCTGTTTCGCGAACCAAGGAGCCGTATTCAACGGCCCGTTCGAGAAGAGTCCCCAGCACCGAAAGATCCGCCGGCTTTTCCAGAAACCAGAAAGCCCTCAGCTCGTGGACAATCGAGACGGCCTGAGCAATGTTGCCGAACCCAGTGAGCACGATCGCGGGAGGTGCTTCTCCGGCGGACGCCAAGCTTTGCAGCAGCTCAAAGCCATCCATCCGCGGCATCATTAAGTCGGTCACGATGACCGAGATCGGATGCGTTTCCAGCCTCGCGAGGGCTTCCTCTCCATCGCCAGCCTGTTCCACTGCATAGCCCAGCGAGGATACCATCTGGGCCAGTCCCGTACGCTCCATGGGATCGTCATCGACCACCAGGACGGCCTTTTTCGCTGTGGAAACGCGCGCGGTATCAGAATCGGCCGCAGCGGTGCGCTTTACCCGATCATGAGGTGTCATACGGAGCACCTTGGATTGCCGGCCATGCCGAATAAATTCATCCCTCGTTAGATCGCTTGCTTCGGCAAAAGTTTCCCGAAATGGGCACCTGTGCATCGTGCATCTGCGCTTTTATACTACCTGAAGTTGCGTGCAAAAATTGCCGACGATGCAAAATGTGCAGTCTAACCACGTCGTAACATATTTATTATCAACACATTAACTTTTTCAGAAGGGCGGTGCATTAATTGCACTCTTTCGTCCATAATGACTAAAGAAGCGTATGCACGGGCGTATCAGGACGGGCTCCCCCTGACGTTCCGATTCCTTCTTTCCCGTGGAGTCGCTCGCGATACCGCCGAAGAAATCAGCCAGGCTGCTTGGATGCGAGGCTGGGAGCGCCTCGTCCAATTGCGAAGCGAAGACTTGATTTCCACTTGGGTTAACACCATTGCGCTGAATCTGTACCGGCGTGCTATCCGCCAGGAACGCCGCCTGCAGGGATTGCAGGAGCCGCTATACGCAAAGCCGACTATGAATTGGGCGGCGATCGAACTGCGACGAATCTTACGTTTTTGCCGCTTGCCGGATCGGCAATTACTCGAGGCTCAAATGGTCGGTCAGACGGCGGAAGAAATTGCGCACGATCAGGGCGTCAGCCAGACGGCTATTCGGATCCGGCTCTTGAGGGCTCGAAGGGCAGCTCGCCAAGCCGCCGAGAATGCTCGGGTCCGGCGCAAAACCTACGGCGCCGCTGCGGCCCAATTTCGTTCATCCGCGGCATAATCAACCTGCTCTCTTGAAGAACTGGACGGCGCGCTCGTGCCGTTGGGCGGCTTCCCGGCTCGGGAACGTCCCAAGATTTCTCCGTTTGCCGGTGCGCGGATTCTTCTTGCGGGAGTAGAGCCGATATTGTCCGGATGGTAGTTTCCGTATCATGCTCTACTCCTTATGAGTTCGCGGCCCTGCTATGCTCTTGGCTTGCTATGCCCTGGAATGAGCTGGATACTTGGCAGACGCCTCGGATGTCGAAGAAATATCCTGCGCTCCGCTGCGCTTCAGTGCTTCCTTAGCGCGGTCGATCTCATTAGACGTGCTGCAGTGCACCGATAGGAGCACGCCGCCGTTCTTGATCCGGCCTTCATAGCGCTTGGCTTCGTACTCGGGAATGCCGAGGCCAACTAGCGCGCCGATCAGGCCTCCCACAGTTCCACCAGCTCCTATTCCCGCCAAGGTTCCCATAATCGGTCCGGCCGCGATCAACGGCCCCACGCCGGGAATCGCCAGTGCACCGAGACCCGCCAGGAGGCCGAGTGTTCCGCCGATCACGCCGCCGGCGGTTGCTCCGGTTGTAGTTCCTTCCGGCACTTTCGTATTCTTTTCATGCGCGAATTGGCGCGAACTATTGCTGTCCTCCATCAGCACTGAAATATCGTCGCCCGAAAAACCTTGCGACATCAGTTGGTTCACGGCCGCCTCGGCCTGGTTCGTTGTGGCATAGATTCCGAAAACTGCAGTCTTCTTGTTTTCCATATTTCAATCTCCTTAAGTGTGTTGCGAACAAATATTACGGCTTCGAAGGCTCCACGGATAGTTGATTCGTCACTTTGGCGTCTCCGCCCGCGATCCGCGATGCTGTTGCCGTGATGGTCTGAAGCTCGGCATCCGAGCGGACCGGACCCTTGAGCGTCACGATACCGTCCTGGACGATGATCTTCACGTTGTGGCCGTAGGTGGAGAGAGATTTATCCTTGGTAATCTCCCGCCTGATTTTGGCCGCCAGGTTTCGATCGGCAGCTGTTTCCTTTTGCTGGTCCGCTGTCGCTTCGCCTGGGTTGCGGTCGCGCTGGTTCACTTGGGTATTGTCTTGCTTCACTTGCGCCGGCGAAGGAATCGCGGAACAAGCTAACAGGGCAATAAAAATTCCGCTAATGTAGGTTTTCCTCATGCGGAGACACATGCAAGCAGTGCTCCACACGAGCAAGCGCTGAAGTATCAATTGCTCACGGCGGACGATGTATTTGGGAGGGTAGTTTTGACCGCTCGATATTTTCTCCCGAGGCACCTTCTGCATGGTTTTCTCTTGGTAACGCTCTCCATCAAGTTGCGATCCACCGTGTAGCCCGGCACAGCACGGGTTCGCCAAAGTGAAGTGAAAGGAAGTTTTTATGCCCTCAACGATGTCAACTGTCGAGGATTTACTGGTAGAACAAATACGCGACTTGTACGATGCTGAAAAGCAGCTGGTTCGCGCTCTGCCGAAAATGGCCAAAGCCGCCAGCTCCGATGAATTGCGCCAGGCGATTGAAGATCATTTGGAGGAAACAACCAACCAGGTGCAGCGCCTGGAGCAGGCCTTCGAGCAACTGGACAAAACGGCCAAAGGAAAAACATGCAAAGCGATGAAGGGCTTGATCGAGGAAGGCGGCGAAGTCATCGAAGAAGACTCCGAAGCGCCGATCAACGATCTGGCTCTCATCGCGGCGGCACAACGGGTGGAGCACTATGAGATCTCGGCCTATGGGACGGCCAAGGCTATGGCCAACCACCTGGGCGAGGACGAAGTCGCATCACTGCTGGAGGCGACGGAAGACGAGGAAAAAGCTGCCGATCATAAATTGACCGAGATCGCCATGGGGTTGATGCAGGATGCCAAGAGCCGCGGAAATGGAGCCGGATCCGGCCAGGAAGAAGACGAAGAAATGGACAATCAACCGGCTTCCAGGAAGCCGGTGACTGCTCCAAAAGCGCAAGCGATGCGCGCCCAACGCAAGTAGCAGATAATCCCTGAGAGGGCCGGTTAAAGTCCGGCCCTTTCTTGCTCAAGCCGGGCGCAACGCTCGTGGACTTCTCGAACCAGCCGGCCCAGTTTCATAAAGTCCCTCAAGTTTGAAGGCTTTCTAAAGTACTCCGTGGCGCCGAGCTTCATCAGGCGATCCCGGTCGGCTGGCGACGCCGACGACGTCATGATGACGACCGGAGTGTGAGCCAACCGGGGACTCTGACGGATTCTCTCGAGAACCTCGTCGCCTGTCCTCCTGGGCACGTTCAAATCGAGCAACAGGACATCCGGACAAGGCGCGGAAGCGTTCGAATCCATCTCGTCAATCCTGCGGATGGCCAACTCCCCATCATCAGCAATATCCCAATCAACTCTGAGACCTTCCCGGCGCATCGCCTCGCGGACCAGATAGACGTCAGCGGGACTGTCCTCTACGAGGAGAAGCGAAAGCTGGTCTGGATGCCGATTTCCCATGACACCGTATGCCTTCAGGAGGTACTCTCTTTTTTCGGGGTTCCAACATAACGTCGCACGATCTTCTGACGAATGGCAAGCCCGATTTGTCTTCCGGTCTAACTCATTGATTAATCTAAGCTTATCATGAATCTCGACGTTGGGATCGGCCAGTGACATAATCTGTAACGTGCCTTACTGCCGAGGGATCAATCTTTTACATATTTCTAGACCCGAGGCTGGCCCGCGCCCGTCGTGAATTTTGGGGAGGACTCATGCGAGAGATTCCGATTGCGGATATTCTTGATGCCAATCAACTTTTGGCATCGCTGATTGCATTCAAGAAAGGGGATTTCTCAGTCCGCCTCCCCGTAAACCAGATTGGTCTGCCGGGCAAGATCGCTGACGTCCTCAATGACATTTTCGAGCTGAACGAGAACATGGCGAATGAGCTTTCCCGTGTAAGCACGGCGGTAGGCAAAGAGGGCCGCATTGGGCAGCGAGCCTCGCTATCGGGTGGTGGCGGGAACTGGGGCTCGTGCGTCGAATCGGTGAATTCGCTGATCTCCGATCTGGTGCAGCCCTCAACCGAGATCGCGCGCATCATCGGTGCGGTGGCGCAGGGCGACCTTTCCCAGAAAATGTCGCTGGAAGTGGAAGGACGTCCGCTGCAAGGCGAGTTTATCCGAACGGCCCGCGTGGTGAACACGATGGTCGATCAGCTCAATTCCTTTTCGAGCGAAGTTACGCGCGTGGCGCGCGAAGTCGGTACGGAAGGCAAGCTGGGCGGCCAGGCCGTGGTAACGGGCGTCGCCGGAACCTGGAAGGATCTAACGGATTCAGTGAACTCGATGGCGTCGAACCTGACCAATCAGGTTCGAAATATCGCCGAAGTGACCACCGCGGTGGCGCGCGGCGACTTAACCCGCAAAATCACGGTGAACGTGCAGGGCGAGATTCTGGAGCTCAAGAACACCTTCAACACAATGGTGGATCAGCTCAGCTCCTTCGCCAGCGAAGTAACTCGTGTCGCGCGCGAAGTCGGCACCGAGGGTAAGCTCGGCGGCCAGGCCATGGTGACGGGCGTCGCGGGTACCTGGAAAGATTTGACGGATTCAGTAAATTCGATGGCGTCGAATCTGACGTCGCAGGTTCGAAACATCGCGGAAGTGACAACGGCCGTTGCCAAGGGCGATCTCTCCCGCAAGATCACGGTAGACGTACTGGGCGAAATCTTGGAGTTGAAGAACACCATCAACACGATGGTGGATCAGCTGAGCTCTTTCGCGAGCGAAGTGACGCGCGTTGCGCGCGAAGTTGGAACCGACGGCAAGCTGGGCGGCCAGGCCGTGGTGAAGGGCGTCGGCGGCGTGTGGGACGCGTTGACGGATTCGGTCAACTTCATGGCCGGAAATCTCACGGCACAGGTCCGAAATATTGCGGAAGTTACGACTGCAGTGGCCAATGGCGATCTCTCCCGCAAAATCACGGTAGACGTACGCGGCGAAATTCTGGAATTGAAAAACACCATCAACACGATGGTGGATCAGCTCAGCTCGTTCGCCAGCGAAGTGACGCGCGTCGCGCGCGAGGTGGGAACCGAGGGCAAGCTCGGCGGTCAGGCGATGGTGAAGGGCGTCGGCGGCGTGTGGAAGGATTTGACGGACTCGGTCAATTCGATGGCCGGAAATCTGACAGCGCAGGTCCGGAACATTGCGGAAGTGACCACGGCTGTTGCGAATGGAGATCTGTCGTTCAAGATTACGGTGGACGTGCGTGGCGAAATTCTGGAGCTGAAGAACACCATCAACACGATGGTGGACCAGCTCAACGCGTTTGCCAGCGAAGTGACCCGAGTGGCGCGCGAAGTCGGCACGGAAGGAGAACTGGGCGGGCAGGCGCAGGTCAAGGGCGTCGGCGGCGTCTGGAAGGATTTGACGGACTCCGTCAACTCGATGGCCGGCAACCTGACGGCTCAAGTGCGAAACATCGCGGAAGTTACGACTGCTGTCGCGAACGGCGATTTGTCGCGCAAGATCACCGTAGACGTACGCGGAGAAATTCTGGAACTGAAGAACACCATCAACACCATGGTGGATCAGCTCAGCTCCTTCGCCAGCGAAGTGACTCGTGTTGCGCGCGAAGTCGGCACCGAGGGTAAGCTCGGCGGCCAAGCAATGGTGAAGGACGTCGGCGGCGTGTGGAAAGATTTGACGGATTCCGTCAACTCCATGGCGTCGAACCTGACCAACCAGGTCCGCAACATTGCCGAAGTGACTACTGCGGTGGCCAAGGGCGACTTGTCGCGCACCATCACGGTGGAAGTTCGCGGGGAAATCCTGGAGCTGAAGAATACGATCAACACGATGGTAGATCAGCTCAGCTCGTTCGCCAGCGAAGTGACGCGCGTAGCCCGCGAAGTAGGTACCGAAGGCAAGCTGGGTGGACAGGCCGACGTGAAGGGTGTCGCGGGAACGTGGCGCGATCTAACTGAGTCGGTCAACTCGATGGCCGGTAACCTGACTGCGCAGGTTCGCAACATCGCGGAAGTTACGACGGCTGTGGCTCGCGGCGATCTATCGCGCAAAATCACAGTGGACGTTCGCGGCGAAATTCTGGAGCTGAAGAACACCATCAACACGATGGTGGATCAGTTGAATGGGTTCGCCAGCGAAGTGACGCGCGTAGCTCGCGAAGTCGGCACTGAAGGACGCTTGGGTGGGCAGGCTGACGCCCGAGGTGTCGCCGGAACCTGGCGCGACTTGACGGAATCGGTGAATTGGATGGCGTCGAACCTGACCAACCAGGTTCGCAACATCGCGGAAGTGACTACGGCGGTCGCCAAGGGAGACTTGTCGCGCAAAATCACGGTTGACGCCCGTGGCGAAATTCTGGAACTCAAGAACACCATCAACACGATGGTGGATCAGCTCAGCTCGTTCGCCAGTGAAGTTACGCGCGTGGCGCGCGAAGTGGGAACGGAAGGCAAATTGGGCGGCCAGGCCGATGTGCGCGGAGTGGCCGGTACCTGGAAGGACTTGACGGATTCGGTGAATTCAATGGCGTCGAACCTGACCAATCAGGTTCGTAACATCGCGGGTGTGACGACGGCCGTTGCCAAGGGTGATCTTACGACCAAGATCACGGTGGACGCCCGCGGCGAAATCTCGGAGCTGAAAAACACCATCAACACCATGGTGGATCAGCTGAACGCGTTCGCCAGCGAGGTGACGCGGGTGGCTCGTGAAGTGGGTACCGAAGGCAAACTGGGCGGCCAGGCCGACGTGCGCGGAATCGCCGGCACGTGGAAAGATTTGACCGACTCGGTCAACTCGATGGCATCGAACCTAACCGCACAAGTTCGAAATATCGCGGACGTGACCACGGCGGTGGCCAAAGGCGATCTTTCGAGAAAAATCACGGTGGACGCTCGCGGTGAAATTCTAGCGCTGAAGGACACCATCAACACGATGGTGGATCAGCTTAGTTCGTTTGCGAGTGAAGTGACGCGTGTGGCGCGCGAAGTGGGCACGGAGGGTCGTTTGGGCGGCCAGGCGGACGTCTACGGTGTCGCGGGAACGTGGAAGGATTTGACCGAATCGGTCAACTCGATGGCCTCTAACCTGACCAATCAGGTTCGGAATATCGCGCAGGTCACGACGGCAGTCGCGATGGGAGACTTATCGCGCAAGATCACGGTGGACGTACGTGGCGAAATTCTGGAGCTGAAGAACACGATCAACACGATGGTCGATCAGCTGAACGGGTTCGCCAGCGAAGTGACGCGTGTGGCGCGCGAGGTGGGTACGGAAGGACGTTTGGGCGGGCAAGCCGAAGTTCGCGGCGTGGCTGGAACCTGGAAGGATCTGACGGACAACGTCAATCTGATGGCCGCTAATCTGACTACGCAGGTCCGAGGTATCGCCAAAGTAGTTACGGCCGTGGCGAATGGAGATCTGAAGCGCAAGCTGGTGCTCGAAACGAAAGGCGAAATCGCGGAGCTGGCCGATACGATCAACGCGATGATCGACACGCTGGCGACTTTCGCCGACCAGGTGACCACTGTGGCGCGCGAAGTGGGCATCGAAGGCAAGCTCGGAGGTCAGGCCCGCGTGCCCGGAGCCGCGGGCCTGTGGCGCGATCTTACGGACAACGTGAACCAGCTGGCGGCCAACCTCACTACGCAAGTTCGTGCGATTGCCGAGGTTGCGACAGCGGTAACCAAGGGAGACCTGACGCGTTCGATTTCGGTCGAAGCGCAGGGCGAGGTGGCGGCGCTCAAGGACAATCTCAACGAAATGATCGAGAACCTGGGAGCTACCACGCGGAAGAATACGGACCAGGATTGGCTGAAGACCAACATCGCCAAGTTCACGCGCATGGTGCAGGGTCAGCGCGATCTGCTAACAGTAGCGCAGCTGCTGCTGTCGGAACTGGCGCCGCTGGTGAGCGCGCAAAGCGGAAGCTTCTATATCGCCGAGAACAACGACGGTGACGCCGTCTTGAAGTTCATGGCAGGCTACGCCTATGACAGCCGCGATAATGTCCCAACGCAGTTCCGATTCGGCCAGGGCTTAGTAGGACAGTGCGCGCGCGAAAAAGAGCGCTTGCTGGTCCGCGACGTTCCGCAAGATTACATTCAGGTGCGTTCCAGCCTGGGTGGAGCGGCACCGACAACGATTGTGGTTCTGCCTGTGCTGTTCGAGGGCGAGGTCAAGGCAGTGGTCGAACTGGCCTCCTTCCATAAACTGTCCGACATTCATATCGCGTTTCTGGATCAGCTCACGGAGAGTATCGGCATCGTGCTCAACACCATCGCGGCCACGATGCGCACGGAGCAGCTGCTGCAGCAAAGCCAGGCGCTGGCGGAAGAGCTGCAAAAAACCAATGCCCAATTGCAGGAGAAGGCGCAACTGCTGGCGGAACAAAATACCGAGGTAGAAGCCAAGAATCGCGAGATCGAGCAAGCGAAACATGCCCTGGAAGAGAAAGCCGAGCAGCTTGCACTGACCTCCAAGTACAAGAGCGAATTCCTGGCGAATATGTCGCACGAACTGCGAACTCCGCTTAACAATTTGCTGATTCTGGCGCGAGTACTTGCTGACAACACCGAAGGAAACCTGAGCTCGAAACAGATCAAATTCGCCGAGACAATTCACTCTTCCGGCACT
>Ga0068860_100002598_pt1 | contig 18898 bp, 15 predicted proteins | sample KBSSwiS32_FD_66597 | JGI IMG/M metagenome (GOLD analysis project Ga0068860, IMG submission 66597) | Switchgrass rhizosphere microbial communities from Kellogg Biological Station, Michigan, USA - KBS Switchgrass S3-2 | ecosystem: Host-associated > Plants > Roots > Rhizosphere > Soil ...
GTGAACGGCTACGTGCGTGCCTACGATCGCGATCATCCCTGGTGGGCGACGACGGCGGAAGCGTGGTGGAGCCACGTCGCGACGCGGCCGTACATCGCCGGCGGATTCGTCTGGACCGGCTTCGACTATCGCGGTGAACCGACGCCGTTCAATCGGTGGCCGAGTGTCGCTTCGCAGTTCGGCATTCTCGATTCCTGCGGCTTTCCGAAGGACAACTACTGGTACTACCGTGCGCAATGGACGCGCGAGCCGGTGCTGCATCTGTTTCCGCACTGGAACTGGGGCGCGGACAGCGGCGAGCCGGCGCTGGTCGATGTCTGGTGCCACACGAATCTCGATCGCGTCGAGCTGCTGGTCAATGGCGCCAGCCAGGGCGTGCAGGACGTGCCGCCGTTCGGCCACGTCGAATGGCGCGTGAAATACGCGCCCGGCACGCTCGAGGCGCACGGCTATCGCAATGGCGAACGCGTGCTGGTGAGCCGGCGTGAAACGACCGGGCCGGCCGCCGCGATTGCGTTGCGCTGCGACCGCAATTCGATCCGCGCCGATGGCATGGACGTGAGCGTCGTCAGTGTCGAGATCGTCGACGCGCAAGGCCGCGTCGTTGCCGGCGCCGACAACGAAGTGCACTTCGCGATCCGCGGGCCCGCCCGGCTGATCGGCGTCGGCAACGGCAACCCGTCGAGCCACGAAAGCGACAAGGCCGATCAGCGCCGGGCATTCAACGGCTGCTGCATGGCCATCGTCCAGAGCTTGCGCCAGGCCGGCGCGCTCGAGATCGAAGCCGTAGCACCGGGATTGCAGCGCGCACTGCTGCACATCGAGGCGACGCCTGCGGACGTGCGCTCGATCGTCCCGTAGCAGGGACGACGCTTCCGGACTATCGTCCCGGGACGCAGCGCGCCGCGTCAGGATCTCATCCGAGTTCGTCGCGGGCGGGGCGCGGTATGCGGCGTTCAAGCGAGCCGCGAACGCTGCCGGCCGCTGTGCAAACTAGGCTCGCGGCATGCGCGTATTGGCGAAGCGTCCCACAGGTGGGAAGTGGCGAACCAGAGCCGGTTTCTGCGCATGCTCGAGCGTGGCGGCCATGGCTGCGGCGAACAGCAGCTTCGACAGCAAGGTCACGCCGTACGGCATCAGTCCAGGAAACAGCGGGTTGATCGCCGGCAGCAGTACGAAGAAGTTGAACGTCCAGATCAACGCGAGCGCGGCCAGCGCGGCTGCGAATGTCACGTACGTACCGCGCCGACGAGCCCACGGTTGCCAGACCCCCGCGGCGAACGCGCCGGCCACGGCAAGTCCAAGAACAACGTGAATGGCGAGGCCGAGTGCCGGCGCCCATGCCGATCCGGCCGCGGCCGGAACGATACTGGCGGTGATCTGGCGCAGCACCTCACCGCCGCTGAGCGGCGTCGATGCGCAGAACAGGCCGATCCAGACAACTTCGGCCGCGGCGCCGGCCAAGCCGGCGAGCAGAATGGCCCGGCGTATCGCACTTGCTTCGGTTCCGTACCTACGGTGGTCCATGGCGTGCCTCGCGAGACGGGTTGAATTCACCTCGGACCCTAGTCCCTATGTGCGCGCCACCATTTGATCTGGCTCAACCGCAGATGCGGTCGGCACGAAGGGCGACTTCGTCGTTTCGCCGTCGACCGTGGCGGGCGGTAGAGGTCTCGGGGACTGCAGGCGTGCCCGGCAGTTGAGCGTTCGCCACCTCTCAGGGCATGCTAGGGCATCTTGTTCCGCAAGAAACATCTGTGCGCGTGTAACGCCATTTGCGCAGCACAACGCCAGGGCGTTTTCAATCAAGCCGCATTTGCCGTCAGGCCAGGGGAGTTAATGAGACATATTGCATTCGCAGGATGTGCCGCAGCAGCCGCACTGATGGTCGCCGCCGCCGGCTCGCAGGCCGCGCCGGCTCCGACCGCCGACGCGCTGGCCGCACGGGTCAATCGCGTGCTGGCGCAAACGCCTCTGGTCGACGGCCACAACGATCTGCCCTGGCAGATCAGGGACTGCTTCGGCAACGTCGACAACGTGGATCTGCGCGCAAATACCGCGAACCTGCCCAAGCCGGCCAATTTACCGGCCAGTTGCGACTGGGCGCCGTTGATGACGGACATTCCGCGCCTGCGTGCAGGCCGCGTCGGCGGCCAGTTCTGGTCGGTGTGGGTGCCGCCCGAGTTGAGCGGCCTGGCTGCCGTGAAGACGACGCTGGAACAGATCGATGTCGTGCATACGATGGTTGCCCGCTATCCCGGCGATCTGCAGATGGCTTACACAGCGGACGACATCGTCAGGATTCACAAGGCGGGAAAAATCGCATCGCTGATCGGCATCGAGGGCGGCCACCAGATCGACAATTCGCTGCCGACGTTGCGCCAGATGTACGCGCTTGGGGCGCGCTACATGACGCTGACGCACACTTTGAACAACGACTGGGCGGATTCGGCGACGGACAATCCGAAACACCACGGTCTGACTGCGTTCGGCCGCGCCGTCGTCCACGAGATGAATCGGCTCGGCATGCTGGTCGACCTGAGCCACGTTTCGGCCGAGACGATGAAGGCTGCACTTGCCGCCACGGCAGCGCCGGTGATTTTTTCCCACTCCGGCGCGCGAGCGCTGGTCGACCATCCGCGCGATGTGCCCGACGACGTACTTGCGCTGGTGCACAAGAACCGCGGCATCGTCATGGTGAATTTCTATCCCGGCTACGTGTCCGCGGAAAGCGCCCGCTGGAACGCTGATCATGCGGCGGAGAAAGCACGCCTCAACTCGCCGCCCTACAACGGACTCTACGTGGGCCAGCCGGAGCGCGCCGACGCCGCGATGAAGGCGTGGGAAAAAGCGCATCCGGCGCCCGCGGTCACGATCGCGATGGTCGCCGATCACGCCCAGCACATCCGCGACGTGGCGGGCGTGGACAGCGTCGGCATCGGCTCCGACTTCGACGGAATCCCGAACACACCGATCGGCCTGGAAGGTGTCGACAAGTACCCGGCACTGTTCGAAGAGCTCGCGCGCCGCGGCTGGAGCGATGCGGATCTGGCGAAGGTCGCCGGTGGCAACCTGCTGCGCGTGATGCGCGAAGCCGAGGCAGCGGCGAAGCGGCTGCAGGAAAAGGAACGGCCTTCGTTCGCGACGATCGCGTCGCTCGACGGCGCCGCACCAAAATAACGACGAACCGGACGTTCGCTCAGGATCTGGTCGTTTCAAGTGGATCGCCAGCGCCAGCGTCGCGCCGCACGGAATTGCACGCCTTCAGGCGAGACCGCTCACCAGGAACCGAAGGCGTCTGCGAACACTTCGTCGTCCGGAAAACCGGTGACGCGAAGCAGCGTTGAACCCATGGGGCGCAACGTGACGTTCACGCGCGATCCGTCCGGTGCGAGCAGCGAGCCGGCAAGTCCGGTCGGAGGCTTGCTCCACGGATCGAGTACATCGCCGTCGGCGAGCGGTACCGGCTCGAAGTCCAGATCCTTCGGCAGCAGGTACACCGGAATATTCCCGGACGGAACGTACTCGGTGTCGTGGAATTCGAGCGTCGAGGTCGTGCCTTGCGCCTGCGTGAGGCGGCCCGGTATGGCCAGCGCTGCTATCGGCAGTGCGTAAAGCAGCGGTCCATAGGCCACGGCGGTTTCCCCGCTGCCGTCCTGGATGCGACGTACGGCAAAGGCGAGGTTCAACGATACGGCGTCGCCGGATTTCCACATGCCGCTGATTTCATAGCGATCCGGCCAGCGCACGATCGTCATGCCGGCGGGCGCAGCGACCGTCGCGTCCTGCGCGTAGCCGGGAATGCGCAACGTAATCTTGAACTGCAGGGGCGTGTCGGGCGATATCGTAAAAAGTACATTTTCGGAAAACGGAAAGTCCGTTTCTTCGACGACGTGGACCGGCGTTGTGCCGATATTCGTATCCAACAGCGATGCGCCGTACAGGCGGGCGACCAGGCCTGCATCATCGGCTTCCTTCAGCCACATGCCCTCGACGTAGTAGGGCAGCAGGCGCGTGGAGTTCAGCGAGCAGCAGGCCGCAGCGAGGTGCGAAGCCGAATACAGCTGGCGGTCGCCGTACATCGCAGTCTGCGTAGCCGCGAGCCGGTTGTCGGCGGTCAGGTACGAAATTGCGGTGGCGGCCGGATGCAGACGCGCTCCCTGGGCGCTGTTGAGCGCGATGCGCTCCGAAATGTCGGCGCTTGTCATCGTCTCGCGGAATTGGGCGAGGCGATTGAGCGAAGCGATCGCTTCGGTCATCGAGCAATATTCCGACATCGATTCGAACGAGCCGGTGCGGCCTTGAACCCACTCGTCGCCGACCGGACCGCCGCCCGGATTGGAGTGGCGCCGCAGTTTGTCCAGCACCTGACCGGCAGCGTCCGCGTACTGGCTCGCGCCTCCGTAGGCAAACGCGATTGCCGGCATCGCCAGCGCCTCGGCGATATGCGGGGTGTGCGAATACCACGGTCTGGCGGGATCGGAAAGGTGCGCCGGTGTCAGGTCGTCGTCGCGGACGTTGCTGTCCGCATAGTCGGCATACAGCCACAAATAGCCGCTGCGATACGTGTCGTCGCCGGTCAGCCGGTACAACCATTCCAATGTGTCGGAAAAGCCCACTCCATGCGAAACGCCGCCTCCGCCCGTGGAATAATCCAGGCGCTCGAAGTAGCTTCTATATTGGTAGGCGGCGAGAGTCAGCTTCGCCGCCTTGTCGACCGCGCTGAGGATGCGCTGCTCGCCCGTTGCTTCGTACCAGGCGAGCAGGGCCTGAAACATGCGGCTCTGGGTCCATAGCTCGCCATCGTTCGGATCCTCGTCGCCGAAACGATAGTCGGGCGGATAGACGCCGATATACCCGGCGTTGTCCTGGGCCGCGAGGGCATCCTCGAGCCGGGCGACGGCCGCCGCCGTCACCGACTGCCGCGCGGAGAGCCAGGCCAGGCGGAACAGTCCATCCGCGTAATAGCCTTCGTGTTCGCCGAGCCACCAGCCGGGATGCCCCGACGCATCGGGCTGATCGGCCGTTTGCGTCTCGAATTCGCGCATGTTCACGGTGTCCGAAATTTCCGTGTAATGCCCGGCCAGCCCGCCGTCCAAGTCGGCCCTCATCTGATCGAGCATCCAGCCCGAAGGTCTTGTTTCGCCGAAATGCGTCAACGTCAGGGGCGACACCGCGCCGGCGCTCTGTGCGTTCTGTGCGTCGACCGGCTCGGAAAGGCAAACGACCCCTGCGACCAGCCCGCAACCGATTGCGCGAACGATGTTGAACGGGAAATCGAGCCGGTCCATCGATCCTGAGAGCGTCGCAGAAAATCTTGTGGCCACAGCCGAGTCGCACTTGCCACGGACTGCCGTCGGGGCGGCTCAACCTTGCGGCGTGCGCAGTTTCAAATCATACATGGATCGAAACAGTGCCTGAGCGCGAGTCCGCCATTGACGCGTTGACCCGGGTCCCGTGCAGCTCATCGCCTGCCCGAGCGTCTCCTTTCCAGAGTCTCGAGATTGCGGGGCGCCGCCCCGAGTGCCGGCCGCGCATCGGCTGCCTGAAGCTGATACAGAGTGTCAGGTTTGGTGATCCGAAATACTTTGGCCATTCCGACCGAAGTGACCTGCACGACGCCGTCAGTCAGGGCGATCAGGCCTCTTTCGAGCAACGCATCCAGAACGGGGTCCGACAATCCGAGGCCCGCCAACGACTTTCTCAAAGTCCCCTTGCTCAATCCGACGAGCCATGAAGCTTGCTCGATTGTCAGTCCGTGCATGCCGTTCTCCTTGTTCGAGGATCACCGCAGAACCGTAGCAGCCCGAATGTGAACCGGGGCACCGAGGCCAAGTTGACCGCGTCAGCAGAGGGCCAACCCGGCGCCATGCCAATTGGCCGGGAGCCCCCCGCACGGAAATCGGGTCCTTGACCCGCAGCATTATGGCGCTTCGTGTCGCTCAGGACGTGATCTGCGTCAAAGCAGATTCCGCAACTTCGGCGCACAATTTTTGCGTCAAACCTACTGGGGGATTGACCATGCAAGACTTGCATTACGTGACCGAAGATGAGGCAGCCTGGCTGAGGATTCTCGAAAAGCGCGAGTACGAGGGCTTGTCCGACCGCATCACCATTCCCGACGATGTCCTCAATGCCCTGCTCGAGAAGGGTCTGGTTCGCCGGTGGCGTGACGGTGCCGTCGCGATCACGCTGGGTGGCATAAGGGAAGTCGCGCAGCACTAGCTGTCGATGGGGCGGGGCGCCTCGCCCGCGAGTCGACACGATCGCGGCAGGCGTTCCGCGCGTCAGCGTCAGTCCGATACGCTTGCATCGGTGCGGCTACGCTTGCATCGGTCCGGCCCGGGCGTCTGTTGTGCTGCCGATCGCCGGGCGCGCACGTGTCGCAGGCGCCGCCGTCCTGCCGCATTTCCGATCGAACCCAATCGCGCGGCCGCACCGCGGGCGAATTGTTCGGCAGCCGGTGCACGAGAGGCTGGCGTTCGATACCGCGCGCCCGCAACCCGGTGTCAACCGTCTGCGCTGTCGGTTCAGGCGAATCCGCATTTCCGCCGCGGGTCTGCAGTCTTCGGCTGCTCCTGCAGCGCCGGGTTCGCCCCGTTGTCGATTTCGCTCCGTCTTGTTCGACGAATAAGCAGGTAGTCAAGCAATCACGGAGAAAAACCATGCGTTCGCTCGTCGCTCTTTCCTGCCTTTTCGCCAGCACCTGTGCGTTTGCCGCGCCGGTCGCGTACACGCTGGATCCGGCCCATACCCAGGTCCAATTCAGCTGGAACCATCTGCAGTATTCGAACCCGGAAGCCGGATTCGACGACGTCACCGGCACGCTGATGTGGGACGTCGACGACATCACCAACAGTTCGGTCGACGTGACGATGGCGGTCGACAGCGTGCATTCGCACGTTGCCGCGCTGGACGACAAGCTGAAGTCCGCCGAATTCCTCGACGCCCAGCGCTATCCAAAAGCCAGGTTCGTCAGCACGCGCGTCGAGCGCCTCGACGATGCCGGCCACCTGCGGATCAGCGGCAACCTGACCGTGCACGGCACGACGCGGCCGATCAGGCTCGACGCGCATCTGAACCATGTAGGCACGTACCCGATGCTCGAAGTGCCCGCGGCCGGGTTCAGCGCCAGCGGCGTGATCAAGCGCTCCGAGTTCGGCGTCGGCGAGGGCATCCCGTTCGTCGGCGACGAACTCACCGTGCGCATCACGGCCGAGGCGCTGGAAGCGGTGGGTTTCGCGAAGGCCATGCAGGCGATGGCGGCGCAAGGGCAGGCGAGCAAGCAGTAAGGATCAGATGGCCCGAATGAAGGATTCGATCCGACCTGGCTTCGGCAGCAATCGGTTCTGAGCGAAGAAAGCTCGACACGTATCCGGCGCGTGCTTCTTCTTCACGGACCGGGATTTACCGAGTCGAGCGACTCACATCAAAGCGCACTGGACGGTGTGTGCAGGCTGGCATTGTATTCGTCGTACGTGCGTACGACAGGCAGGACGAACATCAGGACGAGATAGATCAGCACCGGTAGGCCACCGGTGAATACGGACACGATGACGAAGATCGACCGCACCCAGTCGACGCCAATGCCGGAGTAGGCCGCCAGCCCCTGGCAAACGCCGAAGAACCATTTGCCTTCTTCGATTCGACAAAGCCGGCGCGGGCGACCCAACGGCGTCGTGTCCGCCGCATCCCCGTTGCCGGTGTTGACCGCACCGACCTCGTCCAGCACCACGTCTATTTCCTTGCGGCTGATGACGCGATTCTCCGGGCGCAGCGACTGCCCGAGTTTCTCGCCGATCGACTGCTCGAGATCGCGAAGAACCTCTTCGTGGTCCGGATCGCGTTTGAGGCGCGCTCGAGCGCGCTCGAGGTATGCCTGCAGAGACCTGTAGGCATTTTCCTCGAGCTGGAACGCCTTCGAGTGACCGCTCAGGCTGACTTGAATCACTGTTTGCATGATGGTTTGCCCAACTCGTCGATGAGGCTGGTAAGAGATTTCCAGTACTCCCGGAACTCGGCCAGGTGTTTGCGCCCTGTTGCCGCGAGCTTGTAGTACTTGCGGGGCGGCCCCGTCTCGGATTCCTGCCACTCGTAGTCAAGCAGCTGCTCGCGGCGCATCTTGCTCAAGAGCGGATACAACGTGCCTTCCTGTGTCGCGAAATCCGTGCCGCTCAGGCGTTGCATCATATCGGCAACATACACCCTGCCCGACGACACGATCCCGAGGATCAGGAATTCCAACAGGCCCTTGCGCAACGTGCTGAATCTTTCGGAGTCCATAACAACCAGCTACCTTTGTATAAAAAGGTAGCTGGATTGGCGCTCAAAGTCAAGAGCCTCGAGCGCCGAATTCGCAAATGGCCGTACCGATCAATGAATGCGGATCACGTTCCCGACGACCGTGCCCAGACCATGAACCTGAATCGTGGCTGCTCCGACTACGGCTGTTAGCGTTCCGTGATGACGGCATCGCTTGACGCTGCTGGCGAAGTGCTCAATGATCTGACCCTGAAACGGTAAAGCACATGCGTAACTTCGCTGCGATAACGGCAATGGCCTGCTTGATCTGCTGCTGGCCGGCGCGCCACGGCTGGGGACAGACGACCGACCCGGTGTTTGCGAACAGTTTCGAATCCGGATTGATCGCATTCGGCCCGGCGCTCAGCGGAGTTGCGCCAGGCACCGTCGACGCCACGACGGACGGCCCGCTGCAAGTTACCCTGTCCCAGGCGGCGGCAGCGCCGACATTCGTCACCGTCACTTCGACGCAACCTTCCGTGATCTCGGTCAGCGGCGGCGGCGTGACTGTCCCCACGGGGCAGACGAGCGCGGCTATTCAGGTCGGGTCCGCGACGGTCGGTTCAGCACCGGTGACGCTCTGGGCCAAGCTGGGCAATACCGTTGGCGCAGCGGTGCAGATCGTGGGCGACGGATCGTGCATCGAGGGTGACAGCAGCGGAGATGTTCCCGGTTATACCCGGCAGTGCTCCGGCCAGGCTACGGATTACAAAGGTGTCACCAGCTGGGACAACACCTACGCTTCGCTGTTCGAGGCCGATTGGCCCGGCGTTGCCAACCAGAGCGGACACGCCTTCACGATAACGGTCAACGCAACGCAGTACGGATCGTTCAAGATACTGACCGGATCGACGCAGGCTGGCATATCGATTCATCCGAACAATACGTTCGGCGACACCGGCCTCGCATCAGTCAGCACGGAGGCTCAGGGTCCCGGTGTGTTTCTCGGTGCGATATGCCACGGCTCGGACCTGAGCATTTCGTCGAAGGCCAGCACGGCCGCACTCTGCAAGCTGCAACTGCATTCGACCTACTACCTCAATGTTTCCATGGCGAGCGTCTTCCCGCCATACGAAACAACCTGCGGCACCGACGCGTGCACGACAGGCTGGACGCTGAATCAATACGACAATTGAAATTCGGCGTACGTCCAACTCGCCCGCCACGACTGCATGCTTCACGCTCGTCAACACGCAGGTCGTTACGGCAACGCTCGCTCATGACCCAGAGCGCGGCATCGACGAGATGAAGGCAATCCGGGTATCGCAACGCTCCTGAAAAGCACTTGACGACGACGGGACGGAAAGCATGAGAGGGACTGCTCGCCTGTGTTCGCCAACCCGGCAAGGCTGCTCAGCAGTTGCGTAGCACGCGGTAGCCCACTGGATCACACCGTCCATTGCGCGTGTTCAAACCTGCATTCAGCCTGCAGTTAGCCAGTTGTCGCTGCACTGCACCCTGGGCTGCCTGCGCATGTCGCGCTGCGATCCACTCGGGTGGTTTTTGCTATTTTTTCGTTCAGGCAGTGGTCACGCGCGCGGCGTAATTGTTGTGGCTCCGGCGCGGCGCGATCGTCGCAACCGTCACAGGAGGTGAGCATGCTGCATTACGCACTCTGGTTTCTCATCATCGCAATCATTGCAGGTGTCCTCGGCTTCGGCGGCATCGCCGGCGCCGCGACTGGCATCGCCAAAATCCTGTTCCTGCTGTTCATTGCGCTGTTCCTGGCGTCGCTGATTTTCGGTCGCTTGCGCCGCTAGCTGCTCGTGCCAACCAAGACGCCTGAGTTCTTTGCCCCAAGAATCACAGGAGTGAACCATGAACCACTAATTCACAGGAGAAAATCATGAACCACTCGATCAAGAAAATTGCGCTGGCCAGCAGCATCGCATTCGCGCTCGCCGGCTTCGGTTCGATCGGTATGGCGGCCAACCCACCGAAAACGACGGACACCCAGGCCAACACGACGAGCGTGGCCGATCAAATCGGTGATGCGCGCCGCGAAGCGCAAATCTGGACCACCTACGCGACCAATCCGCACCTGCATGCGTTCGATCTGAAGGTCGAGGTCAAGGGCCACAACGCTACGCTGGACGGCAAGGTGCAGAGCGGCGCCGCCAAAGACCTCGCGGAGCAGATCGCGCTCGGCGTCGAGGGCATCAAGCACGTCGACAACCGCCTCGTGGTCGACGCGAACTATGAACCGCCCAAGCGCGCGGGCAACGAGCGCAGTTTCGGCGATGTCGTCGAGGACGCCACGATCACCGCGTCCGTCAAGTCCAGACTATTGTGGAACTCGAACACCGACGGCCTGGACATCCACGTCGACACGAATAACCGCCAGGTGACGCTGACCGGCAATGTCGCCTCGGGTACGGAGAAGGATTTGGCCGGCCGCCTCGCCAAGAACACCAATGGCGTCGTCGGCGTGAGCAACAACCTCGAGGTGAGCGGCAAGCCGGGCACGACGGCAACGACCAAGGGCGAAATCAAGACCGCCGCCAATGACACCAAGGAAGCGGTGTCGGATGGCTGGATCACGACCAAGGTCAAGTCTTCGCTCATGCTCGCGCGCGACGTGGACGGTTTGGAGATTTCGGTCACGACGAACAACGGTGTCGTCAAGCTCGCCGGCAACGTCGACTCCAAGTCTGAAAGGGAACGCGCGATCGAAGTCGCGCAGAATGTGCGCGGCGTGAAGAAGGTCGATCCGAGCGGCATCAAGATCGAGTAGAGGTGGTCGCTGGGTAGACCCAGGAAAGTCGAGCGCCAGGGGAATATTTCGGCGCCGACGAAACGGCGCACCGGCTAAGTGCCGGTGCGCCGGCGAAATGCGAACTTGGAAATTGCGCCGAAGCAAATTTCGAAAGGCGGCAGCGTCGATTTGCCGGAGCCGGACGGGCCGGCGATGACGGCGAGCTACCGCTGCGATATCGCGCCGCGGGCGCCGGCGAGGATGTCGACGAACTGTCCGCCGACAAGATGGCGGCGCTCACGTCCACCCTTACCCGAGGCTGGTTCGCGCTTCATGGATTGATCGCTGCCTCGCAGAGCCGCGCAATCACCTGGCTGCCTTTGCGGGCCTCATCGTCATCCGAAGGAGCAAATTCGGTGACGGTAAGTCCGACTACGTCACCTTCGCGCGCAATGCGGCGGACCAACGCGATCGCATCTTCGATCCCCAGACCGCCGTCGGGATAGGCGAGGTACGGAAATCCGCGCGGATCGAGCACGTCCAGGTCGAAATGGATGTGCACAGGCCCGCCGATGGCTGCCTGCGGATCCAGCAGCTTCAAATCCAGTTCGCGCTGCAGTGCCCAGTCGCCATCGTCGCCGACACGGATGCCGAAGTAGTGGAAGCGTGCCGGATCAACCGGCGTGCCCAGCAAGGCGCGCATAGGCTCCGGTGCGCGCCCCAGGATCGCGCTTACCGGCATGCCATGGAAGTTGCCGCTGGGGGACGTCTCAGGCGTGTTGGCATCGAGATGCGCATCGATCCAGATCACGTGCAGGTCGGCATGTATGCCGTTTAGATAGCCGATGACCGCGACATCGACGGCGCAGTCGCCACCGGCGGTCAGGACGCGTCCGGCACCGGAGCGCGCGAGAATGTCCTGCGCGCTACGGAACTGCGCAAAGATCGCTTCCCAGCGGCGGACGCCGTGAGCACTATCCACATTGTTGTCGGCCAGCGGTACACGGACCAGCGGGGCGTACCGCGCGCAGACCGCCGCCGCTGCTGCAGCACCGCGCGGCAGGTTCTCATGCCGCCCCGATCCTTGCCATTGCGGGAAGGAAAGGCTGAGGTCGAACGGCATAGGCTCACGCGCTCCTTTCGATCATCATTTGTCGATGATGTGAGCCGGCCTGTGACATCGACACGTCTGCCTACTGGAATCCGTTGGCGAAGATGATGCCGTATTCGAATGCGCCGATATCGCAGCGAACGCCGGCGATTCGCGGGAAGCCGCGCTGATCGGTCGGGAGCGGGATCCCGTTCTTGTCGACGCAGCCTGATGCTGCGGCACCGTCGATCATGGTGCTCGGCGCCACCAACGCCAGTGTTTGGGTGGGGCCGCCGAAGTTCTGCAATTGACCCAACTCGTCGAGCGATGCGACGGCGCTCCAATTTCCGGTGCTGCCCGCAGCTGCCGTGCACCCGCTGATCTCCCCGTACCTGTTGTTGCCGTAGATGCCGATTTCGCCCGTGCAGTCATCGTAGATCGGGGCGTTCGACAGATTGTTTCCGGCCACGACCGTGTTGCGAATGTTGAACACGCCGAAGTTGGCGTTGTAGATGCCGCCTCCGGAGCCGCCTGACGTGTTGTCGCCGGCCGCCTGGTTGAACGCGATCGTCGTGTTGTAGACGTTGGCAGTACCCTGACTGAAAGAGATGCCGCCACCGTTGCGATCGGCGTTGTTGAAGACAATCGTGCTGCTGGTGATGGAGAGCGGATAGGTCGCCGAAATTCCTCCACCGTCATAGCTCGCGCTATTGCCGGAGATCGTGCTCTGGACGATATCCACGCTGCCTTTGATCTGATCGAGTCCGCCACCGAAGGCGGCGTGGTTGCCATGAAGCGTGCTGCGTTTGAGCAGCAGCGAACCCGATGTACCGTCTCCAATGCCGCCGCCCCCGTTCGCGCTGTTGCTTTCTATCCTGCACAAATCGACCGTGAGCGTGCCGTCGTTGTAGATGCCGCCGCCTTCGGTGGCGGTAATGCCGTTGCGCAGCGTGAGACGCGACAGAACGACCGTTCGGCCAGAGTCGACGTAGAGAACGCGATCGATTCCGTTGGCGTCGATAATGGTCGCATCAGCACCGGCTCCGATGATGGTGGTCGGTCCGGGCGCATATCCGGAAGGGATGACCAGATTCAGATCGCCGGAATACTCGTCGTCCGCGCCAACGGGAGGACGCGTCAACGTATAGGTTCCGGACGGCAGCGTGATGGTCGCACCGGCGTTGGGCATGCGATTGGCCTGCATGACGGCTGCACGCAGCGTGCACGTGTTCGCGGTCGTGTGGCAGACGCCGTCGCTGGTGTCGTCGTCGACTTGATCCAGCGTGCTGTCCACAGCGAAGGTCACGGCGGCAACGGCGCCCGGCGCAGACATCAGGCCGATGCCAATCATTATCGCGAAGACGCAGCGAACAACGGTCCGGTTCGAAATCGTGGCCATGCGTGTTCCTCGGAACGCCCAGAAGAGTTGCATCGACCAGGCCCTTCGAGAAGAACCGGAACAACGCGCGAAAGCATACCCAGTATAGGCCAATGCCCGGAGCCGGACAGTTCGGGTATATGACATTTCACTGATAACTCGGCGTAGTTCAGTGCGACACACTGGCGCGCGCTGTGGCGGAGTCGGCTATCAATAGCCTATTTTAGGCATCGTGCAGTCGTGCGCCACGCCACTCGTGGACCAGTGCGGACCGAAACGCGATAAGATGCAGCTAAGTGAGCAGGGATTGCTATGTGCACTGACAATCCACCGGGCAACAAGAGAAGGCTCGCTTACTTCACTGCATCTCTGGGACTTGTCGGCGCAGCAGGCCTTCTCGGGCCGTATTGCAAATTCGCACACGCAGGCTTGAACAGTGGACCGGAGTATGAGGCGCTCCAGGATCTCTACTCGTCTGCGCACGGTTCAATGTGGATACATCACACAAACTGGGCAACCGGGGATGCGTGCGGATGGTATGGGATTACCTGCGATCAGGACGCCATACCCAGTGACAATACCAGCCACGTGATAGAGATCAACCTGTATGGCAACGGCTTGTCGGGCTCCCTCTCCGCGCTGACGGGGATGCCTCATCTGCAGTCGTTCAACGTTACATCCAATGGGCTGACAGGTACTATCCCAGCGCTGACAGGCTTGACCCATCTAAGCGCTTTCGGTGTTAGCTTCAACCAGTTGTCGGGCTCCATTCCCGAGCTAACGGGGCTAACGAGCCTGCAGTACTTCTGGGTTGATTTCAACCAACTGACAGGCACGATTCCCGCGCTTACCGGTTTGACCAGCCTGTATTACTTCATTGCCGAAGGCAACCAACTTACGGGCTCGATTCCGACGCTGACAGGTTTGCCAAACTTGGCGGTCTTTTACGTCAACGGCAACCACCTCACAGGCGCGATTCCGGCGCTGACCGAATTGACTAACTTGCAACTCTTCCAAGTGTTTGACAATCAGCTGACGGGCTCGATTCCGGCGCTGATGGGGTTGGCCAAACTCAACGAGTTCAAAGTCCAGAACAACCAGCTGACGGGCTCGATTCCTATTCTGACAGGGTTGACCAACCTGTCTTGGTTTGATGCCGACTCCAACCAGCTGGCAGGTTCTATCCCCGTACTCACTGGGTTGTCCAACATGGGCGTTCTTGACGTCCACAACAACCGCCTGATCGGCCAGATTCCGGATCTCGCGGGCTTGAACCTGGGAGTGTTCAACGTCGGCGCCAACCAGCTGACAGGCACTTTCCCGGACCTCACTGGCTTGAACCTCAACACTTTTGATATCAGCAAGAACCGGTTGACGGGTTTTATTTCGATGACCGGATTGAGCAACGCGCAATTCATCTATGTTGGCGGCAACTTGCTGACAGGATTGGTGCCGCAAGCTCCGTCGAGCCTCGTGGGAGCGAGTCTCTGCCCGAATCCTCTGAGTATTGCGTCGCAGCCAGCTGTGGACCCTGCTTGGAACGTTGCGACGGGATCAACCCCGTGGTGGGCATTCCCGTACGCGAACAATGAATGCGATGAAATTTTCAACGACAGTTTCGGTGACTAGGAAAAACGGACAAGTCACGGTGGTACTCTCGCCGGGCATTCACGGCAAGTGCCAAGCCATGCGTTTCGGGTTTGGCGATTGAATGGTGGCCAGGGACGGAATCGAACCGCCGACACGGGGATTTTCAGCCTAGGCCGGAAGTTTGAGAAAAATATATTAAATCAGCTACTTGCGGTACTTGCCCATTTCTCGTGCGTCACTTCGCTTTGCTTGTGACGTAGTTCACTTCCGCGCCGTTAAGGTATACATTCGGTCCCCTGTTCGCATAAGCGACGACTGCTCAACGGTACGACTACCGTGAATTTTGCCGGGTAGGGCTGTGGGGTTCCCGCGTGGCTAAGAAGGGTACCGGGTCTTTTCAGCTAGAAGCCAGGAGCTCAGAGGTACAGCACAGTCGGCCCCGTCCTAGGCGACCCCGCTCGTTCCGCACCGCGCGCTGTGATAAGGGGAACTCTCTTCGTGTAATGCACCGGTCCAATACTGGTATTGATGAAATGACGTTCAAGGACAACACCTGGAGCGAATGTCATGCGAAAGTCTACTGCGTCGATCGAGCGCTTGCCTCCCAGTGTCGGGGGAGATCGTTGGATACTTACAGTCGCCTTAGCGCTTGTCGTATTTAGCGCGGCAGCGCAGGACTGTGATGTCGACTTCTGCCCCCCGCCGCCAGAATGCGACGACTGCAACCCACCGCCGACGTTGTGCCAACCTGACGAGTGTATGCCTCCGGATGGCTGGGGTAACGGAGGGTCCTCGAAACCTTCCCCTCCTCCGGTGCAGACGAACGATCGCGGCTCCAAAGGAAACGTCGCGAGTGACGTCAAGACGAAATCCGGGCAGGTCGGCAGCACTTCGCTCTCGCCAGGGGCTTCGGGACCCAGCATTGCCACAGACTCCAACGCGCTGACCGGCGCAACACAACCACCTCTTCGAAATCCCAACGTACTGCCGTCGTTCAAGTCCCGGGCAATGTACGTGGACTACAGTGCCCTGCGTCACACCGAACCCATCGGCGCCGACGGAGAATTCGTCCTCGATGAAACCGATGTCAATTTGGCGGGCATCGGCGTGCCGTTCACCTTTTCGCGTCACTACCGAAGTGGCGCAAGCTTCCAGACGCCTTTGGGATACGGATGGAACCACAACTTCGGCCTTCGCCTCGTAGCGGCCAGCGTCGTCTCACCCGATGTGCCGCTTGCGATTCCGTTCGATCATGTGTACCTGGTTACCGAGAGGCTGGAGCGCATCGAATTCGTTCACACCGGGGTCTCGGCCGATGGCGCCACCGACGAGTATGTGGCGCAAGCACCCGCGGGAATGCGGCTGACCACAAGCCACGTATGGGGTCATGATTGGACATTGGACAAGGGCGATGGCGAAATTGACACGTTTGACGCGCAGTACAAGGTGCTCAGGAGAATCTCTGACCGCGCCGGACACGCCCTGCAGGTCAACTGGCAGCTGCCGCCTTTCAAGGACAACGACACACTCGCCGAGGTCGAAATAAAGGCTGCGCAGGGGCTTGTTTCATCCGTCATCGATACGACCGGCCGCACTGTGTATTTTTACTACGTGCAGGCGACCTTGCAGAACCCGGCGCCGAATTCCGACTCAATACAAGTATCGGGCGATTTCAACTACCAGTACCTTCAGTGTTTGAGCCTGGACTCGAGCGGCTGCACATCGCCACTGGTTTCGTTCGAAGTGTCGCCGATTTTCGCCATCGACAGCGTGGCGACGTGGACGACGAACGGCGGAAAGTCCGGAACGATTTACAGCGGTAAAGCCGAGTTCGACCTAGCAATAGTGCATGACGCCGTTGGCAATGGTCCCTCGTACTACTATCACACCGGAGGCTACACCGCGTACCTGCGGGACCCCGGGGGCACTCTCCCTTCATCAGTCGCGAACGAGATTTGCACAACGCTGCTGAGCGACTCATCGCCCCTGGGCATCGCAGGCACTTGCGCGGGAATTGTCGCAAACACCATACAGACCGACTGCTACGCCAGTTGCATACTACCGGGTCCTCCAACCGCGGCCACCCAGTTAGCTTGCAATCAAGTGATTAAGTCGTGTCTTTCGGATCGTCAGAGCGATGCCGGCGATCTCACGTCAACCTGCATTGACACCGCCAAGGCGACCTGTGACGCGCGGGTGCCAAAACAGTACCAGTACGGGTCGTCAGCCGACCTCTTTCATCAAATGATCGAAGTGGACGATGCCGATGGACGGCAGCTCCTCAAAAACACATATGGGTCTGATATCACCAAACCCGGCTATGCCCGTGTCAGGGAGCAGCAGCTCGCCGGTGACCCTTCGAACACCACCGTTTTCAGCTACCACGACTTCAAGGCGCCCGCGAATCCGGAAGACGCCCAGTTCCTGGTACACGGACCGTTTACCTCCACGACGATTTGTCCGGCCGCGGCGGACGGCAGCTACGGGGATGCGCGTCTGGATCCCTTTTCACTGATCCGAAACCACCGGGTCACCCCTTCGCAAGTTCCCGAGTTTGCTGTCGTCGCCAAGGGTCCACTGAATGAGGTCACCGTCAGTTACTTTGATGCCGCGTGGCGAATATTGAGAGAAGACCAGAAGGCCAGCGCACAAGTTACGGACTACAACTACTCCGGTGCATTCCTGTCGGCAACCCGCTTCCCTTTCGGTAACCGGATGTGCCAACACCTCGACGATCGTGGTCGACCCACGCGGATTGTCGAGATACCGGCACCGGGCCGGGTCGGCAAGATAGTGACCACGGAACTGACCTATGACGACAATGGCGAAGTCATTTCGTATTCACGTTACGAAGGAACTAGACTGCTCTCCTCTCGCCATATCCAGCGCGACCCGTGGGAGCGCGTGACTGCTATCGGTGACATGGTCGACGCGACACACGTTCGGTGGACATGCATGTCGTATGCAGACAGCGGAGCAACCTTGCTCGCACCACCGCCGAAACCAGGAAAGAAAAAGGGCTCGCCGCATATCACCGCTTGGGTTCCCTCGGGTTGCGCAGCGCAGCAGACATTAGCCGCAGTCGGTACAACGATTACATCAGGTCAAATCGACGCCCTTCCGTCGACGATCACAAGGCCAGACGGGTCGCTTCTCCAGATGGCAAGCCTGAGCGCCGGCGGCGCGGGCGAGGTCACGATCGACGCTACCGGTCCGGCACCGCAGCGATTCTATTATCGCTTTGACAATTTCGGCCGCTTGGCCGAGTCGGGACGGCGTACCGGATCAGGTCAAGTCGTGGAAGGTTCGCAGACCTTGTATTTGCACGACCGCAGCGGAGTCCTCAAAGCAACGAAGGTATCCGATCCCGTCCACCCGGCAAAATTCGTCGAGGCTGCGTTTGGTCACGACAAGAGCAGGCACTTGACTCGAGTCGATACCAGTCTGTTTTCGATGACCCTCAAGGTAGACCCTTTGGGCAGAATCAACAGCATCGAGCGAGGCGCGCCAGCCCCCAAACACAAAGGACCGCCGGATCCGACGCTTTCTGTCCCTGTTATCGCTGACTTGGCTGGCGCGCCCATCCCTCCGAGGGCAAGGTGCTGGCGATACAACAGCTATGGCGACGTGATGGCCGAGATCGATGAGGAAGGCGTTGTCACGGAGTACAACTACGCAGTGCCCGGCCGATTGCTGGATGTCTCAAAAGGCGCCGTTCTGCTTCTTCCTGGTAAGACGCTCGGACCATGGGCGGCTGGTTGCACACCCAAGTCGATCAATATTGCATCGATTCCGGCTGGCAGTTCCGGGATGCCGAAAGTGCGAGAGACGATGGCAAAGTTCG
>Ga0068860_100002602_pt1 | contig 18884 bp, 13 predicted proteins | sample KBSSwiS32_FD_66597 | JGI IMG/M metagenome (GOLD analysis project Ga0068860, IMG submission 66597) | Switchgrass rhizosphere microbial communities from Kellogg Biological Station, Michigan, USA - KBS Switchgrass S3-2 | ecosystem: Host-associated > Plants > Roots > Rhizosphere > Soil ...
GCAGCAATGAGGTGCCGCAGGACGACGAGCGAGAAGCGCTGGCCCAGGACCGATGCCGCCACGAGGGCCTGCTTGTCCATGGCATCGAGCCTGTCGAGCCGCGCCTGGACAACGCTTTGCACCGAGCCCGGGACCCCTTTTCCTCCCATCTCCTGGGCGCTGCGCAGGAGCTGGACCAGGAACAGCGGGTTGCCGTCGGCGCGCTTGATGCAATTGACGGCGAACTGGGTGTTCGCGTCGATAAAGCCGCCGGCGAGGCGAAGGGCATCATCCGGCCGCAAGGGGCGCAGATCGATCGTCATCAGCGGGGTGGCGGCGGTCGACAGACGCCACGCCTGGTCCAGCGGGTCACCCTCGATACGCGAGGTCATTGCAAGAATGGCGGGCAGGTCGGCGATGGACCTGGCGATGTCTGCCAGTTGTTGAACGACGAGCGGGTCCGCCCAATGCAGGTCTTCGACAATCAGGAGGAGCGGGTGACGGACGCTCGCCGCGCGGACCAGCTCTGCCACTGTCTCGCGCTTTGCTTCATTGCGTGCCGCGTTGCCCATGGCGTCGAACAGCGAGCGCAGCTCGAGAGGCTGGGGCAGATCCAGGAGATCATTGACGAACGCGGCCCGGTTACGATCCAGCAGCTCGCTCTCATACAGCCGCTCCGCGGCCTGCCGTCGTGCCGACTCGTCGCCCCCTGGCTGGATTGCGAGCAGGCTCCTTACGAGCGAATGGATAGCGCCTTGTCCCTTGCTGACGCCGAAATCCAGAACGAGGGTCCGGTGACAGTCGAAGCCTCGCTCGATCGCTGTCCTTAAGAGCTCCTCGGTGAGTCGCGTCTTGCCGATGCCGGCTTCGCCGCGAATATGGATCACCTGTCCCTTACCGGTTTCCAGACAAGCCTCCAGGGCACCCACTAGCTGGCGGACCTCGCCCTGCCGGCCGACGAAAAGACGCTCTGCCGCCAAGTCTCCCTGCTGCCGCAGTGCCCGCACCAGATAGGTCGAGACCGGTTCGGCAAATCCCTTGACGCTCAAGGAACCCCGGTGCTCGCAATCGACCACCCCATCGACCGTGTTCCGGACATGGGCCGAGATCAGCGTCTCACCCGAGCGTGCGGCATCTGTAAGCCGGGAAGCGAGATTCACCGATTCTCCAGTCACGGTGTAGTGCATGTCGCTTCCGACACCGCTTGCCACGACCTGGCCGCTTGCGATGCCGATGTGCACCCGCAGCTCTTGGCGAGCCCGCGCGCTGATCTGGGGCATCGCTTGGTGGATCGCCTCGGCGGCATGGATCGCGCGCAGCGAATCGTCGCTGTGCGCCACCGGTGCGCCGAAGACGGCCATGACGCTGTCGCCGACATGCTTGTCGACTGTCCCGCCATGGTCGCGGATAATGGCATCGGCCCGGTCGACGAACTCGCCAAGCACGGCGTGAAGTTCCTCCGGATCCAGCTCCGTGGAAAGCCTGGTGTAGCCGGTTATGTCGGCGAACAGCACGGTGACCTGCCGCCGTTCTCCGGCCGGCAGCGACTTGAGGGCGGGCTCGTCCCGAACGACCGGCGCCGCTCCGTCCCTCGCAGCGCCAGGCTCTAAAGCTCCGCCCCTCGCCTCGCCGACAGTCTCGAGCGCCGCCTGCAGCCGCCGTCGATCTCCGAGGTTCAGGCCCAGGTCCTTGAGGTCTGCCTCGGACAGGCGCGGAAGGATATCGAGTCCGATGCCGTTATCGGCGAATACCTGCGCAAGATGGCCAAGGCCGCAGACTTCGAGCCATTGCGCGGTTTCATCCGCCATCGACCGTCCTCCCTACTATTCAAATTGAGGAAACTCTATGCGGCGGCGAAACCCCGGTCCATCGCGGCCTGTCATTATAAAATTGTCGTCGGCTCGGACGTCTCTCGATCTGGCGAGTCCGTGGTCCGCGCGCAGCGCACGCCAGAAGCGATCATCGTTGCCGCAGAGACTAGACCTTTCGACCGAACTGGTCACGGCGTCGCCAAACTGCGGCGAGTAGCAGGCAGGTGCTTCCGCGGGTGAAGGGTTCTGGCGTCTGCTGTCGGCTACTCGATCACTTCGTCGGCGCGGGTGAGCAAAGAGGGGGCGATTTCGATACCCATCGCGCGAGCGGCGCGGACATTGACGACGAACTCGAATTTGTCTGGTTGCTCCACTGGAATGTCGCCAACACTCACGCCGCGCAGCACTTTGGCGAGCATGCGCGCCCGCTGCCGGTAGACTCCGACATAGCTCGGGCCGTAGCCCATCAGGCCGCCTTCTCTTGCCAGGTAGGGCCATTGATAGATCGTCGGCAAGCGATGGGCCGCGACGTGCGCAATGATGCTTCCGACATAAGTCTGAAACCGTGCACTGCTGAGGACGTTCAGGGCTTCTGCACCTCGTGCCCTGGCGTCGTCGATCGCCGCGAGCACCGTGTCGGCATTGCTCACACTGGCCACGATTGCCTGCCGATCGTGCCGCTCGGTAGCCTGCCGCAACGCCTGCAGATGATCCTCGAAGATGCTTTCGGCGTCGACGAGGATCGCGAAGCGCCGCGCCTTCGGCAGCGCCTCGATCAGGATCTCCTGCCGCTTGGGGTCCAGCTCTGAGGACATCAAGCTGATTCCGGTCGTATTTCCGCCGGGACGTGCGAGAGAGCGAACCAGGCCGGCCTGGACCATGTCCTCGGTCATGCACAGCAGGGGAACGGTTCGGGTCGCCTCCTGCAAAGCGCGCATTGGCACATCACCGCCGCTGACGATCGCATCGGGTGCCGCCGCCAGCAACGCCGCGATGCTCTCGCGGAGCTCATCGCCGCCTACGCTGAAACGTCCGAAGCTCACCGAAAGGTTGTCACCCTCGACGAATCCAGCCCGACGCAGCTCATCGAAGAATGCTCTGAGCGGCGCCGACTCACGGTCGCTGGGAACGAGAATACCGATCCGGTATAGCCGCTTTGGCTGCTGCGCCGCCGCAGCGAACGACCACGCGATCGGCGCGGCGGCCAGACATCCGGCGAAATTGCGCCGTCTCATTCGATCACCTCGTCAGCTTGAACGAGCAGTGTGGGGGGTATTTCGAGGCCGAGCACCCTGGCTGCTCTGAGGTTGAGAATGAACTCGAACTTGGTCGGCTGCTGCACGGGCAGGTCGCCCGGTCCTGTTCCTCTGAGGATCTGATCCACATAGCCCGCGGCGCGGCGGCACTGGTCATAGAAATTCACGGCATAGGACATGAGGCCGCCGACGTCGACAAACTGACGATGGCCCCACAGCGTCGGTATCCGACTCCTGGCGGCGAGATCAACGATGGTTGTTCGGTGCTCGAAGGTCAGGACACCCGGAGCACCGAAAAGTGCGTCGGCGCGTTCCCGGGCCATGGCGACGAATGCACCGCCGAACTCTCGAGCCTCTCGCACTTCGTACGGTTGCAGCGTCAGGCCGAGCGACGGGGCCGCGTCCCGAAGTTGCTTCAATATCAGGACATTGGATTGATCGGCGGGATCATGGAGGACGGCAACGCGGGAAGCCTTCGGCGCAATTGCCTTGATGAATTGCAACCGCTTCCCGCCCAGCTCAGCGCTGATGCTCGTCAAGCCGGTAATGTTCCCGCCTGGTCGGGCCAGGTTGGCGACGAGCCCGGCGCCAACCGCATCGGCCACGCCCGCGAAGACGATGGGAATTGTTCTGGTTGCCTGTTTGGCCGCCACCGAGGCTTGCGTACTTGGCGTGACGATCACGTCGGGCTTGAGGCGGACAAGCTCAGCGACAAGCTGGGGCAGGTGCTCGAGCCGCCCACTTGCGAATCGGTAATCGACGGCAATGTTCTGCCCCTCCACATAGCCGAGTTCGCGCAACCCTTGCCGGAAGGCGTCGATTTCTTTCGACGATCCCGGAGAGCCGTGAAACAGGAAGCCGATCCGTGGCACCTTGCCGGGCTGCTGCGCCCACGCACCAGCCGGCCACGCCGCCGCTCCGCCGAGTAGTGCAATGGAAGCCCGCCGCCTCATTCCGCCTCTCATCGATTTTACGATTGTAAGGACTATCAGTTCTCGATGCTCCTCGCATGCAGCGCGGACGGCATGGTGCATCGCACCCCAAGTCTCTTGCGGCTCAATAGCAATCGATCCGCCGCACCGGCCACGACATCCCATGCCAGCTGCAACTGGGATGGGGCGGCACCGCGAGCGAGGATTTGCGAGTATAGATTCTGACACACCCAATCAGTGCCCGGGGGCGCTCAAACTCAGCCCGACTTTCGCGCTTCGCGGGGATACCACTGGGGAAATGCCGAAAAAGCCGAACACAGCGAAGTTGACACTAGCCTTCACGCGGGTGGGATCGCAGGCGCATCCCTGCGGCGCCCACCATCGCCGAACGCCGCACGGATGAGCGGAACATCAGTTGAAGGAACGGGCACGTTCGCCACCGGGCGAGCCCGAAGTACGTGCGCGCAATGCCGCACCGATTGCTTCGGCGCCGGCGCAATGACATCATCGAGCACGGCAATCACAGGAATTCGAACCTATGTCGGAGCTGCATTCCATCACGACGATCGAGCGACTCGAGGCGATCTACGGGCACCCGGCGCCCGACGGGCCGGCCATGGTCAAGGAGCTTGACCACATCTCCGAGCACTACCGGCGCTTCATCGAGGTCTCTCCGTTCATGGTGATGGCGACCGCCGGCCCGGAAGGGCTCGACTGCTCGCCGCGTGGCGACCCGCCTGGCTTCGTGCGCGTGGTCGATGCCAAGACCGTGATGATCCCGGACCGGCGCGGCAACAACCGGGTCGACTCGCTGCGCAACATCGTGCGCGACGGCCGCGTGGCGCTCTTGTTCCTGATCCCGGGCATCGGCGGGACGCTCAGGATCAACGGCCGGGCCAAGCTGTCGACCGATCCCGATCTGTGCGCCTCGTTCGAGATGGAGGGCAAGCTGCCGCGCTCGATCATCGTGGTGACCGCCGAGCGCGTGTATACCCAGTGTCCCAAGGCACTGGTGCGCTCCGATTTATGGAATCCGGAGCGGCACGTGCCTAAGTCGGCGCTGCCGAGCGGTGGCGAGATCATGCAGGCAATAACCAAGGGCAAGATCGACGGCAAGCAATACGACGCGGCCTATCCGGCGCGGCTCAAGGAAAGTATCTACTGAGGATTGCGCCGTCGACATGTCCGCTCCGCAGAGCGTCGCTCGTTCGCGGACCGACGTGGCGTTGACCTGGTTAATGAAACCATTTCGTTTCGAGTGTCGGGAACAGATCGTTTCCACGTTGCTCTTTGAGGAACCGCCAACAACCTCCCCCTCAGCCGGGTGCTCTCCGGGCATCACTGCACGCTACCCCTCGCAGGACGTCAATCGATGACGCGGTCGGCGCGAAGCAGAAGCGACTGCGGAATCTCGAGGCCAAGCGCGCGAGCTGTATGCAGGTTTATAACCAGTTCCAATCGCGTCGGCTGGATGATGGGAAGGTCCGCCGGCTTGGCTCCCCTGAGTATCTTGTCCACGTAGAGGGGTATCGACGTCCGGAACGAGTCGCTGATGCTCGCGCCGTAGGAAAGCAGTCCTCCGGCATCGACATGAATTGCGAACTCGAACACGGATGCGACGCGATGCTTGAGCGCAAGTTCGGCGATGCGCGCGCGCTCGCCGATCATGCGGTTCGTCGGAAACACAAACAAGCTCTGCGCGCGCTCACGCACGAGGGCGTCGAACCTGGCGTCCAGCTCTTCCGAACGCGCCACGGGCAATCGCTGATAGGAGAGTCCGAGCACGGGCTGCTGGCGTTCCAGCTCCCGCCAATGCGAATCGATAGGATCGTCCGGTTCGTACAGAACGGCCAGCCGCGACAGCCCGGGAATAATTTCCCTCAGTGCCTCGAGACGCTTGCCGACCGACTCCGGCGAAAGGAATGTCACGCCAGTCGTATAGCCACCTGGACGCGCAATCGAGGCCACTTCACCAAGGAAGTTTCTCTCGTCGGCGCATTGGGCGATCACGGGTACCGTCCGGCTCAGCTCACGGATGGCGCGGAGGCTGGGGCCGCAAGGCGCGACGATGACGGCCGGCGAGAGCTCGATCAGCTCCTGCGCCAGCCGAGGATAACGCGTGATGTCACCGTGAGCCCACCGCGTCTCGATGACCACCGACTGCCCGTCCCTGTAGCCGAGCTTGCGCATACCCTCGACGAACGGATCAGTTACGCCTGCGGGATCAGGCGATCTGATGCTCAGGAGCCCGACCACGGGCCTCCGGGTTTGGGCGCCCGCAAGCCCCGCATCAAGCTGCACCAGTAGCAGTGCGACCAGGGCAACCAAGAGCTGTCTACGGTGCACTTGGATGAACTCCTCCGGGACAATCTCCACATCTTGCGGTCGCTTCGTCAAGCCGGCAACGACAACCGGATAGTTGCATCTGCGGGCACGCGCTCAGGATCAACAGCCAGGCCACGCTGTCGTCAGCGCTTGCTGGGCGTATGATCGAGCGGAATGTCCCGATACGGAGCATTTCATGGGATCGCGACTCCGGGCGCTAGCCGTTTCAGTGGTCGCCATTTTGCTGTTCATCGGGCCTGCGAGCGCGCAGGACTGGCCGGCGCGACCGCTTACCTTGGTGGTCGCATTCCCGTCCGGTGGATCCGACGACATCCTGGGCCGCATCGTTGCGGCGCGCCTGTCCGAACTTCTCGGTCAGCCGGTGATCGTCGAAAACGTCAGCGGCGGCGGCGGTTCAACAGGGACCGCTCGTGTGGCGACGGCAGCGCCCGACGGCTATCAGCTTATGCTCGGCACTTCGGCCACCCATGCTCTGAGCCAGGTGTTACGCCGCAATCCGCCTTATGATTCAACAGCCGATTTCATACCGGTTGCCCTGATCGCCGAGCAGCCATTCATCCTCATTGCGCGCAAGGATCTGCCCGTTGAGGGGCTGCGGGAGTTCATCACCTATGCCCAGGCGCCTGGGATCAGGATGCAATACGGCTCGGCCGGCGAAGGTTCTGCGACCCACCTGGTCTGTGCATTGCTCAATACAGCCGGCAGAATCGAGGCCAAGCACATGCCTTATGACGGTGGGCCGGCATCACTGAGGGACCTCGTTGCCGGCCGAATCGACTACTTCTGCCCGGTAGTGACCATCGCCATCCCGCAGATCGAGAACAAAGGCGTAAAACCGATAGCGATACTCGCGAAGAAGCGACCCCCTATCCTTGCGGACCTCGCCACGGCGTCGGAGCAAGGCCTCGCCGACTTCGACGCCAACACCTGGTTCGCCGTTTTTCTGCCCAAGGGCACGCCCGCGCGAATTGTCGGGATTCTGCATGCCGCACTCATGGCCACCATGGATACGCCAGGGGTGCAGGCGAGACTGAGTCAAATCGGCGCTCACGTGGTCACACCGGAACGGCGGACGCCGGATTATCTGCGGGCCTTTCTCCAAAGCGAGATCGACAAATGGGCAGCTGCGATCAAGTCGGCAAACGTCAAAGTGGACTGACAGGCCCGGCGCTGAGCATCCCATGTGCGATGCTCAGCGTGTTCTCGGCCGCGCCGCTTCCTACGCGTGGACCACATCGACACCAGCTCTTCGAAAACCGCACCATAGTCCAGAAGGGCTGCCCGCGCGTCGGGATCTATCTCGCGATGGAGCAGTGCTTCGTCGACCGGCATGTCGTCGTTGCGCACCGCCCGCATCAGCCGCTTGATCTCCGACGCGGCATGGGCCGGTGTCTGCAACAGCACCAGGCGATTCATGTGGCTGCGATTGTCAGGCATGTGGCAGCTGCGCATGGCGTTCGCAAGGTTGCGACCGGCATCGGATCGACACAAGCCAGGTCGCTGGTTCGAATTTGTCAGGGACTGGTACAGGCGAAGGACGCCGCCTTCTCAGGATCGCCGTTCACGTACATGGCGAAGGAGGGCCATGGACAAAGCGGCCGGGTTCTCTCGGGGCTCCACGACGCGGGAAGTTCCTTGTTCGCCGGATTGGTGGAAGCGGTCAGAAACGCCGGCGCCTTGCCAGCCTCGACCCATTCCATCAGGGCCGAGAGGGCGTCGAATCTCTCCAGTCCCACACCGCCACCGCAATGCGTGACACCGGGCAGCGTGAACAGCCGCACCAGGGACGCAGCCTTGCCGTCGAGATTTCGATCGAGTGTCTCATACCAGCGGATCGTGTCATTGACGGAAAAAACCGGATCCGCCTGGCCGTGATAGAGGAGCATCTTGTGGGCGCTCCTCTGTAGTCCCACCAATCTCGGATCGTCGACACCGGGCGGCGTCATGAAGTCCATTGCCGAGTCGGAATACGGCCCGTCCCTGGCAAAGATCTTCGGCGCATCCCGGTCGAAGTCATAGCCGAGCAGAAAGGCGACCAGGCTGTCGTTCGCGCCTTCGATCTGTGCAGGCGGCGTGGAAAAGATGTAGGCGAGCGATGCTGCGCCCATTGTGGCGATGATGGGGTAGTTGTTCCAGGGCGCCACCGTGCTTTCCACCTTCCAGGCGCGCCAGTTGCCCATACCGACTCCGCCGTCGGCGGGCCAGTCGGCGTAGAGCGCCTTGCCGCTGCTGTCGCGCGGCCCGGAAAACATTTTCTTGAGCGCTTCGACCTTCGCGGCCGCGAGACAGCCCTCCGTCGTGCCGGGCGCGCATGCGAGGCTGTCGAACGAGAAGGCCTTCCGGCAGGCGCCGAGATTGGACGTGATGCCGTCCCTGACTCCGTCGAGCGCATCGCAGGCTTCGATAATCCGCGCCGAGATCAGGCCGCCATCCTCACGCGTGAGGGCCTTGCGGATGTCCGGGTCGACCTTGGCAAGGGCCTGCACGTCCCAGGCGTGCTGAATGGCGGCGCGCGGCAGATTGAAGCCGGGATTGCCGATGAGGAACCCGTCGTAATTCTCCGGCATACGCTCGGCTGCCACCATGGCGTGGCGCCCGCCGTTGGAACAGCCGGCCATGTAGGAGAAATCGGGGCGCCGACCATAAAATGACGCGATCAGCGCCTTGGCGATCGGTGAGAGCGTCATGTCTGCGGCATAGCCGTAGTCGCGCCGGGCCTGGGGATCCAGGCCGAAAGCCGCACCTGCCGCGAGACCCCGCGGCTTATTCGCCGGATCAGCTCCGGAATGGCCGCTGTCGGAAGACAGAACGGCGAAGCCGCGCGCGAGCGGCACTCTGCCGCCGGACACGGATGCGTCAACACGGTCGCCGAGTGCGGGAACGACAACGCCATCGTTGCCGCCATTTACCTGGTGCAGGAACCGTCCGTTCCAGTCGACCGGCAGGCGCATCTCGAAGGAGATTGTGTAGGTCCGGCCATCGCTGCCTGTCCGCGCACCTGTATTGCCAGTGACCAGGCAGTGCCGCGGCAATCCCCTGTCGGCGTCCTGCCAGGAGGAGCCGGTCAGGGCGATGCCGGCGGGCACGGGCGCGTCGCTCCTCCAGCAATCCTCCGCATGGACCGAAGTTGCGCCGAGCGCGAGCACCGCCGCGACGAAGCCTGCTGGAGCGAGCTTGCGAAATGATTGGCGTCCGGACGACCGGCTCATGGCTTTCTCTCTTCCTGCTCGACGCGGGCGCCGTGCGGCGCTGCGGCCTCGCTGCGTATCGATCAAAGCAGTCCAGGCGTCACGAGTCGACGGGCAAGCTTGCGCGCTTCATTTCAGAGGGAGTCTGTTGCGGCGAGGTGGGCACCATTGTTGAAGGCGACGAGCATCGTGCCAACCCATCCGAGACCACCATGCGCGCCACGTTTCGCGTTGTCGACGCCACGGTGAAGTCGGTGGTCGCATTGGTCGCTGTGCCGTCTGCCGCAAACAGCACGAAGGCAGCGATCCCGCGGCCGCCGTCTAACGTGTCGACATCGGCGCCTCCAGGATTTCTCAATATCCGGACGAGAAAGTAATGCAGGGGACACGAGGAGAGGCGTGCGCTGCCGACGACACCGGCGAATCAGATGAATGCGAGCGCCAGATCCTGGTCGAGCCACAGCTCCGCATTCGCCATTGGCACGATCGCACCGCCGCCGTCGGCGTCCCACTGATAGCGGTTGAAGGTCACGCCACCCAGCGCCGCCGAGCCGACCAAGGTCCAGGTTTCCGCACCGGTGACATCGATCTGCACTCCATCGCCCGCATCGCCGAGCACGGCAACCGCCGGCCTTCCGGTGCCGCGCTCCTCCGTGAGATCGAAGACCGTGTGAGTATCGAGTCTGACAACGTCGTTACCGGTGCCGCCGATATCGATCCGCTCGATACTCTGCAGACGCTCGGGCAGCACGGCGGCGAGATCGAGCGTCTGGCTGGTGCCATCGAAGACCAAGGTGTCGATGCCGGTGCCACCATTGATGTCGGTGAACGCAAGATCGCGCGCCGTGATCAGGTCGTTGCCGGCGCCACCCCGGATCACGTCGGCGCCGCCGCCGCCCGACAGGGTGTCGGCGCCGCGGTCCCCGATCAGAAAATCCTTGCCGATGCCGCCGAGAGCGACGATCGGCGTCCCGCTGCCGAACGCCGCCCCGAAAACCACATAGGCTTCGCCGGCATAGTCGCCGCCGTCGTCGCCGTCCTGAGCGCCGACGATCAGGTCGTCGAAGCCATCGCCGTTGACGTCCCCTGCCGCCCCGACACTTCGTCCGAGCAGGTCTTCCGCCGAATCGCCGTGGATCGCGAAGCCCTGCTGGGCAGAAAGACTCGAAAGCAGGACGACCTGCTGCGGCTGGCCGGTTTCCGTGTTGAGGGTGGCCGTGCCGAACAGGCCGGCCGATCCGAACAGGACATAGGCGGCTCCGGTGCCGCCGTTGGCGGCCTCGGCGCCGACGATGAGGTCGGCATAACCGTCGCCGTTGAAATCGCCGGCAGACGCAACGCTGATGCCCGCATAATCACCGGCGGTCTCGCCCCGGATGATGAATCCCTGTGCGGGTGACAGGCTGGTCAGATCGATGACCTGCCGCGTTTGACCGCTGTCGCTGTCGAAAGTCGCGGTGCCAAAGCCGCTGCCCGCTCCGAACACGACATAGGCTGCGCCGGCGTGGTTGCTGCCCCGGTACACGGCGCCGACGATGAGGTCGTCGAAACCATCGCCATTGATGTCGCCTGCCGAACTGACGGCAACGCCTGCTGCGTCGCTCGCGGTGTCGCCTTGGATGATGAACCCCTGAAGCGAGCCGAGGCTGGTCAGGTCCACGACCTGGCGCATCACGTTGGTTTCGGTGTCGAGAACCGGGACGCCAAAACCCGCAACGCTGCCGAATACGACATAGGCCTCGCCGGCATCGCTGCCTCCGTCGTCGCCGAAATCGGCACCGACAATGAGGTCGGCGAACCCATCCCCGTTGACATCTCCTGCTGACGAGATGCCGCTTCCGGTATCGTCACCTGCGGCATCGCCCTGAATGATGAAGCCCTGTGCAGACGTCAGGCTTTCGACCTTGATGACCGATCGCCCACCGCCGTCGCTGCTGCCGAATGGACCGGCCCCGCCGAACAGGACGTAGACGTCTCCGGCCCCGGCACCGCCATCGTCATTGGAAGCGGCCGCAACCATGAAGTCGTCGAACCCGTCGCCATTTATGTCTCCGGCCGAGGAGACCCCGGAGCCTGCGCGGTCGGAGTCGTTATCACCGAAGATGATAAAGCCATGCGCCGGTTGGAGGCTGGCGACATCCACGACCTGCCGCGTAAATCCGGTGTCGGTGTTGAGAACCGCAACCCCGACGCCGGCGGCCGCACCGAACACGACGTAGGCTTCTCCGGCATAGGTGCCGTCACTTTGGGCGAAGCGCGCACCAACGATCACGTCGCTGAAGCCATCGCCGTTGACGTCCCCGGCCGATGTGGCACGTATGCCGGCCTGGCCATCCTCGAAGTCGCCCTGGATGATCAGGCCCTGCGTCGGCGACAGGCTGGTCAGATCGACCACCCGGCGCAGCTCACCGGTCTCGGGATTGACGATCGCCGATCCAAATCCAAGGGCGCTGCCGAAAACGATATAGGCTTCGCCCGAACTGTTGGCGACGTCGTCGCCGCGGAACGCGCCAACGATGACATCCTCGTAGCCGTCACCATTGAAATCTCCGGCCGAGGCCACACTGCGGCCGGCCGTGTCGCCCTGAGTGTCGCCCTGGATGATGAAGCCGAGGTTTTGCCCGAGGCTCGTAAGATCAAACACCAGCGGCTGATTCTGCAGGATCGTCTCCACCCCGATCAAAGTGTCGATCCCATCGGCGCCGGCATTGATCGTCACGACCCCGCCACTGCTGCCGATGGTCGTGATCGAGCCGGCATAGATCACCGTATCGCTGCCGGCGCCGCCGAACAGCAGATCGTTTCCGGTACCGCCCGCCAGGGTGTCGTCGCCATCATCGCCCGAAAGCAGATCGGCGCCGGCTCCACCGTAGAGCCCGTCGTTGCCCGCTCCACCGAAGGCAATGTCGCTGCCGTCACCACCATACAATGTGTCATCGCCATTGCCGGTGAAGGCGTCATCACCCTGCAGCAAATCGTCGCCGTTGCCGCCTTGCAAGATGTCGTCGCCGCCACCACCGTTCGCGACATCGTTGCCGGCGCCCGCTTCGATCACATCCTCGCCGGGCGCCCCCAGCACGATGTCGTTGCCGTCACCCGCCAACAGCAGGTCGTCTCCCTCGGCGCCGTCCAGCCAGTCCTCGCCGGTATTGCTCGCGAGCGTATCGGTGCCCTGGCCGCCATCGGAATAGTCGTTGCCCTCGCCGCCCAAGACAACGTCGTCGCCGGCAGCGCCCAGCGCCGCATCGTCGCCATCGCCGCCGTAGAGCGTATCGTCGTTGGCGCCGCCATCCAGCCAGTCCGCACCGGCATCACCGCTGACCGTGTCGTCACCCAGGCCGGCCGCGGCATGATCACTTCCGGTACCGCCAAATATTGAATCGGCGCCGCCGATCGTGATCGAGCCGCCGGCGAAGTCACCGATGATCAGGTCGACGCCATCCTCGCCATTCAGGGTATCGTTGCCATTGCTTCCCACCAGCAGATCAGTCCCGGCATCGCCGCGCAGCTCGTCCGCCGCGTCGCCACCAATCAGGGTGTCATTGCCCGACAACAGGCTGGAAACGAAACCTGCCTCATCGCTGGTGTTAACGAACGCGGCAAAGTCGGTCGCCGGCATCGCGAGGCCGATCGCAGAGCCACTCTCGGCATCGCCGGACTCGATGAAGGTAATTGACGCGATGGTGCCGGCGCTGGGCAGGCCGTTCGGTCCCCCATAGGCGAAACCGGTGCCGGCCACATCCCACCGCGATCCATCATTGAAATCGAGACTGAATCCGCCTGCTAACGGATTGGACAGTCCGCTGACGGTCGAAAAATCAAGCTCATCGAGAACCAGACTGAAATTGGGGGCCGCAACAGTGATCGTCGCCATTACGGCCTCCGGGTACGAGTGTGTCTAGTCCTGGTGATTCTGCTGCCGGTTGGAACGGCCAACCTGCATCGAGCATTCCGTTGGGAATGTTAGGCGAGAGCCAGCATGCAACACAGAGGCGGAGAGACCGCTCCGGCCAGCGCACGCTGCATCAACGACAACACCGTAGGGCTGCACGGCGCGATCGGCAATCCCCCGCGACCGCCCGACTTATCCGCGACCTCCCGACTTACCCCACTTTATGAGGCGACCAGTCGGGAAATCTGGCAAAGGTCCGACAAACGCCAGCAGAGCCCTCCACACCGGTGGGGTTGCAGGCAGCGCCACCGTGCGGTCGCACTCGGCGAAAGTAACGCGTCCTCCTTGACGGATCGATCAAACAAACCTGATGGCAGGAGTAACGACAGAGTTGCCGAGCGCTCATCCAGCCTCGCGCTGGGCAGCACGCACCTCGCGATCGCGGCCGGCTTCCATCATCTGCTCGACGAATTCGGGGTCGCGTTCCAGGACGCGCCGGTAGATCGCACTGGCAGCAGCGACGATCTCGCCATTGCGGCCCAACAGCTCGTCGCCGATTTCCAGGATCAACAGATTCGGCCAGGCCTGCGGACGGATCGAGGCGATCGCTTCGAGTGCCGCTCGCGCCGACCATTGCGGATTGGCCTGCATCAGCAGCAGCGTCGCCGCCGCGGTGGAGCGCGATATGCCTGCATGGCAATGCACGAGCAGGTGAGCTTCCGGCGTTTCATTGACCTCGCGGCCGAACAACAGGAGTCGCTCGACGTCCTCGCGGGTCGGACCGAGCTGGTCGGGCCGCGGCTCGATCACATCGTGAAAGCGAAGATTCAGCCTGCGGTGCGGAGCAAACGCGGCGAAATCCGACGGGTCCGCCGCCTTCGGACCGAGGATCGACAAGACGTGCGTCACTCCTGCAGCGGAATGCTCGCCGAGCTCCGAGATGCCACAGATGGTGATACGCGGCGCCGTTCCGCTGGTGCTCATGGCTCCCTCTCACGCTGGCAGGCCACGCAATATATCAGGCAGATCAAGTTGCGAGCGCAGTTTCAGCCGCGCGGATTGCGGACGACGATGCAGGCGCCGCCCGCGGCCCGCAGTTGCCCGCAGAGAGCTTCGGCTTCCGTCCGGCTGCCCGTCGAGACGCGAACCATGAACCTCGACGGTGTCCGCCGATGCCCGAACAGGACCAGCGGCAGTCGCTCGCCGAGCACGGCAGCGTACCTGCGTCGCAACCGTTCGTAGCTCGCCAGCACACCACCCTCGGACCAGTTGCCGGCAAGCTGCACACCCCATGGCCCCCATGCCGGGCTGGACATCAGCGGGGGACGCCGGTGCGGCGTTTCCATCATCAGCTTTGCCAGCTCGACGCAGCGCACGCCGGCCGCGGCGCTCGAGGGATCCAGCTTTGGTGGCGGTTGCGACGCCCAGGCTTCGGCGCTGTGGCCGGTAACGATGCGGACGTAGGCCTGCGTCTCGTACGGAAGCCGGCGGCGGCCCGCAAGCCAGGCTTCGACCTGGCTGGGGCCTGCATTGTAGGCCGCCGCTGCCAGACCCAGATTGCCGCGGAAGGTCGTGCGCAGCTCGCGCAGGTAGCTCGCCGATTCGCGCAGCGCCTCGAGCGGTTCGAACGCGTTGATCAGCCCGCGCATCGCAGCGGTCTGCGGCATGAACTGTGCGATACCCTGCGCTCCGGCCGGGCTGACCGCGTTTGGATCGAAGCGACTCTCCTGCCAGATGAGCCGGGTGAAGAACTCCTCGGGGAGATCATTGTCGGCCGCGGCCTTTGCCAGGGTGCGGCAAATGGCATCGACAGAGAGATGCGGATTTTTTACCTCCGTCGCTGTTGGCGCGGGCGCCGCAGCTTGATCGCTCACACGATCGGCGGACGCGCCGTCGTCCTCTGCCCGGAGCAGGATCGGTTGCAGCACGACGCCGGCCAGCAGCAGGCATGCTGCCCTCAGCCGCAACATTGACGCCCTCCGGAGCTCGGGGGCTTCATTGGAGGCAATCGCATGTCTGGCACGATGACTTCTTCCCACGAACCATCGTCGGCGCACGACCGGATGAACTGAAATTTCACCGAGACACAACGGTACTGGTCGGCCTGCGCTCCGCAGAGGTCAAGAGCTCGACGAGAACCTGCGCAAAGCCGACGGCACGAACGGTTGCTTCGCCGCCGCAACTTGTCAACCAACGGCAGTGACGGTCCCGCCGCCCGCCTTGCGTCGATTCCATCTGTTGCCACCACTGGCGCAAGGCTAGCCTGTGCCGGACTCGATCGGGAGGAAACGATGTCCAACGATGTCTTCGAGATCATGCAAACCACCCGCGCGATGCGGCGGCTGAAGCCCGACCCGGTGCCCGACGAACTGATCGAGAAGATTCTCCTCGCCGGCATTTCCGCGCCCAGCGGCGGCAACATGCAGAAATGGCGCTTCCTCGTGATCAAGAAGCCGGAGATCAAGAAGAAGGTGCAGGTCTGGTACAAGAAAGCATTCGATGAGTGGATCGGGCCGCGCTACGCCAGCAGCGCGCCGCCGCCGGGGGCCACCAAGGAGGGCTACAAGCGACAACACGGCGCTGTCGAGTATCTCACCGAGCACTATCATGAGGCGCCGGTCTGGATCGTCGCCTGCCTGGAAGATGGTGTGAGCCCGAACCGCTCAGCGGGCGCCTCGATCTACCCGGCCGTGCAGAACATGCTGCTGGCGGCCCGCGCACTCGGCCTCGGCTCGACTCTCACCACGCGGCATCTGTTCTATGAAAAGGAGACGGAGGAAGCGCTCGGCCTTCCGAAAGGCGTGCACTCCTACGCCATCCTTCCCATCGGCTATCCGATGGGCAGGTTCGGCCCGGTCGGGCGCGGCAAGCTCTCGGATTTCGTCTTCGAGGAAAGCTGGGGCAACGTCTGGCGCGACCGCTAGTCGATCAACGCGCGCCCCGTTTCAGCGCCGGGAAAATTTCGTGCGGGCGCGCATGACGCAGCCTATGCGCGCCAACCCACAGCAGCCGCGAGCGGCTGGTTTATCACGGTGCCGGAACGGCGGATGCGTTCGAGCTCGATCCAGTCGGCGCGACGATCATAGTCTGCAGCCTTCGTGAGATAGGCGTCCTTGGTATGGGGATTGGGCAATTGACGCGCCAGCAGGCGGGCCATGTCCGCTTTCTTTCGATATGCCTGGGCGAGATCCATTTGGGGCCTTCCTTGCTGCGGGGTGAACGCCAAGCCGCGGCAGGGAGTTCCGCACCGGGCCGGAACGCCATAAATTCACCACAGGCCGCAAACCCTGCGGTCCAAAGCGAAACCAGCCAAAAGAAAACCCGCCGACCGGGGCGGGTCGGCGGGCGAGCTAGCGGCTGCCAGACGGGGGGAGATGCCAAGGCAGGCCGCACTGACCCAACGCCATAAGCCGGGGAGAGGTTGCGCGATCTTTTTCCACATGGCGGAGCACGCAGGGCCATCAGCTCCGAGAGGGAGATCGACGCTCGCATTCCGGGTTGTTTCCGCTTGGCTGGTGCGGCTCCAAGGGAATGAGATAGGTGATTCTCTTCTCCGGCACGGGGAACGTGACGCGTTTTGGCGCGAAGCGCCAAAAGCGCGGACCGACGCGCAAGGGGATGGGGTGCCTCTCGACAGACAAGAAAGATGGCATCGCCTATATCTCCGGCGCGCCCCATCCCCGCCGAAGACGGCGGGTACTTCCCCGCGCCGGGGAAGACAATGAGCTACCCCGGATACGGTTCCTTCACCTCATCGAGCGGCCAGATCGGTCGGCGAAGCTTGGTGTATTTGTGTTTCCTGGGGTCGGGCGTGCAGAGAGCGCCTGAGTCGACCACGATGACCTCGCGTGCAATCGGTGCGTAGGCAGCACGGAAATGATGCACGCTCTTCACGACGATCACGCGCCGCTGCCGCGGGTCGATCCCCTGGCTAAGAAAGGTCTGCAGGTCTGTGTTCTGCAGCCGGTTGCTGATGACGATCACCTCGACTCCGCCGACACGCAGGACGGCCGTCGGCCCCATCTCGGTGCGCGTGCCCTTGCCCATCGGTCCGTCGTTGATGAAACTGCCATCGGAGATCGTCTGCACGACCGCTTCGACCTCGATCGGCGCGCCCATCGACGGATCGATATGCCCACCGAGGCTCACCTTGAAGGTGCTGCCGATGCCAGCCTTGATCGCTGCCTGCACGGCTGCCGGATCGTAGATGTGGCCGACCGCCGCCGCCTTCGTCTGCCCGTCGATCAGCCCGCGCAGCATGTTGGTAGCATCGCCATAGCCGCCGCCACCGGGGTTGTCGGTGCCATCGGCGATCACCAGCGGTCCGCCCTTGCCGTCGTCGCCCTGCACAGCCCGCATCACCTCGTCGACCGTTCGATAGTGCACGGTCTCCTCCGCGCGGCGTTGCCAGATCTCGCGCGACAATTCCTCGGCGATCGCCCGCGCACGATTGGCCATGCCGGGATCGTGCGACACGGCCACGGAAGGACCCGCCCATTCGATGTCCGCCGGCGTGAAGCCCGCCTGGATGCTGACGACGTGGATCCCCTGCTCCTTCTCGAAGGCATCGGCTTTCGCCAGCAGATCACGCATCGGTCCGGGCTGCACCGTGCGGCCATGGTCTGCACCCGAGATGGTCGGCGGCTGCACGACGATGGTACGCGGCTGAGCCTTGCCGTCGAGCACACGATCGACAAGTGCCGCGGCCTGCTGGGCACGCTCGTACTGATCGATGTGCGGATAGGTGCGATAGCTGATCAGCGCATTGGCGTGCCGGGCCATGCGCGGCGTCGCGTTGGCGTGCAGATCGAGGGTCGCGGCAATCGGCAGGTCCGGTCCCACGACACTGCGCAGGGCCTCGAGCAGCGCGCCCTCCGCATCGTCCTCCGTCTCAGTGACCATGGCGCCATGCAGCGCCAGCACCACGCCATCGACTTTTCCCGCGGCCCGCGCGCCCGCGAGGATCATGTCGCGGATCGTCTCCCAGGTCTCGCGCGTAAGCTTTCCCGAGGGCGTGGCGTTGGCCGCCACCACCGGTATCAGCTCCCAGCCGGTCTTGCCCGCGTAGTCGAGCAGGCCGCCGATCTCGGTGCGCGTGCCGCGAAAGCGCGGCGCGATCGCCTCGCCCTGCAACAGCCAGCGGCGGCGATAATCGTCGAGCGTCGTCGGCAGTCGCGAGAAGGTATTGGTCTCATGCGCGAACTGCGCGCACAGAATGCGTCGAGCCATGCGGTTCACCTCGTGGGTCGCGCATATTCATGTCCGCTGGCAGCCGATCGTGGCAAGCGGCATTTGGCCTCGCAGGTCGAGACTGGCGTTCGGGCTGGGCCGTGATCTCATAACGCGCAGCGCGACGGGCTGGCTCGAGTCTGCTTTAGGCTGATCACCGGAAGTCGGTCTGGGTCGGAGCCACTTCCGGAAAGCGCCAGAATCGGAACTCGCCGGCCACCGCGATGAAGGGGGCCGGAGTTTCCCTAAAG
>Ga0068860_100002604_pt1 | contig 18875 bp, 13 predicted proteins | sample KBSSwiS32_FD_66597 | JGI IMG/M metagenome (GOLD analysis project Ga0068860, IMG submission 66597) | Switchgrass rhizosphere microbial communities from Kellogg Biological Station, Michigan, USA - KBS Switchgrass S3-2 | ecosystem: Host-associated > Plants > Roots > Rhizosphere > Soil ...
TGCCACATGCAACATTTCTTTAGTAATTCGTGGCGCGGGAGTTGGCGAAGCCTGCGGTATGGCCGCAGTCGTGTTAGTAGGACTCTGGGCCAGGGAACTCAGCGGAAGTTTGGTGGCGACAATTCCCGCTGCACCTATCGCCGGTAGCAGTTTTACAAAAGAGCGACGGCTAGATGAGGTGGAAGCTTTTTGCTTCGACAGTTTTCTTTTCGCTTCAGTTTTGCTTTTCACGATTTACCTCATGTGGCTCATTTAGTCATTTAACCGGAACCATGGTTCCTGTTCCTTCACCCTGTACACTTTCGGCGCCATACTTCAACTTCACAACTTTTGCTTTGCCGAAGCGATAAATCGTAACGATGTAAAGATTGTCGTACTCGGTTTCGGGAATAATTGGAAAAGTTTCACCGCTCAAAGTCGAGACCAAAGCTGGGACCGTGTTGTTATGGGCGGCCACAAAGATCGTCTGACCGCGATGATTCGTCGTAATCTCCTTCGCCAGTTCATCGATTTGATTTGCGTCGACAAGGGTTGGCGAAATCCCAATTCGATCGGAGAGAGGCTTCACAGTTTGCTGTGTGCGTTTGTATTGGGTGGCATAGATCACGTTGATTCCGGAGTTGCCAAACATGCGAGCAATCTCCCGTGCGCGTGCTTCACCAGCCGGCGTTAGATCAGGATTGGGATTGTCAGGCTCAATCTTCTTTTCCGCGTGACGAGTGAGGATGACTGTCGTTATTGGCCGAGAAAACGTCGATAAGAAGCCAAAGACAACAACGGCGCCAAAGACGATCAGCAACATCCCAAACACGACTATGGTTTTAAGTCGAGTGCGGGGCTCAGGTGTTTCGCTCATTGATTTTTTTGTCGAAGGAGTTGAAAGTTGTTTCCTGTTTGGCGCGTTACGATAACATCGGCGCCCAACCTGCGCATAGCTCCCCAAGTGCAATTGCTCTTCTTTGATGGTAGTCTATCCCGACAAACACACAATCGACTTTATGACGTATTTCCTCAGTAAACCGTGAAGAAACGCCGTCCAGCTAATAAGAGGTAATCAAGCTTGAGCCAGCAACTAAAAACTGATTTGTCGGAGCTGATCGCTGAAGAATTCGGTGCGAACGCCGCCTATGTCCAGGGTCTTTTGGAGCGCTTTAGAAGTAACCCCAATCTCGTCGACGATTCGTGGCGAGCATACTTTAGTGATCTGTTGCGTGATGGAGTCGACGCAACTCAGCCGACTGGAAACGGTGCCAAGGTGGTTCCGGTTAAGACTGATGCTGATGGTGCCGCAGCAACTAAACAGGTAACAGTGGCCGCGTCGCCCGCCGCCACTCCTAAGCCTATTCCGGTCACAACTGCAGATGCCGAAGTGAGCGCCATTCGTGGACCGGCACTAAAGATTGTTGAAAACATGGAGACCAGTCTCACGGTCCCCACCGCAACTTCCGAAAGACGAATTCCCGTAAAGCTACTCGACGAAAATCGTCGGCTCATCAACAAGTTTCTCGCGGACCGAGATCACGGTAAAGCATCCTACACCCACTTGATTGCATGGGCCATCGTTCGTGCGCTTGATGAGTTTCCGCAACTAAACGATGGCTTCGGTGTTGTAGATGGAACCGCCAGTCGAATTAAGCGAAGGGAAGTGAATCTCGGCGTCGCGGTTGATCTCACCAAGAAGGACGGAACGCGTAGCTTACTGGTTCCGAATATCAAGAACGCAAACAGCCTGTCGTTTTCAGAGTTTCTCGACGCTTACGACGACGTTATCAAACGCGCGCGAGACGGCAAACTTCAGATCTCGGATTTTCAAGGGACCACCATTTCACTGACAAACCCAGGCACGCTCGGGACGGTTGCGTCGATTCCGCGTTTGATGGCCGGACAGTCAGTAATCATCGCGACGGGAGCAATTGAATTTCCGGCCGAGTACCAGGCGATGTCGCCTCAAGCTCTGACTCAACTCGGGATCAGTAAAGCGATCGCGATGACGAGCACTTACGATCATCGGATCATTCAAGGTGCTGAGTCGGGAGCGTTTCTCGCGCGTGTGCACCAATTTCTGATCGGCAAAGAGCAGTTCTACAACAAGATTTTTGCGGATCTTGGAATTCCCTATCCGCCGCACATCTGGAACCAGGATCACAATCCGTTTTTCCTTTCGGCTGACCATCAACGTGAGCAAACGATAAAAGAAGCTCGAGTGATCGAGTTGATCAATGCCTATCGCGTACGTGGTCATCTCATTGCCGACATCGATCCGCTTCATGCTTTGCCAGTTCTTTATCATCCCGAGCTCGACATCGAGACTTATGGTTTGACGATCTGGGATCTCGATCGAGTTTTTATCACCGACGGCTTGGCAAATAGAGAGAGCGGAACACTGCGCGAGATACTCGACATTCTGCAACGCGCTTACTGCGGCAAGGTTGGTATCGAGTATCGACACATTCAAAGTAAAGAAGAGAAAAACTGGATACGCGAACAGATCAGACAACAGTTTGTCGAGCCTGAACCAATTCCGGTTGAAGTCAAGAAGCGATTGTTGTGGAAAGTGATCTCCGCGGAACAGTTTGAACGTTTTCTCCACACCAAGTATCTCGGACAGAAACGATTCTCGCTCGAGGGTTGCGAAACCGTCATCGCCGTGTTGGATCAACTAATTGAAGGTGCGTCCGAACGAGGTGTTGAAGATATAACGCTCGGCATGGCGCACCGTGGACGATTGAATGTGCTTGCGAATGTGATTGGCAATCTCTGCGAGCGAATTTTTGCGGCGTTCGAGGGCTCGGTGCATCCGGAGTTTCCTGCAGATGAAGGTGATGTGAAGTATCACCAGGGTGCGACTGGAGAGCGCACGACTGAGGGTGGTCGTACAGTTCACTTGTCGTTGTCGCCAAATCCAAGTCACCTGGAAGCAGTTGATCCAGTTGTCGAAGGAATGGTCAGGGCAAAACAGGACGCGACTGTCGACCGTCGTGGAATGACGCGCGATCAAGTGATCGATCTAGCGTTGCCCGTGCTGTTACACGGCGACGCGGCATTCGCGGGCCAGGGAATCGTGATGGAGACGTTGAACCTGGCGGGGCTCAAGGGCTATCGCACCGGCGGAACCATCCACATCATCATCAACAACCAGATTGGCTTCACAACGTCGCCTGAAGCCGGCCGCTCCACGATCTATTCAACTGACGTGGCACGCATGACACAGTTGCCGATCTTCCATATCAACGGCGACGATCCAGAAGCAGCTTACCGTGCGTTGAAGATCGCTTTGGATTATCGGCAGGAGTTCAATAAAGACGTTGTGCTTGACCTGGTTGGGTTCAGACGACTTGGTCACAACGAAACTGACGAACCAAGTTACACGCAGCCTCTGATGTATGCCCGCGTGAAAGCCCATCCCGGTGTTCGCACATTGTATGCGCAACGTTTGATCAAGGAAGGCGTTTACACGGAAGACGAAGTCAACGCGTTGATCGAAGAACGTGTGCGCCGTTATGAAGACGCACTCGCAAATGCGAAGCGTAAGGTGAAGGAAGAACCAGTACAACCACAACCTCAAGTTGTGGAAATGGATGGTTCAGCAATTGTCGGAACCGCAATCGACACCGAAGTCGTGAAAAGCATCGGGCGAAAAATTGCGGTGGTTCCGGATGGATTCAATATCAATCCGAAGATGGTTGGTCAGCTGGCACGACGGGCAAAAATGGGTGATGGCTCAGCGCCGCTCGATTGGGCATTTGCTGAAGCTGTTGCGTTTGGTTCATTGGTCGTGGATGGAACTCGTGTTCGTTTGAGTGGTCAGGACTCAGGTCGCGGAACTTTTAGTCAGCGACATGCGGTTCTCTACGACACGCAGACGGGAAAATCCTGGACGCCACTTTCCGAGTTACGTTCAGAAAAGAATCCTGAAGCACGCTTCGAGGTATTTGATAGTTCGTTGTCGGAAGAAGGAGTGCTTGGTTTTGAGTATGGCTATTCGGTCGTGAATCAAAATGCGTTGGTCCTTTGGGAAGCACAGTTCGGTGATTTTGGAAATGGCGCGCAAACGATCATTGATCAATACATCGCGGCTTCGGAAGATAAGTGGAAACAAACTTCTCGCCTGGTGATGTTGTTGCCGCACGGTTACGAAGGACAGGGTCCGGAACATTCAAGTGCACGTCTCGAGCGTTACCTGCAATTGTGTGCCGAGAACAATTTGCAAGTCTGTTATCCGACAACACCGGCGCAGTATTTCCATCTCTTGAGACGTCAGGTTCAACCAGGAATGGAAAGGCCCCTGATCGTAATGACGCCGAAGAGCCTGTTGCGATTGCCGGCTGCCTCATCAACTGTGGACGACCTTGCAAGTGGTGGGTTCAAGCCGTTGATCGACGACGCGGAGATTACCGATCCTGGTTCGGTTGAAAAGATCGTGATGTGTAGTGGCAAGGTCTACTACGATCTGCTTGATGCACGTAAGAAGTCCGGCGAGAGCCGAGTCGCTGTCTTGAGACTTGAACAGTTTTATCCTTTCCCATTGACCAGTATTCGCGAACTGTTGGCGAAATACGCAAACGCAAAGCAGCTTTCATGGGTACAGGAAGAACCGCAGAACATGGGCGGCTGGAACTTTGTCCAACCAAGACTGGAAAATCTCTTGCCGGCCTGCGAGCGACCGAAATATGTTGGGCGAAGTGCGTCGGCGAGTCCGGCAACTGGCTCTTACAGCATCCACCAGAAGGAACAGGCACAGCTCGTAAGTGATGCTCTCACCGTTTGAGATTTATAAAGTCGCTTGAGCGGTTAACTAAAAGAGACAGAGGGCAAGTTAGGAAGGGGGCAAGTGAGGCGCAACAAGCGCCGAAACGCGCCCCCGCTGCTTTTACCTTACCGAGGCTCCTTAGTCTCTTTGCTGTACAAAGTACTTGACGCGACTCTCGGGCGACAGGTACTATTGCGTCATATGGAACCCATCCGGCTCATAAAGCCAGAACCACCAGAACCGCCGGCGCTGCATGAGCGCGCCATGGACAATCTTCGCTACATACGCGAAACCATGGAACGGGCAACCGCGTTCACCGCGATTTCCGGTTGGGGCGAAGTGGCAATCGGTATTACCGCGATCATTGCGAGTGTCGTGGCGGCGAAACAATCACACCTGAAAATGTGGCTGGCGGTCTGGTTGGTGGAAGGAACGATCTCCCTACTGATTGCCGGCTGGTCCATGGACCGCAAAGCTCGCGCTGTGCAAATGCCTTTGGTCTCCGGACCCGGAAGAAAAGCAGTGTTCAGTTTGTCGCCACCAATTATCGCCGGCGGCCTCTTGACCATTGTTCTTTATCGCGCGGGTTTGACCAACGCAATTCCTGGTGTCTGGTTATTACTCTACGGCACCGGAGTAATTACGGGTGGAATGTTTTCGGTAGGCGTGGTTCCGATCATGGGGTTGTGCTTCATGGCTCTCGGTGCGGGTGCGTTGTTTTCACCACCCGAATTCGCCAACTGGTTTATGGCTGCCGGCTTCGGCGGGTTGCATATTGTTTTTGGAGTTATCATCGCGAGGAAATACGGTGGCTAAACAATCTACAGCAAAGAAAGAAATAGTCGGCAAGCACGAGTCGCCGGCAACTGGTCCAAGAGACTCGGGAGTTGCACAAAGAAGTGCCGCACCAAATTTGGACCGTTTGATACACGAACGTTTGCGCTTGGGAATTATTAGTGCGCTTGCGGCAAACGCGTCGCTGACCTTTAGTGAATTGAAGAACCTGATGAGCACTACTGACGGCAACCTCAGCGTTCACGCGCGCAAACTCGAAGAAGCCGGCTACATTGCCTGCACAAAATACTTCGACGGCCGTTTGCCAAAAACAGAATATAAATTGACTGCCGAGGGCAGGCGCGCTTTGGAAAACTATTTGAATCACATGGAGTCGCTGATCAAGCAAATGAGATCAACCTAACCCGGTTGGTCTCTTTTTTTGTCTGGCGGCTTTGCGATGTAAAGGGCTTTGAGATGAAGGAGCGAGACTTTGATGTGACAATTGTGGGCGCGGGCCTGGCGGGATTGCAGTGTGCGCGCTTACTGGCGAAACAAGGTGTACGTGTCCTACTCGCCGATCGCAAGCCATCTCTCGAGCAAAAGATCCATACAACCGGAATCTTTGTGCGGCGCACCCTCGAAGATTTTGATATCCCCGAAGACTGTATTGGTCCTGTGGTGCGAAATGTCAGCTTGTACTCACCATCATACCGAGTCCTGAATCTCGAAAGTAAGCACGATGAGTTTCGCGTCGGGCGCATGGGCCAACTCTACAACCGTTACCTGAATCAATGCCGTCATTCAGATGTGCAATGGTTACCAGCCGCCACCTATCTCGACTCAGTACAAATCAATGATCGCTCCATCGTTCGCTTCAGTCTGGATAATTCGATCACCTCGGTGTCGACACGCTTCTTGATTGGCGCTGACGGCGCCAGTTCACGAGTAGCGCGACATCTCCAACTAGATACTAACCAGGAGATGATCGTCGGCCTGGAGAATGTTTACTCCGATGTTCCTCGCGCGGGTGCCCCACGACTTCACTGTTTCCTGAATCCCAAGCTTGCGCCTGGCTACATCGCCTGGGTTGCGTGTGATGGTGAACATGCGCACGTCGGTGTCGGCGGCTACGTAAATCGTTTTGATCCGGCATCCGCGCTGCCGACGTTTGAGAAAGAGATTCGCAAGATTTTTGACGTGCGGCAGTGCCAGAGAATCGAACGGCGAGGCGGCCGCATTCCAGTCGGTGGCGTTCTTAAGCGGATTGCAAATACACGAGGATTGTTAATTGGCGATGCAGCCGGAGCAGTCTCGCCTCTGACAGCAGGCGGGCTGGATCCTTGTATGCGACTTTCAACTCTGGCTGCAAAGGTAACTACCGAGTTTCTCGCGACGGAGGATGCAGTCGCGTTGCAGCGTTACTCGGGGCAACTTTTTCGTTCCCGATTTGTTTCCCGAATTTGGGCCAGGCGAGTCGCCGCACAAATCAACTCGAAGTTTCTAACTGAGGTTGGGTTCGCGGCTCTGCGACTTCCTTTTTTTACCAAACTTGCTGCTCATGTGTTCTTCGGTCGCGGATCATTTCCTGATGTGGAACCCGTGATAGCAGCTGAAGTGCAAACATTCGAGACCTGATGTAGGTCAGCACATGACGTTTCTGTGGATCACCACGTTGCCGGTTCGATAACCACCGACTAAGAATCAATGAACCATGGCTGAGTTTCAAAAGCGTTGAAGGAGTTACGAATGACCAAACGAATTTTGGCGATCTTTTTTATCTTCGCCTGCACATCAATCGCGTGGGTAGTCTTAGGTGGAACAATCTTCTCAAGAACATACGACTCAGGTGCTGTTTCTTCGAGCCAGGTCGCTTCAACGTGGGGTACCGCGCAGAAACAACCACCACCGACTGCTTCGTTCAAGACCACAGTACAAAAACAAAAAGAGTCCTTTGAGAATAACGTGAAAGTTGTCAGCGTCTCTTCGGAAGACTACCTAACTTACTTGCCCCTGGAGTCCAGTGATATCAAGGTCGATTTGAATTTAGACCACCGACAAAAGGGTTTGCTTTGGTTCAGCACCTACACGGTTACCTTCAATGGTGTTTATGGTTTTCGCAACACTAGTGACAAGGAACAGTCGATCGATTTCATCCTGCAGTTTCCTACTACGCAGGCAATTTACGACAACTTGTCATTCACTGTTGACGGAACTCCAGTCTCACTGGTCAACGAAAAGAACACTGCGTCAAGCACAGTCAAAATCGGCGCCGGTAAGACGGTACAGTTGGCAGTTGGTTATCGGTCGCAGGGATTGAATGAATGGAGTTACTCGTTTGGTAGCTCCGAGGTCTCACAGGTGCGCGACTTTTCGCTGCAGATGACTACAAACTTTAAGGATATCGACTTCCCTGACAACACTCTTTCACCAACAGAAAAACATGAGACGGATAAGGGTTACGATCTGCAGTGGACCTACAAGAACCTGCTCTCGGGTTATCAAATAGCAATGGTGATGCCAGAGAAGTTGCAGCCTGGTCCACTTGCCGGAAAGATAAGTTTCTTTGCCCCAGTGTCACTGTTCTTCTTTTTCTTCCTCATGCTAATCATCACAACCATGCGCGGCATCGATCTTCACCCCATGAACTATTTTTTCCTCGCTGCCGCGTTCTTCTCTTTTCATTTGCTGCTTGCCTACCTGGTGGATCACATTTCGATTCACGCGAGTTTTGCGGCTGCTGCTGCTGTTTCGGTGTTTTTGGTGGTGAGCTACCTGAGATTGGTGGTTGGAATTCGCTTTGCGAGTCGAGAGGCTGCGTTGGCACAGTTTATCTATCTGATCATGTTTTCCTATGCGTTCTTCTTAAAAGGTTTCACCGGCCTGGCGATTACGATTGGCTCAATCCTGACGTTGTTTGTCGTGATGCAAGTTACCGGACGAATTCGCTGGGCAGAGAAGTTCGGAGTTTCCACTGAGTCTGAACCCGCGTCTTCGGTTATTTAATCGGAGGATTTTGATCATGTTGAGTGTATTTACGAGCGAGAAGCGTCCGGGATTCTGGGCCAGGCAATTTGCGATTGTGCCAACGCGAGTCCAGGACAATTTCGACATTGGTTTTGGTGTGGTGTTGCCGGCGCTATGTTTCGTTTTTGATCCGATCGTTTTTAAGAACGGATTCCTCGGAGCCGGTGGTCCATTACTAGGAAAGTATCAACTCTTTGCTTACATCTTTAGTGCACTGGAAATATTGACCCTGGTTTTGTGGTTGAGCTTCCGCGATCACTTGCGATCATTTTCGGGGCCGATATCCGGCGCTCTGATAGTTGGCGGAATCTTTTCCTGGGTAGTTGGAATTCTGATCTTGCCATACTCATTGTTCGGGTTGATTTTTTTGATCGGCGTCGCTGGGTTTACACCATTTCTGACAGGTTTGGTTTATCTACGAAATGGAATTCGCGGATTGAGAGCGCATGAGAGAAATTCCGCATTTGAGTCTCGTTTCCTGATTGCTGCAGCAACGGCCACCATCGCCGTTGCGTTGCCCGTCTTTGTAAGTATGCAGGTATCGCAAACCGTAACTACCTCAATCGATGCCCTCGTAAGTGGCAACGTTCAACAAGGTACAGCTGCGGTCAATCGATTAAAGCTGCTTCCCTTTATACCCGCTGACGACTTACGCCGAATGGTCCTTGCATTCGGGACGGAGACTGACCCTGCTAAGAAAGAGTTATTGAAACAGTCTTACAAAGAACTCACCGGGGAGGATATCGAAGATAGGCTAATGATTTTGAACGATTGATTCTCACGTCGACAAAAGGGTCCTCACTCCCTTATCCCTTTTCACGATTTCGCCCGCCCCTACTGTTAATAGTTTCCCGCTGTGACACGTCTTTATCGTTAGGGTTCCATCAAATCAAGATCCAAAAAAATGAAGGCTGGGAACCCCCGTGAACTTCCGTTACTTCTGAGGCGTATAGGGCCTCGGGAACGCCTTTCGGCAAGTTTCGTATGCGAGCATTTTTCTCTTTTTATACTGACGCCCTGAAGATTGCACTCCAGTCGATCTTTGCTCACAAACTCAGAGCGTTTCTAACCTTAATCGGAATCATTATCGGGGTCGCGTCCGTGACCACTGTCGGGGCTTCGATCAGTGGGCTCAACACCTACGTCGTCGATAAGGTCGCAAAAATTCTGGGCAGCAATCACTTCATGATTGCTCGCATGGCGTTTTCCGGTCATATGTCTGACGACGAATTCGAGCGCCGCAATCGTCGTAACAAACGACTCAATTGGGACGATTATGAGTGGGTTCGCGATCATTGTGCGTCGTGCGCCGAGGTTGGCGCAGCGACCGGAACTGGCACCGATTTGAAACAGGACGGTATTGAGTTTCCAGGGGCAGTTGTGTTTGGCGCCACTGCCAACATGGTCGACATCGAAGACAAGACAATTGAAGAAGGTCGATTTCTTTCTGCCGATGAAGTGCAACGGTCGGCATTCGTCGTGGTATTAGGTGGTGACATCAAAGACAAGTTTTTCCCGAATCAGGACGCCATCGGAAAGACTCTAAAGATTCGCGGTCTGCCGATGCGTGTTGTCGGCGTTGAGGAAAAACGCGGCTCGTTCTTCGGTGATTCAGTTGATCGGCACGTCTATATTCCCGTAACCACTCATCTACAGGTTTTCGGTCGAAACAATCTTCAGATTCACGGCAAGAGCCGCACTCGCGAAGGACTGCAATCGACCATTGAAGATGCGCGCGTGGCAATGCGAATCAAGCACCGTCTCAACGGAAACGACGAAGACGATTTTGGCCTGGTCAACGTGGAAGAGATCAACAACCAGATTGATGAATTTACGAGTGGCATTGCCAAGGTTGTTGTTCCGATCACTCTCATCACTTTGCTCGTAGGTGGCATCGTTGTGATGAACATCATGCTGGTGAGTGTGACTGAACGAACATTTGAAGTTGGATTGCGTAAAGCGGTGGGTGCAACCAGGCGTCAGATCATGGTGCAGTTTTTGATCGAATCGGGATTGCTTTGCGCATTGGGAGGAGTCTTGGGACTGCTGATGTCGTGGGGTGTTTGTGTGCTGATTACTTCACTTGCCGGCATCACAATGACAATCACGATCGGTTACATCCTACTGGCCCTCATCGTGTCGACAGTGATCGGAATGCTGGCCGGAATTTATCCAGCCTTTAAAGGTGCCCGTTTAGATCCAATCGTGGCACTGGCCCAGGCGGGGTAAGACGAGAAATACGCTATGCAGGTTTTCAGATCAGTACGCTCAAGAATTCCCAAATCAAAACTGCGCGAGACGCTCGGCATGGCGCTCGACAGTATTCGCGGTCACAAGTTCCGCAGTTTTCTTACGGTGTTGGGAATCGTCATCGGTGTATTGACTGCAATCGTTATTGCGTCGCTGCTCACCGGCATGCGTCAGAGCATCGTCTCCATCATCGAAGAGTACGGAACCAGCAACATCTACGCGTTTCACCTGTCTACTGGTCCACGCACCGGTGAGGATCGTGCAGAACGTTTGCGCAAACCCTTTGTGGTTGCTGATGCCGAAGCAATCAAAACTCAAGCGAGCGCAGTTGAAGACGTTGCCATTGTCGCCCCGAACGTTGGTTATGGTGGCGGACCATTTGACGACAACATCACGTACGAGGGAAAAAACTATCGCTGGGGAAACACCCAGGGAGTGACCTCTAACTATGCCGGCATCGTTAATGTCAACTTGAAGGAAGGACGTTTCATTACTGACAGCGATGATCAGCAGCGAGCCAATGTGCTGGTCATTGGTGTGAATGCCGCGGATGCGCTCTTTCCCGGACAGAATCAGATCGCCGGAACACAGGTGCGCATGGGCGGGTACAACTTCGAGATCATCGGCGTGCTCGAGAAACGAAAGGCCGGGTTCTTTGGGGAAAACGAGGAAGATAACGCAGTGTTTCTGCCGTTTCGTACCGCTCAGAAAGTTGCCCCAGCGCGCGGTTATATGTTGTTTGTGATCAAGGGACGTTCGGGACAAATTAGCGAGGCGTTAACTCAATCAGAAGAAATTCTGCGTCGGAGGCGTCACGTAAAGTTTGATGAGCCTGATAACTTCGATATCAAAACGGCCGATAAGTTCATCGAACAGTTTGACAGTATCACCGCCATGGTCGGACTGATTGCGATCGCGATTTCCAGTCTCGGATTGCTGGTGGGTGGCATTGGTGTAATGAACATCATGCTCGTGAGTGTCACTGAACGAACGAAAGAGATCGGAGTACGTAAAGCAATTGGCGCACGTCGCCGAGACATTGTTCGACAGTTCCTGTTTGAGGCGATGATGCTGACATTTCTGGGAGGTGTACTCGGCGTATTGCTTGCAGTGGGAATCAGTAGGCTGTTGCTGATCTTAATCCCCAGTATTCCCGCGACGATTCCGATGTGGGCTGTCATATCAGGTCTGACAGTTTCGATCGGCGTCGGTCTTATCTTTGGAGTTTGGCCCGCGCGAAAAGCCTCACGGTTAGATCCTATCGAGTGTTTACGGTACGAGTAGCCGTCCTTGGAGTGCGGTGAGTTCTCACCGCTTTGTCACAGACCGAGTAGACATATGCGCTAAAACTGTTGGAGGCGCAGCCGTGGATGGTTGCGCAGTAACAAAGCGGTAACAGGTTACCGCACACCAAGGAGAGGCACTCGAATCCGAATCGCCTCCTCAACAATCCACAGATCAATATTCATTATCGATGTTAATCTGTGCTCAGTGACTCGTGACTTTCCCAAAGAATTCATTCGCTTCATCCAGGTCGAAAAGGGACTCGCTCGTCATACCCTTGAGAGTTACACGCGTGACCTCGAGCGTTTGAACGCCTGGGCAAGCAAAAACAAGAAATCGATCGAAGACCTCGATCGTAGTGATCTGCGCAAATGGATTGCGAGTCTTTCACGTGATGGGCTCGCGCCAACGTCGGTTGCTCGTGCCGTAAGTGCGGCGCGCGGGTTCTACAAATTTCTGTTACTCGACGGGCACATCAAGCACCATCCCGCAGAAGACCTCGACACCCCACAACGCTTCAACTACTTGCCAAAGTTTCTTACTGAAGATGAGATCAACAGTCTCTTGTCAGCACCGGATGTTTCAACTGAAGAAGGAATTCGCGATCGCACAATCCTGGAAGTAATGTATGCCACCGGTCTGCGCGTTTCTGAACTCATTGGACTCAAACAAACGGACGTTGACCTGATGACGGGTCTAATAGTTTGCCATGGTAAGGGAAACAAAGAGCGGCGAGTTCCTCTCGGCAAGAGTGCGATTCACTGGCTGCAGCAGTATGCAGCTGTGAAAGCCGGCTATGGAAAACCGTCTTCACCTTTTGTGTTTTTGTATCGTGGAAAACAGTTCACGCGCCAACTTGCATGGGCCATGATCAAAAGTCGCGCGGAACAAGTCGGTATAAAAAATGTTTCACCCCACACGTTAAGGCACTCTTTTGCGACCCACTTGTTACAACACGGCGCTGACTCTCGTTCGGTCCAGGCGCTGCTCGGGCATAGCGACATTTCAACGACTCAGATCTACACGCATATTACTGATGGTCATTTGCGAGCTGCGTATAACCGTCATCATCCGCGCGCGCGCAAAAAGGACTAGAACTGTTAACAGTCCGATATGCTTCAGAAACTCTTGCAAAACTCAGAATCAACCGAGCGCCTAAGCGTAAGTTGTCGCAATCTATTTGACTCAAGTGTCACTTGGACAGAACAGTTAGGAAGGGAGGTTTACCCCCGCTGTTGACTAGCAGGTACTCGGTTTGTAAAAAGCGGGGGTAAACCACCCTTCCTAGCTGTTATGTCCAAGTAGCAGTCAAGTTCACCCGAGAACCAGGCCAGAGACTCAGAGACACAAAGCGCCAAACCTCATCCTGCTTATCTCGCTTCGATAATTCTCGATCTCATCTTTCGCTCGGCGTGCGCTCCAATCTAAGAATCGCCTACCAATCTCCGCTGCGGCTTCATCGGCGCCAATACCCAGCGAGCAATCTAATCCAGTCATGTTTCGACGAAGTAGACAATCAGCGAGCGTTTGCGCGAGCTCAGTTTCAAAGGCAAAAACAATTTCGCCTGCAAGCGCATCGGTCTTTTTCGTTAATGGTTTCGCCAAGTCAGGATGTCTCTCACAAAGTTTCAACAGGTCGTTTATTCTTGAGCCATAAACTGAATTCCGAGACTCGCCCTGCTGTTCGGTACTTTGTTTCTGTCCGCCAGGTAACGGAACTTCATGAGTAGTGCAGGCCACACGATATCTGCCTAGTTTCTTGAAGACCAAATCAACACACTCTTCTGACAGGCTTCTATAAGTCGTCAGCTTGCCACCCACAATTGAAAGAAAATTCTTGTCGATAGGACTTTCGCGAATGAAGTGACGACGAGTAATGCTCTGTTCCTGCTGTTCTCTCGAATACGGCAACGGCCTCACACCTGAATAGGCGTAGCAAACATTTTCTCGTCGCAACTTGGCTTCAGGAAAGAAGCGATTGGTCTCTTTCAGTAGATATTCAACTTCCCATTCTTCTACGCCTAGTTTATCCAGGTCACCTTCAAAGCGAACATCCGTAGTGCCGATCAGATAGTTGCTGTTCCAGGGGATGACAAAGAACGGTCGCCGATCACTTTCAGCTTCAAGATAAACGGCGCTTTCCGGACAGCCGGCGAATGGTCGCACAACCAGGTGACTTCCCTTGGTGCCGCCAATCATTTTTTCGTTTTCACTGCCATTGACCTTATCGACCCACGGTCCACTCGCATTTACGACAACTTTAGCTGAGGCGATTTCGCTTTGATCGTTGCCTTTGCGAACGAATTCGACGGATCCCTCTCGGGCCCGCATGACTCGTGTGTAAGTCATAACCTCGGCGCCATGCGCCTTAGCCGATAGAACACTCTCGAGCACGAGTCGCTCAGCGAATTGAACCTGACAATCGTGGTACAGGGCGCCACCAACAAGACTGACGTCACTTAGTCCAGGCAGTTCTTTGAGCGTCTCTTGACGCGATAACATTCGATGAGATGGCAAAGACTTGTCGAATGAGAGGAGATCATAAGCGAACATCCCTGCCTGGATTTTCAGACGACTTCGACTACCGCCATCGTAAATCGGAATCAGAATCGGGATTGGCTTAACCAAATGTGGCGCGATTCTCAAGAGTGTTTCACGTTCACGTAAAGACTCTCTTACCAGACTGAGTTCTGCATGCTCTAGATAACGCAGCCCACCATGGATTAATCGTGTAGAGCCACTGCTGGTTCCGCTCCCAATGTCTCCCTTGTCCAGGAGCAATACTCGCAGGCCACGCATTGAGGCGTCGCGCGCGATGCCGGCACCATTAATGCCGGCGCCAATGATGATGAGATCGAAGTGCGAGCGCATCTTTTCAAGTTGCTGAAAATTGAATTCTCAACTTGTCCTTACTTAAGCCTGGTAAGTGCGTTTGCACGATTTGGTTGAACCGCTGCACGTTCCAAGGCGCAAATGGTGAAACGCCAACTCACGACGCTTCGTTTATTCAACGGACTATTCGATTTGAGAATTCTCACAGCGAAAATTGAGCAACAAACTTCACCCAACAGAAACGAAATTCATCTCGAAATCCTAAGCGATATTTTCCGTGTCGCCGAGGCAGCGAGTTATTCGACTCACAAAACCATCCTTGAGAACTCTCAATTCAACAAAGCCAACAGCATATAGCCCTTCACGGGCATGCACCTTGCTCCTTTTCTCGACAACTAACTAGGTCCCGTCCAGCAGCGGCCAGTCTACAGCTCGATGCGACTGAGTTCAGCAGCCAGCGCCCGTCGCTCTTTTTTTGCACAACCCACGCGCGCTGACCAAAAGCAAAATTCGAGGTCCAATCCAGAACAAAGGAGCACTACCATGTGGTCTTCCCGACTCTTTTCCAGCATTCTCCTTATCCTCCTTACCCTCTTTACCGCCAGCCTACACGTGCGCGCCTCTGAAGATGAAGCAGATGAGTACGATATAAAAGCACGAGTCGTGCGCATCAGCTTGATCTCCGGTGAAGTAAGTCTAAAGCGAAAAGGAAACACAGAGTGGGAACGCGCCCGCCTCAACTTTCCTTTAGTCGAAGGTGACACAGTCTCAACCGACCGTGAATCGCGTTTAGAAATTCAGTTTGACGCTCGGAATTTCGTGCGTCTGGCTCCCAATACCACAATGCAAATCGTCGCGCTTCGCGATGAGGGAGTCGCGTTGAGTGTCGGGGAGGGAACTGTCGTTGTCCGGTTGGCGAAATTTGATCGACAGCATGAGTATTTCGAAGTCGATGCGCCACGAACAACACTTGCAGCAGAGAAGAAAGGGCTCTATCGCATCGACGTACCCAATACGGGACGCGTTCGATTATCTGTCCGCGACGGTGGCAGCGCGCGTATCTATTCAGACACGTCGGGCTTTGCACTTCGTGATGGTCGCACCGCAGAACTAGTTGTTGCTGGTGACGACTCCGGCGATTGGGAGTTTGTCGCTAATGCATCTTTTGATGCCACCGATGATTGGATTAACGATCGCGAACGCTATCTTGCCCAACGACTCCGTTACGACGTTCAGTACTACGATCAATATGTTTGGGGTGCTGAAGATCTCGACGCCTATGGTGATTGGGCTTATACCACGGACTACGGTTGGACCTGGCGACCACACACAACAGTCATCAACGTCTACTCTGACTGGGCGCCTTATCGGTATGGTCACTGGACCTGGTGTCCCCCGTATGGTTGGACGTGGGTTGGTTACGAGCCCTGGGGTTGGGCGCCCTATCATTATGGACGTTGGGTCTTTCTTGGTGGCTATTGGGCGTGGTGCCCGCGCAGTGCTTACTACTATGATTACAGTTGGTGGCGACCAGCACTCGTGGCCTTTGTCTACGTGAACGATACTTATTGTTGGTACCCACTCGGCTACCATCAACACGATCCAGGCTCGAGACACTACACGCCAGGCCGGCTTACGCCGCTACGTGCGGGAGAACTCGCTAATTTGCAGCGAGTGAATCCGGTGCAGTTGCGCGCAGTAAGTTCAGTTAGTGCGCGACAGATCGGAAATGAATCTGTACGACCCGCGAGAGCTGAAGAAGCTCTGGCGCGACGCGTCGTCAATGCAGAGCCGTTGCGAACCGGTTTGCCTGCACGACAAACTCCGAGTGAATCAGCACGCGGTGAAACAGGCAACCGTCCTTTGCGAACGTCTCTGCCAGCGGCAAATACTGGAGCAGCCGCTCGCATCCCGGGTGTTCCTCTGGATGATGAACTCCGCCGTGCGCGCGTACTCAATGGACGCGATGCACGGCCGGCGACTCCTGCGGTCACCACAACAACTTCTTCCGGCAACGATGTTGAACTGAGACCACCAACTGGTGCGGTTTCAAGACCCGCGCGCACGTCGCGTGAATCAGCGGTACCAACCACTGAAGAGCAACGACCGGAACGCAGAACTCCAACTAGTCCTCAAGACCCCAGTAACAGTGATAGCGCGCGGCCAACCCGTATTGAACCCTCACTCAATCCAACTTCGGATTCGAGTGAAAAACCAATACGGAATCGCGAACGCGTCGAGCCGTCCCGACCGGAACGTCGTAGCGAGTCACCCACGCCAACCTACGAACCACCACAAAGCAGTGCTCCGCCCGTGCGAGTAGAGACGCCGCAACGGACCGAAGCACCCCCGCAACGCAGCGAACCTCCGCAACGAAGTGAAGCGCCACCGCAGCGCAGCGAGCCGCCACGAAGTGAGCCATCACGAAGTGAACCATCACGCAGTGCACCACCGGCACGGAGTGAGCCTCGCGGTGAAGCGCCTCCCTCAAGACCCTCGCGACCGGACAACTACGAGCCCCCAGCGCGTTCAGAATCGCCTCGTTCAGAACCGTCACGCTCAGAAAGCCGATCTGAGCCGTCACGTTCTGAGCCGAGCCGCTCCGAACCGTCTCGTTCAGAGTCGCCTCGATCTGAACCGTCGCGGTCCGAACCATCACGCTCTGAACCGGCGCGTGATCCTGATTCAGGACGACCGAGCAGACCGGACAAACCTCGTAGGTAACGGTCACCTGGTGCGGCAGACATTTCGACAATATTTACAAGTCGAATGTCTGTCGCCCTCGAGCCTTCTCGTCCACGCAGAGCAACAGACGTTAGAATGCTGAAATCAGGAGAGGGTCATGAACAATCGAAGATGGTCGAGTCTAATTTGTGGACTGTTGATAGTTGTATTTGCAGTTGTTTACCTGGCAACAGTCCTTGGGCGCGCGCAGACAAGCAGGTCGGAGTTGCGTCCCGATCTCAGTCGAGCACTGAAAACCAGAGCACAACGGGGAACACACGCGAGGAAGAATAGTTATCAACCACAGCGTTCAGTTGCTACCAAAGGACTGAGACCTCGAGCAACTAGTGAGGAGTCGCGACAAGTGGCGCGACTAACGCGCACTCCATCCATCTCTGCTGACGCTCCGATTGCTGTTGGCACGCCGCTATATAAAGTGCTTCATACTTCGCAGTTGAGTATGACTTCAGCAGCAGGTACCGATGAAGAGTTGGTCGATCGAACTGGAGATCTGGTCGCTGATGATCAGACCACATTTGATAACGCCGGCGGTTCGTTTGATATCGCCGTGGGAAAGTCAGGAACGCGTTACGAAGTTTTTTCCGGGACTAGCAACAACAATCTGGTTGGAGTACTCGTAGCAGCGAGTGATACCAATGGCGATTACATTTCGGACACTTCATTAACCTTTGATTTGCGTCGCGACTTCATGTTGCCTTCGGCGGCAGCAGTGGTAACCGGTAATGCGAGCGATGGAAAAGAATTTGTGGTCGTTTGTTCCAGTGGTTTCTTCAATTCGGCTGATGATGAGGATCCAAACAATGAACCGTCGCCGGGAGTTCTGCTTTTTGTACGTAACCCACTAACTGGTGGATTTGATGATTCGCAAACAAAAGTCCTGGTTCAGATCGGGAACGACAAATTGTTCAACGCAAATGCGATGGCCTTAATGCCCAATAATGATCTACTCATCGCAGACTTCAAATCAGATGAGTTGAGAATTATTCGCGATACAAATGGCGATCGCATGCCTGACACACTCGATGATGTTCCTTATTACTCTTTCCAATTTGCTGATGATGCGCCACTCGATATTGCGGTTAATTCTCGCGGCGTAGTCTTTTCTCATTCAGAAGGGACTGACACTCTGCTGCTGGCCATTTACGATGATAATGGTGACGGTCGTGCTGATCACGATGAAGTTGCAGTAGCAGGTCTTTCAATCGACAACAAT
>Ga0068860_100002606_pt1 | contig 18872 bp, 11 predicted proteins | sample KBSSwiS32_FD_66597 | JGI IMG/M metagenome (GOLD analysis project Ga0068860, IMG submission 66597) | Switchgrass rhizosphere microbial communities from Kellogg Biological Station, Michigan, USA - KBS Switchgrass S3-2 | ecosystem: Host-associated > Plants > Roots > Rhizosphere > Soil ...
TGGTAGGCGGTGGAGGGTGTTAGACCCGTATTGGTATAGGTCGTACCCGTCACCCCCGTTGCTACTGCAACGCCGTTACGATTGACGGTGTAGCTGGTTACAGCCACATTGTCGGTGGAGGCCGCCCAATTCAACGTGACCTGCGTCGTTTGTACATTACTGGATGTTAGGTTGGTTGGTGCGCTTGGCGCGGTCGTGTCTGCCACTGTAGTGACATTAACGGCATTACTGGCAGCCGAGGCATTGCCGGCTGCATCCCGCGCTACGACTGTGTATGAGTAAGCTGTGCCGGGTATTAGACCTGTATCGGTATAAGTCGTCACCGCCCCTACTGTCCCTACCGAAGTCCCATTACGCCGAATGGTGTAACCGGTCACACCCACGTTGTCGGAGGATGCACCCCAATTCAACGTGACTTGCGTCATCTGCACATTACTGGCCGTTAGGTTGGTCGGCGCACTCGGTGGTGTCTTATCGGGTGGCGCAGCCAGCGTTAGCTGGACTTGTGAGGCTGCACCCACAATAAATAATAATGTCACCACAAAAACGAGTGTCCGCAGCCATATCTTGATCTTCATAAAAATCCCTAACTTTCGCCCCATAAAAGAGCCCGTATATCTGACCTAGTTATCCACAATTGCGAATCAATAGTACTTCTGCAAGGTTATGCACAAAAAATACTATATGTCGCTTAACCTAACTTTTGCCTAACATACCAATTTCTAATTCGTTACAAACCTTAATCTGCTGGTACAGCCGTGGAAGACAATACAGTCTGATTCCACGAATTGCCCTTTGAGTCATAATCATATTCAGTCGTCGTCGAACCATCGCTCATGATGACTGTAAGATCGCTAAATTGTGTCGTCTTCAGTTCAATCTTCAGCTTTTCCACAATCTTGTCGGGGATCTTGGTATCGTTGTAACCAGACTTGACCTCAAGTTCCACATACCCCAACGGCGGTTCATCACCGGGCATATCCACATCAAACGACAAAACCTTGCTCACACCATCCACCGCAGCCAACCAGTCGCGTAACTTCTGCTGCAAGGTCACTTCTTGAGAGTTCTCGGTCGGTGGGATGGGAGTCGCTGTCGCCGATGGAATAGGAGATGGAGTGGCCGACGCACTCTCGGTTGCAGCAACCGCAACAGATGTACTTTCTGCGACCTGTGTAGGTGTTACGGGGGGTTGGTTTTGTTGCGTCAAACGATAAATGGCGAACCCACCTACCAGCAGAACAACCACAGCCGCGATGAGAATATACAGTGCGGATCGCCCTGAATTTGATGTTGTAATTACTTTATTTTCTGACGTAGTTGTTGGTTTTCGTTTCTGATCTAACCAAGCAAGTCGCTTACGGGCTGCCGGATCAGACTTATACGGCAGCAGCAGATCCCACGCACTCTTATACTTCCCCTCCTTGATAAGGAGGTCGGCCTGCCGGATTGCATCCTGTATATCGTTGTTCATAAAACATCTTTCTTATTTCCAAGCAACATTCACAAAAACCGGAATAGGTAGAATTGGCAACTGATTCTACTATTCCGTACAGCACCGCATAATCCATAACAAAACGTACCCGATCAATAATATGACCGGGCTATTTAGCCGCTATATTTGACCGCTCTCTATGGCGGATAATTGCTAAAATTAAAGCAATCACAACAAAAGCAACCACCCCTCCGAAAACTGCAAGGTTATAAGTGCCAGTAGAGGGCGCACCCGGCACACTTGCACTGGAGTCGAAATCAAACGTCTGTATTTGTGATTCTGATAGCGAACTTGCATGCCCGTTAATCAGTACCTCAAGTGCCGTATTGCCGTAGTTCACACTCGGCTCGATATGGCTGTTCTCGCTAAATTCATTCCAGCTAATTACCCCTATCGCATCTGGACTTGAACGTATCGCCGCATTCAATTCGAGCCGGAATGTTTTGCCTTCATCGCGCTCGATCACCCGTGTACCACCCAGAAGATGGGCATCAAATCCCGGTGCTGCCGGAGCTATCCATAACCCGGCATGTTTATGAACAGCCTCTCCCATATCAATCAGTTTTTGCTGGTAATTAGTCTGGTTTGTTGGATCCGCAGATGACCAATAATAGGCATCACCATCCACTGCGTTTGCCAGACTTAGATAACCGTCTACATTGCGCTCCGAAGCGAGAATATAAAGGTGGTTACGATAGCCGCTGGTAACCTGACTAACCTGACTAGGGCTGAACTCCCACGTACCCGACCAGATTATCACTGGCTTGTCATACATCTTAAAGGCGGGACTATCAGCATAGTGCTGGACAAAATATTCAAAATCCTGATCGACTTGCGTAACTGGCAGAGGCTTGCGATCAAAATCGAGTCCCTGATAAATGATCCATAACTGAAAATTCGCCTTAGCCGCCACATCCATCAGCAGCTCTAAACGACGGTTAAGTGTCGGCGTGGACTTCCAACTCACAATGAAGCCCTTAATTGAGGCTTCCTTTGCCCATTTCACATGTTGTTCCATCACCGCGCGATCATCACTGCTATATTTACCCAGTTGAGGATAATCAGTTTTTGCGCGTGCCCATGAATCTTGCGTATACCAAATATAGTAATAAGCCATATTCGGCACAGGGTCTTGTGGTGATTGAGCAAAAGTCAAATGGAACTGACCAAGCCCCATCACCAGCATAAAACTAATGGCTAAAACGGTTTTCTTCATAAGTGATTCGGACGAGAAAAATGTTCTCCTCCAAGCTATTGCCATCTGGATTGTTTCTCCTCAAAGATAGATGGTTGCGATAAAATTTCAGATGAACAAGTAGCTTCAACCCCCTTGTCCCGACTACACCTTAAATTCGACACTACTTAAGAGGCAAATATCGCCCCGGATACTCTTGGGCCAACGTATTCCACTTCATCCTTAGTATTCGATGATATGGAACTCTGTTTGCCCTGCCCTTCACCATTCAAAAGATGTTCCGAGTTGTAAACGTTCAGCCAAGCATCCACAGCCTGTTGCAGAGCCTCAAGCGACATACCCTGCTTCTTATGCTTGGCTAGAGCTTTGTTATAGACTTCTTTGCGCATCGTCTGATGCAATGCTGCACAAATATCATTGCTCTGCGGATCCTTGCTGTCGTTTTTCACATACTCTATCCCAACAGAAGCCAGAGCCGCTTGATATTTATGCTTCTTCTGCTGCCCTGTTCCAAGATACTCGCGTCCTCGGTCAGTCATTACTCTCTTGATAACCACACCATGTTGCTTAAACCATGGCAATACCGTCTTATTCAGCATATCGGCTGCAACCCGGCTATCTTTCCGGTCATAGAGCTTAACCAGTGCCACACCGCTATATACATCTATATAGGTCTGTTGGTAAACATCGCCTATTCCTTCAAATGTCCCAACATGATAGCTATCTTGTACGCCCAGATAGCCCGGATATGTAGAGCCGATTATTCCCGTCTTTTCTGAAGGTTCGATTATGGCTGGTTCACTAACCACCAATGCCACTGGCTGGTTATCGAAAAGCGGCGTAGGCTCACTTGAAACATGCTCTTCAACGGCTTCATCCACAACTTCAGGTTGCATGGTTAACAACGGAGCAGCCGTCAAAGCAGCCTCAACAGGCTGGATTACAGTAGCTTCGGGGAGCAAATATTGAACATTAGCAGTAAGCAGTGCTGGTTTGGGTGCAGGCTTCCTCAAAAAACGTAACGTGACAATATCGCGTGTAGTGCGAAATGCGAGAAGAGGTAAGTAAGGACGACCATAAATGAGCAATCCAAATACGCCGACCATACCTAATGCTGCGGCTAATCCAATGTTTAGGCTGCTTAACACTTTCAGGTCAAGTTCCTGATTGCGTGATAAAGCAAGTGGCGTTTCAGGAGCCATCCCGCTTGCCCCAATGACCTGCACCTTATATACACCACGAGGCACCGGGCCAATACTAATCTGATTGTCTTTTCCGAATGGCATATATTCGATGTGCCCGTCGGGATATTTCACATTAATACCTTTACCAATGTGAAAACCAAAAACAGCATCTTCAGCACGGAAGGTAGCGTGGTATAACAACAACTGAATAGGCCAGACGCTGTTTGGCTTAACAAAAAAGCGCTGTTGATATCGGTTGACCGTATTTGAACCGTTAATCATCACACTTTCGACTGAATACATGATTTGAGTCGCTTCGAGTCCCGTTTGGCGACGAGCAATACGCCCCGCGCGCAGCCAACGCTCTGACCCATCATCAAAAGTGAGCTTCGAGCCGTCCGTTCCTTGTAGAGTTAGCGTCTCAATTCGGGACATATCAACCGGGTTATTGCTCAAATCAACAAATGCTTGACTGACGGGATGGCTGACGTTAAAACCTGCCTCTATCGAGACATCTCCCTTAATAGTCACCGTGCGGCGAGGCTGATACTCATCCTGCCAGCGGTCAAATGTTACACGAGTATCGGGCGACACCTCCGTATCAGCGTCCAGTAGAACGTCTAATGGGAAATCACCTGCTTTATAAACTGCTAAACGCGCCACACCCTTATCATCAGATATAAACTTCTGCCCATTAAGCGAAAAAGGGATATTCGCCAGAGGAGGAATAATGTTAACTGTGAGTTCGGCTGGGCGTACAATCAGCGTTGTACTAATACTGGATGGTAAATAAGCCTGCGTTCCCTGAAAGTCGATACGTAAGGCGTATTTTCCGGCTGTCAAGTCATTGCCAATTCGAATAGATGCGGCGCCTTTATCATCTGTACGTGTGCGTCGAACGAATACATCATCCAAATAAAGGTTCAGTACCTTATTAGGATTCGGTCCACCATCACTGTCCTTTAGGTGCGCCATCACAGTAATAGGGGTGCCGATTGGCTGAACCCCGACAGGGTCTAGGGTAAGCGTACTTGGAAGGTCAGGGGCATCCTGTGCGTAGGCAGGCATAATCGCGGCAGCAGCACTGAGCAAAACCAAGATTATGGCGACCAATTTTAGGCTCTGACGTGTGCTCATGATTGTAATCCCTCCCCATCTTTTAACGTTGACCTCATCCCTCGCTTAGTGAGTATGATAGCTACGATAATCACCAGCACCGAGACCAGCAGTGCGCCCCCATAAGCAATGTAAATAACAAAACGCTTGGGTTCCGCAGGTTTCACACCTGTAGCCCGGTCAAATGGCACCAGTTCGGCAGGACGAGGCGGCGCTGTAAAATTAAACGCCTCTAGAAAGTTATTTGCAGCAGCATCTCGCGTGCTTAACGACTTTACGCCCCAGTTTTCTTGAATGAACTTCAGCGCAGACGTAAAATCCAATTGGGTATTGTCAATAACGCCACGTTTGGCATAGGGGCTTATCAGTATCGCCGGAACACGCGGCCCCAAGCCATGTGCATCCACTTGAGGCGGAGGAACATGATCGTACCAGCCACCCCAGTCGTCGTAACTCAACATAAATGCTGAGTCTGCCCAATAATCACTTTGCATCAACGATTGCAACAAGACCCGTACAAATCGCTGCCCCGACAGCAAACTTGATGGCGGATGTTCACTTGGGCCTGAAGGCACCATGAACGCCACACTTGGAAGAGTTCCCTTACTCAAATCATCATAATATTGATCCAAATCAACAATATGACTGTTTAAGGCTGGGTCATCAATGAAGCGATCCATCAGCAGCAGCGGAACCCAGATCACCTGAGACTGTCGGTTGCCCGGATATTGATCTTGGGTACGATAGGTCAAAGCAGGATCATAATTCTGGACATAAAATTTCCACGAGATACCTGCTTCAGACAATCGGTCAAAGATGGTTGGCGTATTGGCCAAGTATTCCTGCAAGGTTTGTCCAGCAGGTGGCTCATCATGTGTAGCCGCAACCCAATAAAAATGATTGATCCCGCTGGAGTCGCCTGCCGAACTAAAAAAATTATCAAAAAGCACGTACTGCTCGGCTAGATTCCAGTAATAGGGCAAATCCCTATCGTCATAATAGGACATTGCCAGCCGGCCATCTTGGTTGCGTTGGTTTAACGCATAGACGAACCCATCCATTTTCCCTTTATTAAATTGGGACAAAAATGTTTGCGTACTATGGTCAGGATCGTCAGGCAGAACATCGTTATCGCCAGCGTGGAATGGTTTTACACAATCCTTGCTATCCGTCTTGAAAGGATCTACAGGCATACAGACATTCGCTGGAATACCATTTGCGCCCGGATAAGTCCCAAAATAATTATCGAATGAATGGTTCTCCTGCATCAGAAAGATGAAATGCTTTATCAGCGTCTTCGCAGCCGGGGCATTTCCATCAGCCAAAACTGGAGATACTGGAGATGCAGAAGAATCAACAGACAGAAATATCAATGTAACGCCAACCAGAAACACTATGGCCCAAACAGGCTTACGCCCTACCCTACTAATCATGGATGCACCTCGTAGACAATGATGACAGGCTTTTCTACTCGGTCTCCATTCGGCGCGGTAACGGTAACAGTCGAAGTGTAGATGGCGCGCCCGCTGTAGCGTTTGACATACGCAAGCATCTGGTTAGAAAAGAAAGACGTTCGAGAAGCTGAAAAAGAATCCCATATGAGATACTGGAGATCGCCAGATCGTATCTTGAAATCTGGGTTAGTAATCGCCTCGTATGACGGATTTCGGCGCAGCGGATTTGGACTAACCGATAAGCCATACGCTTGGCGATACCCGTAAAACTTGACGATATTAGCCATCGAGGGACCTATTGCCATAAAGGTTGAACCTAATGGCACATGGTCTCGGATCCACATCCCGGTTTCACGTCCACCGGGTAATCCACCTGAACCGGCTAAGAACTGGTCAGACTGAGTCGGAGTAACGAGTCTCCATGAATCATTAAAAAGCGATACCGCAACAAAAATCAGAATAATCGTCACAACCACTTCTTGAAGTATCTTTAGCGCACGCGATTTCAAAAACGGAATCCGCCATGTTGCTAGGAAACGTCCGGCTAAAATAGCAACCGCTGGTGCAGCCGGCAGTAGGTACTGGAAGCCTTTAGTGGGCCATAGTTCGAAAAAGATAACCGGAGTAATGACCCACAAAACAAGAAGTTTTTCTTTCCAGCCATTTTCCTTACGCAGCAGCAACAAACCGATTACAGCCGCGATGATGACCGCAATACCGATTGCTGGTGGAACAACCGTCGGGTAGAAATCCAAAGTATGGTTGGGACGACGGAAAAGCTGCCAGACGAGATACTGCCCCGTCTTACTGTCACTGCCACCACCTGCCAACGACACCGACAGTGGGAAGGGAGCCATGATGATAGCCATCATGATAAGCGACAAAACAATATCTAAGATTCGCACCCTGATTTTGGGGGAAATTGCCAAAAATGCAAAAATCGCACCCACCATCAAGATGCTGGTCTCTTTCGCTAGAAACGAAAGCCCCATGCCCACGCCTGCACTAACCAACCAAATGGGTCGCTCAGTTTCGGCGAACCGCACTAATAACAGCAACGTCAGAGTCGTACAGAACACCATCGGACCGTCAAGTAGCACCTGCCGCGTCACGACCACATGATAAGGCATCAAGGCTAAGAACAAACCAGCAATCACCCCTGCCCCATGTCCATAAAGCCGTCTTCCGATGTCATAAACAAGGTAGACCGTAGCCACGCCAAAGAAAACAGAAAGCAAGCGAGGCAGTAAATCATTGGTTCCGAACTTATAAGATAAGGCAACAAGGAATTGAAACAGCAAAGGATGTGCACGAAAAACAGGGAAAAGATCTTTTAATATAGGAACTTGAGCAATCGCGGCACCCTGACCAGCATATACAGCTTCATCTGTGTTGTATCCCAGTTGATTTATGTACACAACACGTACCGCTACCGCGATAGCCAGAACTATTCCGACCATAGCAACATTAACCAGCACACCAGTCCGTCTTTTAACGGCACTAACTGGTCGCTGCCGAAATGCTGGGGACTTCGCCACAGTTTGAAATTCTGGTACACCCATGTCTTGTACAATCATCCTTGCGGCACCTTATTGCTTTAGTTAATTTGGAGGAATTACACAAGAAAAATTTCTTAATTCGCGGAAATGCAAAAAGACTGCGTCTAATTTCTTTTAGAGGCGAGCTAAAACTCGCCTCTAAAAAGATCCAAGGTTTGTCGCTTAGATAGCGCTTGGGACTGGGACTGGGACTGGAACGGGGATGAGAGTACCCTGCTCCTGAATAAAGTTAGGAATCTGCTTGTACCAGTCGAATTGTGACCGTCGCAGGTGGATAGCGGGCAATCCGAGCGTTGCTGCTGTCACGATGGCCGTTTCCGCCTTATGGAGATCTTCACCGTGCCATTGGCTCACAAGGTGAGCGAGGCTGGGGTAAGGAGGAAATCCATAGGCATCTTCAGCATTAGCGACGAGGATTTTGGCTTTCTCATCTTCATTAAGCGTGGATTGAAAGTCTGGTCCACGCTCAATCAGCAAAATGTGGCTCAGTTTAGCTTCCTTAACATAGGTCACTTTCGGGATCAAGCGGTGAACCATGTACTTGGGCGGTGGGATTATCTTCTGAACAATCGCGTTTAGGGTGGCAGCGGGCATCGATGAACTGCTCAACCACAGCGCAGCCTTACGACCACCACGTGAGTGCAAACGGCTTTGAACCTGCAAGAACATACGCTCCAACACCGTCAGAGGTGCTGCCTTGACCGCACGTAGAGTGTGCAAGCTGATGGTCAACGGCTTCGGATAATTCAGCACGCGGCCATCCTTAGCAACGATGGTCATATCATCCGAAAGGAACTGCATCTGACCGAGATTCTCACGCAGTGTATGCAAAATGGTTGTGGTCTTGCCCGTATCCGTTTGAGCGGTGATGAAAACTGCTTTTCCATCTTTGGCAAGGGTCGCACCATGCATCAGAGCATAGCCCTTCCGCACAAACATCCAGCGCAGTAGTGCTTCGACCACATTGGTGTACAGAACATGGGGTGAAAGACCGATTAACGGCGACGCGATAACATCGGTACGTGTCTCACTTTGATTGATGACAATGCTGAACCCAAACGACCCTAATACTTCATCATACTTGATCGAATTTATGCTCTTGAAATCAGCCGGATTCGAACTAATCATGACATTGATGTCGGGGTTATCGAATGGCTCGGTCACAGCGAAGTAACCCAATTCGGGCAGCTTCTTAGCCGAACGAACCTTAATGATGTCGTGAATGTTGTAGTAGTAAACTTTGGCAGCGACCTTGGTTCCATTTCCCCAGATCACGCGGTCAGCGATCACGTAACGGAGAGCGGTCATAATCACAAGTGATATTAAGTTGCCCATCACCGGTGTCATACCCATCCGATCAACCAAAATTGCCAGTATCGGACCGCGCAGCAGTAGCATCGCATTATTAACGATGAAAAAGCTGATTAAACGCATCCACACATTCTTGGATGGCTCATTTTTCCGCTTAAAGACCCATTTTTCGGTCCCCAAGAAATTCCACAGTGTTGATCCCTGTGTGGACAGAGCAGCCGCAAGCAGATAGTAAATATTGAGGACATTAGAGAACAGATACATCAAGATCGTGTTCACGACCAAGCCAGTGACACCCACCGCGAGGAAACGGATCAGCTTTTGATGAGGTGCAAACCGCAGTTCCATCATCTGCTGGAACAGATTGAACATTTCGCGTGAGTTCGCTTTGCTCGCCCCGGCATGGCGTTGAGCGAACTTGAACGGAATTTCAGATGTCTTTAGCTTCGGGCAGCGGATAAGGATCTCAAGCAAAATCTTGAAACCTTTAGGCTGAAGCAAATCAGCGTTGACTGCCGAGCGACGGAACAGGAAGAAACCAGTCAGGGGGTCGCTCATGGTACGCAGGTTCTTTTGGAACATGACTCGCGAAATACCCGCCAACGACTTCGAGATCAGCTTTCGCTGCCAGTTTAATCCGTCAGTACCACCGCCATCTGTTAGGCGGCTGCCTGCTACCAGATCTGCACCGCTCGATTGAGCTTTGCTCAATAATTGTTGGATAACTTCCGGTGGATGTTGTAAATCACCATCCATCACAACCACCCACTCGCCGCGTGCCTTCTTCATTCCCTCTACAACCGCCATACCGAGACCGTTACGACGATCAGCAGGTCGGGCGATCACATTAATCTGGAAGGGATACTTTGCCTTGGCAGCTTCAATTGTTGAAACAGTGTTATCGGTACTATCATCAACGAACACTATTTCAAAAGTTGAAGTGACCGCCGCGCCAACTCTATCCAATAATGCAATCACATTACCGGACTCATTCCGGGTTGGCACGACAATTGATAACACAGGTGGCGTTGTGGTCGCTGCTACGGGTGTTACAGTTGCCGCTGCTGGCATTGTAGTGCTGCTAGTTTGGCTGACTGGTGTTGCAGTTGCCGCTGCTGGCATTGTAGTGCTGCTAGTTTGGCTGACTGGTGTTGCAGTCGGCGAAACTGGCGTTCCAGTGCCATTGGTATGGCTGGCTGGCGTTACGGACGGTGTATTATTTTCGTTTGGCATAAAACTACTCCCCTGATGAAACTAATGTTTACATTGATTGTTACCGAGCAAACATTGATTGTAACGGCGCAATCAATGTCGAGTATGTTGTCAGCAAGACCAAGAGCAAAAACCTGTACAGTGCGAAAGAGTGATAGGCTTCAACCTGCGATTACAATCTCTTTCAAATCATCTCCTTTTCGCCTCTATTGTTAATGAGATAAATGGGAGAAGCTTCCCATTGACTCTGTCTTCAATATTTCAGCGTAAAATATTACAGATGATAATGTCATTAACCTATCACGTTCCTAACATGTCCCTAACGCACCCCTAACACCCTCTTAACAGTTTCTTATTAATCGAATCCTGCCCTGTTGATCCCTTAATTCTGTTGCTAAGACTAATTAACAATCCTTGTTTAGTCCTAACGAAAAATGTAAAGGTAAACCCCATTCACCTTAACAATGTGACAGGTTTGTTACATTTTGTTCAATCAGTAGAGTTTCAGGCAGACCTATAAGAGGAGGATTCTGTAGCCATAAGGACATGCACAATTAGTACTCTTGGATGATGTGGAATATCAAATGATATCTGCTGCGTTTTTAGATCAACTCCTCCCCTCCCCTATCATTGCACACATCCTATTTTTGCAAGGCAAAATATCCATATCTTCCACTGCCATATATTTCGATACAACTTGCTTTTTTAATAAATGATAGCCACCTTACAAAAATTTAAATTTTTGTAAGGTGGCTAATTTTGATAGGTGGCCTTAACAAACAATCTGAATACTCGGAATGATTAACTACATAGGATGAGGGCACCTATTTCATCCATACGAAATGCATGTCTTTGTAGACAAAGGATCTATCATGTCCGATTTTGATTCACTATTCGGATGGGTTTTGATATGGTTTTCAAAATGAAATGGGAATCTTGGGAGTCTTCGAAACACCTTTATTGCACAGATCTGGTTGTTAAACGCATCATGGTCGAGCTTCGTGCGGCAAAACCCCACATATATTAAGGAATGACTCAACACCAGAGCGCCTAATTGCTCAATAACCCTCCCCTATCAAGAAATTGTCGCTTCTTCTTATAGGGACATTAATTGGACAAATCCTCCTCTGTGGCCCTCCCCAAAGTTAGGATCTTCATACCAATCTCTCTCCCCTCGCCGAACCAAGATAACATTTTACCTATATTTAAGGTGGCGTTGATGATTGTTTAATCAGGCTGTGATATAAATAATGTAAGTCCTAAAAGAAACCTAACAAGAAATCAAAGGTTTCGAAGGTCAAACCTTACACAAACAATAAGAAAGAGTTTACGAATCACAAAAATAGTAAATAAGTCCGGTGTCTTAATCATTAAAAGTGTGGAACAATCTATAATAAGTGGAGGAACAAGTAATTAGCCACTATGTTGCAAGGTGAAACAATGAACAACCAGACTGACAACCTAACAATCGGAGAACAAAAAATGGCCTATGTAATGGGTTACGACTTCGAGGGTCCTACACTGGTCGAAAAACTGATTACGCAGTGGCGTGTATTTATGGCCTACCGTCATATTCACGCAAATAAGATTCCGCTTCAGGTATTCTTACACACTGTCAGCGATCAAGATGTGAAATCCTTCGACGCTGCTTAATGTCCAAGGGTTTGCCCCACCGACAAGCCTAAGCCATCTGAGGCTGGGCTTTGGGGTACGGAGAGTTAGTTTTACAACAACATCATCATAAAGTGCGGAAGATACATTTCTTCGGCCTAAGCCGACCTTTCAAATCCTCGCTTTTAATGACCTCATAAACCTCACAAGCGCTGCTGACTATTCACTGCCCTTCTCTATCTGCCTCTTAAGGATACGAAGCTCAACTTCAGCTTCAGCACGCGCCCGGATCTCGTCTTCAAGCCGACGCTCAACTTCCCGACGATTCTTCTCCCCTATTTCACGTTCGCGTTCCACTTGTGCCTGCAATACCGATATTCTGCCCTCCGATTCCTTGATCTGGTCTTGCAACCGCTGTTCAAGCGTTTCAATTTTGGTTTGCATCTCACGCATCTGGACATAAACCGTAACCGCCTGCTCGCCTTCAATGTTTTTAGCAGCCGGCGGAAGATTTTCATCCCGATGACCATCTTTTAACTTTGCCCGGATCAGTTCCCAATCTGCATTCGCCATACGTTCTACACGGATAGTATTCAGCACATACATATCAGTTAAGATATAGTCCCGCTGATGTTCATTTTCGGCTAAAGCACTCTCACTGAAGAACTCGCTGTACCGATTCGTCCAATCACGTATGGTTTTGCCGTCTCGCCGGAATACGATGGCAACTTGTCCGGTCTTCATTACATCACTCCTGTCAAAATTCCTGAATTACCGTAATTGTATTTGAATTGTATCACACTAGAGTGTAAAATATGTAGAGTAGTGCATTCCTTAGATGACGCACCTAGGTGCGACACACACTAGAGCGACACGTTAGGAGCCATAATGGCAAACAAAAAAAATTCCCCGGCCAAGCGTAAATCGGTTCCACGTCACACGCGGAAGTATCAATTCCGCAACGATCACCCGATGGATCAGCATGTTGAAGACATACTCAACTTCTGGAAACGGGGAAAACAGGAGATTACCAATCTCCGCAAGGCTGTTGCCCTCTATTATGCCTTGGAGCAGGGCGATCTGCCTGAATTGTTCGAGGTCTTCCCACAATACAAAGCCCAGTTCGCACCCAATACAGCCGACGCGCTGGAACAATTTATGCAAATCTTGCAGCGTCAGCAAATAGTACAAGAGCCAGCCGCCAGTCCTAAACAAATCGCTGCGCCCAGTTTTGCCATGCCCATCTTTGAAGATGACGATCAACCAACCGTCCTTGTGCGTACCAGCACCAGCACCGATAGTTCCCTAAATTTTGTGACGGCGCTTACAAATATGAAGTGACACTCTCCCGTATTTCACTGCGGAAATCGGAGGTTTATCTTTCGATAGAGGTTGCCAAGTACGTGATGCAACCAAAAGCTGCATTTTTTCCTGTTACTTCGGTTCGGGGGACGACACTTTTCAAAATCACGGGGTATTTTCCCCGTAGGGAAGGGTCACAGACCCTTCCGGTTTTTTCGCTGTCGTCCTATGAATGCTTGCGAGGATCGGGGTTAGGGCTAAATTTCATCATGTACCGATTAATCCCCGCCCAAATGAGTGGTCAAAGCAAATAGAGCAGGGCACTTGCCGCTCGATGGGACTCTTATCCCTCTAAAATCCGCATTTCCTTGTTTCCTCGTCCAACACATCTCTGGTAAATATTATCTTTCTCGTTTATTTTCCGTTTGTGCCACAAACCATTCACTAACCATTTGCCAACGGGCTTAACAATCGAGTTCCCTTAAATTCGTTAAGACCAAACCCGCCAAAGAGTTACAAAATGTTCTTCCAAATTGTAACCCTTTCGATTCCAACATCGAATATCATACTCATAGGGCAGTATGGTCGAAGATGCCGCTGGTAAGCCCCCTTCATTCCGCCACGCACCTTAACATTCGCGCTTGGCAATTCCGGTACAAAACCAGCTTTGCTATTCCCGCCGTCTAAAGCTGCCAATTGTCAGCCAGACACTGACGACATTACTGTCAATTGCTTTCGTTTCCGTCATCATAATTTGGTTTTGTATGGGCTAAAAGCTAATCGCTAAGTGATTTATCGAAAAGGTTTAGCAAAACCGCTAATGTATTCCCTCCCCTGTATACGGGGAGCGCTAGGGTGGGGGTTAATGCTAAAAGCTAAGTGACCTATCGAAAGTTACGAGAAAAAGAACTCACGGTAATTTTGAGTCGGGGATTCAGTTGCGCGAGTCGTTATGGCGTATTATACTCATTCTTAACAGTTCGATAAAACAAAAAGACGAGATTGCAACTCGCCTTTTTGCCGAAGCCCGCCTTGGGTTTCAATGGGACTGCCGAACTCATGTAGCGAGTTCGACGCTTGCGACCAATTATACCACAAATTGGAAGCAAAAAACCTGAGTTTTTCAACAAAGGGCGTCTCTCTCGGTACATGAGGGAGACGCTTTTTTATTTGATTAAGGGATCTAATGGAAGATTTCAACAGCGTGTCCTAAAAATACCGGACACTGAAGGTGCAAAAGCACCTCAAACATCACCTATAAATAATAATGCCTTCTGTACGCTTTACCGGCCACGCAGAAGGCATTCATCCAACCGCCGGGACGGCTAGATAAATGCGCGCCCAGCTTGCATCCATGTGAATGGCTGCATTGCACTTAATAATAACAATATTAAGTCGCGCATGCAAGTCATTCCCGACGGGAATGGCTATATTTTGTCTGTTTCTAACGATTTTCAAACTTTACTGACCTTTGCCGAAGCCTATTTTCACATCGGTTACTCGGTGATTCCGCTCCTCGGCGATCTTGATCCTTCGCGTCCCAAAGTTCCAGCCATGCCTTGGGCATCTTTCCAAAAACAACGCGCCACCCTCACTGAGCATCAGCATTGGTTCGCCCAAGCCGGATTTGCAGGCTTGGGCATCGTCACGGGTCGTGTCAGTCAGCTTGTAGCCCTCGACTTTGACTCTGAAGCCGTTTTTAACACCTTCAAATACCAATATCCGGATTTGCTAGAAACGCACACCGTCCGCTCGGCTGGTCGCCAGCTCCCGCATCTTTACTTTCGTCTTCCCCCGCATCTGCACCTCGCCAGCCAGAAAGGGCAGGGCATTGATCTCCTTTCAGAGGGTCGTTATGTCGTCGCCCCTCCAACCACCATCAACGGTCAGACCTATAAAGTCAGTCGTGGCGGAATGCCCAAAACCCTCACCGAGCGTGATATTCGCCGTCTACATACCTTTTTGAATGCCCATAAAGCGTCAGCATCGCCGATCTCCACCCCAACAGTGCCGCCAACCCCTGTAAATACGCCCGTCAAGCAACCTACTGACTCTAGGTCTACGGATCATGATCTTCACGCCCTATATCATCACTTAGCTGCGGTACGGGGTCGCAACGAAGCCCTATTCCATACAAGTCTGTTCGCCCGCGACCAACGTCTGACCCTCCAGCAAACCGAAAATGTTCTTGTCACCCTTCACAGCCAACAAAAAACCGGCAGTACCCATGCTCGAGAAAATATCCAACAGCGCGAGCGTGAAGCCCTCAAAACCATCCGGAGTGCCTTTTCACGACCCGCGCGTGTAGCTGAGCCTCAAGTCGCGCGTCAACACGGTTACCTCTCCAACAGCATCCGCGAAGCCCTCATGCAGAAAAAAATGACTTACGTGATCCGCACCTATGAAGGCCTGCTGGCATCAGGCATGTATCCGGGGCAGCGTTTCACCACTGACGAAGCCCTCAAACGTCTTAAAGGATTGGTAGGGCGCGATTCTATTCTCAAAGCATTGAAGGCAGGGCAGGGCGCGATTCAGTTCTTTGCAGTTCCTCCCCCCGTAAGCCCCCGAAATACAACTAACGTAGTTGCCTATAGTCATACAGAAAAAAGATCAAAAAAATGCTTTTTGATAGTGAGCAAAAATCAGGAAAAAATAATGAGAGGTCGTCCCAAAACCACCTACAAACTGCCAAATAATCAGAAGTTGTGCCAGATACTAGGACTGAAAGCCACTGGTTCGGATTTGATTGAGCGTGCCGATCTCAGCAGCGCCCGCAAAACACGAATGGCGCTCCATCGGGAACTCATTAAGCGCCGCCCCGGATATTACCCGAAGCGTTGGTTGGCCTCCCGCTTAGGGGTCTCACGACGCACGATTTTCACCTACAACCACTTACTTCCCATTCACAGCCGTGCCATGTTCCTAGAAACCGAGATCCGCTGGAAAACCATCGAACGTCTTCCACTGGATGAGCCTCTGCAAGGTGCTTTTTTGCAAACGCTTCGAGGGAAAAAATACCCGGCACTGCGTCAAATTGCTTCCCGCTTGCTGGCTAATGGGGAACAAGTATGGTTAAAGCAACAAACGGTGAACTTCTATTGGTATGGTGATGTCGAGCCATCTTCGTTGGAATGGATAAAGTCTTCAGAACAGCAGATTCACAAGCAAAAGGTTATGGAAACGTTCCTATCACAACAGTCAACGAACACACCCAATGTCGGTCAGCCCATAATGACAAATACGGCCCACTTACTTCCCGTGCCCCAAGTCCATCAAGAACAAAATTCACGCTCATTTCAGAGTGACTATAAGAAGCCACTGAAAAATGATGGGAATGAAACCCTTGCCTTACGTCTTTATGAAGCGCTCAACCAGATGCAAGGCGTAGAATTTAAGAAGCTCAGCCGGGCCACAGCTCGGCGGCTCGTTGCGACTTATGACGAAACACTTTTATGGAACACCTTGGATCGCATAAAAAAGAAATCGAGGGAAGGAAACGTTCGCAATCCTGTAGGCTTCTTCCTAATCTTGATACGAAGCCTTGAAAGAAAGGGGATCTCAGTCTTTAGAGATCAAATACCTGCTCAGGTATGAAAACTCAAACTGACTTCGATTGACAAAAGTGAACTTTTGTTCTATTATGAAAAGGGTAGTGGTCAACGGTAACACCACATTAAACGGTGGAGATGTGTTTTGTGCAGAAATTGTTTGTTTTACGCCTTCAATATTTGCATTTTCTCCCCTCCCTGATACTTCGGGGAGGGGTTGGGGGTGGGGTGGTATGTGTTCTCCACCACTTAACGCAGTCCTACCGGGTCAACTAATACGTGATACCATTATTTTTGCATAAATCAATGACCGTTATTGTAGGGATGAGGCGTGCCTCATCCGCGCTTCATTAAACAATCCATCACGTACTTTGCAACCATCGTCCATCGCACAAAATGAAAGCAACTACAGCAGCGACAGCACAAATGGCACAGCGGTGGCACTGACCGAACCTCCCGCTGCATTTGTGTTATTTCAGCGGCAGCCACCGGGCCACTCGCCGACATAAAATGACCATTCAGCGCCTTGCTCCCGTGTTCTCGCCGTGCAATTCAGCGGCAAATATGCAATTTTCGACTGTAAGGAGTGCAACTGCAACATGAACAACATTTGGGCATCTATAACACCGAAAACGCATAAACCGCTTATCCCTAACCGATGTTATGAACAAGCTGCCAACAATGGCTAATGGCATACGCCCGTACCACTATCAGTAAAGGTCTTGCCCGATTCCGGGACAAATTTCCAATCATAGCTATTTGGATGTAGTGTGAGCATCAGCACACCAAAGGTACTCGCATTGCGAACCTCACTATTGGCTGCTACGGCTGTTATGTCGGTATGCTCGGCACCGCCAGTTCCAACAATAAATGAGCGAATCCCACGTTCTGGGTCAGGAGAGCCGTCGGCTGTCAGGGGTGCGAAGCGCTCATAGATATGATCATGCGCCCCTAAAATGAGATCGGCATTATGGTCATAGAGCTGCTGCCAGAGTGACTTGCTACCGCTATTTGAACGACTACCTGAACTAAACAAGGGTATATGCCAGTACGCGAGAGTGCATTGATTTTTATGGGCAATTAAATCGGCTTGCAGCCATCTTCCCTGTTGCGAACTTGCGCTGCATCCGCCCACAACACCACAATTTGAGTTCAAAGCGATCAGATGCCAAGTGCCAACATCAAAACTGTAATAACCTTGATCGGGAGCGCCAGCCGCTGCCCCAAAATATTTAAAGTAGCCTGCTGCGCCACTATTAGCGCTCGTACATCCGGTGCCGCCAGATGTAAGGTATTCGTGATTTCCGACGACAGGATGTGTAATTTCTCTTAGACGGCCCCAACTGAGATCGTAGGACAACATATGAGCACTATAGCTGGCGCAATAGTATTGGGTATCACCCAAGGGTAGCACCGCCGATAACTGAGCGTTAACGAGCAAGTCAGAGGTGTATTTCTGCCGACAAAGATTATCAGTGCCATTTCCACCTTTAAAGCGTGGGCTATTTGGGTCGCAGGCAATGTCACCGGCGGCTGCAATGACCGGATCCATATTGAACGTATCGCTTATCCGCACATCTGGCATGATAACCGCAAGTGAAGTGCAAGCTGATATCTGAAGGAAGAATAACCCTACAGCCACGCACCTCCGTTTGGAAGTAAAGATTTTTGCAACCATTTGTATAACTCCTTATTTGCATTCTGGAGGTTTACCACCCGACCCAAAGGGTGGCTGGCATGGATCAATGGTCGGTGTGGGTGTCTCGGTTATCGTAGGTGTCGATGTGGGTGTCGCTGTTTTCGTAGGGATAGCCGTTAGCGTGGGTGTCGCAGTCATCGTCCGGGTGGCTGTGATTGTGGGTGTGTTCGTTGGGATTGCCGTCGG
>Ga0068860_100002607_pt1 | contig 18870 bp, 17 predicted proteins | sample KBSSwiS32_FD_66597 | JGI IMG/M metagenome (GOLD analysis project Ga0068860, IMG submission 66597) | Switchgrass rhizosphere microbial communities from Kellogg Biological Station, Michigan, USA - KBS Switchgrass S3-2 | ecosystem: Host-associated > Plants > Roots > Rhizosphere > Soil ...
CGCACCGGCGAGCTTCTCCGGATCCGGGAAGGTATCGAGCTTCGCCGAGCACAGCCGGTTGTTGTAGAACAGCTCCTGCCACTGCCGGATCATACCCAGGTAGCCGTTGTTCATGACGATAATCTTGACCGGTAGTTCGAAATTCGCGATCGTCGCCAGTTCCGGAATCGACATCTGAAAACCGCCGTCGCCGCAGATCGCAAACACCAGCTTATCGGGCCGCGAGAACTGCGCGCCCAGCGCCGAAGGCACTCCGAAGCCCATCGAACCCAGACCGCCTGAATTGATCCACAGGCGAGGATGGTTGAAACGGATCAACTGCGCGGCCCACATCTGGTGCTGGCCCACGTCGCTGCAGACGATGGCTTCGCCGCCCGACAGGCGATCGATCTCGGCCATTAAATGCTGCGGCTTGATCTCGTCGGTCGAGAACACCGGCTCGAGCGGATGCTCGCGCTGCCAGTCCTTAATTTGTGACCACCAGGCCGCGCGCGCCGTGGCGTTCTTGCTCTTCATTTGCAGCGCGGTTGCTTCCAGTTCTTCCAGAATCTTCTGCAGCACCTTCTTGACGTCGCCTACGATCGGCACATCCGGCGTGCGGATCTTTCCCACTTCAGCGGGATCGATATCGACGTGAATCACTTTGGCGTGCGGCGCGAAAGCTGAGAGGCGCCCGGTCACGCGATCGTCAAAGCGCGAGCCGAGGGCGATCAGCAAATCGGTCTCCGTCATGCCCATGTTGGCGGCGTAGCTTCCATGCATGCCGGGCATGCTGACGAAGTTCGGATGGTTCGCTCCCAGACCGCCCAGTCCCATCAAAGTGGTGACGGCGGGAGCGTCGATCATCTCCACTAGTTGGCGCAATTCGTCGTGCGCGCCCGCGTGGATGATGCCGCCGCCCGCATACACGAACGGGCGCTTGGCTTCCCACATGGCCTGGGCCGCGCGCCGGATCTGGCCGGCGTGGCCCTCGGTGTAGACCCGATAGCCCGGCAGATGAATCGAACTCACCGGCGTGTAATGGCCGTTGGCTTGGAAGGCATCCTTGGTGATATCGACCAGCACCGGCCCGGGGCGCCCGGTGGAGGCGATATGAAACGCCTCATGAATCGCCCGCGGCAGTTCCGCCAGCGTCTTGACCAAAAAGTTATGCTTGGTACCCGAACGCGTGATGCCGAAGGTATCGGCTTCCTGAAACGCATCGCTGCCGATCAGCTTGCTAGTAACCTGCCCGGTGATGGCGACGATCGGGATTGAATCCATCATGGCGTCGACCAGACCCGTCACCAAGTTGGTGGCTCCGGGACCGGAAGTCGCACAGCACACGCCCACCTTGCCAGTCGCCCGCGAGTAGCCTTGGGCGGCGAAGGCGGCGTTCTGCTCGTGCCTTACCAGGACGTGCTTGATGGGCGAGTCATAGATGGCGTCGTAGAACGGCAGTGTCACGCCGCCCGGATAGCCAAAGATAACTTCCACCTTTTCACGTGCCAAGCACTCCAGAACGATCTGCGCGCCATTCATGAGGTTTGTCGACATAGCCTTTTGCATCCTCTAAAAACCGAAATTACCAAACGAACCCAAGGGCCCTAATAACACAAAAGCCACTGTCCGAGGGTTGCTTCCCTCGCCCAGTGGCCAAGATCCTTAAGAATCAGGCCGTTCAGGCGAGGCCGGTTACACCGACCCCAATAATAAGTACTACAACCTGAACAACCAGAATGAGAACAGAAGAGAGCGCGATGCGCTGGCGGAGGGCCTGGTTGGGATCCGTGAGGTTCATCTCGTCTCTTGAGTATGAGCATACAGGGAAAAGGATGTAAATGCAACAGTGTTTTTGTATTAAAAATAGTTATTGCCGCATTGACGGGCTCTCATCGCCTAAAATATTGAATACGATGAGGTTGGCACTTGCACTCGGTCTGCTACTCGCGGTCCTGGTCTGGCGTTCCCTCCGGAACTATCGCGGCCTGCCTGAGCTGCCGGCCGGAGCCACCCGGCCAGTCGACTGCATGGTGGTAATCCCGGCCCGCAATGAGGAGGGAAACATTGGAGCCGCGGTGCGCAGTCTGCCGACCGATTCGGTCATCGTCGTTGACGATTTCTCGATCGATAAAACCGCTGAAGAGGCGCGGGCGGCGGGCGCTGGCGTGTTGCCGGCTCCGCAGCCGATCGCGGGCGCGGTGGGCAAATCCAACGCCTGCATGGAAGGTGCGCGAGTGCTGACCTCGCGCTGGATCCTCTTCGCCGATGCGGACACGCGCTTCGAGCCAGGGTTCGTCGAGGGCGCAGTCGCTGCCGCCGAAGCCGGCAAGATCGATTTCCTGTCGATCTATCTGAGGGCGGAATACCGGGACCCTTGGGAATCGACTTTATCACCGTTTGGGATCGCGCTGTACTTTTGCGGGATCAACCCACGTGCCGATCCGGCGTCCGCCTTCAACGGGCAGTGCGTCTTGGTGAATCGTAGCGCCTACGAATTCATTGGGGGACACAAGGCGGTCCTGGGTGACGTGTGCGAAGACCTAAAAATGGTGGCTCTGGCGAAGCGGCATCGCATGAAGTTCGCAGTGATGCGAGCGCCGCGGCTAGGCCGGGTCCACATTCGTCCCGACGACTTTGTGCGGAATGCCAGACGGTTCTCGCAAGTGAAATTATGGAGCGGCATGAGTGTCATCTTCGCAGCCGTGGCGTGGGCGCTGTGGTTACCTCTGCTGGCCGTTTTGATCAAGCACCATGAGTTCGCGTCTGCGATCGTGTGGGCGCTGGTGCCGAGCGTGTTCTTGTCCTCCTGGTATGGATGGCCGCGTGCGATTCTGGCTCCCGCCGGCATCTACGCGATTTTGCCAAGCCTCTTGCGCGGTGTTCTCGGCGCCGCTACCGGCCGCCACGTCGAGTGGAAGGGTCGTGTAATCTAAGGCTAAACGCCCCTTTTCATGCCCGAAACCATTCAGGGAACCATTGCTTCGATCGCGATTCTCGACGACGACGCAGACTTCCGTACTTATCTCGAAGACTTTCTTTCTGATGAGAGCAGCTACTCGGTGCGCGCCTTCGGCAATGCGCGCGACCTTTATGAAAGCTGCGAGGAGAGCTTGCCCGACATCGTTTTGCTGGACATGAAAATGGGCGACGCCAGCGGCGACAAAGTGCTAGAGCAGTTGATCTCGCGCTGGCCCGGGTTGTGCGTGATCATCATCACCGGCTACCCGTCGCTCGAAGACATGCGGACGACCTTCAAGTTGAAAGTCTTCGACTATCTGGCGAAGCCTTTCTCGCTGACGCAGCTCCGCCAAGTGTTGAAGAACGCCGTCGAGGCTTTCGGCCTGGGCAAGTCTCCGCAGGACCGTCTGCGCGAGCGGCTGGGTCATTCGATCAAGATGCTGCGCGTGGAGCGGGATTGGTCCTTGAAGGACCTGGCTACGCAGACCAAGCTGAGCGTTTCGCAGATTAGCGCCATCGAGCGTGGAACCAATCTGCCTAGTATTGAAAGTTTGCTCGCGATCTCGAAGGCGTTTGATAAGAAGCCAAGTGAGATATTGATGGGGATTGATTTTTAGGACCTATCGCGAATTCGACGTTGTGGGAAACATGTCCTGTAGCCTTCGAAGAAAACGAACGAACGAGCGTAATAAGTTGAGATCTGACTCTCCCAATGGATCGGGGTCAAAATGCATCACATCGTTCCGAGTCTGCCGGACCTTGTCTAGCTCGGCCAAAAACGCAACTCTGTCGATCTTTAAAGCCAGCTTTTCCCAGCGCTGAGGGTTTTCAAGTAGTCTGATGCACTCGCCAAGACTGAGGTCCGCAACACGTTCGATCGCCCGAGTCGTCGGTTGGGTTTCTCGCGCCCTCCAGCTCCGCCTTCGTAAATTTTCCCTCGATCAAGCGCCTAATGTGCTGTTCAATCTCGCCAAGGAGTAAGAAAGGCTCAGCAAGTTGGCGAAACTGTAAGCTGAGATCACTAGCAGTCACGATTCCAGAAATGCTCTTCTCGATTGCTCGGATTAGAACATATCCATACTCAATGATTGCCGGAATAACCGCGAATAGAGAGTCTTCAGAGCTCACTTCACGATGTGCCTCTTGACAATCTTGAACCCTGTCGCATGGCAAACCACCCCAATGGAAGACCAGCTAATTATGCCCTTTAGGTCACGTTCGGAATGCATGATCGGAAGTTGAGAATAGTCATTCTTGAGCATCAGAGATCGGCCCAGCGGCTCTCGCGAAGATCGCGAAAGATACTGGGCTGCGGCCGGAAGATCTTTGAGTCCTACTCCTCGCGCAGCACTTCAAGGGGTTTCTGGCGCAGGATGCGGAAGCTAGCGAGCCATCCGGAGGCTTGCGCGAGTAGTGCCGTCAGCAGTACCGCGACCAATGTTGCGCTCCAGTCAAATGCGAACTTGGCGTCCAGCAGGCGATTGAGCAGCAATCTCGAAAAAACGCTGGCGAGAAGGGCGCCCATGAGTCCTGCGACTACTCCCAGAGTCAGGAACTCCACGGAGAAAATTCGCCCGGCACTGCGGCGGGTGGCTCCCAGGGTTTTGAGGATCACCACTTCGCGGACTCGACGGAAGCGCGTGCCGGCGACGCTGGCCGCGAGGATGATCGCTCCCGCGAGAATCGCAAATGCGGACAGGAAACGGATCACCAGCGCCACTTGATCCACTACTTGCTGCACGATCGCCAGCGCCTCGGCGACGTTGATCACTGTGACTGTGGGAAACGCCTGATAGGCGGCGCGTTCCAGGGCGCCGACGTCGGCCGGCTTCATGCGTACGCCGCCGTAGAAGGTGGCGGGCAAGCCGGTGAGAGCCTGCGGATTGAATACGAACTCGTTGGCGGCGCCTACACGCATTTGTTCGACGCGATGCAGCGCGGCGATGTGTGCGCTGAAGGTTCGTCCGGCTCCAGATAGTTCTAGAGTGTCGCCCAGCTTGGCTCCCAGGGTGCGCGCGGCGTCTTGATCGATGGAGACTACGGACTGGGTTTCGCCTGGCGACCACCATTTTCCTTGCGTTACCGTCAAGGAGCTCGGCTTCTCGTCAGCCCACATCACGGAGCGGCTGCCGCGGAAGCGCCGTGACATGCCGGTCAGCTTCAGTTCGTCGAGCGGCACGCCGTTCAGGCTTTCGATGCGCACCGCCACACTCGGAGCGAACTCCGGCTGGGCTACCACGCCTTTTTGTTTCGCGATCAAGACCTTCAGCGGACCCACTTGCTCCGGCGTGATGCCGATCAAAAACACGTTGGGCGCGCCGGGGGGAGCGCTCTGTACGATCTCGCCGACCAGCGAGTGCTGCACCAGATACACCGTCAACGTGAACATCACGCCCAGTCCGAGTGCGACCAGAATCGCTTGCGCCTGATTCCCCTGCCTGTAGAGGTTCGCGAATCCTTGGCGAGCGAGCGTCGGAATGCGCCAAGGCGATCGCCGCAACACCGTTCGAATGACACGCAGGAATCCGGCGGCGACCAGCGCCAGCAAAATTAGCGCCACCGTCAGACCGCCCGCGAAGTATTCGCCTACCCGAGGCGATTCCGCCAGCCATGCTGCGATCGCGCCGATTCCTAACAAAATCAAAATTCCGGCTGCCAGGCTCAACCAAGCGTCCGCGAGCCGTTGCGACCAGGTCTTTTTCGCCTCCGGCATGTCGCGCCGCAGAATCATCGCGGGCCGCACCTTGCGAATGGCCAGCAGCGGAGGCAGCGTGAACAGCAGCGTGGTCAGGATGCCCACGGCGATCCCTTGCGCCGAAGCCGCCAGATTCCAGCCCAGCTTGATGTCCATATTAAAGAAGCGCGAAATCAGCAGAGGGAGTGTGCGTTCCACCGCTCGGCCCACCACCACACCGGCGAGGCCCCCTACCAACCCCAGCATCAAAGTCTGCAAAGTATAAATGCCGATGATGTCGCGCGACGCCGCGCCCAGGGACTTCATCACCGCGATGTTGTCCATTTTCTGTTGAAGATGCGCGTGCATCGCCATCGCTACGCCCAGCGCGCCGACGATCATGGCAATCAGACTCACCAGACTGAGAAACGTTGTGGAGCGGTCAAGGCCGCGCATGATGATGGGATTCGATTCGCGGAAATCAGCGATCAAGGCTTCGGGCATAGCTTCGCGTAGCGCTCCCCGTACTTGGGTGACGGGAGGCGACGCGGGACTCATTTTGAACAAGTAGCGGTATGCGCCGCGGCTGCCGAACCCCATCAGACCGGTACGCTCAAATGCGGCCCGCGACATCATCATGCGCAGGCCGACATTCATGCTGCCCGACATGCGGTCCGGCTCGCTATTCACGATGGCCGAGATGCGAAAGGTTTCGGTGCCGACGCGCAGCTGATCGCCCACCTTCGCGTTCAGCCGTAGCAAAACGTCTTGCGCGACGGCCACAGTATCGAGCCGCAACGCGTCGCCCAGGGCCATGGGCGGGTCCAACTTAACGGCGCCATAGTAGGGATACTTGGCGGGATCGACCGCCTTGATAGACACCAGCACCGGCGTCGCAGCATCGGTGTTGGGAGCGGCCTGCGCCGAGGATGCCATCGAAATCGTTTCTGTAATCAGGGTATGTTCAACGCCGCGCTTGACCAACGCATCGAGGGCTGCGACTTCCTGGTCACTCGCCGGTGTGAACTGGCGCGCGGTTAGATCAGCCGCCATCACCGTGCGCGACTCGTCGAGCAGCGTCCCACGGAAACTCGCGCTGAATCCTTGCACTCCGGCCAGTGCTCCCACTCCAGCCGCGACCGCGAGCACCACGAACAGAAACTTGGTCATCGACGAACGCGTCTCGCGCCAGGCGATTCTTCCGGCTGTGCGATAGGACAGGCTCACGAGCGCGCCACTTCCGCCGGCCGCATTTCGTCAGCTACTACTTTGCCGTCGCTGAGCGTCACGATGCGGTCGGCGCGCGCCGCCAGCGTGCGGTCGTGCGTGACTAGCACTAGCGTGGTGCCCTCGCGCTGGTTCAGCGAGATCAGCAGGTCGAGCACGAGCGTCCCGTTCACGCTGTCGAGATTTCCGGTCGGTTCGTCGGCCATCAGGATCGGCGGTTTGCACATGAAGGCGCGCGCCAGCGCCACGCGCTGCTGCTCGCCTCCGGAAAGTTGCACGGGATAGTGATCCATGCGGTCTTCGAGACCGACGCTCTTCAGCAGATCGCGGGCACGGGTGAGACCTGCCGCGACGTCGCCGCCGGCGAGTTCATGCGGCAGGAGAACATTCTCTTCGGCGCTGAGTGTAGGGATCAGTTGATAGGACTGAAATACGAAACCGATCTTCTTGCCGCGCACCACTGCCAACTGATCTTCCTTCAATCCGGTGATGTCGACGCCATCGATCACCACCTTGCCGGACGTGGCGGTGTCGAGCCCTGCGAGCAATCCCAGCAAAGTGCTTTTGCCGCTGCCCGAGGCTCCCATGATGGCGACGAACTGTCCGGCGGGCATCTCCAAATCCACGCCGCGCAGGATCTCGACGCGGTGCGTGCCGGTGTCGATGGTTTTGGTAAGCCCGATGGCTTCGAGGATGGGCATGCTCTTCTCTTCTATTATGATGGCAACAGATGCTGTATTCCGTCTTTTTCGCTCTTCTGTTGACACTGGGCAACGCTTGGGCCGCGCCGCAGGCTGTCATCAAGACGCTTTCTAAAACAGATACGAGGAAAACGCTGGTCGTGTTCGGCGATAGTTTGAGCGCGGGCTATGGTCTGGCGCAGGGCCAGAGTTACCCGGATGATTTGCAGCGCAAGCTGGACGCCCAAGGCTATGCGTGGCGCGTGGTGAATCTGGGAATCAGCGGCGACACGACTGCGGGGGGCTTGGCGCGTGTGAAGACGGGAGTCGCACTGAAGCCCGCCCTGGTACTGCTGGAACTCGGCGGCAACGATGGCCTGCGCGGGTTGTCGCTGGCCATGACGCGCGAAAATATGGAGCAAATGATCGTCGCGTTCCAAAGGGTGGGCGCGCGGGTGGTGCTGGCGGGGATGACGCTGCCTCCCAACTACGGCCCGGATTATATTCACGGTTTCGAGACCATCTACAGCAGCCTGGCCGCCAAGTACAAGCTGCCGTTAATTCCTTTCCTGTTGCAGGATATTGCCACGCGCGACATGCGCTACTTTCAGCGCGATGGGGTGCATCCTACGGCCGAAGGGGCGCAGATTGTTTCCGGCACGGTGCTACGGACACTGAAACCGCTGCTGGGCGCGGCAAAGAATTAGGGCTTCAAATCGCGGTAGGGATTCAACACGTTATCCCACGGTTTTGCCGGATTGTAGCGCACGTAAAGCGGACCATTTTTTAGGCTGCGCAATATCTGACGGGCGTCTGACAGAGATCGAAAGTCTTCTGTGTACTCTCCTTCGTAGATCTCGTTCTCGACCTTGTAGGAGAAGAATGCAGTCATTCGATAAGCGTCGTAATTAATCTCTCCGGCTGACTTAATCACCTCTGTAACGTTGCCTCTCTTACATTCGGCTGCGGCAACTGGCCAGCGGTGTGAGAACTGGCGTTTATACCATTCACGGAGAGCGGGGACGCTAATGCACAGCAAGCTGATGCCAAGTAAAACAAACAGCCCCGGAGTCACCCCTCCCTCAGTTCCCCATCACGCACACGTCCTTCAAATTCCGGTAATCCTCCGCGTAGTCGAGGCCGTAGCCCACCACAAACTCGTCCGGGATCTTGAAGCCGACGTAATCCGCCTTCACGGGGCTCTTGCGCCGCTCCGGCTTGTCGAGCAGCGCCACGATCCGCAGGGACTTGGGCTTGCGCTGCGCCATCAGTTTCGTCAGATAGTTCAGCGTGATGCCGGTGTCGAGGATATCCTCCACGATGATCACGTGATGCCCTTCGATCGGCGCGTCCAGATCCTTGGTCAACTGGACTTGCCCGGAGCTGGTCTTCCCCTTGCCGTAGCTCGAAATGCCGATGAACTCGATGCGTGCGGGGGTCTTCATGGCGCGCGCCAGGTCCGCCATGAAGATGAATGCTCCTTTCAGCACCGCAATCAGGTACACCGGTTCGCCCGCTGGATAGTCGCGGTCGATCTCCGCTCCCAGTTCAGTGATACGGTTGTGAATCTGTTCGGCGGAAAGCAAGACTTTGAGCGAAGGCATTAGCGAGATTGTACAATACCAGCAGGAGCACCCTTCATCCTGGCACGCACCAAGAAGTTACTTAAGCAAGCCGTACCGCAAGAACCCGACGCTCTCTGGCTCACCGCCGTTCACGCCGCCGAATCCAAACAAGCGCAAGATATCAAGGTGCTGGATCTGCGTGACGTAACCACCTTCACCGACACTTTGATTATTTGCAGCGGCGCGAATTCGCGGCAGAACCAGGCCATCTCGAACGAGATCGAGCAGCAGTTGAAGGAACACGGCGACATTCCGTCGAGCGTCGAGGGTTACACTAACGCGGAGTGGGTCTTGATGGATTACGGCGATTACGTGGTCAATATTTTTTCCGAGAAAGCGCGCGCGTACTACGATCTCGAGCGTTTGTGGCGCGACGCCAAACCCGTTAAGTACTAAGGATTCGGCGCACCAGTGCGGGCAGCCGCGCGAATTCGCTTTCGTTCAACACCATTCCATCCGGGCGCCAGCGCGCGGCCATGCGCTCGCTCACGAAACCCTTGGCGATGCTGATGAGTGATACTCCGCAAGCCGATGCTACGTGACCGCCGGCGGAATCGTAGCCCACAAACAGCTTCGATGTTGCGATTTGCGCGGCGAAGGGGGCGAAGGCTCCATCGTGCGTGCGCATTCCGGGAAGCAAAGCGCGTTCGACGCGCTCGCACTCTTCGGTGCTTCCGCCTTTGTCTACTAGGATCGACGCGCCGGTCTCTGCAAGCGTTCGCAGCAGGTCGCGCTCTTGCGCATGGTTAAGGCGCTTCGAAGCATTCTCGCCGACGCCGAGGCTGACCGTGATGTCGACGCGTAGCTCGGCGGAGGGCAAGGGCGCTATAAAGGGCCTGGCTCCCTCTACTCCGAACACTTCATGCGCCCACCGCGCGGCGAGTTTCGCCAGCGGCTCGTTGCCGTCGCCTCCATAAGCGCGGCTGGGGAAGTGGAAGTAATTGTGCTCATCGCATACCGAGATCAAGCCGAGTTGCGACAAGCGCGAGTCTGGGTCGATGACAACACCATCGTCGAGCCACAAGTTGGCCGATGCTCGCAACCGGTCCTGCAACGCACCCGACCGCGCGTAGGGAGCGAGGCGGTGCTGGATGCGCGAATCGGATTCGAATAATTCGTACGATTTGAGCGGGCCCACAAAAACGATTTCCGCGTTGGGATAGCGGCGCTTGGCGGCGTCCAGCAATACGCTGGTCACGGCGACATCAGCGCCCAGCGTCACGCGCGAGAGTACGTAAACCCGATTGGTTGTGGCGGGCACAGCGTGTTCGGTACGTTGGCGCAAGCGCGGCGCTAGCTCGGGTGTGGTGCGTAGGATCGCCTGCGTGAATAATCGATCGTAGGTTTCGCAGAGCCGCGGCTCGAACAGATCTCCCATGCGCTCGACCACTACCGACAAGAATGCGCGGCCGTCATCGATAGCGAGGGCGCGGTCGAGGAGTTCGTTCGGCCACTGCTCGCCGCGCAGGCAATATTCGAGCAGTTCGTTACAGGTATTTCCCAACGAGAAGCTCCAGCTTTTTGCGCGTGGCCTCGGGGATTGCCTTGCGATCGGTGATCAGCGCGTGCGCCAGCGCCGCTCCACATTTGCACTCGCGCTCGGGCATGCTGCGAACCGCTTCCGTCACCAGTTTGGCGGCGTTGGCCGCATTCTGCGTCAAGTTCGCGATGATGTCGTTGACGGTGACGGCGTCGTGATCGGGATGCCAGCAATCGTAGTCGGTCACCATGGCGATGGTGGTGTAGCATAGCTCGGCTTCACGGGCGAGTTTCGCTTCTTGCAGATTGGTCATCCCGATTACGTCCATGCCCCAACTACGGTAGAGGTTCGATTCCGCTAGAGTCGAGAACGCAGGGCCTTCCATGCACAAATAGGTGCCGCCGAGCTTCGCGGTGACTCCCGAGATCTTCGCAGCGCGGTGCGCGACGTGCGCCAACTGTGAGCAGACGGGGTGCGCGAAACTGATGTGCGCGACTAAGCCTTCGCCGAAGAAAGTGGAGACACGACCGCGCGTGCGGTCGACAAATTGGTCCGGGATCACGAAGTCCAGCGGCTGATGTTCTTCCTTGAGCGAGCCTACGGCGCTGAGCGAAAGAATACGTTCGACGCCCAGTATCTTCATGCCGTAAATGTTGGCGCGGAAGTTCAGTTCCGACGGTGACAGACGGTGCCCGCGACCGTGCCGCGCCAGGAACGCGACTTCTTTGCCGGCGAGTTTTCCCACCACATACGCATCCGAGGGCGTCCCCCAGGGCGTGCTCATTGTGCGCTCTTCCTGAGCTTCAAATCCGGGCATCGAATACAATCCGCTGCCGCCAATGATTCCAATTTTTGGGTTCATGCTTGTATGAGTTCTAATAATACGCCGCTGGTGGAAGCCGGGTGTACGAAGACGTACAAGTGCCCGCCGGCTCCGGCGCGCGGTTCATTTAGTATGCGCGCGCCGGCCGATTGCAGACGTTCAACCGCGCTTAGCAGATCCGGGACCTTGAGGGCGACGTGATGCAAGCCTTCGCCGCGCTTCTCGATAAACTTTGCGATGACGGAGTCCGGTTTGGACGGCTCCAGCAACTCGATTCGAGGATCGCCCAACGGCAGCATCGCAACATTCACTTTTTCTTGCGCAACCGTTTCCCGCATCGCGACGTGCAAGCCCAATTGCGCTTCGTAAAATTTCAGCGCCTGGTCGAGCGAACGCACGGCGATTCCGAGATGATCGATGCGCGGGGCGATTTCCGCGGGCCCGAGGTGCGCTTCGCGTTTACATTCACGCACGGCTTGAAGCACTTCGGCGATTCCCTGCCCTTCGCTCGCGACGGTGCGCAGCAGCGGACGGTCACCCGCGATCTGATGCAGTTCTTGCTCGAGTTTGTCCGTCCCCGGCAGGTCGGCCTTATTGATGACGAAGACGTCGGCGATTTCGAGCACGCCAGCTTTCATCGCCTGCACATCGTCTCCGGTGCCGGGAACCGTCACCAGGATAGTCACCTGCGCAAGCCGGGCGATCTCCACTTCGCTCTGTCCGACGCCAACAGTCTCAATGATGACAACGTCGCGCCCGGCGGCATCGAGCAGCGTCGCCAGATCGGCGGTGGCGCGTGCGATTCCTCCGGGAATTCCGCGCGTGGCCATGGAGCGAATGAACACTCCGGGGTCGGCGTGATGCTGCTGCATGCGGATGCGGTCACCGAGTATCGCGCCGCCGGTAACGGGGCTCGACGGGTCGACCGCGATCACGCCCACAGTTTTGCCTTCGGCGCGTAGCAGCGAAATCAGCTGATCACAGAGCGTACTCTTGCCTGCGCCGGGCGCTCCCGTAACGCCGAGGGTGAGTGCGCGGCCGGCGTGCGGAGATAGCTCTCTCAATAAGGCTTCGGCACTTTGGTTCTCTACGAGGGTTGCCGCGCGGGCTAGGGCGCGCAGATCGCCCCGTAAAACTTCGTTGGCAAGCTCAGCCATGCTGGCGCTCGGTATTCAGGAGCTGGCGCGCGATCACCAGCCTCTGAATCTCGCTGGTGCCTTCGCCGATGGTGCACAGCTTTACGTCCCGATAGAACTTTTCCACCGGATAGTCTTTCAGGAAGCCGTAGCCACCGTGAACCTGCACCGCTTCATCGGCCACACGAACAGCGGTCTCCGAGGCGAACAGCTTGGCCATCGAAGACTCTTTATTCACGTTCTGGCCGTTGTCCTTCATCCACGCGGCGCGCAGAGTAAGCAAGCGGGAGGCGTCGATATCGGTCGCCATGTCGGCTAGTTTGTGCTGGATGGCTTGAAATTCAGAGATGAATCGCCCGAATTGTTTGCGCTGTTTGGAGTAGCGCAGTGACGCTTCGTAGGCTCCCTGCGCGATGCCGACTGCCAGAGCGGCAATCGAAATCCGCCCGCCGTCGAGGATGCGCAGCGCATCGACGAATCCTTCACCCTGCTTACCGCAGAGCTGCGAAGCCGGAACGCGGCAATCGGTAAGGATCATTTCATTCGTGGGCGAGCAGCGCATGCCCAGCTTGTTCTCCTTCTTGCCTGGACGAAATCCTGGCGTACCCTTCTCCACCAGGAATGCGGAAATGCCGTGAGAAGACGCCGCGCGATCCGTCACCGCCATCACCACGCAGACGTCAGCCACCTGGCCATTAGTTGTGAATGTCTTGCTGCCGTTGATCACCCAGCAATCGCCCTCGCGGACCGCGCGGGTATGCGTGCCGCCGGCGTCCGAACCCGACTCCGGCTCCGTCAACGCCCAGGACCCGATCCATTCACCCGACGCCAGCTTAGGAATGTAACGCTGCTTTTGCTCTTCGCTGCCGGCTAAATAGATGTGGTTGGTGCATAGGGAAACGTGGGCCGCGACGCACAGCGCCACCGACGGGTCAACCCGGGCCAGCTCTTCCATCACCAGCGAATAATCCACGTAGCTGTAGCCCGTACCGCCCAACTCTTCCGGAAACACGGCGCCTAGAACGCCGAGCTCGCCTAACTTTCGAAACACATGATCCGGGAAAGTCTGCGACTCGTCCCACTCCATCACGTGAGGCTTAATCTCGGCTTCACAGAAGGCGCGGACAGTCTTGCGCAGGTGCTGCTGTTCGGGTGTGTATCCGAAGTCCACTAAACGATCTCTTCGGTCTCCGCGTTCCAGCGCACCGTACGGCCCGTGCGGTAACTCTCCACGGCCATGATGCAGGCGACGGTCACCCGGTAGCCCACTTCGAACGGGCAGTTGGACTCGCGGCTAGTGCGGATCGAATCGAAGAAGTTTTCCATATGCGCGTGCGGCACGTGCCCCGCGCGCCCCATGCGCTCGGCGTCGTCAGGACGGTTGATTTTCTGCGGCGTGTAACGCACGTGGTTGCCCCGTGAGATGGTGCCGTGCGATCCAAGCAGATCTTCGGTCACACCCAACTGGTTGTTGCCGAAGCCGGAAGACCAGCTCACCAGCAGGTGCTCGGGCTGTTCCAGCGAAACATCCATCGTGTCCGGCGTTTCACGCCCGTCGTCCCATAGATAAATGCCGCCGCTCATGGTGGCCGATTGCGGAATCTGTAATTGCAACGCCCGGTACCAGAACGCCAGTTGCTGGCTCATGTTCTCGGAGACGTTGCCACCCGCGTAATCCCAGAAGTAGCGCCAGTGGATGAAACGGTTGGCATCGAACGCGCACCCATCGAAAGCATCCCAATCCACATTTTGCGGATTCACGTCGGAGGTGAGCAGCGCCGGGCGCGCCCACTGCGCCTTGCCGCGCGGGGTGTTGCGGTAGTTCCGCATCACCAGCGCGCTGACTTTTCCGATGCGATCGGCGGGCGCGAGGAACTGCTCGACGTCGGCAAGGTGCCCGAAGGAGCACGCCTGATGGCCCACCTGGACCGTGTGCTTGTTGCGGTCCTTTAAATAGGCCGCCCGCATGGACTTGGCCTGATCGAGCGTATTCGCCAGCGTCTTTTCCTGATACACGTGCTTCTGGGCGTCGAGGGCAGCCGCGAATTGCTCGGCATGCAGATGCGGCGGGGTGGCGATCACGATCGCGTCAATGGACGAGTCGTCGAGCAGATGCCGGTAGTCTGAAAAAGTCGCTGCGTTGGGTGCGAAACTCGCGGCCTTTTCCAGACGTTTGCTATAGATATCGGCGAAACCCACAACTTCCGCGTTATCGCAGGCGCGGATCTGGTTCAACAATTCGAGGCCGCGGTCGCCCACCCCAATGATGCCGACACGAATGCGATCGCTTGCGCCCAAGGCCCGCGCGGGCACGGCAGCTAGCGTCCCGGCTAGGCCAGAGGCTACTTTGCCCAGAAATTTCCTGCGAGAATCCATCTGATTTGAGTGTACCAAGGCGCCCGCAATAGGCGTATACTCAAGGAGGATCGGGGCCGGATAACCAGCCCCGAAGGTCGATCACCTCCGCCTAATGCGGATGGTAACCGAAACCGTGATGGTAACCACGGCAGCGATAGTGATGATTAGACTAATCACAGTCGCCTCCTTTTCGCCCGGAAGAGATTTCCCTGGCTTGCGACCAGCAGGCCGGGGATGGTTCCGGGACGCCTAGGAACATCCCTCAAAACCAACTCCACTCCGTTCGGAACCCTCGCGAGTTAGTGCGTTCAGGTCGGGAAAATTCTTACTCTAGTTGTTTGTGGAAGCGGTTGACGCTCAATCCCAGGATGATGACACCGAAAATCGCCAGCGCCACCACTTGCGGCCACAGCGTGTCGATGCCCGCGCCTTGCAGAAACACGCCGCGGACGATCTCCATGAAGTAGCGCACCGGATTGACGTAGGTGAGCCACTGCACGCCCTCCGGCATGTTGCGGATCGGGAATGTGAAGCCGCTCAGCATGAAGAACGGCTGGAAAAAGAGGGTTGTCGCCATCATGGCTTGCTGCTGTGTGCGCGAGATGGTCGAGATGAACAGGCCCGCGCCCAGCGTGGTCAGTAAAAACACGAAGGCCGCAAACAACAACAGCAGAAAACTTCCATTGAACGGGACATGGAAGATCAACATAGCGGCGCCGGTCACCAGGATCAGATCCCAGTAACCGACCAGTACGAACGGCAGGGTCTTGCCGAGGATTAGTTCGACTGGGCGAATCGGCGTCACCATTAGCTGCTCCATCGTGCCGATTTCTTTTTCGCGCACGATGGCCATGGCGGTGAGCGACAGCGTCACGATGGTGATGATGTTTACCACTACGCCGGGAATAAAGTAATTGCGGCTCTTGAGATCCGGGTTGTACCAGACGCGCGAGCGCGCGACCACTTGCGGCATCGGCACCGAAATCGCGTTACCCGCGCTCATGGTGCCGCCTACCATACGGGCGCGCTGCGCTTCGCTGGAGGCTTCCTGCGAATAAGTGGCGATCACTTGTGACGCGTAACCGGAAACCAGCGATGCCGTATTGGAATTTGTCCCATCCAGCAAAACTTGCACGCTGGTAGCCCGTCCACGCGCCACATCGCGCGCGAAGCCTGGCAATACGCGAATTACGCCATCCACCTGTCCGCGGTCGAGCAGGGCTTGCATCTGGCGCTCGTCAAGCGGAGTCGCCTTGATGACAAAGTGTCCCGAGCCTTCGAACCCGGCCCGCAGATCGCGGCTTTGCGGAGTGTTGTCCTGATCCATCCAGGCAATGTTCGCGGTGTCCACATCCAGGTTCACGGCGTAACCAAAAATCAGCAGTTGCATCAGCGGCGGAATCAGCAGCATGCCGCGCATGCGCGGATCCCGCAGCGCCTGAATGAATTCCTTGCGAATAATCGAGCGGAGACGTTGGCGCATAGCTCAAGCCACCTTCTGCCGCAATTTGCGGACGGTGAAGAAAAAGATGAGGGCCCCGTAACCGCACAGCAGCAGGAAATCCGGCCACAGGATTTTCGGGCCGATCCCTTTCAGGAACACTCCCTTCGAAATGTTGATGAAATAGCGCGCCGGGATGAACAGTGCGATGGCCTGAATCACGCGCGGCATGTTGCTGATCGAGTATATGAATCCGGAGAGCAGGAAGCCCGGCAGGAAGGAGATCAACGTTCCCATCTGGTAGGCCATCAACTGCGTGCGGAACGTTGCCGACACCCAGATCCCAGTGCATAGAGAACCGAACAGGAACACAAAGCTGGAAATCGTTAAGAACAGCAGGCTCCCCTCAAACGGAACGTCGAACAGAAAGATGCCGACCAGCATGCAGATCACCATGTCGATCAAACCCACCAGAAAGTAAGCCGAGAGTTTGCCCAGAGCCAATTCGGAAGGCCGCACGGGCGTCGACAGAAGCTGCTCCATGGTGCCGTTTTCCCATTCGCGGGCAATGGTAAGGGAGCTCAAGTTTCCGGTAATGATCATCATGATCACCGCGATCAACCCCGGCACAATGAAGTTGCGCGAAACCATGTCGGGGTTGTACCAGACGCGCGCTTCCGCGCTGACGCCCACCGGCGGAATTCGTCCGGCCCGCATGCTTTGGGCGTCGCCGCGAACGCGCGCTGCGTAGGCTTGGACAATGCCCTCGGCGTAGCCCCGTGCAATGGCGGCGGTGTTGGAATCGCTGCCGTCGAGCAAGAGTTGCACTTGCGCTTCACTATCGCCGGCGAGGATGTTGCGCGAATAATCCGGTGGGATCACCACGCCCAGCAGCGCGCGGCGCGAGTCCATGGCCTGCTCGATGGGGCGGTAGCCGTGCGCCTCCTCGATGATCGTGAAATAGCGCGAGCCACGGAAATCGCGCACCAGCTCAGCGCCCCCGGGGCTCTGGTCCAGATTGTAGACGATGGTCGGAATGTGATCCACGTCCAAACTCAGCGCATAGCCGAAGATCAGCAGCATGCTGAGCGGAATGGCGATGGCGGAAGCCAGACTGCGCGGATCGCGAATCACGTGCAGCACTTCTTTGCGGGCGATGGCGCGCAGACGTCGGAAGCTCATGCGGCCGCCTTTTCTTCCTGCTCGATCAAGCTGACAAAGACGTCTTCCATAGAGGGCGTGATGGGTTCCAGCACCGATATTTCAATCCCAGCGTGGCCCAAAGTCTGGCGGATCCAGGCAATAGCGCTGTCTGCGTCGTCCACTTTAATGTGCAAGCCGCCGCCGAACACCGCCACGTCCAAGATGCTGTCGCCGCCGTACAACTGCGTCAGGCTTTCGAGCAGATCGGAAGATTCCAGGTTCAGCAGGTGCCCCACGCCAAGAGACCGTTTCAATTCCGCGGGCGAGCCCAAAGCGATCATCCTGCCGCCGTACATCAGGGCGATGCGGTGGCAGTATTCGGCTTCGTCCATATAATGCGTGGTGACGAAAATAGTGTGGCCCGAAGCCGAGAGTTGATAAATCAGCTCCCAGAAATTGCGGCGCGCGATGGGGTCGACTCCGCTGGTGGGCTCGTCCAAGAACAGAATCGGTGGCTCGTGTAAGATCGCGCAGCCCAGCGCCAGGCGCTGTTTCCAGCCTCCCGATAGCAGGCGCGTTAGCGTATCCTGCTTGTCTTCGAGCTCCGCCATTTTCAGTACGAACTCCAAACGCGCGGGAAACTTTTCGGCGGAGACTCCGTACACGCCGGCGAAGAATTCAATGTTTTCTTTGACTGTCATGTCGTCATAGAGTGAAAACTTTTGCGACATGTAGCCGATGCGCCGCTTGACCTCTTCGGGGTGCAGGCTGACATCGAAGCCTCCCACCACCGCTCGCCCGGAGGTGGGGGCCATTAGCCCACACAACACCCGGATCGTCGTGGATTTCCCGGCGCCGTTGGGTCCCAGAAAGCCGAAGATCTCACCTGGTTGTACGTCCAGATTCAAGTCAGCGACGGCGGTAAAATCGCCAAAGCGTTTGGTGAGCTTCTCGATGTGGACGGCCGGTCCCGAGGTTTTAGGCAGCATGCGCCAACTCCTGCCTACGCACCAATGCGATAAAAACATCCTCCAGCGATGGCTGAATCTTCTGAAATTCGAAGGGCGTAATCGCCAGTAGTTTCTCGGGCGAGGTCAGCGCAGGGTTCAAGAACAAATGCAGATCGATCCCCATGGGCTGCACCGTCAACACCCCAGGCTGACGCTGCAGGGCATCACGAGTCGTGCGGTGGTCGCTTGAAGTCAAGCGATAGATAGCCTCCGGCAAACCACGCTTCAGCCCCGCGGGTGTATCCACTTGAATCAAGCGCCCCTGATTCATGAAGCCGACACGGTTGGCGCGCTCGGCCTCGTCGAGATACGCCGTGGTGACCAGTACGGTCA
>Ga0068860_100002609_pt1 | contig 18855 bp, 15 predicted proteins | sample KBSSwiS32_FD_66597 | JGI IMG/M metagenome (GOLD analysis project Ga0068860, IMG submission 66597) | Switchgrass rhizosphere microbial communities from Kellogg Biological Station, Michigan, USA - KBS Switchgrass S3-2 | ecosystem: Host-associated > Plants > Roots > Rhizosphere > Soil ...
GGATGGCCGCATGAAGAAATCGCTAGCGCGCCGCGGATTCCTGAAGGGCACCGCCGTCGGAGCCGCCGCCGCCGTCGTGCCCCTGCCCGCGAAAGCACAAACACCGCAGCCCTCCGCGGCGCCCGCTCCGCTCTCGAAAGCCGCCGAAACGCAGACGCCGCCGGCACTCGATGTCCTCACCGCCGATCGACCCGGTTCGGATTTCATGGTCGACATTCTGAAGTCGCTCAACATCGAATACGTGTGTGCCAATCCCGGCTCCAGCTTTCGCGGCCTGCACGAATCGCTGGTGAACTACGGCGGCAACAAGAATCCCGAGTTGATCACCTGCTGTCACGAAGAAGCCTCGGTGGCGATGGCCCACGGCTACGCCAAGATCGAAGGCAAGCCGCTGGCCGTGATGCTGCACGGCCCGGTCGGTTTGCAACACGGCGCCATGGCGATCTACAACGCTTATTGCGACCGCGTACCGATCGTGCTGCTGGTCGGCAACGCGCTCGACGCCACGCAGCGCCGCCCCGGAGTCGAATGGGTGCACAGCGCTCCCGACGCCGCCGCTATGGTGCGCGACTTCGTCAAGTGGGACGACGTGCCCATCTCGCTCACACATTTCGCTGAGTCCACCGTGCGCGGTTACAAGATCGCCATGACGCCTCCGCTGATGCCGGTGCTGATCGTGGCCGATGGCGACTTGCAAGAGCATCCCATGGAAGCGCACGAAGGATTGCACGTGCCCAAGCTCCCCGCGATGTCGCCGCCGCAAGGCGATTCGTCAGCCGTAGCCGAAGCCGCGCGCCTGTTGGTTGCCGCGCAAAACCCGGTTTTGGTCGCCGATCGCGCCGCCCGCACGCCTGCTGGGATGAAACTGCTGGTGGACCTCGCCGAAACTCTGCAAGCGCCCGTCATCGATCAATGGGGGCGCTTGAATTTTCCCGTGCGCCATCCGCTGAATCACACCGACAACGCGCGCGCACTGCTCGCCAACGCCGACGTCATCCTGGGACTCGAACTCACCGACTTCTGGGGCACCGTCAACGCCTATCGCGATCAACAGGTGCGCACCTCGCGCTCCATTACCAAGCCCGGAACGAAGCTCATCAGCATCACCGCCGGCGATCTCTACGCCAAGGGAAACATGCAGGACCTGCAGCGCTATCCCGAGGTGGATCTCGCCATTCAAGCCGACGCCGAAGCCACGCTGCCGTTGCTGATCGAAGCCGTCAAACGCCAGCTCACTGCCGATCGCAAGCGCGCTTTCGAAGATCGTGGCGTGAAACTCGCCGCCGCGCGCCAGCAGCTTTTGGAGCAAGCCCGCACCGCCGCCACCTACGGTTGGGACGCCAGCCCCGTCAGCACCGCGCGCCTCTGCGCAGAGCTGTACGGTCAAATCAAGAACGAGGACTGGTCGCTCGTCTCCACTCCCAACTTCGTCAGCAACTGGCCGCTGCGCCTGTGGGACATGACCAGGCCGTATCAATTCATCGGCGGCTCCGGCGGCTACGGCGAAGGTTACGGAGCGCCTTCCTCGACAGGCGCCGCGCTCGCCAATCGCAAACACGGTCGCATCACCGTAGCGATTCAGAATGACGGGGACCTCATGTATTCGAACGGTGTTCTGTGGACCGCCGCGCATCACCGCATCCCGTTGTTGAGCGTGATGCACAACAACCGCGCCTATCATCAGGAAGTGATGCACGTTCAGCGCATGGCCGCCCGCCACCAGCGCGGCGTTTCGCAGGCTGGCGTGGGCACCACGCTGACCGATCCGAATATCGATTACGCAAAAGTCGCGCAGGGCATGGGCGTTTACGCCGAAGGACCTATGGGCGATCCGAAAGACCTTGGTCCCGCGATTGCCCGTGCCTTAGCCGTTGTCAAACGCGGCGAACCCGCACTGGTCGACGTCGTCACGCAACCCCGTTAGGAGAAAACATGCCCGTCAGCCCACTCATCGCCGATCTTGTGGTTGCGAACCACATTCTTTTCGATCAAGGCGTCGTCGACGGCTTCGGCCATGTCAGCGTGCGCAGCGATCAGCGTAAGGATCGCTTTTACCTGGCCCGCAACATGGCGCCCTCGCTCGTCCAGGCCGATGACATCCTCGAATACGACCTGGAATCCAGTCCCGTCAACGCCGCCGGACGCCGCTCGTATTTGGAGCGGTTCATCCACGGCGAAGTCTACCGCGCGCGCCCCGACGTGATGGCGGTGGTCCACAACCACTCCGCGGCGGTGATCCCATTCACAGTTTCCGCCGCGCCCCTGCGCCCCGTGTTCCATATGGGCGGCTTCCTGCATGACATCAAGAAATACGACATCCGCCTGACCAGTGGGCGCATGACCGACATGCTGATCCGCGACCACGACTTGGGCCACTCGCTGGCGATGGTGCTCGGCACTTCGCCCGTCGCCCTGATGCGCGGCCACGGAGTAACGGTGGTGGGCGCAAGCTTGAAGGAAGTGATGTTCCGCGCCGTCTACACCGAAGTGAACGCACGCGTGCAGATGCAGGCCATGGCTCTCGGCCCCGTCGAATATCTTTCGCAGGAGGAAGCCGAGCTTGCCGAGAAAGCCAATTCCGGGCAGTACGACCGCCCTTGGGATCTATGGAAGGGCCAGGCGATCGCGAAGCGGAAAGGCTAACCCCACACCTTTCGCGCCGTCTCGACAACCAGTTCTAACTTACGCCACTGCTCGTCCGCCGTTAGCAAATTCCCCGCCGCTGTGGACGCGAAGCCGCACTGCGGGCTGATCGATAAATTCTCCAGCGGGACAAAGCGCGCGGCCTCATCGATGCGCCGCCGCAATTCGTCGATGGACTCGAGTTTCGCGTCTTTAGTCGTGATCAGCCCGAGGACCACCTGCTTGCCGCGCGGAACCGAACGCAACGGCTCGAAGCCGCCGGAGCGTTCCGTGTCGTATTCCAGAAGGAACGTATCCACTTCGAGCTGTCCGAACAACTTTTCGGCGATCGCATCATAACCGCCTTCGGTGTACCAGCGGCTGCGGTTGTTTCCCCGGCACACGTGCAGGGCCATCGTGGTGCCCGTCCTGTGGCCCGCGCGCAGGGCGACGTTATCTCCTTCGATGGCCGCCGTCAGTTCACGGTCGGGGTCCAAGCCTTTCGCGCGAAACTGCTCGCGCGCTTGCGGGTCCAGGTAATGCGAATAATACGGCGCGTCGAACTGAATGTAATCGACGCCTTCCTTGACCAGCCATTCCACTTCGTCGCGCACGATCTCCGTCAGGTCGCTTAACAGATCGGCGTGAGTGGGGTAGATTTTGTCGGTCACGCCAGCGGTGTAGCTCGCGACCATGAAATTAGACGGCGCCGGGACCGTCATCTTGAACGGTGCGCCTGCGGACTTCTGCAGGAACGGCACCTCGTGCCCTGTCAGTTTACGAACCTTGCGCAGCTTCGCGATTACCGCGCTGGCATGGGTGGCTTCGGCGCCGCCGCCGGGACCTTTCCAATCCAGGATCAAGCGCGCCGGGCCGAATCCGTCGACCGCGGCTGCCATATCCGCGAGCCAGGATGCGCGCCGCATCTCGCCGTCGGTCACAATGTCCAAGCCGATGGCGCGCTGTTTTTGAAGAGCATCCGCGATGACACGGTCTTCTATCGCGGGCAAGTCTTCCGCACGAGCCGCGCGCGCGGCTAACAATTCTGGTGGACGCAGCAGACTGCCGACCTGGTCGGCGCGAAACACTTTAGTCAACGCACACTCCTTATAAGGCAACTAGGGACCGTACACTCAATCACCGGGCAGCCGGAGCAGTGCTGGGCGAATCGGGTGGCCGGCGATTGAGTGTACTGTCCCTAGTTGTTACTTCGCGATCTCGGCCAGCGCAATTTTATTGATGCCGCTCAAGGCCATCGCCAGGTTGCCATCCTTGGTCGCCATCATGTTGCGCACCACGCCGCCGCCGTTGGGAATCGCCCAGGTCTGGAATTTTTCCGTCTTGGGATCGAAGCGCACCAGCGTGTTCGGCCGCACTGCAGATTCGCAGTACCACACGATCCCGTTGATCACCGAAATTCCGTACGGCTGCGAGCGGCGTCCGCCCGGCGAAGGCCACTCGCTGATCTGGCCCGTCTTCGGGTCCAGGCGCCCCAGATAGCCGCGCGAGTAATCCGCGTAATAGATGACATCGTCGCTGGTGATCGCAATGCGGCGCGGCCGCGAATCGGGATTCGGCAGTACGTACTCTTTGATGGCCATCGTGACGGGGTCGATGCTCGCCACTTTGGGCGCGCCGAATTCCACAAACCACGGCGTACCCTTCGAATCCACCACCATTCCGTAAGGATTCGACTTGGGCGTCGGCGAGGTCACTAACTTGATCTCGCCGGTCGATGGAATTAGACGGCCCACCAGATTGGCGTTCTGTACGCTGAACCACAGCGTTCCTTTCTGATCGAAAATCGGCGTGTGCGGATCGCGCGCTTCCGCGGGCAGTTTGTATTCGGAGAACTCTCCAGTCTTGGGATCGAGTTTCCCAATGTAAGCCTTGAAATTGGCGGTGAACCAGATCTTGCCGTCTTTATCCATCACCAGCCCGTGAGGTCCCGACTGCGCCGTCGGCGGACGATATTCTTTGATCTCGCCGGTCTTTGGATTCAAATGGCCGAGCACATTCGCATAATGCCCGCTGTACCAAATGGTGCCGTCGGGCGCGGCCAAAGGGTCGTGCGGACGCGAACCCTTCGTCGGCGCATCCCATTCTTTGAAGGTAACCTTCGCGGTGCCAGGAACAATCACGGCTTGAGGAATATCGTGCTCGGGGAAATTCTTGCCCAGGTATTGGCTCACTACTACCGCCTGCTCCGGCGATAGTTGCGCGCCGACGTTCACCATGCGCTCCACCAGCAAGGTCCAATCGCCGGCGGTGTGTCCGGGCGTGAGGAGATTCAAGGAGTGGCACTCGGCGCACGCGCCTTCTACCAGAGGCTTGCCGGGGCCGTCGGGCATCTTCGGCTCGGGGGTTCCGCGCTGAGCCTGCGCCAGCACCGCGACCGTCAAGGTGAGAAGTAGTTTCTTAAGCATAGGTCTCCTGTTTCCGCGCCTTGTATTGTAGTCGAACCGGCTAGGGAAAGGAATCGCCGATTGGGTGATTTCCCTCATGCCTGATTCCTATCTCAAACATTCTGATGATTCTGCGAGTGGTAAAGGAATTGCAAGTTATATTGGAATGAGAGTGAGTCGTTTGAAGTTCTTCCCCGCCCTTCTCCTGTTTCTAGGGGTCGTGGCAGCTCTCGCCTACGTCGATCCGGCTAGTTGGTTAACCCCGGAGCACCCGGCTATCGACTATTGGAAAGCTCCGCTGGCCGACCCGGTTACTCTGCTCGAACAGAAACTGGAAAACGGTCAAGCGAAACTCGAATATTCGCGCGGCCTAGGCTATCTGCCGAGCGTTTTAAAGAACCTGAACATCAATCCCGACTCGCAGATTCTGGTCTTCTCCAAGACCAGCTTTCAGGCATCCAGGATCTCGACCAAAGAGCCGCGCGCGCTGTACTTTAACGACAGTGTGGCGGTGGGATTCGTCAAGGAAGGCGAAGTCACGGAGGTCATTTCGCTCGACCCGCGGCAGGGCGTTAGTTTCTTCACGCTGGACATTCACGAGGTGCCGAAGCCCGGCTTCGCGCGGCGCGATGTCTGCTTGCAATGCCACCAAGGTCCCGCGACGCTCGGTGTTCCCGGCATTTTCATCAGCTCGGTTTATCCGGGACCCACCGGCATGCCCGCCTTTCGCGCCGGAGCTTACGCCACCGATCATCGCAGTCCCTTGGACAAACGCTGGGGCGGTTGGTACGTGACGGGCTTGCATGGTTCGCAGCATCATATGGGGAATGCGGTCGCTCTGGATGCTGCGCGGCCGGAGCTGCTCGAATTGCAGGGCACACAAAATTTGACCAGTCTCGCTAAAAAAGTGGACCTCAGCGGCTATCTCGAAAAGACCAGTGACATTGTCGCGCTGATGACATATGAGCATCAAACTCATCTAACGAACTTGCTGACGCGCATTGGTTGGGAGCAGCGCATCGCGGAACACGACGGCAAGGCCAGTGACGAGGCGACGCGGCAGAAGATCGACTCTTATGTCGACGAGCTGGTTCCTTACATGTTGTACGCGGACGAAGCGCCGCTGCACGAGCCCATCGAAGGCGTGTCCACGTTCAGCAAGACTTTCCCGCAGCGCGGTCCGCGCGACCGGCAGGGCCGTTCGCTGCGCGACTTCGATTTGCAAAAGCGGATATTCCGCTATCCGCTGTCGTACATGATTTACAATCCCGCGTTCGATTCCCTGCCCGATGGAGTGCGCGAACGCATCTACCGGCGTCTTTACGATGTACTGACCGGCAAAGACAAGAGCCAGGCCTATGCGCGGATCACGGCCGCGGATCGTACAGCTGTTCTCGATATCCTGTGCGACACCAAACCGAATCTGCCGGATTATTGGAAGCCGGCTAACGCGGAGCCGAGCGGCCGCTAGCGTCATCCAGGGTTTGATTGGATTCAAGCTCGCGGAGCGCGATGGCGGGCTCGGCGGTGAACTCCGCGGGGTCAGTAAAGCTGCGGGGATTGAAGTGGCCTTCTTCCGCCCAGGCGACCACCAGGCTTCCGCCGAATAAGGGATGCAGCAAAGCCAGCGGCGCGAGTGGCAAGATGTAGCGCTTGGATTTGAACAGGGCCTCGATGACGCCGCGTACGGGGCGGCTGCGCGGCACCGTGCCAGGAACCTGCGGAATGACGAAGCTGGCGAAGTGCAGTTCGGGATGGCGCTTGCTGTAGCGCACTAAACATTTCGCGGCCTGCTTGGGCGTCATGATGCCGACATCGCTGAGGCTGCGGTGAACGGTGTCGGGATAGTAAAAGTTGATGGCTTGGCGAACGAAATCCGCGCAATTGTGAAACAGCAGCTTGAAATGGTTTTCGTTTGGTCCGGAATTGAAGGCTTGGATAAAAGCGTCGTCTTGATCTTCGGTGGTTTGGATTCCGAAGGCGTAGATGGTGCGGTCATACGCGGCGCCGACCAGTTGGGTCCAATCTCCCACGGGGGCGCTTCCGTCGATGGCGTCTGGCGCGATCTCTTCCAGATAACGCCGCCGGTAATTATCGCGTAGCGTTTCGACGTCCTTTGGAGACACTTCGCGCGGGACTTGTTCGACTCGATCCACCGCGTAGAAGTACGGGACCACTGGCGTTGCCATCCAGTCGTATCGGCCAACGCGGTGATAGCGGCTGATCACCACTCCTGATTCTCCCTTCGCGCAGCGGCGCAAAGTGAAAGGGGTTTCGGCGCAGACCCGGGAGAGATAGAGGGCGGCATGCCCGGTTGGTGTCATGCCGCCGAAGGCGCCGAAAGGCTCTTCGAGCAAAAGCGTAACGTCGGCGCGGGCGGCTGCCGCGCTCCATACAATTCCAGCCAGCAAGACTCGTAGCAACATGGGCTCTCTTCGCGGAGCAGAGACCTTCCGCAGCGGCATGGCAGCCGGGCCGCGGAATTTTAAGACCTCGTGATTATTTTACAATCTTCTTGGATATTGACGAAATAGACCGGTATTCGGGGCACATGGTTTTTGCCCCGCCGCGGACGGCCTCGGGAGGAAGATTATATTTCATCTCGAATTCCGTGAGAAACGGATTGGTTCCGGGCAAGTGATGCGGGACGTAGCCGTCGGGATGCGCGACCTCGACGACGGCTTCGCAGAGGAAGGGATCGATTTTCTGTTCGGGGGCCGCGGCGAACTTCGTGGTTCGAATAAAGGGCTCGGTGAGATACACCGGATCGTTCACGATGCTGATCAATGTCAGGTAATCCGCATTGCGGATCCAGTGTTCGGTGAGCGTGGCGCGCTCGCTGCGCGGGACGCCGTTGCGGCGGATCCAACCAGCTTTCAGATGCGTAGTGGTGGCAGTCAGGATGTTGCCTTCCCACTTCCCGGTGGAGAACCCTTGCCAGGTGTGGGCGGCGTACGCGGGCGGGTGCGGGCGGCCATCCATATAAATGGTGCGTTCCTGCGTCATCCAGGAAAGCAGCATGTGATAGGCGATGAGTTGTTGGGTGGGCACGTCGACTTGCTTCCAGATGCGCACTTGCGAGGGGCCGCGCGGCGGATAATCGTCGCGGATGGGGCGGCATTGATTTTCGGGGAGCGTGAGCAGGGACGCGTCCCAGCTATCGGCGTATAGGCGGGCGCTCGGCCTGATCTTCGTGAAGGCGCGGTGACCATTCGCCGGTGGCGTCGACTTGGGAGAACGCGGGTAAAGTGGCCAGCAGCAGTACGAGGAGCGCAGACTGGCTTGATTGAGACATCAAGGATGCAGCGTCAGCGTGGCTTTGCCAGCGGCACCAGAGTAAATGAGCTCGATGGAGTTAATTTTGTCGACTTTGCCGCCGTGCTCGAAATAGATCAGGCCGGCTTCGGGAAGGACGCGGTCGCCTTCGGGCAAGGAGGCTTTGAGAACTTTCTGTTCGGCGGCGCGGCGCAGCTCGATTGGAATTTTCACGGGCCGCGGCGGGCCATCGGACTCGCCACCGCCACCGCCGGTGCTGACGCCGCCCTTCGACTTCTTGGCTTCCGGGGGTGTGAATGCCTCCCATTCGGGATCTTTGGCGTTCTTGGCAACCAGCGCGTAGGGCTGGGCGGGCGAGGGCGTTTTCTTGCCGTTGATGCGGATGGAAAAGTCTTCGTGGGAAAGTTTGACGCGGGCTTCGCGCGGGCCGAACACGCCTATTTCAACCACCACATATTCTTCCGTTGAAAAATTGGTTTGGGGAGTCGCGATGGAATGTCCGGTGAACTCGGCGGCTATGGTGATTGCGCCCGCTTGCGCTTGGGCTTGATAATCGCCGGGAGCGGCGCGCGGGGCGATCGCCGCCGGGTCGCGCGTGGGCGCTTCTTGTGCGGCGGCGGTGTGGCTGAAGAGCGCCAGCAGAACTGCGGCTAGAGCTGCCGTCGATTGAGAAGATAGTTGCATCCCTTCACAATCTATCACGGCCTAAGACGCAGTATGCGGGGAGGCGCCAGCTGCAGAAAGCGGGCGGACGTAGCGATCGGAGGGCATGATGATCCAGGCGGCGATGTAGGCGAGCAGGCCAAGGCCGCCACTAAAAAGCGTACCGGCGACGACAGCGACGCGAACCAGCGTGACGTCGACGTCGAGATATTGGGCGAAGCCGGAGCAGACGCCGGCGATTTTCTTGTCCCACATGGCGCGGTACAGGCGCTGGGGCGCGCCGGCGGCGGACGCGCTTTGCTGGCGGGCTTCACGGCCGGCGGGCGTCTGGTGGCCGCATTCGCGGCAGAATTTATCGGCGTCACCGCCCTGAGTTCCACAAGTGGTGCAGTACATTTTGGTTGCTCCTCGCTTAACAGATACGGGCGAGGGGGCGGCGAAGTTCCCGGAATCGAATGACATTTGCGACTATTGAGTGGTGAAGATCCGGCGGGCGGAAAAGGGCGATATGGTGGCGATTCGCGGGCTGATCCGGCTATTTCCGGGGCAGCTGGCGCAGCGGAATTTGCCGCGGGTGTCGTCGTTCTTCGTGGCCACGGCGGGCGATAAGATTATTGGCTGCTGCGCGTTGCAGGTTTATTCGAAACGATTATCTGAGGTGCGGAGCTTGGCGGTTCATCCGGATTATCAGGACCGGCGGGTGGCGGCCAGGTTGGTCGAGTGTTGCACAGAGCGCGCGAGAGAAATGGGGATTAAGGAATTATTTGCGGTCACTAGCCGGACTTCGTTTTTCGGGAGGTTGGGGTTTCATACTTTCCGGCGGGAGAAGACTGCTATGTTTCTGGAGTTGTAGAGACACCTCGGCTGTTCGGCCGGAGGCCGAACGCGGACCGGAGGTGCGCCCCACAAAATCGTTTCGCGGAGGGCTGCATTCGAATGCAGTCCTCCGGGGTGGTTTAGAAATAGGCGGCTAGCGGTCTTTGAAAAAGTGTTGAGTCAACCGTTACGCTCTCTCCTATTTCCTCTCACTGGAACCTGGCGCCGCTCTCACGACGTTCGTATCTCCAAAAGAATCGCGATTCTTTTCCTGTCCCGCCCTTTTTCACAATGTCCCCTGGGCGGCTAGCCCCGTCTTGCGACGAGGCACGGATTCCACTAAACAACAACGATTAGCCTGCGCAGGCTTGTACTACGGCTTCAGTATGCAGGGCAGTGGTGCGGGCGGGTTGAAGTCTAAAGCGGGAAGCGTATGAATCCGCGGGGAATCGCTATTTGTACATTTCGGGATAGGCTTGGCGTTGTTCTTCGGCGGTCTCCATGGCTACCGCGATTTGGATGAGAGGGCCTTTGCCGATGCCGGGGCAGTATTGAGCGGTGCGGTTCCAGGTTTGTTTGCGTTGCAGGATCTCGGGCCAGTAGGGGAAGGTGCGGCACTGGGTGGGCTTGGCGGGGTGGATGCTGCAGCCGTGTTCTTCTAAGAACGAACATTGCCTTTTGCGGGGCTTGCGGAAGCGGATTTCGTGGCGAGTGCGGTAGATGTATTTGGCTTCGAAGGCGGCGGCGGTCATGCCGACAAATTTGGCGGCGCGCTTGACGTCGTCCTCGGTTAGATAGACGTAGCCTTTTTGATCGCAGCAGTTGATGCAGCCGGCTTGACAAGTGAAGCGAACGGAATTCATTTCGCCACGGCCGCGGCGGGGATCAGGTGGATGATGAGCATGCGGCCATCGGAATGGAAGGTGGCTCCAGTGGCGGTGCGGGCTTCTTTGGAGGCTTGCGTGGGAATGACGTAGGAGATTTTGGCTACCAGTCCGGTTTCGTTCAGACTATTGCTGACGAAGTCGCGTTCGTCGTCGACGTTGGGATCGATTTTGTGGGTGATGCCGTTATTGCGGTTATCGCGGTCGAAACCGATGTCGTGAGTGGCTGCGCCGACCCACACTTCCTGGCCGTCGGCCTGGAAGGGGGCTTTCCATAAACGGAGATGGTGACGCTGCGCGACTACTTGGATGGGCACGGCGTGCGCGAGACCATAATCCTGCACGCGGCCGAAGAGTGTGAGCTCGCTCATGGGGAGTTCAACGTAGGCTTGCTTGGTGAGAGTGGCGACGATGGTGTGGATCACGGCGTCTCTTTTTTCGCGGTCCACTTGCACCCAGCCGGCGGCTTCGAAGGTCTGCAGGACTTTCTGCTCGGGTCCGATCACCATGAAGTTGGTGTTGTCGCCGGCGTTGCCTTGGGCGTCGGTGACGCGACGTGGAATACGGTCGACCATGGCGACGGTGATTTCGGGGAGCTGGTAGTTGGCGGCGGCGGGATTTTCGGGGCCGCGGGTGACGAAGGACACGGTTACGTGAAAGCTGCCGTCGGGGGCGTCGCTGGTGGATTTGTTGATGCTTAAGAAGAGGCGGCCGGCGCGTGGGGCCTGGAACTGGCGGGTGGCTCCGATGAGAAACGGGACGGCGGCGTCGCTGGAACCGATGCGGCCGATGAGGGCTCCCTGGCCGGCTTCGTTGAGTGGGTAGGATTTGAGGAGATCGCGGAAGCCGCGCGGGGCGCCGTCGGGGCCGGGGTTTTTGTTGTTCTTGTTGTTGGGGATGGTGAGGGTACCGGTGGAGGTGAACTGCAGAGAGTCACCGGCGCGAAGGTCCAGGCCGCTGTCGATCCATTGTTGGGCGGCGTCAACGTCTAATTCTTTGGCGGTGTCCAGGGAGGTTTGCGCCAAAGCGGGGAGGCACAAGAGCAATGCGTACCATCGCATTGCAATATTGTACCGCCGGCGGATCGCGATCTGTATCTTGTAACTTTGAGTTCCGGGAAGCTAACTTGGGAACCACCGACCAGGTCTACGGTTCGCGCGTTTTTTCAAGAACGGCAAGCTGTTGACGCAGTCTTTCAAAGGTGCGGACACAGACGGCAAACCTGTAAAAGGAACGAGCGTTTTCGACAGGCAGACGCACGAACTGTGGGTGGGGCATTCCAGGTGGCGGGATGACCTCACCCTTTTCGCAACAGCAATCAAGGTCGCACGTGATCGGCATCGGTCGGCTGTCAGACCCCGGGATTTGAAAAAGTACTGTCCGGATACGCCATCATCCAGAGCTATCCGCTTCCTTTAATGGAGTAAACTCCTGCCGTCAAGAGAAAGCGTAGTCGATCTTCAACCAATCGTATTAGCTTTGCGGGAGCCTCACACTCGTTCTCATGAGCACTGTTCTTTCGAACTGTACGACCGCCTGCTCAACGGTGAAGAACATCCGTTCGCGCCCCAGGCGTTCCGCGAGCGTCGTCCGCTGCACGAGTGCCAGCGCCTCGGGGTTGAGTGCTGCGAGCCACAACTCAACGCCCCTGTCCCGAAATTGCGCTTCAGCCTGCACCAGCAGCTTGAGGGCGGTGTATTCGAAATCGGGCGTGGCGGAACAGTCGAGCAAAACAACCCGCGGGGAGTTGGCGGCGATCAGAGTTCTCAACTTGCCCCCAACGTTTTCCGCGTTTCCGAAGTAGATGCGGCCCACAGGACGGACGATAAGCAGGCTAGGGAATGACTCGTCTTCCGGATGCTCAGTGGAGCGTGGCCGGAACACATTTGTGCCGCGTTTGCGCACGATCTCGTCGACGCGCGGGTCGTTCGTAAGGCGCACGAGGCTCACCAGCGAGAGCAGAATACCAACCAAAATACCTCTGAGTGTTCCGAGTGTCATCACGCCAATGCAGGCAATCAGAGCCCAGTGGAACTCCGTGGTGCGCACCCTGCGGATGGCTAACATTTCCTCCGGATTGACTAACCCGACAGAGTAAGCGATGACCACGGCTGCGAGTGTCGCGTGCGGCATGAGGGCGAGCACGGGTGCGAGAAACAGCAAGGTCGCCAATGCCGCTACGGCGACTACCAGCGAGGTGGCCTGCGTGTGCGAGCCGGCCTTAAGGCTGACCGCCGTTTGGGACGTTCCGCCGCCAGCGGGAATCGATCCGATGAAGGCTCCCGCGACATTCGCTGCACCGACAGCTAGCAGTTCTCGATTTGCGTTGACGGGCGGGTCGGTCGGCGCTAAGAAAGCGCGCGCAGCCGCGATCGACTCGGTGAATGAAATCAGGGCGACGCCGGCGGCGGCGGGCCACATGATCGAGAACAAGGAAGGCAGTGGCAGCCTGGGCATCGGCAAACCGCCCTCGATCTTCCCGACTATACTCACTCCGGCGGCTTCGAGTCCCAAGACGGCCGTAGCAGCGATCCCCAATGCCACGGCGATCAGCGGCGCCGGGAACTTTGGCAAGAAGCGCTTGGCGAGCGCGATGATGGCCAGGGTCCCCAAAGCGACTGCCAGCGTAGGCCGCGAGAACTCCAGAACATGTCCGATGATCGAGATCACGTCTCGGAAAAAACCTTCCTTTTGGATATGGATTCCGAGCAGCTTTGGCATTTGATCGACCACAATCACCAAGCCGACTCCCGCCTTGAATCCGGTTAGGACCGGATCCGAAATGAAATTGGCCAAGAATCCGAGCCGAAGAATTCGCGCAACGAGGAGCATCGCGCCGACGAGAACCGAGAACGTTGCCGCCGCGGTCAGCGGATCAAGTGACGGGTTCGTTTTCAACGCCTCTCCGATCGAAGTTGCGCAGAGGATTGCGATGGGGGTGGTGGTGCTAACGCTCAGAAGGCGAGAGGAGCCCAGCATGGCGTAGACCGCCATGGGCACGATCGCAGCGAACAGCCCCGCCTGCACGGGTAACAATGCGATGGTCGCGTAGGCCAACGCCTTGGGCACGACGACTGCCGCAGTCGTCAGTCCCGGGATTAGATCGTTGGCAAAGTCCCAGCGGCGGCTCTCTTTTTCCACTCGAACCTTAGAGTCCATTTAGGTGGATAGTATCCAAATGCGGCGTCAGCCAGGACTTACGGCCGCCCATTGAAAGCTTAGACTGAGACTTCATCGGGCTCGCCTCTTTTGGAGACACAACGGTGATTCTTTACGCCGCACAAAGGCTCATTTTCTCTTTCGTTTGCGATCTCCTCCGACTGAGTCATCGGTGAGCTACAACCTTCGCCAGAAAGACAATCGCTGTTCCCTAAATACATCAATGCCTTTGGCCTAACACGTCAGGTGTAGATCCAATAGCTCCATCAACCACGGGTCCGCGATATATAAGAGCTCGATCCAGCAAGAAGGGACATCTACAGTTCACAGGATCCATGGCACTCAAAGATTCAACTGAACGCGGAATATGTGAGACAGCCCGAATGCCTTCAATAAGCCTGACCAAATCTAACACCTGTTTTTGGTTTCTGGATTCCATTGATACCCTAGTCTCACTGCTTTCTCCGGTCCCGGACGTGGCGAGATGAAGGGTGTCATCAGCAAATCATGACCACAGTCCGGCAGATCCTGTTGTCAAGGTCCAGCTTTTCGGAATGGTACTTCCGCCGCCGGCACAGCGTGCTGTTCCTATCCCTTCTGTTGACGCTCATTCTGGCTCCCATCACCCAGGAATACCAACTGCCGAGCGGACCGCTGGAGTTGTTGTACCTGATGAATCTGGCAGCGGCGGCGGTCGGCCTCGACAGCTCTCGCGAAAGGAGATGGGCGGTTGCAATAGTAACCCTGACCGCTGCTTCCAGAGTGATGGGTAGGCTGTTGAACCTGGAAGCGGTGTCGGAGTTAGCGGCGACTCTTTTCGTGGGGCTGGCGATTCTGGCGGCGTGTGCATCTTTACGATTCGCGCTCAGCGCCGAGCGCGTGAATCGCGAACAGGTCGCAGCTGCTTTGAGCACATATCTTCTTGCCGGCCATGTGTTCGGCGTGTGCTACTGGCAGGTGGAACAATTGCGCGCGGGATCCTTCGCGGTTAGTGGGGTGCCGGTGGCCGCGGGCACACTCGATTTGCCGACGTGCGTGTATTTTAGCTTCGTGACGTTAGCGACTTTGGGATACGGGGACATAGTGCCGTTGACGCCGACAACGCGAGGTCTGGCCGTAAGCGAGGCGATTATAGGGCAACTGTATCTTGCAGTGCTTGTGGCCCGCTTGATAGGTGCCAGAGTAACAAAGTGAATTCCGGCGCTGGAGCGGCTACCAGACTTCTAGCGGACGTGTAACGCCCTGCTCGTTGCTAGCACACCTTGCAAGTGCATCAGTGAAGCGTGAGCGGCGTTGGCGCAGTGAGATTGGGCTTGCGATCCGCCGTGCATGGCATTCCGGGCGTGGGATGATTCAGCTGGCCCAAAGGAAAGGTCACCAAAGCGAAATTTGGATTCAGGTTCTTCGTTTTGTGTGTGACTTTGTCGGGTAGTGGCCAGATATTCTCGTATTCCAAGACCCGCCGCAACCACTGCCGGATTTTCGACCAATGGCAGCGGTGCGTGCCATAGGCAAATAATGCTGCTCCCCGGTGGGCGGTGAAGATCTCTGCTAACACTCTCACTCTTCGCGAGTTGGACGGATAGAGAATCGATGGTCGGCAATCCGGAAGGTTCTCTTTTTGCAGATCGACGACGATGGATAGCTTCTGGATGCGCCGCCATTCAGGACTAGTCCGGGTCGTGATCAGAGTCAAAAGGAGGGCGGCGATTGTGGGTTCTACCAGACGCTCAGTACTGGTGGCGGGCGCACCTGGCGGTGCGGGAGATTCATTCGTTCCTTAAGGTGCATCGGCCGGCTTAGAGCGGAAGCCGAGGGCAACGCGCGAGTACCCTATTTTCCTACCATGTGCGAAACGTCTTTTTCATTCTCGATGCAAATGTACTCCATCAGTTCCGTGCCGGTGACCAACTGCCAGGTTAACTTCACGGTCCAGGGTTTGGTGTAGGCTTTGGGATCGTTCACGGTCACGGTCACTTCCATCGTGCCGAAATCGGGGCGACGGAAGCGCTCGGTGATTTTGGCCTGATCGGTCAGGGGGCTTCCCAGGTAATCGGCCCAGAGCCCGTCGCGCAGGCCATTGGACTCGACCACCAGGACGTCGCCGTCCCAGTGCCCGGTGGAATAACCGTTCCAGGCGGGATTGGGATCTTCGGGCAAGGGGCGGCCGTCAAGGAAGATCTGGCGGAAGGAAAAGTTTCGCTCCATTAGCAGGGCCAGGTAGGAGGGCGACTGCAGGACGCGGCGGGGAAACTGATGCGTGAGGTCCTGCAGGATGCCCAGAGGATAACAGCCGACGTCGGGATTATCTTTGCCAAAATCGGTCCAACGCTTGTCGCGGAGTTGTTTGGCCCAGGGCTGATAGGGGAGGCCGCCGGGCACCACAGCATTCAAATCCCAGAAGGGACCGGTGGGACGCCCGGGAACGCCTTGTCCCTCCTGCGAGTTGACGACGCTGCGACGCGAGGGGGCCCACAGGCCCGAAAAGTCGGGCTTGTTATCGGGAGTTTTCGGCGCGGGCGCGGCGTAGTTGGGCGAACCATCGGGCAATTTGGGTACGCCCGGCGCAGGATAAGCCGCCCATTGGGCCCACACGGGGAAGGAGAGCAAGAGCGCGAGTCCTGAACGAAAGAACATTGGATCATCGCAACACAAACCACGGGTTGCGGCAACTGGGGATTGGCGTATGCGTGGGTGCGATTTGACCTAGCCACTCACGCGGGTTCTATAACGACCGGAGGAAGTTCAGCAGGTCCTGCGTGTCGGAGTTGGAGAGTTGGATGAAGCGGCGGATTACGCCGTTGGCTTCGGATGCGGGGAATTGATTGTTGCCGTCGCTGGCGTGGGCGCGGATGGCTTGCATGAGATCAGAGGTGCGGCCGTCGTGCAGGAAGAAGATGCGCTGGCCTAGTCCCCAAAGTGGGGCGGTGCGGAATTCGTCGCCGGTGGCGGCTCCTTGTTGAATGCTGTCGGCTAGGCCGGGGCCCATGCCGTGGACGGCTGCGTCGGAATAGAGCGCTACGGATTGCTGGCTCAAGGCCGCCACTTTGTTTTGGCCGGTCTGGAGGCTCGGCGTATGGCACAGGGCGCAACCTGTGGTCCTGAACACATCGGCGCCGTTGCTCACCGAAGTGGTGATGGGGCCGCGGGCGGGGGGCGCCAGGAGGGCCATGAAGGAGCTGAATAGGACTACGTCGTCGCTGTCGCCGGTGTCGAAGTTCACATTATCTTCGGGGGTGGTGTTGAAGCGGCAGCCGGGGGTTTCGTCGCGCTCCTGCGGGAAGAGGCGGTTAGTGACGCCGTTCTCGACGTTGTAGGCTTCGCCGGAGAAGATCTCCAGGGATTTGTTTTGGGCTTTCCAGCCGAAGCGGGTGATAGTGCCATCGTTACCGCTGGTGTTGAACTTGCCCGTGATGCCGAGGGCGGCTTTGATCACGGGGTTGGCGGAGAGGTTGGCGCGGAGAGTGGCGTCGGGGATGGCTTCGATGAGTCCGAGGCCGAAGGTGGGGGTGGGGATGCGGAAGGAGAGGTTGGAAGCGTTCGAGAAATCTTCCTGCTGGGCGTTGCAACCCGCGGCATCGCTGCGGCCGGAGATGACGAAGAGGGCGTGAACGCCGCCGTCGGGAGTGCCGTCGGGTTTGGTTTTGAAGCGCACTTCACGCACGGGGCCGGTAGCGGAGAGGAACGAGGGGACGTGATTGCGCGCTCCCATGGCGGTGGCGGCGGCGATTTGCGGATTCACCAGCGGGCTGGTGCCGCCTACGGCGGGGAAGGCGTGGCAGCTTATGCAGGAGTTGGAATTGAAGCGCGGTCCCAGGCCGTTGTCTCCACCGGGAGGCGCGTTCTGTACGAAGATGGTTTCGCTAAACGCGTCCTGGCCGTTTTGGAAGTAGGACAGTTGGCCGGTGGTGAGTCCTGTAAGCGGAGATCCGGCGGCGGGGGCGCCGGTGCGCACGCCGGGGTCGTGCGGAAGACTTCCGAAGTTGGTGGTGGAGGTGGATTGCACTTGTGCTACGCCTAGGATGAATAGCGTGCAAAGAACTGCTTTCATGATGACACCCCTTATTCGCGTTGAATCGAGCGGAAGTGCAGGAGTGCGTTAAGGCTTTAAGCGCGGCCTTAGAGGGCCGCGGCGGGCGAGCGGTCATCGAGGAGGGAGTAGATTCCGTCCTCGCGAAGCGAGATGCGGTCGTGCAGGCTGGCTAGCAGCAGTACTACGCGGTCCTCCAGATCGGCCAGGGGGACGCGGGCGTCGAATTGGCGGAAGAGAGCGTGGGCCAGGGCGACATGATCGCGGGTGCCGATGTCGCCGAGGCGGCCGATGAGAAATCCCAACAAGAATGTTTCGGTGAGATCGCGGTAACCTTCCTTGAGCGACGCGACGACAGTGGCCTGGGCGCGCAGGCCCGGCTCTAACGCGGTTCCATTTTGCGCTAAGAAGGTTCGCGCAGCGAGCATGGCGTTGCTGACGGCGCGGGCGGCGATTTCCCAATTCGAAAACTCGAAGGCGTCGCGCTGCGCTTGGCGGCGGGCGTAGTTGGCGGCGTCGCGGGTGAGGCGGGCAGGATGAGCGGCGTAGGCGACTCGGCGAGTGCCAGTTCCAGCGCTACGAAAAGACGGTCACGGACGCGCTTTTCCGTATAGAGGACGTCGCGGCGGAGGCGCTCCACCATCTGTGCGGAGCGGCTGAATTTCTCCGCGTCCGGGGGCCTCTGCGGCTGTGTTTGCATTGGCGGGGAACTGAGCACGGTGACCGCCAAACTGCGCGGGGCCGCAAGGTGTTGACGGCAATCGGCGCGCGAAGTTGTTGCTGGCAGCGAGGCTAGGGTATCCGAATTTTTTACGGGAAGCGTGCGGGAGTAATTACCGCTGCACGTACTATTTGATTTTTCATTCGACGATGGGCGCAGAGACACGTCTCCTCCTTCCCTTATCCAAAAGAGTTGCGGACTTGCTGCGGAGCAAGTTGGACTGTCCTCAACGAGCGGCGTGATGGGCACCGCTCGATCAATCCAAAAAAACTCGTGAGA
>Ga0068860_100002611_pt1 | contig 18829 bp, 18 predicted proteins | sample KBSSwiS32_FD_66597 | JGI IMG/M metagenome (GOLD analysis project Ga0068860, IMG submission 66597) | Switchgrass rhizosphere microbial communities from Kellogg Biological Station, Michigan, USA - KBS Switchgrass S3-2 | ecosystem: Host-associated > Plants > Roots > Rhizosphere > Soil ...
ATCGAGCGGATTTCGCGGATCTTCCCAGTCGAAAATTGATTCACAATGTTAGCTTTTTTCACTGCAGAAACAATCATTAGTCAATAATCACATTCACGTGGAAGATTCGCGAAATCCGTTCAATCCGCGAATTCGCGATTGCACGGCGTTGTTCAAAAAATTTGGAATAATGTGAGAGTACGTCCAAATAATTTTATCGGGATCATTTAATTGTTCGATCATGCTGCGCCATTTTTTTTCACCGTGCTCAGCGATGACCGTTTTCTTTTTATCCTCGCGTTGCAAATACATACTCATGCCCTGCGCATCCGCTTCAGGATGGAATTGTGTTCCCAGCATATAGTCATTGAACCGAATTGCCATAATGGCTCTCTCAAGCGGTACATGAGGTCGGTCTTTTTCAATAGCGAGAACGTGACCTCCCATTTTACGCAATGCCTGTTGGTTTGGCTGAACTACCTGGAAGTCGCGGCTGTCAACGGCATAAAAAGGATCATTCAATCCATAAAAAACCGGTTCCTTTTTTCCTTCAGCTAACATGTGAACGGGGAACACGCCGAAAGCAGTCGATTTCCGTTTTCCTACACGTGCAATTTTATAGTGCCTGCTTACAACCTGGAATGAATGACACACGAAGAGCACAGATTTCTTATCGGGATTGTCACCAGCATTATGTTTTTCTATACGAGCCAACCAATGGAAATACTTTTTTTCCCATGAGCTGCCTTCACTTTCCAAGGGACTACCGGGACCACCACTTGAAATATAAATGTCATACGAAAGATCGGGGACTTGTTCCTTTAATCGTACATCAAACTCATGACATTCAAGGATCAGATTATTATTAGAAGCGAATTGATTAATGAGTTGTCGCAAACAGCGCATGCCCTGGTTTGCCTGGCCTTCATAGAGATCTAAAATTGCTACACGTACTTTCTTATCCATAAGTCGCAAACATAAGTATTTTTAAAATTTTAGTCCATCCCTAATACTCATTACATATTAACATTTACACATTGGACCCGCTGAGCTTTAAACGAAATTTATGAATCTGCATTGTTATTAAGTACATATCTTTAGTGCCGGTTTGTTTACCACGGATTTATATTTATCGTCAATCAGAACTCCACTCGACCTAAAAATTACTCACGTCTCCCCTTTGCTCTGACTGGTAAAAATTGTTTGTACCAATTAAGCGGCTTGAATATTCAATGCTGAACAATTTTCTTCATCTATAAAAAACAGTTTATGGCAAACTCAAAAAAACCTTCTCCGAAAAAGAAATTAGGCGGGAACGTCGAACTTAAAGGAAGTGTTAGAAAAATTCCTGCGGGCAAAAATCTGGGAACGACGAATTTAAGTGATGTAATAGAAGTAACGGTTCGCCTCCGCCGAAAAAATTCTATTGAGGATTACGTCAAAAATATGCAGGAGGGGAAAAATAAAGTGCTAACAGAAGATGAGTTTGAACAGCGATTTGCTGCAAGTGAAAAAGATATCGAAAAAGTAGAAACGTTTGCGGCGGAGCATGATTTAACCGTCGTTCAATCATCTGTTGCAAGACGAAGCGTAATTCTAAAAGGAACCGTACAGGATTTTTCAAATGCATTTGGAGTCTTCTTGGCAGACTACCAACATGACGATGGAAAAATATTTCGCGGCAGAATGGGGGGAATTAAAATTCCCTCGTCACTCGAAGGAGTTGTGGAAGGAGTCTTCGGTCTGGATGATCGTCCGCAGGCAAAACCAATGTTTCGCATGTATAAAAACGATGGACATTTTATCCAACCTCATGCTGCAAATATTTCCTATAACCCGAATGACGTTGCAAAAATGTATAAGTATCCAAAGAATGTCAACGGAACCGGGCAGTGCATTGCATTAATCGAGCTTGGCGGAGGATATCGTACAGCTGATATGAAAAATTATTTCGCAAAGCTTGGCCTGGCATTACCAGTTATTAAATCAAAATCAGTTGATGGGGCACATAACAGTCCATCAACGCCCGATAGTGCAGACGGTGAAGTTGCGTTGGACATTCAAGTTGCCGGCGCTGTTGCAACTGGTGCTAAAATTGTCGTTTACTTCGCACCGAATACGGATAAAGGATTCCTGGATGCAATCACAACCGCACTGCACGATAAAGTAAATAAGCCGTCTGTTATTTCGATTAGCTGGGGTGCTTCCGAATCACAGTGGAGTGAACAGGCGATGCAGAACTACAACCAGAGTTTCATGTCAGCGGTTGCGTTGGGCATTACAATAACAGCGGCCGCGGGAGACAATGGTTCATCTGATGGACAGACTGACGGCAAGGCACATGTGGATTTTCCGGCAAGCAGTCCATTCGTCCTGGCATGTGGTGGAACTAAATTGGAGAAAACGAAAGAGACAGTTTGGAACGATGGTGACGGCTGGGCAACTGGCGGAGGTATCAGCGATGTGTTCGATGTGCCCGATTATCAGAAAAAAATTTCATTACCGGCTTCCGTAAATTCAAAACAACATAAGGGAAGAGGTATGCCTGATATTGCTGCGAATGCTGATTCAGCAACCGGCTATAATATTTTAGTAGATGGACAATGGAGCGTTATTGGAGGAACGAGCGCAGTCGCACCACTAATGGCCGGATTAATTGTCCTCGCAAATCAAAAGCTAAGGCGAACGGTTGGATTTATTAATCCGAAACTATATACGGCTAATCATGATGCATTTAAGGATATCACCGAAGGAAATAACACAACTGCTAAAGCTGGTGGATATTCTGCTAAAAAGGGCTGGGATGCATGCACAGGACTCGGAGTTCCGTTGGGTGCAGTGGTGAGTGCGTTATGATGTTGATTGTTCAAAAGCAAAAAAAGAGCGAAGGATTAACTCTTCGCTCTTTTTTATTGTCACTTATCTCGTCACTCTACTGCATTTTCACTCCTCTCGTATACCACAAATCGCGATACGAGAATACAAATGTCATGTTGAAATATCTTTCCTGGATGAGATTGTTGCTTTGTGAGCCTCTGATCCCGTATTGGAAGACTATGTTATAAGATAACAAACTTCTCTTCGCATTAATTCCAATTCCAAGTGTTGCACCCATGTCCTTGATCGACTGACCGAAGACATTCAAATATGAGTTACCGTAATACACACCTGCGTGTAAAAAATTTGTTTCGATAACGGTGTTATATAAACTCTTCTTGTGTGAGATTTCAAATCCAACAGAATAGCGATCGCTGCTTTGCAGTGAATAATTAAAGCCGGATACTTTTAGCGCTCCCCAATCCTGGTATTTGTAATCTGCAACAAGCGTGTATTTTTTATTTTTTGTCAGTGAGAGTCCTACACCAAATGAACGTGGAAGTTTTACAGTTCCTTCACTTAGCGTTTCATCCTTCAGAGTAAGTGAGTCTGCATTCAATATCGTGATATGATTTTCTGCGTTGAGGCTGGTCTGGTTTGCAAACGTGCCACCGATGGTGAAATCCCATTTCTTGCCGACTCTGCCGAAATATTGTATGCCGTAGTCGAATGCGAAATTTCCCATTGATGTGCTCCTGTTCGTCGATACGTAGGTTGCTGGTGAATTCGGATTTTGTAAAATTGTTTTTTGATTGATAGATCCAAACAAATACGAAGTGTTGACGCCGATCGATAAATGATTAAAGAACTCATATGCATTTGTCCAGTACACGCGATTCAAACCGCCAAAACCTTCCGAATATGCATTTGTATATGCACCGCTTGTTCCCAGAATTGGTTGCGGTGCGGTGAATTGAAAGTTTTCGGAGCTATATGGAACGAGACCTACGCTGGTTCCAAGATGGCGCGTCAATTTTATTCCCAATGCAAATCTTTTGAAAGTAATATCTGTTGATGTGTTATTATCTGCATTGATAGGATTTCCGTAGTAGTTTACAAGCTTTCCGCGAATACCAATTTCTCCCATGAAGAATTGATTTTCGAGTCCGCTGAATGAAGCAGGATTGTTACTGATTAAACTGTGATTGTTCCGATATGCAATTCCGGTATTCGCCATACCGCTCGTTCTGTTGAAATAACTGTCTTCAATATCTCCAATGCCAATGATCGAATAGGGTGAATTATTCGTTTGTGCTTCCGATCTCGCCAGTAAAACAAATGATAAAACTATAGTCAGTGTTATTCTCATTGCGTTTTGATTATCCTTAATTATACAAGCGTCTTAATAAAACGAAGCATAATAAATTTTCAAATTCACCTTGTTGATATTTTTTGAATTAAACTGATCTCCAATCACTGTTCTGTTAAACGTCGTGTTATTAGCCGGAGCAGGTACACTAATCATCAATCCTTTGTTTAAATTATTTTCTACACCTCCGAGAATGGCCTGCTTGATATACGGCGTAATGTCGTACGCATAACTCGTATTTGCTCCTGACAAATAATCTACGATCAGGGCACCGGTTCCTACCGGCAATTGCGCACCAATCAAATTGCCCTGGTCTGTTAATGATAGTTGTAATTGCGGTGGCAATGCGAATGTCGGACTATAAGAACCTTCAACCGGTTTTATTGTGAGCTCTGCTTTCAATATACTTAAATAATCCGGGTACTGAAGCAATGCGCTGATTGTAGGGAATCTTAATTTAACTGACAATCCTGTTGACGATTGAATAAATCCTACGTTGCCAGTGGCGGTAGTCGGAACCTCGGGGTTCAGTGAATCAATCGGAACTGAAGGTGATCCGGATCTGTCGTAAGAAATTTGATTGAATTGAACTGCCTTGTTATTGAGGTTAAAATCCGTATACAAATTTGTATATACAATTCCGGGTTCGTGATAATACACGCGCATTTTTACTGAGTCCTTGAAACCAAAAATAGCTCCTGAACTGGCATCGTCAGGATATATTGTTAGACCCTTGAAAAATCCAAGAAATGTATTGAAATTTCTAAGTGTGTCGGATTGATCATATAACATTCTGTATAGCTGCTTTCCTAACTCGTCTGACAACCTGATTTTAATTGTGTCGTTTATTCTTTGCGACGTGACTCCTTTAAGTGGATCGATCTGTACGTCTGCACTTCCGAGTGGAACAGGGTCATAGGGAACTTTTGAATTGTTGTAAAAAGTAAACTGACGATCGGGTAACTGAATTACTGATGTCAACTGGCTCACGATATATCGCTGCACTTGGGTTGTATCACCATAAAAACTTTTGTTCAGTAAAAGGATCAACGAAATGGAATCAAATGTTGCGAGATTACTGATTGTTGGGAGCGGGGATGGCGCCGACATCTGAAAATATGTTCTCGATGAGACGGTCCCGAAATAAGGATCTTTATATCTTCCCAATAGTCCTGTACCGGTAGCTGCAGTCGCGAATGAATCGGTTAATACCGTTGACATTGCCACGCTAAATGTATCTATGGCAACTACGTTTGTTGTATTGTTGTTTGCGAATGTTGTTCCGAAATTAATTGATGGTTTTTGACAACCGGCGATGAAGATAATCATCATAACCGGTAGCAAAAACAAAATGCTGCTTTGTCTGAATTGCCTATTCCTTGTCATGCTGAATTATCTGCTGGTTACGGTGGATATTTTCGAAAAGAAATTTGCCGGGCCTGAACACGCACTCCGGGTAACTATGTTTTCAATGTTTGCATCTAGTCCTGGATACGGTTGAGGAATGGGTGTAACTCTTCTCATTATATTATATGTACGTGCTTGGTTAAAAAGCAAAAGTATGTTTTTTGTGTTCCACTTTCAATTTAATGAGCGCAGGCTAATTGATAAATTTTTGTGAAATAACTTTATTTGTCCGTATTTCGCGGTGCAAATAAAATACTTTTATCCAATATTTGCTTATTGAGAAATTCAATGATTGTCCGAAAAAATCTATATACACATTTACTCTTCATGGGCCCTGAATTTATCATTCATCGATTTTATCACTCGGTTTTAAAATAAATTTGCAAAAAAAAATTTCAAACAACACAAAAAATATGAAGCGGAGCAACATTACATTACTCTCTTTTTTCCTTGCATGTACTATAATATCTTGTCATAAGGACACCGTGCCATATACACAGGATGGTAACTGGATCACACGCTCTCAGTTGAATGGTCCGGCCCGCAGTGAAGCAGTTAGTTTTACAATTGGTGATGTTGCATATTTAGGAACTGGTTGGGATGGTTTGAATAAGAGATATGCTGACTTCTGGCAATACAATGTCGATAATGATACATGGGCACAAATCGCTAGTTTGCCTGATTCTGCCGCCAGAAGCTCTGCTGTTGGTTTGGGAGCAAATGGTAAAGGATATGTTGGAACAGGATACGATGGGTTCAATTATCTGAAGGATTTTTGGGAATATGATCCGGCTTCAAATGAATGGACGCGTAAAACAGATTTTCCTGGTTCTCCAAGATACGAGGCAGTTGGATTTGGTATCGGAACTTTCGGTTATATGGGGACAGGTTTTGACGGAAGCAATGCACTGAAAGATTTTTATAAATATGATCCGGGAACCGATACGTGGACTGATATCGGCTTTAGCGGAAACAAAAGATATAGCGCGGTTACATTTACCTACAATAACAAAGCCTACATTGTAACGGGAGTCAATAGCGGAACTACAGTAAACGATTTCTGGGTATTTGATGGAGGAGCCGGCACATGGTCACAGCTACGGCATCCGACAAATTACAGCAGCGATACCTATGATGATGGCTATACAAATATTTTGAGAAGTAATGCTGCTGCGTTTGTAATTACACAAACGGCTACAGGCGATAAAGCCTATATCAGCACGGGCGAAAATGGTGGATTGTATACTTTCACATGGGAATACGATTTCGCAACAGATTTGTGGAAAGAAAAAACTCCCTTCGAAGGACCGGCTACAACCGGTGCAGTTGGATTCAATGTAAAAAACCGTGGATTCATTGCAACCGGGAGAAGCGGAAGTGGACAAGCTGCACAATCGGATTTCCTAAGAGAATTCCATCCTGACGAAGTCGTTAACGCGAATGACAATTAAGAAAAAACATCATCGTTATATTGCTCTGGTTTTTTTAGCGGGATTGCTGGTGCCTTTATATTTCACTTTTCGAAGCAGTAACCAGGATAAAGTTTTTGTTGAGCCGCAAGCGATTCAAACCAGCCTCGGATGGGGATATGATATTTTGGTCGATCATAAGCCATACATTCACCAGGAAATAATCCCAGCAATTACAGAAAAAAAAGGATTCAAGACAAAAGAAGAAGCACTACTTGTCGCTCGAAGGGTGATTGAAAAAATGAGCACTAACCAGTTGCCGACAATCACACTGGATGACTTAAAGGAGCTTGGGATAATAAAAGATTCTGTGGCATCGAAGTAAAAATTTAATGTGGGAATGTGGAAATGTGGAAATGTGAAAATTCTTTAGGCGGTCCATTCAACTCAACGAATTTTTTCATTTAATCAAAGTTGCTATTATTCATTTCCAAATTTCCAAATTTCCAAATTTATCAGATTTCCCATTCGTAACTTTCCCCTTATGAAAAGATATTGTCTTGCTTGTGATCTAAAAGATGATCCCAATCTCATCGCGGAATATGAAAAATATCATGAGCATGTTTGGCCGGAAATTAAAAAGAGCATTACCGATTCAGGTATCCATCAAATGGAAATTTATCGCCTCGCAAACCGGTTGTTTATGATCATGGAAACGGACGATGTATTTAACTTTGAAAGAAAGGCATCAATGGATGCTAATAATCCAATTGTACAACAGTGGGAAGAACTAATGTGGAAGTATCAGCAACAATTACCCATCGCAAAACCGGGCGAGAAATGGATATTGATGGAAAAGATTTTTGACCTCGTAGCATAGTTCATTTGACAAGTCAAAGCATGAAATAAATTTTACTTATGGATTTGCATTTACAAGGAAAAGTTATCGTCATTTCAGGAGGAGCAAAAGGTATTGGTGAAGGAATAGCGATGTTATTGGCAAAAGAAAAAGCAATCCCGGTGATCATCGGCCGAAATGAAAGCGACAATTTAAAAACGGTCAGGGCAATAGAATCTACAGGCGGGGAAGCATATTATGTCACTGCCGAGTTAACGGAACCAGCCGCTTGCGAGAAATCCATAAAGGTGGTGATCGAGAAATTAGGGAAGATTGATGGTCTCGTCAATAATGCGGGTGTCAATGACGGTGTTGGACTGGAACATGGCAACTATGAATCTTTTATGGCTTCGCTGCATAAAAATCTTGTGCACTACTATCTGCTGGCACATTTTGCTTTGCCCGCCCTCAAGGAATCGAAAGGTGCTATTGTAAATATTTCTTCAAAAACGGCCGAAACCGGGCAGGGAAATACGTCGGCCTATGCTGCCGCAAATGGGGGTCGTAACGCGCTCACAAGAGAGTGGGCGGTCGAGCTGCTTAAATATGGGATTCGGGTTAATGCAATTGTTGTTGCTGAATGTTGGACACCGTTATACGAAAAATGGATTACGTCCCTCTCAAACCCCGAGGAAAAACTGAAATCAATCGTTGCAAATATTCCTTTCGGGCACAGGATGACCACAGCGGAGGAAATTGCCGCAACAACTGCATTTTTGTTATCATCCCAATCTAGCCATACTACTGGTCAACTCATTCATGTGGATGGTGGATATGTTCACCTGGACAGAGCCCTTGCCAATGCGTAAACTTGTTTTTGAAGGAACTACATAAAAAGATAATGAGAAAGCAATCTGCTTTCTCATTATTTTTTGAGCCATGCATTCATGCACTTTTAATTTGTTAACCGGGTGATCAGCACGTAAGCATGATAATAAGGTTTAGAGTTATCCGGTCTTCAATGATACTGGTGTGCTTTTCAGGGATAGGATTTAGAGGTTCGGTGCTTCAATTTTTTTCGTAGGATTCGGACGTCTGGTTTAAGGATCAGGATTTTTCTCAGTTCTTCAGGGATTGGATTTCAGGACTAAGGTTTAGGATTTTGGTTTCTTTCGTAGGATCGTTCGCTTCAACAATACAAAGATGCTCATAGTTTCGGGCCTACCATAACTTATTCGATAAAGCAGAAGAAAGCTTCGATCTTTGGATAAATAAATACGATAAAGGAAAAATGGAGGTCCATAACCTCAAGGGATACTTTAAGTACAAGTGGTAATTAATATTCGCATAATACGTTTATAATCAATTATATATATTGAATATATTAAATAAAATTAAACCCTTATTGCACTTAAATCAAAACAAATCATGCAAATCGACATCAAACTCATCCGCAGAATTATCCTTTCCGGCGTGCTGGTAATGTCAATCGTCCAACACGGATTTAGTCAAAACAATAAACCGGCTTCATCAGACTATTTCACCGTCGAAAATTATTATAAAGTTAAGTGGGGCTACGAAGATGAGTTTATAGATCTCTGGAAAAAGAATCATTATCCGTTGCTAAAAAAAGCAATCGAAAAAGGTGATATCATTAAGGTGACCGCTGAGAAGCCAATGTTGCATAGTGGGGAAGATACACGTTGGGACTTTCGGGTTACGATTGTCTTTAAGAATTCCGAGATGGCATTTTCGCCCGATCTTACTCGTCCATACAGAAAGCAATTATACCCTGATCTCGACAAATTAGAGAAAGATGAGCATCATCGTTTCGAACTGCTCCTGTCGCATTGGGACGTGATGGTATCTGAGATTCCTCTCAACTGACAATCAGGGTTGGACCCATGTTCGATTAATATTAATATTCAATTGGCTCCAGCTCCAGGATTTGATGGAGATGGTGCTTCAAATGTGCCACATAATCTTTCGCCAGATGCGATATTGAGCTCACTTTTCCATGATCCGTTTGGCAAGTACGATTTCCAGCAGCCGTTGAAGTGTTTTCAAGAATGCTGCAAATATGCCGGTTTAGCAACACCCATAGTTCAATCAAATCCCGGGAAGATCTTGCCTGGTAGTTTGAAATAGAAACCCATTGGTCCTGGTCGTATTCAACCAACGGTGCATCTTCATATTGGGCAACAATAAATCGCCGGATATTATTTTGCGCAGAATCGATGACGTGACCAAGGATTTCGGACTTGCTCCATTTTTTTGGATTCGGTTTATTGGAAAATTTTTCTTCATCAACGTCTTTCAACATCGGCGTATAATCGACGATAATTTTTTCCAGTTGTGATATCGTTTCTCTCATGAGACTTTCGTTTAATCAAATCTAGTTTTTTTTCCAACGGAATTGTGTTCCGGATTCATGAAATAGGGATGGTCCGGCGGTGCAAATTTTTAATGTCCCAATCAGCGACGCAAAGGGTTACCTTTGGGACTTCCAGCGTATTAAGTATGGAGAGTACCGACTCGATTAGAAGCGGTGAAATCTCAGGCACGACGCCTGAACGCTTTTACTAGGGCGCATCCACAACGCATCCACGACGCATCCATATTTCATCTATGAAGCGTCTATGAATTCTCAACAAGCTTCTTCAAAAATCCGCTCATACATCTCGACCGCCCGCGATCGAATTTGATAATCTCCTCCACAACCAATATTTTTGCCACTCGTTAAAATTCAACGGATGAGACAAATTGCTTTTCGGGAGGCTTTGCGCGAGGCCATGAGCGAAGAAATGCGCAGAGATAGCCGCGTTTTTCTAATGGGTGAAGAAGTTGCAGAGTACAATGGTGCCTACAAAGTGAGCCAGGGAATGCTGGAAGAATTTGGTGAGAAACGCGTAATTGACACGCCGATCTCGGAGCTTGGCTTTACCGGAATAGGAGTTGGCGCCGCACAAAGCGGACTTCGCCCAATTATCGAGTATATGACGTTTAACTTTGCTGTTTTGGCACTTGATCAGATTCTCAATACCGCATCAAAAATGCTCGCGATGAGTGGTGGTCAAATCGGTTGCCCAATCGTATTTCGTGGCCCGAATGGATCTGCTGGTCAGCTGGGCGCCCAGCACTCAACCGCATTTGAAAGTTACTTTGCAAACATCCCCGGAATAAAAGTTGTGTCTCCAAGCAATGGCTACGATGCAAAAGGTTTATTGAAGCAGGCAATCCGTTACGAAGAGGATCCGGTCATTTTTATGGAAAGTGAGGTGATGTATGGTGATAAAAGTGAAGTACCCGAAGAAGAATACTACATTGAATTCGGCAAGGCAGATGTTAAGAAACAAGGAAGTGATGTAACGATTGTTTCTTACAACAAAATGATGAAAGTTGCATTGGGTGCAGCGGCTGAACTCGAAAAAGAAAATGTGAGCGCGGAAGTAATTGATCTTCGTTCAATCCGTCCGCTTGACTGGAAAACGATCCTGGAAAGCGTTAAAAAAACAAACCGCCTGGTAATTGTGGAGGAACAATGGCCATTTGCATCAGTATCATCTGAAATTACCTATCGCATACAAAAAGAAGGATTCGATTATCTCGACGCGCCGATCCGTCGAATCACATCAGCGGACGCTCCATTGCACTACGCGCCCAACCTGGTAGCTTTGGCATTACCAGATGTTGCACGCACTGTAAAGCTGGTGAAAGAAGTGATGTACGCGAATAAGTAAGATCGTATGAATTTCTAAAATAATCAATGATCAACAAGGGAGTAAATCAATTTTCGGGTTTGGCGTCTTACCTGCTATACTGGAATATTGATTTGTTTCCTTGTTGAATTATTGAATGGTCATCTCCTCATCCCGAAAAAAAATCAATCAACATAATTATCCGTTGACCATTTTCAATTCTATATTGCCCATCCGATTTTGCTAAGCGTTTATTTTTTATCTTCATTTCCCTTCAACACCGCTAAATTTTGTTATGAAAAAATTCCTGCCTGTCAACTTGGTATTTATTTTTTCCATCTCGGCATTTGCTCAATCATCGTATACTCCCGCTCCTGAAAATTTACAAGCGAGGAAATGGTTTGACAGTGCACGGTTCGGTATGTTCATCCATTGGGGAGCGTTTAGTGTATTGGGCGATGGAGAATGGGTGATGAATAATCGCAATATCCGTGTAGAAGAATACACGAGACTAATTAACATTTTTAACCCGGTTGATTTTGACGCAGCAAAATGGGTATCGCTGGCAAAAAATGCCGGCATGCAATATATTACGCTAATCACGCGCCATCACGATGGGTTCAGCGACTGGGATACCAAACAATCAGATTGGAAAATCACGAACACGCCATGGAAAAAAGATGCAGTGAAACTACTTGCCGACGAATGTCATAAGCAGGGAATTAAATTGTTTGTTTATTATTCATTGCTGGATTGGTATCGTACCGACTACCAGTATGAAACCGGAAGAACCGGGCGCGGTACGGGAAGAACAAAGAAAAGTGACTGGAATAGTTATATCAACTTCATGAAAGCGCAGCTTACCGAATTGCTTACAAATTACGGCGAAATTGGGGGGGTGTGGTTTGATGGATTTTGGGATCAACTCGCCAACGATGTAGACAAGGATCAAAAATCAAAAGTCGATTGGCATGTTAATGAAATATACGAGCTCATTCACAAATTACAACCACAATGTTTAATTGGAAATAATCATCATCAAACACCTTTGGTGGGAGAGGATTTCCAGATGTTTGAAAAGGATCTTCCAGGAGGAAATACAACCGGTTTTGGTGGCGCTTCCGTTTCAACACTTCCTTTGGAAACATGTGAAACCATCAATGATTCCTGGGGGTTCAATATCACCGACCGAAACTATAAATCGCTCAAGACGCTTATTCAATTGCTTGTTAAGGACGCTGGTTATGGAGCTAATCTCCTGTTAAATATCGGGCCTCTTCCTAACGGTGATATACAACCGGAATTTAAAGATCGACTGAACCAAATGGGAGAGTGGCTGAAAACATTTGGTCCCAGTATTTATGGCACTCATCCGGGATTCATCAAACCACAAGACTGGGGAGCTGTAACCGAAAAGGGAAACATAATATATCTTCATATTTTTAAAACAGATGGCGATAAGTTTTTTTTAAAGCTCCCCTATAAAGCAAAATCAGCCAAATTATTGGCAACAGGATCGGCGTTAAAATTCCAGTCACTGCCCGATAACTACGTTATGATTGATTTGAAAAATATTCAACAGGACCCTATCGATACGGTCGTGGAACTCGAGGTTACAAAATAAAAAATTCCGCAGCCCGGTTTACGAAACTGCGGAATATGATTAATGTTTTTGATTTAATGTAATGCTCTTAAAACGTTATTTAAGATCAGTAATGAGATGTAGGCGAAGCCTAAAAGGAAACATCCGAATACTGTAAGCTTAACAAAGATCTTGCCTGTCGGAATAGGACTAAATTCGGGATTGTGCTTCATAGGTTGAAATTTTGTTTACGGTTTTCAAAAAATTTGGATGTTCTAAGATAATACCCCCGGTTTCGCTATGCAAGGTAATTTTACGATGTTTCAAACAAATATTTACTATTCTTATGTAATATAGTTTAAATCAATACTTTACATAGTTTTGAAATAAGGAATGGAGAAGCTTCGGCCCGGAGTTTGAATTGTTTTCTGGTCTAATCCGTACGAGGGACTCAGGCCCGATTGGCACGGTTATTTGCGACGTCCATATCCCTGCACTGGCATCGCGTGATGCGGCAATCCTCCTTTGATCAAAACACTTCCCATTTCAAGCTTTAGAATCCGGACTACATGCATTGATTTTTCTAACTCGCTTGTTCCGCAAAAAGTAAATTCGGTCTCAAAATATTTTTCAAAGCTTTTTTGTGTGGGCATGGTTATTATTATCCCTGAAAGCAGTCTCGCCAAATGTTTTTTGCCGATACAAATATTCTGCATGAAGCCGCATCATAACATTAAAACGGCAAAATAATTGCCATAAGGAGGTTCGGTTTCATATTCTTATTTTTGGCGTACCGCCGGAAAGATACCGGAGACGAATATTCCATACCAAAAGATTGTTAAACATGTCCAACATTTTGATCATTGATGATGAAAAGGCGATCCGTAAAACTTTAAGTGAAATACTTTCTTACGAAGGATATAAAATAGACGAGGCAGGCGATGGTGAAGAAGGACTAAAAAAATTTAGGGAAAAAGAATATGATGTGATTTTGTGTGATATCAAAATGCCAAAAATCGACGGGATCGAATTTTTAGAAAAAGCAAAAGAACTAAACGCCGACATGCCGATTATCATGATCTCAGGTCATGGTACTATCGAAACAGCAGTAGAAGCTGTAAAGAAAGGTGCATATGATTATATTTCGAAACCACCAGACTTGAATCGCTTGCTAATTACGATTCGCAACGCAATGGACAAAACACAATTGGTTGCAGAAACAAAAGTGTTGAAAAGAAAGGTTAGCAAAGTGCAGGAGATGGTAGGAGCTTCGCAGCCGATCCAAAAAATAAAAGAGACGATTGAAAAAGTTGCGCCGACAGATGCGCGAATTCTAATTACTGGTGAAAACGGAGTCGGAAAAGAATTAGTTGCACGTTGGGTACATGAAAAAAGCAATCGTGCCGGTGGTCCGTTGATAGAAGTAAACTGCGCCGCTATTCCCGGTGAACTGATCGAAAGTGAATTATTTGGTCACGAAAAAGGTTCTTTCACTTCGGCTCTTCGGCAACGTATTGGAAAATTTGAGCAGGCCAATGGTGGAACACTTTTTCTCGATGAAATTGGCGACATGAGTCCGAACGCGCAGGCAAAAGTTTTGCGTGCGTTGCAGGAAGGTAAGATAACACGTGTAGGAGGTGATAAGGATATCAACGTTGATGTGCGTGTGATTGCTGCAACGAATAAGGACCTGTTGAAAGAAGTGGAGGAGAAAAGCTTCCGGCTTGATTTGTATCACCGTTTGAGTGTAATCATTATTCACGTTCCTTCTCTCAATGAACGTAAAGACGATATTCCTTTATTGATCGATAAATTCCTATCTGACATTTGCAGCGAGTATGGAATCGCAAAAAAAGCGATAGACGACGATGCTATTCGCGCATTGCAAGAATATAACTGGAGCGGAAACATCCGTGAACTCCGAAACGTCGTCGAACGACTTATTATCCTTTCGGGTAAAACCGTTAACAGGGATGATGTGCAGAATTATGTTTTGCCGAGGAGTTAAGCGCTGAGGCCAGGTTGAGGCTGGGCGTAAGGTTAAGGTTAAGGTTGAGGTTGAGGTTGAGGTTGAGGTTGAGAAGTTAATTAGATGACAAGTTAACTCGTTAATCCCGACTGTCAGACTATATCATGGCTACTTCAGTTAATCATTGCGCAAGTGTTATCGCGTATTAACCAATCAAGTATTCAACTTGTCAACTATTCAAATTCTCAACCTCAACCTTAATCTCAACCTCAACCTAATCTCCACCTCCACCGCCTCAACCTTAAGAAAACTTTCAATCCCAATATTTTGGCGCCTGAATTAATATGGTATTTTTGCGGGGCAAAAAAAAAATAACGAATGAGCAGTCACCAGGTTTTTATTCTCTTTTTGATTTCTTTGATCTTGTTTATAATCCCCGCTGTTGGTCTTTATTCTATGTTCAAGAAAGCTGGTGTACCGGGTTGGAAGGGGCTGATCCCATTCTATAACACCTGGGTGATGATGCAACTCGCACAGCGGCCCATTTATTGGGTGCTTTTGCAACTCATTCCCGTCGTTGGATGGTTCATCACCTTGGCGATTTTTGTTGAATTCGTGAAGACTTTTGGGAAATTTAAACTCTATCAACACGCCCTGACGATATTTTCATTGGGATTGTACTTCTGGTATGTGGGATTGAACAAGAAAGATAAATTCGTCGGGCCGGAAGTCGTTCGCAAACACAAAAAATCATCTGCGAGGGAATGGGTCGATGCAGGTGTATTTGCAATCGTAGCGGCAACTTTGATCCGCACATTCGTATTCGAAGCCTATACGATTCCAACGCCTTCAATGGAGAAAACGCTGTTGGTTAGTGATTTTTTATTTGTTAGCAAATTCAGCTACGGCCCGCGCATACCCAATACTCCGCTTGCAATGCCTTTTGTACATCATACACTCCCCATAACAAATTCAAAATCGTATGTCGAATGGATCAAACTTCCATACACGCGCTGGTTTGCAGCTCCCGTAAAAAGAAATGACGTTGTTGTGTTCAATTTTCCTGCCGGTGACACTGTCATTAACAAAGAAGGTTATCAATCCGAACAACCTTATTATGATGTTGCGCGAGCGCTCGGTGGGCCTGGTGGTATCGATGCAGGAAGACAAGTTATATTAAATGATCCGGATGAATATCCAATTATTGTCAGACCTGTCGACAAACAGGAGAACTATATTAAACGATGCACTGCTGTAGCCGGAGATACTTTACAGATCAAGGACCAGGTCGTTTATATTAATGGTCAGGCCTCTCCATTTCCGCCCTTTTCAGAAACAGATTATATCGTAACAACATCGGGTCAGCCTCTCGACGAAGCCATTATGAAGGACGAATATAATGTCGATATCAACAACGGCCAGGAATTAAGACAAACCGGTGTTCCAAATCAATACAGCATATTATTAACACACGGCGCGAAAGAAAAAATGCTGAAATCGGGACTCGCAAAAACAATCGTTCCTGAACTGGATTCATTTGCGACGGGACGAGTTTATCCTTATGACAATATACATAAGTGGTCGGTTGACGAATATGGACCATTGTGGATACCCAAAAAAGGAGCAACGATTACATTGACCGATGAGAATTATACCCTTTATGAAAGAGCGATTCGTGTATACGAGCATAACAAATTGGAAAAAAGAGGAGGCAAAATATTTCTCAATGACCTGGAAACAAACCAATATACTTTCAAAATGGATTATTACTGGATGATGGGCGACAATCGTCATCAGTCACAGGATTCAAGATACTGGGGATTTGTTCCCGAAGATCATGTAGTCGGCGAAGCATGGTTAATTTGGATGAGTTGGGATAAGGGTGTTCGTTGGAGCCGCTTGTTCCAAAAAATAAAATAATGTGTCTGATTCGGAATGTTTCAGCAGACCGCATGATGGAAACCGCGAACCGCATGGAAAAAAAAGAATATAGCTTTTCATTCGAAGTATACAACTCGGTAGACGCATTGAGAAAAGATGATGCGCAATTATTGCGTGAAGCGCAAAAAATCAGTGAACATGCATATGCACCTTACTCACGGTTTCGCGTAGGCGCTGTTGCTGTTTTATCCAATGGACAAAAGTTGACTGGAACAAACCAGGAAAACGCCTCATTTCCTGTCGGCATATGTGCGGAACGTGTTTTGTTATCTGCAGCCTCTTCTGTTTTCCCGGGAATTCCGATTGAAACAATTGCCATAAGTTATCGTGATGATCACAACAGTAGTGACCACCCTATATCGCCTTGTGGAATTTGCAGGCAGTCACTCGTAGAATATGAAATACGAATGAAAAAGCCTATCCGCCTTGTGTTGGGTGGTTTGGAGGGCAAAGTATACATTATCCCCGAAGCAAATGCATTATTGCCTCTCGCTTTCACCAATGAAGAATTGAAGTAATACCGATTATTTAAAGCGGACCAGGTTGATGTCATAATACACCGGCGCATTGCTCGGCACCCTCCCATCACCACTACCTGCGCAACTAAATGCAAGTGCAGACGGAAGCAATAACTTCATATGTCCTCCAGTGCCTATTTTCGGCAATGCAAGGTACCATCCTTGAAGTAATGTGTTAAGAACCCAGCCGGTAGAATCTGAATTTTTAGAAGAATCAAATGTGGATCCATCCATTAATTTTCCTACATAGGTCACATATATAGTTGATGCGTTGGAAGGCATTGGCGCCGATCCGCTGTCGATAATTTCATAATAAAAGCCCGAAGGATCCTTGGTGGTCATTATATGATTATCTGAGGCGAATTTTACCAACGCACTTGAATCCTGATCAACGGGAACCGGTGTGCATGTCATATAGGCTGTATCATAGGACCGTTGGCAGGAATTTCCAAACATTAACAAAAAGAAACCAATAACAACCGAAAATCCTCTCATAATAATTTCTTTAGGTTAGGTACAGAAAAGTTAAAGTTTTTTTTAGATGGTTAATAAACGCGATCGTATAAATATGTGATTTAGCATTGCGACAAATCATTCTAACGCAAATACGTAGAATTGTCTTTGACAGTTGCTATCCGCAGTAGGTTGGATGACAGGTATTGATGGGCGGTCCAATGTCAAGTTTGATCAGGCAAAAACACCTTCGTTCGCTTCCTGGAGTGATAGCGCTGACTTGACATCGGTGGTTTGTCTGTTTTTCCTAAAAGAGTTTATCGGCAATTCCATCTCCAACATGTTTGCGAAGGTTTCAAAGTATATTATTACATCTTCCCTGACGTTTCTCTTTAACCATCGAAATCCCCCGGGGAGATGGCTCAATATTTTTTTGTCATCCAGGTATTCGAGATTGTGGATATCTATGCTCGTTAGTCCCAGCGCTTCAAGTTTTGAGATCATCAGGTAAGCAGGGGCGCCCGTTACCATGCAATAGTCTTCTGCAATCTCGGTCCATTCACCAGTCCCCGTATGGGCATAAGTGAGTATTTCTTCTTTAGTCATACTTGTAATGACCTGCAACAGGCTACCGCAATTGCATGCACCATGATGACCCCATGCGTAGAATGATCCTTCACGCAATTTTGTGGCAGTAGATCGTAATGCCTCGATCAACGGGAGATTGGGATAAGCCATACTTTTTTTGCAAAGATAATCGCGGATTGCGGATTCTAAACGGATGGAGCGGATTCGTCCGCAAGTCGAGTTATAGAAATCAAAATTCAATTTCGACATCGGTTGCAGCGT
>Ga0068860_100002613_pt1 | contig 18824 bp, 16 predicted proteins | sample KBSSwiS32_FD_66597 | JGI IMG/M metagenome (GOLD analysis project Ga0068860, IMG submission 66597) | Switchgrass rhizosphere microbial communities from Kellogg Biological Station, Michigan, USA - KBS Switchgrass S3-2 | ecosystem: Host-associated > Plants > Roots > Rhizosphere > Soil ...
GTAACGGCGCCAGGCTCACGCCCTTTGCCCGCTGGGAGCACTACGACATGGGGGCCGGCTATGAAGGCATTCCCCCTGGGTTCCCGACCGTGCCGACGGGACTTGCAGCCGATGGGCTCCCCTGGCCGCAGCCCAACGACCGCGTCTGGACCTTGGGCGCGAACTTCTATATCAATCCGCACGTGGTGTTCAAAGCCGACTACCAGACCTTTGATGTGAACAAGGACCTGTCGCGCTTTGATTTGGGACTGGGCCTGAGCTTCTGATCCCACTCAAGGAGGTCTGATTGATCCCTGGCTCGCGCATCGTGGTGCTGCCGCTGGCCGCGGCAACCGTCTGCCAGCCGGCCTACGCGATGGTGTACCTAAGCCTCGAGCAGGCTCAGCAACTGATGTTTGCCGGCCGCACACTCGAGCCTGTGCCGCTGAATTTAAGCGATGCGGATATCAGCGCCATCGAAAAAGACTCAGGAGTCAAGGTATATCCGGGCGCGCTGCGCGCCTGGAAGTCCGATGAGGGGTACTTCTTCGTCGATGCGGTCATCGGCAAGCACGACCTGATCAATTATGCGGTCGCGCTCAAGCCCGACGGCACCGTGCGCCAGGTCGAGATCCTCGAATACCGCGAGGCCTATGGCGGACAGGTGCGTAACGACCGCTGGCGCGCGCAATTTGTGGGGCGCCATCACGGCGATCCCGTGCAGATCGGCAAGGATATCCAGAACATCAGCGGCGCGACCTTGTCCTGCCAGCATGTGACCGATGGAATTCGACGGCTCCTTGCGACCTATGCCATCGCCATCGCCAAGCGCTGAACACGAGCTGCGCCGCGCACGCCCTGTGCTCGGCACGATGGTGGAAATCCGCGCCGTCGCCAAGTTGCCCGCGGCGGACATTCACCGGGCGATTGACGCCGCCTTCGGCGCCATCGAGCGCATTCAGCGGCTGATGAGTTTCCAGGACCCGCACAGCGAACTCTCCCGCCTCAATCAGCGGCGGTCAGGGCGCGATCAGCATGTCGAGCCCGAGACCTACACGGTGCTTGAGGCAGCGCTCGAGTTTGCAAGGCTCAGCTGCGGCGCCTTCGATCCGTGCGTGGGCGCGCAGCTTGCGCAACGGGGTTATCGGCCGCGGCACGCCGCGGCCGATACGGCTTCCGGCAGCTGGAGGGACATTGAGCTTGCCGGCCCCGGCCGGGTGCGCTTGCATCGCCCGGTGTGCCTGGACTTAAGCGGTATCGCGAAGGGCTACGCGGTGGATCGCGCGTGCGAGGTGCTGCAGGCTATGGGCACTGACCGCATCATGGTCAATGCCGGTGGTGATCTTAGGGTCGCGGGCCACTGGTCGCAGGAGGTGCGGTTGCGCCATCCCAAGGCACCTCATTGCGGCGTCCATGTTCTGAGGCTGCGCAATCGCGCGCTGGCCACGTCCGCCGGCTATTACTCGCGTCGCGTCGGGGCAGGCGGTACTGAACTCAGCGCCCTCATCGACCCCAACCGCAAGGCACCCTATCTGGGAGAGGACAGCGTCAGCGTGCAGGCGCGCGATTGCATGAGCGCGGACGCGTTGACCAAGATCGTGCTGTTCGCCGCACCGCAGCTCGCCGAACGCGCGCTAGCCGTCTGCGACGCCCGCGCCTTCATCCAGTCGGCGGCAGCAGCCGCCTAACCGGTTCGCGCCGGCCGATCGCCGCTTGCCGGGTTTGACGTGCGTGGCGCGCCGGCGGCCGTGCGGTGATGGCGCAGCGCGGGTGACAGTTCGCGCGCGCGTGCGGCCATGCGCTTGCCCAACACCACGTGCGTCACCAAGGCGATGAACGCTGTCAGTCCCACCAGCCAATGCGTCATGCTGATCACAGCGCGCAGCCGCTCATCCACGAGGTAGTACAAGCCATAGCCGCTCAGCGCCAAAAGCACGACTACGAGGACCATGCTCAGCCCGCTGTAGCGATTCACTCGCTGGCGCCAGTTCTGCACCACATGGCCTGGCAGCAGCGCGCCGAACACCACCAGAAAAGCGATCACAGCCGCGCCGTGCAGGCGCATCCACCAGGCTTCCGAAGGATGCGCGGCGCCACCGAACTCCGCCGGTACGCGCAGGAAGTAGTGACCTATCAGCCAGCCGATCCCGCTCAGCAGCAGGAGCGATCCGGTCAGATACAGGAAGCGTTCGTGCCGCCGGCTGAGCCGCTGCTGTATGCGCGCTGGTCTGTGGCGACGTCTCATGGAGGGGGCCGGAAGTCCAAGGCGACCGAAATCGCCAGTCTCTTAGTGTAAATGGTACGCATTCGCATTTTCACACGCCCCGGCACCACTGCCAACCAAGCCGGTGGCCTCTTATTGCGGGGGTGCATCGGCCGGGCGATTTACCCCGGCGATCAGGGACTTAGCCGCGTCCGGTACCGCAGCGGCGGGGACTTCGTGGGCACGCGCCGCTGCGCGGGCAGATCACACCCGCCGGCGATTCGAGCGCGTCATGGATCCAGTGAATGTTCAGGACCTGGGAAACCGCCTGCAGAGCGTCGCGGGCCTCGGCCGGAATCGGCGCATCCCCGCCCCCGCGAAGGCAGGCATCGGAAACCTGGGCGACGATGGCGTTGCCATCCAGCCCCTGCGCGTCCAGTGCTGGCACCAGATCCACGCCAACTGACTGCACGTGCACCGCGCGCGCGGCATCGCGCGTCACGATGGAATGACAACAGTACAAGCGCGCGCGCTTGCCATCCTGCATGACCGAGATCTGCGACTTGGGCTGATGCCCGCCCTGCTTCGGCGGCGGGGTCTGATGCAGCAATCGGAATACCGCCCAGCGCGGACAGGGATCGGACACCAGGCTCATGTTGCCCCAGGGCAGCGGAATGCCGTTGCCGCGGTATACGGCGCGCAGGAACCCGGGCGGATAGGCGTCAAAGTAATGCCAGTAGCGGTAGGGTGATACCGCGGTCATGCGTCGCATGACCACCGCCGTGGTCACCCCCAGCTTGCGGCAGGAACTCAGGCGGTGCGCTTCGCGCACCAGGAAACGCCGGAACGGCGCGCGCGCGCACAGCAACGCGCCGGCAAAAAAGCTGCACTCGAAATCGCGCCATGCGTACAGCACGTCCTGCGCACCCATGCCGCCGCTCCCGGCGATGCCCACCGACAGATCGATCTCGGAAGACAGGCTGCTATCGCGCGCCGACACCAGCCCATCGCCGTTGTGCAGTAGGCGATGGCCGATGAAATACGCCAGCTCGTAGCGCAAACGCTCCTGCTGCTCGCGCAGATTTCGGTTGATGAGCACCGTATCGGGCGCCTCGAAGCGCGAGCGCAGCGGCCGCCCGTTGCCGGCCGCCTTCTCCGGGTCAAACCAGCGGATGTGCAGGCCCAGCTGCTTGCAGATGCCCTGCAGGCGCTCGAGCGACAAGGGCAGCTCGCGGCGGCCGACCGATTCGGCGGCGCGCTCGATGTCGGGAAAGTCGTTGTGGTGCGTTTCCTGCCATACGCGGATCAAAAGCTGCGCGAACTGGCGACCGGTGGTGCCGGTCTGTGACAGCAGCTCGGGCAGCGCATTTTGCAGCAGCGCATGCGAGAACAGGAACGCCGGCTCCAGCGGCATGGCCTCGAGTCCCCCGCGCTCGCGGCGCGCCGGGACCGGCTCGACGGAGGTGTTCTCGTCCAGGAACCAGCGCGTTTCCTTGCCAAACAGGCGCGCCAGCATCTCGAGCAGATCGGCCGAGGGCATGCGCTTGCCGTTCTCGATCATGCTCAGGTAGGAAACCGAAGGGGCGGCGTCCGGATCGAGCTGCACGCAGCGCGCCGACAGCTCATCCAGGGTCAGTCCGTTGCGCTTGCGCAGCGTCTTGAGCTTGGTGCCAAGGAAGTGGCCCTGACGCAACAATAAACCGGTCATTTGTGAAATTCACACTGTGAAATTTCTATTGTGTAAATCCTCTCCCTTCGAGCTTAGGCTGTCAACCAACCAGTACCGATCCACCTAGGGAGCTTTGAGATTATGTCAGCCACCAACCCGCAGGCCGCGCGCCTCAACTCGGAATGGAAAACCAACGCCCGCTGGCGCGGTGTCACGCGGCCCTACAAGGCCGAGGATGTGGTCAAGCTTCGTGGCTCGGTGCACATCGAACATTCACTCGCCCGGCTGGGCGCCGAGAAGTTCTGGTCATTGCTCCACAGCGAGCAGGTCATTGGCGCGTTGGGCTGCATGAGCGGCAACCAGGCGGTGCAGGCTGTGCAGGCCGGGCTCAAGGCCATCTACTGCTCCGGCTGGCAGGTGGCCGGGGATGGCAATTCGGCCGGCCAGATGTACCCGGACCAGAGCCTCTACCCGGTGGACTCGGTTCCGAAAATGGTCGAGCGCATCAACAATGCCCTGCTGCGCACCGATCAGATCCATCACATGGACGGCAAGAGCGAGTGCGACTGGCTGGCGCCGATCATCGCCGACGCCGAGGCGGGATTTGGCGGCAACCTCAATGCTTTCGAGCTCACCAAGGCGCTGATCGCCGCTGGCGCGGCCGCGGTGCATTTCGAGGACCAGCTCTCCTCGGCCAAGAAGTGCGGTCACATGGGCGGCAAGGTCCTGGTGTCGACCGAAGAAGCCGTGCAAAAGCTGGTGGCCGCACGACTCGCGGCCGACGTGAGCGGCGTGCCGACGGTCATCATCGCCCGCACCGATGCGGATGCCGCAACGCTCCTGCTGTCGAACCATGATCAACGCGATGCCCGCTTCCTGACCGGCGAGCGCTCCAGCGAGGGCTTCTTCCACGTCCGCTCCGGCATCGAGCAGGCCATCGACCGCGGCCTGTCCTACGCGCCCTACGCCGACCTGGTGTGGTGCGAGACTTCCAAGCCCGACATCGCCCAGGCACGCCGCTTCGCCGAGGCCATACACGCGCGCTATCCCGACCAGCTGCTGGCCTACAACTGCTCGCCCTCCTTCAACTGGCAGAAGAACGTGGACGCCGCGACCATGCGAGCCTGGCGCGAGGATCTGGCGGCCATGGGCTACCGCTTCCAGTTCATTACGCTCGCCGGCTGGCACGCACTGAACCTGTCGATGTTCGAACTGGCCTCCGCGTATCGCGACGAGGGCATGTTCGGTTATTCGCAGCTCCAGCAGCGCGAGTTCGCACACGAGAATGCCGGCTATAGGGCCGCGAAACACCAGGCCTTCGTAGGCACCGGCTATTTCGATGCGGTGCAGACCGCGGTGACCGCCGGCCAGTTCTCGACCGGCGCCATGGCGGGCAGCACCGAAGATGAGCAGTTCACGGCGGCGTCCGGCAAACCGACGCTGGCCATCGCCAGATGAACGCGCTGGCCACCCGCCGCCTGTCGGAGGCGTCCACCGGCGCCCCCGCGACGAGCCCGAAGGATGCCGCAGCGCTGCTGGTGGCGCATTTTCGCGCCTACAACGACGAGTTCGGCCGCATCACGCGGCGCGCTGCCGAGCACTTCCTCAGCGGTGATGCCGTGGCGCGCGAAAACGATGCGGTCGCACGCATCGAACTGTACGAACAGCGCGTAGCCCAGGCGCTGCGCGCGCTGCGTGCCGCGAACTTAGGCATCCCAGAGCAGCTGGGCGCGGGCGCCTCGGATTTCTGGGTGGCAGCCACCGCCGCCTATGCCGCGCTGATCGAGCGCCTGCCGGACAGCGACTTCTACCGGACTTTCTACAACTCGGTGACCCGGGACCTGTTCGGCACCGTGGGCGTGAACCCGAGCGTCGAGTTCTGCGCCACGCACAGCGGCCGCGCCTCCGGCTCGGTCCCGATCCGCGTGTATCCGGCCGCCGGCTCGCTGCAGTCGGCCGTCGCCGATGTGCTGGCCGACCTGCCGTTCGCCGCGGCCCTGACGGCGAGTGAACAGGCCGTGCGGCGCGTAACCGCGGAACTCGGCCGGCATTTCGAGACCCGACCGCCGAGCGCCGCCCCGGAGTCGATCGAGCTGATCGAACCGCTCTTTTACCGCGCGGGCGAGGCCTTCCTGGTCGGCAGGCTGATCGGCGACAGCGCCGTGACCCCGCTCGTGATCACCTTCCGGCACGGCACCGACGGCGTGCAGGTGCAATCCGTGCTGCTGTCGCGCAACGACATCAGCTCTAAGTTCAGCTTCGCCAACTCCTACTTCCACGTCGATCTGCCGGTGGTGGGCGCCGCGGTGACGCTGCTGCGCTCCTTCATGCCGCGCAAGCCGGTCGATGAGCTCTACACCGTGCTGGGACGGGCCAAGCAGGGCAAGACCGAGCGCTACTTTGCGCTGCGCCGCCACCTGGACAGCTCCATCGACGCGTTCGTGCACGCGCCGGGCGAGCGTGGTCTGGTCATGATCGTCTTTACGCTCCCCTCGCACGATCTGGTCTTCAAGGTCATCCGCGACCGCTTTGGGGCGCCCAAGCACGCCACCCGCGCGGACGTCATGGAGCGCTACCGCTTCGTCTTCCGCCACGATCGCGCCGGTCGCATGGTCGACGCGCAGGAGTTCAAGCGCCTGAGCCTGCCCTTAAGCCGCTTCATGCCGGTACTCGCCCAGGAGCTGCTGAATGAGGCGAGCCAGAGCTGCCGGCTCGAAGGCGAAGAGCTGATCATCGAGCACTGCTACATCGAGCGCCGCCTGCGCCCGCTCAATTTGTTCCTGCGCGAGGCCGAGCCGGCGGCAGCGGAGGCGGCGATTGTGGATTACGGCAATGCGCTACGCGATATGGCCTCGAGCAATATCTTCGCCGGCGATCTGCTGCTGAAGAATTTCGGGGTCACGCGCAATGGGCGCGTGATTTTCTACGACTACGACGAGGTCTCGCTGCTGGCCGACTGCGAATTCCGCGACCTGCCGACCGCCAGCTGCGAGGAGGAAGAGACCTCCGCCGAACCCTGGTTCTATGTCGGGCCGCGCGACGTGTTCCCTGAGCAGTGGCTGCCGTTCCTCGCCATGCCACCGTCCGTTCGCGAGGTGTTCCTCGCGCGCCACGGCGATTTGCTGACTGCGCGCTGGTGGCGGGGACGCCAGGCGCTGCTCAGCGCGCCCGCGCCGCAACCCGGGACGGAAGCGGCCGCCGTCTAGTCGCGGAAGTTCTCGAACTGCAAAGGCAGTTCCAGACCGCTCTTGCGCAGCAGGGCGATGGCCGCCTGCAGGTCGTCGCGCTTCTTGCCACTTACTCTGAGCTTGTTGTCGTTGATCTGGCCGTCCACCTTGAGCTTGGCTTCCTTGAGCTTGGCGATGAGCTTCTTGGCATTCGGCTGATCAATCCCCTGCTTGATCGTGATGACGCGCCGCGCCTCGGCCAGGTTGACCAGCACCTCACCGAGTTCCAGGCACCGGGCGTCGATGCCGCGTGCCGCGAGGCGCAGGCGCAGGATGTCCAGGAGCTGCCCGAGCTGGAACTCGCTTTGCGCAAACTGGGTGATCACGAATTCCTGCAGCTCGAAGCGCGCATTGCTCCCCTTAAAGTCATAGCGCTTTTCGAGCTCCCGCCGTGCCTGATCGACCGCGTTGGCCAGCTCGTGCACATCCACCTTGGAAACGACATCAAACGAAGGCATCGCGAAACCGGCTCCTTAAACTTGACGTAACTGCCGCGATCATACCGCGCCGGCGTCACCGGCTTGCCGGTTGACGGCGACGATGGTGGCCTTCGGATAAAAATTGAACGTCGAGGCACAGGCCCAGGTGTAGGCGCCCATCTCGCGGCCCACCACCAGATCGCCCTCCCGCAGACGCGGCAACTGCAGATTCTCGGCGATGACATCAATGCTGTCGCAGGTCGGACCCGTCAGCACCGAAGGCAGCAACGGACCTAAGCGCAGCGCACTCACCGGATAGCGGGCGTGATCGTAGAGCTGGCCGCTATAGGAGCCGTAGAGCCCATCATCCAGGTAGTACCACCAGTGGCCCTCGCGCTGTGCGCGTCCCATGACGGTCGCCACACCGATGGCCGCTGGCCCGACGATGTAACGTCCGGGCTCGGCGATCACCCGCACGCGCCGGGGAAGCTCGCTGAGGGCGCGCCGGATCGGCGCGCACAGGCGGGAAATGTCGGTAACGCGCTGCATATAGTCGATCGGGAAACCCCCGCCGATGTCGAGCGTGTCGCAGCTCCCCAGCCGTTCGCGGCGTGCCGCCGCCAGCAGCCGCGCGCAGACCCCGATTGCCTCCACGTGCTTGGCGGCGTCGGCCACCTGCGAGCCCACATGAAAGGAGAAGCCGAGCACGTCGATGCCGAGCGCGGCCGCCTGCCGGGCCAGATCGAGGGCCGCCTCCGGATCGCAGCCGAACTTGCGCGAGAGGTCGCAGACCGCACCCGGGCTGCGAAATGACACGCGCAGCAGCAGCGCCACCTTGCCCGCCGCGGCGCGGAACTTGCGCAGCTCATCAGGATTGTCGGCCACGAAGGTGCTCACACCGTATTGGAGCGCGTTGCGAATGTCGCTTGCGCGCTTGATCGGGTGGCTGTGAATGCAACGCGACGCCTCGATGCCAAGCTGCTGCACCAGTTCGACCTCGCCGGTCGTGGCCAGGTCCAGGAAGCCGCCCAGCCCGATCACGGTCTGGATCACCGCCGGATGCGGCAGGGGCTTGAGCGCGTAGTGCAAAGCGACGCCCGGCAGCGCCTTCTGCAGCTTTCGGTACTGCGAGCGCACGCGCGCGCAATCGAGGATCAGGAGCGGTGAGCCGAACTCGCCGATGAGGCGGCGCACGTGCTGAGGTTCGAAGGGATCGATGAACGACTTGCGGGTCAGGGCAGGTCTCCGAACTCCGCCGGCGTTGCCGCCGCGGCGCGGGTCAGCCGGTCCCGGACCGCATCCCAGCGCTCGTCCTTGGGCACATCCTGCACCAGCAGGCAGGAGGTGCCGGCCCGATCCAGCGTGCGCAGGTTCGCGTACAGGTCGTGCATGTAATGATCGAGGCGCGTACCGGCATTGACCCAGGTCACGTGCCGGAAACTGCCGAGCGGCGAGCGCTGCGCCAGCACGCCGATGCGCTTGCCACCCCGGGAGAGCTCGGCCACCAGCCGCTCGATCTGCCCGTCGGCCACCAGGCGCAGTGGTGTCGAGGGCGCGTAGTGGGCCTCCGCGGAGCCTGGCACGCGTGGCGCGCTGGGCGTTGCGGTGCCCACGGCATCGCCCAGTTCGCGGCGCAGCTGCGCGAGCGAGATCAGTCCCGGACGCAACAGCCGCACCTCGCCTTCGAGGCAAGAGACGATGGTCGATTCCAGTCCCACCTGGCATTCACCGCCGTCGAGCACCACGCGCAGGGCCTCGCCAAACTCCTCGCGCACGTGCTCGGCACGCGTCGGACTGACATGGCCGAAGCGGTTGGCCGAAGGCGCGGCGACCCCACCGCCAAAGGCCCGCAGCAGCTGCTGTGCCATCGGGTGCGCGGGCACGCGTATCGCGACCGAGTCCTGCCCCCCCGTCACCAGATCCAGCACGGTCGGGGCGCGCGGCAGCACCAGAGTCAGCGGCCCGGGCCAGAATTTTTCGGCCAGCTTCGCGGCGGCCTCCGGAACATCGCGCGCCCAGCGGTGCAGGAACCGGGCGCTGTCGAGATGGACGATCAGTGGATGGGCAGCCGGCCGTTCCTTGAGTGCATAGATCTTCTGCACCGCGCCGGCATGCTGTGCATTGCCGCCGAGGCCGTACACGGTCTCGGTTGGGAAGGCCACCACCTCGCCCGCACGCAAAGCCTGCACGGCGGCATCAAGCTCGAGTGGTGTCGCCCTGATCGGTCTGGCCATTCGCCAATCTTAAGTCCTAAGCGCTGCTACTCAAGCGACACGCGCTCCCAGCGATCATCGATGCGGCGTAGCTCGTAGGCCGGCCAGTAGTGCCGATCGAGCTTGAGCGTGATCATCTCCGGGGCACCGTTGAGTGCCAGGGTCTTCAAGCGCAGCGAGGTGCGATCGGCACGCCCGGTGACCTGCTTGAGGAAGGAATCCAGGTCGGGCGTGGGCTGACCGTCCACCTCGACGATGCGCCGGCCCGGAACCAACCCGTAGCGGCTGGCGGGCGATCCGTAGGAAAAATAGGCGACATAGACGCCGGCCGGCGCGAGGCTGCGCTGCGCGGCGATGGCCCGGTGCGGCGCCTGCAGCGTCGCTCCCGCCCACAGCACCACGCGATCCAGATCCGTTCCTGTGAGCGAGGCGGTATCGATGGTCAGCTTCAGCTCCTCGTTCGCGCGCCACACGGTCGCTTCCACCGACTCGTGCGCGGCCACCGCGCGCTCGACATCGCGGAATACCGTGACCGGATGCCCGTCGATGGCCAACAGGATGTCCCCGGGCTGCAGCAGCTGTGCGGCACTGGAGCCACCGACCAGGCGCGTGATGCTCAAGACCTGGCGCTTTTCCGGATTGCTCTTCTCGATGCGCCGGATCCACTCCTCGCTCAAGCCCAGCCCGCGCGCGGCCGCGAGCGTCTGCGTGACGAATTCGACCTCGAGCGAATGGAGCGGCGCGTTGCGGCGCGCGCGGTCCAGGGTCTCGGCAATGAAATCGGCGCTGATGCCGCGGCTTTCCTGCAGCAGCTCGCGGCCGTTGTCGTAGGCGAAGCTGGCCCACAACCCGCGCACATTCCCCTCGCTGTCGGCCAGCACACCGACCAGATCATCGGGCGGGTTGATGAGCGATGCGACCGAGATGTTGCTGTCGCGGAACGCGACGGAACGCGACAATGGCAGCACCAAGGGGTCGACCTCCGCAATCGCGGTGGCGCGCGATTTCAGCTGGCCGCTCGGATCTAAGCCCACCACCGACACGTTCTCACCGGCGCGCAGCGGCTCCTTGCTTAAGGGCGCCGACTGGACCTTGGCACCGCGCAGGAGCTTGGGATCGTATTGCACCACCGCCAGGTTATGCAGCGGGTGGATGTACACCACTTTGGCCGGGATCTCGACCGTGTCCGAGAAGGTCAGTCGCACATCGCCGATCGACAGCGGCACCGTATTGCGGTCGGTGACCACGAGCCCCAGCTTGGCGTCCACCACCAGGCCGGTGCCCCGGTAGTTGCGCTCGCTCACTCCGGAGAGCGGATAGGGCATGTCGAAGGTCATGCCGACGAGCGAAGGCGCCAGGCGCCGCGAGATCGGATCGCTGGTCAAAGGCGGGGGCACCCTGCCCCCTTCGGGTTCGGCGGGCGAACCGACCCCCTTGATGGCGACGCAGTCCCAGTAGCCGCTGGCGTCGTCGCGCACGCAGTGACGTGCGGGGAACCAGCGCCTGTCCATGTACGCCGAGCGCAGTTCAGTCCGGTTCGGATCATCGAGCGTCAGGTAGCGCACCGTGAATCGCGCACCGTCGCCGAGGGTGCCGACCTCGGCCTCAAAATCCGCCAGCGTTGCCACCGGCTTCGAGTCGATCGCCGTGATGACCGCGCCGCGCGGCACTCCGGCGGCATCCAGACTGTAGCCGGAGGCGGCCACGAACACGCCACTGATCGGCAGGTGAAAATGGCGCGCTTCCTGGTAGGAAAGCGCGTGCACGATCGCATCACCAAATTGCAGGTAACTGGCCGGAGTCACCGCGTGCAGATCCTCGACCGCCACCTGCACGATGAAGGGCTTGCCAGCGCGCTCCAGCTCGAGCTGCACCTTGCTGCCGATCGAATCATCAAGTACAGCGTCGAGCGGCTCGAAGCCGGTGACCGCCACTCCATTGAGTTTGACCAGCACATCGCCGGGCGCCAAAAGCTTGTCGGCGCTCGAACCCGGCTGCACGCGATCGACCACCAGCATGCCGGTGTTGCTGGGCCGGGCGGTGCGCGCGGCGGTTTCGGTTTCGGTGCGCAAGCCTAAGCGGCGCAGCTCGTCGTAGGGCCGATAGCGGAATTCCGTGCCGATGGTGCCGCGCGTGACGGGTTTATGCTGCTGTATCAACTTCACCGCGCGCTGAACGCGACCCAGCGGCAGGTAAAAGCTGGTCGCCGAGCCGGTCGCACCCCCGGCATTGAGCGCCAAGACCCGGCCCTGCACGTCGATTACGGGCGAGCCGGAGGAGCCCCCCGAGGTGCCGGAGGCCGCCTGAATGTAGAAGGTGTTGAAGTCGTTGTATCGGCCGATGCCGTATTCGGGCGCCTCGCGATCGAGGCGCGCCAAAGTACCGGCCAGGATCGAGAGCTGCTCGCCGGCATCGTTGCCGACCACGCGGATCTCGCGGCCCACCTGCGCCTCTTCCGGCGCCAGCGGCAGCGCGCTGGGCTTCATGAAGCGCAGCTTGGCTGGATCGTAGCGATAGATGCCGAAGTCATGCACCGGGTCGCGGTACACCGCACGCAGCTCGACTTCCTCGCGATTGAGAAAGGTCGCCTCGGCGATCACGGGACCAGGCGTGACCACGTGGCGGTTGGTCAGTATCAGCCCGCGGTCAGCGTCGATCACAAATCCGGTGGCCTGGGCGGATACGTTGCGTTCGGTATCGAAGGAGCGCGTCTGGTCGATCTGGATCGTCACGACGCTCGTGGCGATCCGCTCCAGAGTCCTTGCCCAGTCGGCCGGCGGTGCCACTTCCTTGGGCACCGGCACGATCACCGGAGGAAGCGGTGGGGGCGGCGGGGGTTTCGGGGTGGCGCAGCTGGCGATCGTAAGCATCGTCAGCATGGCGCCCGCGGCACCCAAGCTCCGGGAACGCCACAACGCGCGGCTCACAGCCCGGCTCCAAAATTCTGTCGGAAGCGCGCTGTAAAACCGTCCCAGTCAAAGCGGTGGCTCTGGGTCCCGTGATGCTCGATCTTTATGGCGCCGGCGAGCGATGCGATGCGGCCGGTCGTTGGCCAGTCGCGGCCTTGTTGCAGGCCGTACAAGAGTCCGGCGCGATAGGCATCACCGCAGCCGGTCGGGTCCGAAAGCTTAGCCGCCTTGGCCGGTGGTATCTCGTGCCGCTCGCCGCCGGCGTATATCCACGAGCCCTCGGCCCCGCGCGTGACGATGAGCGCCTTGACTTTCCCGGCCATGGCTTCAACCGGCCAGCCGGTACGCTCACTCAGCAAACTCGCCTCGTAGTCGTTGACGGCCACCCAGGAGGACTTGCTCACCAAAGCGCGCAGTTGCTCGCCGTCAAACAGCGGCAGGCCCTGGCCCGGATCGAAGAGATACGGGATGCCAGCAGCCGCAAACTGCGCGGCGTGATCAAGCATGCCCTGTCGACCATCGGGTGAGACGATCCCCAGCTTGATGCCTGGCGCCGCGGATACCTGGTTGAGGTGCGACTGGTTCATCGCCCCCGGATGAAAGGCGGTGATCTGGTTGTCGTCCAGGTCCGTGGTGATGAAGGCCTGCGCGGTGAACTCCCCGGGGAGCATACGCACGTGCGTGAGCGCGATCCCTTGCTCCTTGAGCCAGGCTTCGTAGGGGCCAAAGTCGTGACCTACTGTCGCCATGATCAGGCCATCGCCCCCTAAGAGCTTTAAGTTGTAGGCAATGTTGCCGGCGCAGCCGCCGAAATTCCGGCGCATCGAGGGCGCCAGGAACGATACGTTCAGCACGTGAATGCGGTCCGGCAGTATGTGCTCGCGGAAGCGGCCCTCGAATACCATAACAGTGTCATACGCCATCGACCCGCAGATCAGTGCAGTCATCAATACGCTCCAGCCGCCGCTAGCGGTACAGCAACACCAGCACCCAGACCAGGGCGCACATCAGCAGGCTCATCAGCACCGCAGCGGAACTGATGTCCTTGGCCAGGGCAGCCAGCTCGTGGTGCTCTAGGCCCGAGCGGTCCACGACCGCCTCGATGGCGCTGTTGATCAGCTCGACGATGAGCACCATCAGCACGGACCCGAGCAGCAGCGCGCGCTCCACGCCACTGTGCCCCAGCCACAGGCCAAGGGGCAAGGCGATGAGCGCCAGGGCGAGCTCCTGGCGAAACGCCGCTTCCTCGCGATACGCGCCGGCCAGTCCCTTTAAGCTGGTGCCGCAAGCCCGAACGAGTCTGGTAAGGCCGCCGGCCTTGACGCGATCTATCAAAATCTGCGATCCATCAGGCCGCGGCCGGGCGGTACGCCAGATCCAGCTCGCGCGCCGCCTTCACATCGTCAAGCCGGCGCACCGGCATGGTGTGCGGGGCGCCGCGCAGCGTCTCGGGATCCTTGTCGGCCTCGCGCAGTATCTCGGTCATCGCGCTGACAAACGCGTCCAGGGTCTCCTTGCTCTCCGTCTCGGTGGGCTCGATCAGCAGGCACTCGGGCACCAGCAGCGGAAAGTAGGTCGTCGGCGCATGGAAGCCGAAATCGAGCAGCCGCTTGGCAACATCCATGGCCGTCACGTGCTGGTGCTGAGCAAGTGACTTTAGCGTCAGGATGAATTCGTGGCTGGCGCGCCGGCGCGGGTACGCGGGGATGTAGCCGGCCTTCTGCAATCGCGCGAGCAGGTAGTTCGAATTCAAGGTCGCAAACTCGGCCACGCGGCTCATCCCTGAGCTCCCGAGCATGCGCATGTACACATAGGCGCGCAGCAGCACACCGGAATTGCCGTTGAAGGCTGTGAGCCGGCCGATGGACTGCGGCAGATCCGCCTCGCCCAGCCAGCGGAAGCGTGCCGCCTCGCCCTCGCCGCTGCGCGCCACGATCGGTAGCGGCATGAACGGCAGCAGGCGCGGGCCCACCCCGATCGCGCCCGCACCCGGACCGCCGCCGCCGTGGGGCGTCGAGAAGGTCTTGTGCAGGTTCATGTGCATGACGTCGAATTCCATGTCGCCCGGACGCACCTTGCCGAGGATCGCGTTCAGGTTGGCGCCGTCGTAGTAGAGCAGCCCGCCGGCGGCGTGCACGGTGCGCGCCACTTCGACAATCTGGCGCTCGAACACCCCGAGCGTGGAAGGATTGGTGAGCATGATGCCGGCGGTCTTCGGTCCCACCATGGCGCGCAGCGCTTCCAGGTCGACGTCGCCCTCGGGACCGACGCCCACTTCGCGGGCCACGCAACCGCACATGGTCGCCGTGGCCGGGTTGGTGCCGTGCGCCGCGGTCGGCACAATGATCTCGTTGCGCTCCAGATCCCCGCGGGCGCGGTGAAAGGCGCGAATCATGGCGACGCCGGCGAACTCGCCGTGGGCGCCGGCCATGGGCGTAAGCGCCACGCCGCGCATGCCGGTCACCGCCTTGAGCATCTCCTGCAACTCGTACATGCAGGCTAAGAATCCCTGACTGTGCGTGGCGCTGGCGAGCGGGTGGCGGCCCAGGAACTCCGGCATGAGCGCCGCGGCATTGCAGGCCCGCGGGTTGTACTTCATGGTGCAGGAGCCGAGCGGATAGAAGTGCGTGTCGATCGAGAAGTTCAGCTGCGAGAGGCGCGTGTAGTGCCGGACCGCGTCCAGCTCGCTGACCTCAGGCAGTGCCGGCCGCTGCGCACGGCGCAGACTCGCCGGGAGCGTGGGCGCGCTTGCCGGAGCGGCGGGCCACTGGCCGCGCGCTCCGCGCCCGGAGCGCCCGTAATCGAAAATCAGCCGCTCGCGCATCTCTTTATCCATGACGCAAAACCTCGCAGGCCCGATCTCGGACCAGAGTTGATTCCATGATCAGGCCACGCGCACGGACTTGAGCACATCGGCCAGTGCCGCCGAGTAGGCGGCGATGTCGGCCCCGGTGTGCACCTCGGTGGCACAGACCAGCAGCGCCGGGCCAAGTTCCGGGTAGTGGCCGGAAAGGTCATATCCGCCCTCGATGCCGCGCGCGGCGAGCGCCTCGAGCACGGGGGCCACGGGGCGGTCCAGCAGCAGCACCGCCTCGTGGAAGCGCGCGCCGGAAAACGCGGTGCGCACACCCGGCAGGTGCGTGAGTGAGGCGACAAGCTCCGCGCTTTGCAGCATGCAGGTCTGAGCAACCCGCTCCAGGCCCTCCGCTCCCATGATCGCTAGATAAATCGTGCCTGCGAACATCAGCAGCCCCTGATTGGTGCAGATGTTAGAGGTCGCCTTGCCGCGGCGGATGTGCTGCTCGCGCGCCTGCAGCGTGAGGGTAAAGCCTGGCCGCCCGTCCAGGTCCACGGTGCGCCCGACGATGCGACCGGGCATCTGCCGCACGTAATCCATGCGCGTGGCCATGAATCCAAAGTATGGACCGCCCGATGAGAGCGGGCAGCCGAGCGGCTGGCCGTCGCCCACGACGATATCGGCCCCGCGCGTGCCCCACTGGCCCGGTGGTTTGAGTACCGCGAGCGAGGTGGGATTGACGACCGCAATCACCAGCGCGTTGCGGGCGTGCGCCCAGTCGGTCAGCGCATCGACGTCTTCTAGCACGCCGAAGAAATTAGGCTGCTGGATCACCAGCGCCGTGACCTCCTGTCCCTCGTACGCCGTCAGCGCGCTCATGTCGGTCTGGCCGGTGGCACGCTGATAGCCCGGAGTTTTGAGTTCCAGCCCCTGCCCGCCAGTCGAGGCCTGCGTCACGGTCCGGTAGTGCGGATGCACGGTGCCAGGCAGCAGGACGCGAGCGGAGGTCGACTTGCGGTTGGCGCGCACGGCCATCAGGCAGGCCTCGGACACCGCGGTCGCGCCGTCGTACATCGAGGCATTCGCCACCTGCATGCCAGTGAGCGCGCAGATCATCGACTGATACTCGTAGATCGTCTGCAGCGTGCCCTGACTGGCCTCGGCCTGATAGGGGGTGTAGGCGCTGTAGAACTCCCCGCGCGTCACCAGCGCCCACACGGCAGCGGGGATGTGGTGCGGGTAGGCCCCGGCGCCGATAAAGTTCAGCGGCAGTCCGTCCTGGCGAGCGCGCTCCTGCATCAATCGCAGGACCTGCTGCTCGTTCAGTCCCTCGGGCACCCCGTTGAGCGCGCGTACGCGCAGCTCGGAGGGAATTTCCGCAAACAGGGACTCGATATCCGGAGCGCCGATGGCCGTGAGCATTTCGGCCACGTCCGCTTCGGTGTGTGGAATAAATGGCATCAGGAACTCCTAAAGAAGGATCGCTAGAGGCTGTGCTGCGTTTAGCCGGCCTCGGCGAGCGTGGCGTAGTCCGCCGCTTCCAGCAGGTCGGCCCCGGCCAGCGGCGCGCTGGGCTTGAGGCGCATGATCCAGCCGGCCTTGTACGGATCCTGATTGACGAGTTCAGGCGATTGGCTCAGCGCCTCATTGACCGCCACCACGGTTCCGGCCACCGGCGCGTACACATCGGAGGCGGCCTTGACGGACTCGACGACCGCGCAGGCATCGCCCTGCTGCAGCTGCCGGCCGACTTCGGGCACTTCGACAAACACCAGATCACCAAGGGCTTGTTGCGCATGATCGCTAATTCCGACCTGCACCGTGCCGTCGGCCTCCTCACGAGCCCACTCATGGCTGCGGGCATACTTGCGATCCGTGGGTACATTGCTCATCGCCTGAAATCTCCTTAAGCAAATAACTGTCTGAGCGGGGGACTCAGAGGTCCACCAGGATGCGGCCGTGGCGCACGAACGGGGGCTTGACCACCCGCGCACTCGGCAACTTGCCGCGAATATCCACCTGCACCTGTCCGCCCACGCCGGCCGCCGCGGCCGGCACGCGCGCCAGGGCAATCGAGCGTGCGAGCGTGGGTGAGAAAGTTCCGCTGGTCACCGTACCGTCACCTGCCGAGGTCTGCACACGCTGGTGCGAGCGCATGATGGCCCGATCCTCCAGCAGGAGACCCACGAGCTTGCGGCCGCCCCCGGCATCACGCGCGGCCTCGAGTGCGGCACGTCCGACGAATGCGCGATCGGCCGGCTCGAAAGCCACGGTCCACTCCAACCCTGACTCGAGCGGCTGGGTGCTCTCATCCATGTCGTTGCCATAGAGGTTCATCCCGGCCTCGAGGCGCAAAGTGTCGCGCGCGCCCAAGCCACAGGGGTGCACGGCCAGCCCGAGGAGTTGTTTCCACAGCTCGCCGACTCCATCGGTCGGCACCATGACCTCAAAGCCGTCTTCACCGGTGTAGCCGGTGCGCGCCACGAACCACTCGCCGAGCTGCGCACCGAAGAAATTCGCCAGGCCCAAGGCGGATCGCGCATCCGGTGGGGTCAGGAGCGAGGCCAGCCGCGAGCGTGCTTCGGGACCCTGCACGGCCAGCATCGCCAGGTCCTTGCGTTCGCGCACCTCCAGATCGAAGGTCTGCGCCCGCTCGCGCATCCACGCGAGGTCAGCATCGCGGGTCCCGGCGTTGACCACCACGCGATACCAGCGCGGATCGAGGAAATAGACGATCAGGTCATCGAGTATCCCCGCGTCCTCTCTGAGCATGCAGCTGTAGAGAGCCTTGCCGGGCTGCTTGAGCCTGGCGATGTCATTGGCCAGCAGCATGCGCAGGAATTCCGCCGCACGCGCGCCGCGCACGTCGATCACGCACATGTGCGAAACATCGAACATGCCGGCGGCGCGGCGCACCGCGTGGTGCTCCTCGATCTGCGAGCCGTAATTGACCGGCATGTCCCAGCCGCCGAAGTCGACCATGCGCGCGCCGAGCGCCACGTGTTGGTCATAGAGCGGAGTACGTCGACCCATTTAGCTCCAGCCTGCTGTAGGACACTTGCGGCCAAAAAAAAGGCGGCAGGCACGCCGCCGCTGGCCCGCGTGCCTGCCGCCCCTCTGTCCTTCCTACCTGAGAGATCGGGCGAGCGGGCCTTAAAAGCCCTGCTGCCGCACCCCTTCGGTGGGCGGAGCCGCTTGACCGGCGCCGCCGCTCTCCAGAGCCCGTCGTTGACCTGCCGTTCCTGGTGCCTGAGCGTTTCCGGGCGGAATTTGCGCCTTCGGCGTCCGTAACCTGAGGCTGCGCTCTGGCTCCGGATCTCTTCGGTCAGATCCTTATGACGGGGGCCGAATCATAGCAGTTGCGGCCACCGCGCCTCTACAATTGCCGTTCATGGCCACCGCAGCACT
>Ga0068860_100002615_pt1 | contig 18773 bp, 21 predicted proteins | sample KBSSwiS32_FD_66597 | JGI IMG/M metagenome (GOLD analysis project Ga0068860, IMG submission 66597) | Switchgrass rhizosphere microbial communities from Kellogg Biological Station, Michigan, USA - KBS Switchgrass S3-2 | ecosystem: Host-associated > Plants > Roots > Rhizosphere > Soil ...
CCGCCGCCGCCGAAGGTGCAGTCGACGGCGGCCTGGCCGGGCTCGGGGGCGAGCAGCTCGACCAGCTCCTTTGCGAGTACGGGCTCGTGCTCGATCGGCATCAGAGGAAGGGTTGCGCGCCCGGCAGTCGGGCTGGCGGCTGGGGCTGCCCGCGCTCGTGCGGCCATCTCACTCAGCCGCTCCGTTCGCGGCCAGGCCCTCGGCGATCTCGGGGGCGGCGGAGTCGAGCTCGGCCTCCTGCTTGGCCCAGGCCTCGGCGTTCCAGATCTCCAGGTACTCCCCGGCGCCGATCACGACGCAGGGACCGTCGAGGCCGGCGTGCTCGATCAGCGGCTTCGGCACGCGGATGCGGCCGGCGGAGTCGAGCTTCTCGTCGAAGGAGCCGCCGTGGAAGCGGCGGCGCAGCGCCCGGGCGTCGCGCCCGAAGGGGCTGTGCGGCGAGAGGAAGCGGTCGGAGAGCTGCTCGAACTCCTCGGTCGTATGCACCCAGACGCAGGGGTCGAAGCCCTTGGAGAGAACAACGCCATCGGAAAGCGCCGCCCTGAACCTGGAGGGAACCGTGAGGCGATCCTTGGAATCGAGACTGTGCTCGTAGAGGCCCCGGAATGCCACCGCTTAGGTCCTTTCTCTCCTGGGCTGGGAAGTGAGTTAGGACCGAGGTGATGAGGTGGGAGGAACTTCACCACCCCGGTCCTGGGCTTCAACTCGCGGGCACTGTATCCCACTTTCCCCCACTTTGCAACACGATGTGACCCTGCAACCCCATTTGCACCACCTCTCGACCGCGGGTCCTGTCGCGGCGGGCCTCCCCCATGTGCTCGGACGCTGGCGCGTCCTGCGCTATGGGGGACCCCCTGCCGCCGCGCCACCCGCGGAAGATGCGGAGCAAAGAGCACGGCAGGTGGTCCGGAAGCTGGTCGTCTCTCGGAGAGACTGCGTTACCGAAAGCCGCTGAAAAAGAGGTCGGCGTTTGCGATCAGGGCGGCGGCGATCATCAGCAGGACGGAAGGGACGAGGACCAGGGCGACGACGAGCTGGATCTTCGGGGCGGCGCGGGCGGCGCGCTCCTCGACCGCGCGGCGCTGATCGCGGCGCAGGGCGCTGGCCTGGCGCCGCAGCTGGTCGGCCAGCGGCGAGCCGTAGCGCCGTGAGCGCTCGATCGCGGCGCAGAGCGTCGCGACCTCGCTGCCCGGCACCCGCTCGCGCAGCGAGCTGAGGGTTGTGGCGAGCGGCTCGCCGCAGGCAAGTTCGGCGTCTGCGATCGCAAGCTCGTCCGCGAGCGGCCCGCTCCCCGCCCGGGCCAGGTCGGCGAAGCCGGCGGCCACGCCGCGTCCGGCCTCGGCCCCGACCGCAAGCAGGTCGATCGCGTCGGGCAAGGCCGCCGCGATTCGGCGACGGCGCAGCCGCAGGCGACACTCGCGGAGGGCGTCCGGCACGAAGAAGCCGGCAGCGGGCAGTGCGATCGCGAGCAGCAGCGACAGGTGGCCCGGTGCCGCCGGCGCGGCGGCGAGCGCGGCCACCCCGCCCAGGCCGGCGCAAGCTGCTCGCTCGGGAAGGGGTCGGACCGTCATTCGGCGATCCGCGAGAGATGCCGAATGGCGAAGAACCCAGCCAGCTGCAGAACCGCCGCCATCGCCAGCAGGACCGCGGATGCCGGCGAGCCGATCAGCTTGGCGAGGAACCCGGGTTCGATCAGCTCGGCGAAGACCGCGCCCCCGGTCGGCATCGCGACGACGAGCAGACCAGTGAAGCGGGCCTGAGCCGTGGCCGTGCGGGCATCCTCGGCCGCACGGTCCCGCTCACGGCCGCCGCGGCGAAGCGGCGCAGGAGGCCGGCGAGGTCGCCGCCGGCGAGGCGCTGGCTGAGCAGCGCGGCGGCGAATGCGTCGACGCGAGCGGAGCGCATGCGCCGTCGCCAGCCTGCGATGACCTCGACCGTCGGCGATCCGAGCGCCAGGTCGGCGCCGAGCCGGGCCAGCTCCACCGCCGGCGGCCCGTCCAGCGACCCGGCGGCCGCCCCGATCGACGCTCGCAGCGAGCGTCCCGCGGTAAGCGAGTCGGCGACCGCGAGGGCGATCCCGGGGAGGGCTCGCTCGACGGCGCTCCGGTACCGGCGCCGGCCGCGCTCGACCAGCGAGGCCGCGAGCGCCGGCCCGGCGAAGGCGAGCGGCAGCGCCAGGACGACTCCGGCGAGGAACCAACCGCCGACGATCGCCAAGAAGGTGCCGAGCAGCGCCAGCCGCCGCCGCTCGAGCACGGTGGGCACGTAACCCTCGCGCGCCGCTCTCCTCAGCGGCTCGACCGCGAGGCGGACCCAGGCGGCGAGCGCCGGGGTGGCGAGGACCGCCTCGCGGGCGCCGACCGCCGCCAACCCGCCGGCAGCCGCCCCGACCAGGGTCAGCATCGGCCCCGGGCCGCCGCTCACGCCGTCGTTACCTCGACCATCTCGGTCACCCGGCGAGCGCCGTCGCGGCCCCGCTCGAGGTGGACGACCAGGTCCACCCCACGCCTCACCTGCTCGGCGATCGCCCCGTGCGGCAGGCCGAGGCCGGCCATCAGCGCCAGCGTCTCGAGCCGGGCCAGGGCGTCGCCGGGCGAGTTGGCGTGCACGGTCGAGAGAGCGCCGTCGTGCCCGGTGTTCAGCGCGGTGAGCAGGTCGAGCGCCTCCGGTCCCCGCACCTCGCCGATCACGATCCGGTCGGGCCGCATGCGCAGCGCGTTGCGGACCAGGTCGCGGACGGTGACCTCGCCCCGTCCCTCGATGCCGGCGGGCCGGCTCTCGAGCCGGACCACGTGGGGCTGCTGCAGTCGCAGCTCGGCTGCGTCCTCGATCGTCACGATCCGCTCGCCCGCGTCGACGAAGGCGGAAAGCGCGTTGAGCAGGGTCGTCTTGCCGGAGCCGGTGCCGCCGCTGACGAGGATGCTGCGGCGCGCGGCGACGGCCGCCTCGAGGGCGTCGTGCCGATCCCGTGTCAACGTCCCCAGCTCGACCAGCTCGTCGGGACCGGGACGATGGGCTCCGAAGCGGCGAATCGAGACGACCGGGCCGTCGACCGAGAGAGGCGGGATGACGACGTTGACGCGGGACCCGTCCGGCAGGCGAGCGTCGGCCATCGGGCTGAGCTCGTCGACCCGCCGCCCGAGCGGCGCGAGGATGCGCTCGATCGAGTTGCGCAGCGCCTCCTCGTCGGCGAACGCGACTCCCGTTCGTTCGATCCTCCCCGTCCGCTCGACGTAGACAGCGTCGGGACCGTTGACCATCACCTCCTCGACCGCCGGGTCGGCGAGCAGCTCCTCCAGCGGCCCGAGACCGACCGTGTCGCGCAGCACTCGCGCCTCGAGCTCTGCTCGGTCCGCCAAACCGAGCAGCGCCGCCTCGCTCGCGACCAGCTCGCGGACCTCATCCGCAATCTCGCCCCGCGCCGCCTTGCCCGCCGCCGCCTCATCCCGGCGCCGCTCGACCAGCCGGGCCCGCAGCGAGCCCGCCAGCTCCTCGAGGTGCCGCTCCCGCGCCCCCACGAGTCATTCCTCCGGCAGCAGGGTCAGCTTGCGGGCGAAGCTTTCCGCCTCGATCAGGCGCAGAGCCTGGCGCCTGGTCAACCCCAGGGTCGCGGCCGAGGCACCGCCTGGGCCGGGGCCGTCGGCCCCAGGTCCCAGCGCAAGAAGCGGCACCCCGGCCGCGGCTACGTAAGTCCGGCCCGGCCCGGCGCCGGCGGGTTCGGTGGTGACGACGACTTCGACCTTTGCCCTCGGAGAGGGTGTTCCTGTGGCGAACAGCGCGTCGGCGCCGCTGACCGAGATCTCCACCGGGCGCCGGTCGCCGAGGGCGGGGACCCTCCTGCGATGGGGACGAGGAGGATGCAGCTGGGTGGCCAGCAGGTAGGACCCAGCCGGCAAGGTCGAATCGGGGACCAGGCCGAGCGCCGCGGCCGGAGAGACGAGCGCCCCGGGCGGGACGAAGCGCTCGGGAACCCGGCGGACCTCGAGCGTCGCCGAGAGGTCTTCGGAACCCAGCGGCCTGCCGGGGCGCAGGTCGCGCGCGAGGACAACGACAGGCCGCAGCGGTCCGTACCCCCTGGCGACGCTCGAGCCATAGCCGTTGGCGATCGCCGCCGCGACGGCGGCCGCGAGCAGGGCGAGCACGGCAAAGGCGATCGCGCGGCGACGCCGGCTCATGCGACCCCGTCTCCCGCCTCGCTAGCCAGCGGCAGCTCGATCGCGGCGGTCGACCCGCGCGGGGAGCGCTCGAAGACGAAACGCCCCTCGTGCGCCGCAACCACCCTGCGGACGACGGCGAGGCCGTGACCGCGGCGCTTCCGCCCCGACAGCCGGGCGAGGATCTCGGCCGAACCGCCACGCCGCGCCGGGGGCCTCGCGACACTGCCCGAATCGACCACGGCGATCCGCAGTCGCCCCTCTCGACGGCGCGCCGAGACGACGACGTTCGGGCCACCATGCTCGATCGCGTTGACGATCAGGTTGTCGATCGCCTGGACGAGCGCGAGCCGGTCGCCGTCGACCACGGCTGGGCCCGCGTTCCAGCGCAGCTCGAGAGAGCCGTCGGCGAGCCTCGCCCGCCCGCGCCAGCGGCCGATCGCCGTTTGCACCAGCGCCCGGGCGTCGACCGTGGTCGGCAGCGGTGCGTAGCCACCGCCGTTGATCTCCCGATCGAGGCGCTGCAGCGCGGCGGCGGCGAGGTCGAGCGGTCCGTCGCCCCGTCTCGCGGCGACCTCGGCCCCGCCCTCCAGCGCCGCCACCTGCAACGGACGGCGAACCTCGTGCAGAGCCTCGTTCAGCGCAGTGCGACGGCGGCCGGAGCGCAGCCCCTGAACGGCGACCGTCGCCGCCAACGAGACGGCGAAAGGCCAGCCCGCGACGATCTGTGCCAGCTCGTTCACCCGTCGACCAGCCGGTATCCGTAGCCCCAGCAGTTGACGACGAAGCGGCAGCCCTCGGGATCGAGTTTGCGCCGCAGCCGGCTCGCGTGCGAGTCGAGCGTACGGGTCCTCGCCGGGGTCCGGTAGCCCCAGACCGCCTCGAGCAGCTCCCGCTTGGTGAAGACGCGCGAGGGATCGCTCGCCAGCACCCGCAGGAGGCCGAACTCCTTGTTCGAGAGCGCCACCTCGCGCTCGCCCACCCAGACCTTGCGCCGCGCCGGGTCGATCACGATCTCCCCCACCCGGCACGGCCCCTCGCCGCCGCGGCCGCGCCTCAGCACGGCCGCGATCCGCGCCCGCAGCTCCTGGTAGGAGAAGGGCTTGACCATGTAGTCGTCTGCGCCGCTGTCGAGGCCGCGAACTCGGTCGTCGTCCGCCCCGCGCCCGGTGAGGACGATCACCGGCAGGGACGGGTCGAAGCGGGAGGTGACGCCGTCGGCCTGGCGGATCTCGCGCAGCACGTCTAGGCCCGAGGCGTCTGGCAGCGTCAAGTCGAGCAGCAGCAGGTCGGGGTGGTTGTAGCGACAGAGCCGCAGCGCGTCGGAAGCGCTGGGGGCTGGCATGACGCCGAAGCGGTCGGCGACGAGGTGGTCGCAGAGCAGCTCCAGCGTCGGCGTGTCGTCCTCGCAGACGACGATGTTGGCGATCTCCTGTCGCTGGGGAAGCATGTGCCGCCTCTAAGGACGCGGCGCAAAAAACTCTCCCCCCTCCACCGCGGGAACCTCGAGAACCGCAGCGGCGGTGCAGCAGAAGACGACGCGGCGCGAGCGAATCCCGCGCCGAACGGAGACGACCGTGCCTTCTCCGTCGAGGAAGTAGACGTCAAGAGCGAAGCGCATGCCAAAGGTGTGGACGCTGGCGCAGCGCGGGATCAGGAGGCCGGACCCGACCTGATCGCGGTCCAGATGCGAGAGCCCGAGCAGGCGTGCCCGCGTTCCGACCGCCACGCGAACCTCGCGGCCGAGGACGACGGCTACCGGGAGGCGACGCAGGCGCAGGGCGAGCGGCATTGCCACATAAGGGCCCGAGCCGCCGAACTCTCCGGGGTAGCCTCCTCTGCATGCCCGGCGGCAAGGTCGCGGTCTTCGGACCCCATCCGATGCTCTCGATCACGCTCGAGGCGCTGACCAGCGACGGCGGCGACGAGATCCACCTGCACGCCGCCGGGCAGGGTGTTTGGGTGGCGCGGATGGCGGCTGAGCTGGGGGCGCAGCCGGTCCTCTGCGGCTTCATCGGCGGCGAGACCGGGGCGGTCCTGCGCCCGCTACTCGAACAGATGGATGTCGAGCTGCGGCTGGTCCAGACCGGTGCCGAGAGCGGCTGCTACCTGCACGACCGTCGCAGCGGCGAGCGCGAGCCGCTGGCGCAGAGCGCCTCGCTGCCGCCGAGCAGACATGAGATCGACGAGCTCTTCTCCAGCACGGTCGCCGCGGCGATCGACGCCGACGTGCTCGCGCTCTGCGGCCCCTACCCGGGAGAGGCCCTGCCGCTGGAGATCTACGGCGACCTGGTCGCCGACGTGCGCGCCAACGGCACGCCGGTGGTCGTCGACCTCTCGCCACCGCGCCTCGACAGCGCTTTGGAGGGTGATCCCGAGCTGATCAAGATCAACGACTGGGAGCTGGCCAAGTACGTCGAGGGGCCGGTCGACACCGAAGAGCGGATGCTCGCCGCGGCGCGACGCCTGCTCGCGAAGGGGGCCGGAGCGGCGATTATCACCCGCGCCGAAGAACCAGCAGTGGTCGTCCGCGAGGACGATGCCTGGGAATTGGTGCCGCCTCGCTTCGAGCGCGGCTCCCGCGAGGGCTGCGGCGACTCGATGATGGGCGGACTCGCCGCCTGTATGGCGAAAGGCGTCGGGTGGGAGGAGATGCTGCGGACCGGCGCCGCGGCCGGCGCTGCCAACTTCCTGCGCAGCGGCCTCGGCAGCGGCACGCGCCAGGTGATCGAAGACTTGGCGAGAAAGGTCAACCTCCGCGAGCTGTAACCCCAGGTGCAACGCGTTTGGGGTGTATTTGACACCCAGCGCGTTGCACCACGTGGGTGTTCAGAGACTGGGGCCGAAGGGAAGCTCGAGATCGTCGCCGGCGACGATCGCGGCGGGGGCGACGTCGCGCATCCACTCCACGTGGGGGGCGACCGCGTCGATCTCGGCGAGCCGTTCGAACGCCTCGCGCATGTGGACCGGCCGGCCGCCGTGCGATGAGTGGGCATCGCTGCTGAGCACGTGCACGAGGCCCGCCTCGGCGAGCGCGGTCATCCCCTCGGCGAAGCGCTCGCGGAGGAAGAAGTCGGCGGTTGCCTGGACCAGCGCCCCGGCGGCGACGAGGCCCGCGATCCGCTCGTACATGTCGGCCGAGACATGGCGCTCCGGATGGGCGACCAGGACCCGGTAGCCCCGCTCGACCAAGCGAACGACCCGGCCGAGCAGCACCGTGGTGAGCCGTCCCGGCGCCGGCTCGAGCAGTATCCACCGCCCGCCGCCGAGCGTCACCCGATCGAGCTCCTCTTCGCTCAGCCCCTCGACCGCGGTCTCCGCCACCTCTCCTCCCTGCAGCACGGTCACCGGCAGCTCCTCGGCCCGCAGCCGCTCGTCGAGCGCCTCGACCCGGCCGGCGATCTCATCGATCCGCACGTCGTGGTCGTGGCGGATGTGCGGCGTCGCGCAGATCGCCTCGATCCCGTCGCCCGCGGCCTGCCGGGCCATCCCGACGCTGTCCTCCAGGTCCAGCGCCCCGTCGTCGACCCCGGGGAGGATGTGACAGTGCAGGTCGATCATCGGTGCAAACAGCGTTTCAGGCACGGGCGCGCGACGGCATCGGACTACGATGATCGGCATGATCCACCACCTGCTCTCACCGGGCTTGTGGGAGCGGATTGGGCTTCAACGTGAATAAGAAAACGACCCGCAGAGGGAACTACGAGTCTGGCTCCGACTACGTGCTCGAGTACGGCGAGCTGCGCTTCGCCTTCAACGAGGAGGACTTCGCGCAGCGGGTCGAGCAGGCCGCGGTGAAGCTCGGCTTCGTCGACCAGGGCCTCAGCGCCGAGGAGCTCGACGACCTGCTCGACCTCTGCGTCAGCGGCGAGATCGCCGAGCCCAGCTCGCGTCTCGGCGAGCACATCAACGAGAACTGGGACGACCTCGTCGGACCTGCCAACCGCAGCCTCGTCCACTGGCTGCGGCGGCTCGTCTTCCGCGGCGCCTGGCTCGACCAGCGGGTCAAGGAGGGCGAGCTCGACGTCGTCTTCGACGAGCGCACGCAGACCTTCGGCTACGTCCAGCCGGAGCGCAGCTCGGAGCTGATCGAGCTCTCCAAAGAGCCCTCCTGGCGCCGCATCGCCTACCGGCGCTAGCGCGGCGGGCTGCTTACCGACTGCGCTCGAGCGCCGCGACGACGGTCAGCGAGCCGGATCCAACGACGTTGAGGCCGCCGTCGAAGATCTCCTGCGCCGTGCCGGCGTCTTCCAGGCGGCTGAGCGAGTCGACGAGGAGGATCGTGTCTTCCCCGCCCTCGGCGCGGCGCGCGGCCTGGGCCAACGCGTCGCTGGCGTGGCGGGCCTTGCTCGCGGCGACGATCTCGGCGCCGGGCGACTCGCGCCGCCAGTCGGCCAGCTCCTCGGGGGTGGGGTCGACGAGCAGGGCGATCGGATCCGGCCCCTTCGAGGCGTCGGAGAGCTCGGCGGCGAGCTCACGCAGCAGCGCCGTGCAGGCGGCGCGGCTCTCGCCGTAGACGAGCGCCTGCCGCCCGGGGGGCGGCAGCAGCAGGTCGGCCGGGCCGACGCCCTTGCGCCGGCGACCGAAGCGGCGACGTTTGCGGCGGGGCTTCGGCGGCGCGGCAGCCGGCGGCGCCGGTGGAGTCGGCTCGGGCTCCGGCTCTGGAGCCTTGCGCTCCTTCGTCTCGGCAGGCTTTTTCCGCGCCTCGGCCGGCCTTTTCCGCGCTTCCCTCTCCCGCCCGCGCGGCGCTCGCTCGCGCCTCTCCCGCGGCTTCCGCTCGCGGGCCGGACGCTCATCGCGCTTCTCGGGCTTGCCGCCGCCGTCGGCGAGCTTCTCGATCAGCTCCTCGCGGCGCATCATGCGATACCCGGACACGCCCGCCTCGGCGGCGAGGGTGTGCAGCTCGGCGATGTGCTTGGAATCCAGCTCGGCTTTCGTCATCGGAGCGGCAGGTTATTGCAGGTGCTAGTCGAGTGAGCTCGCGGGGTCGATCCCGGCCTCCGCCGCGGCCGCCGGCCACTCCTCGGCCGCCCGCTTCACCCGCCGCCGCGACCAGCCCAGCTCGTCGCCCAGCGCCGCGGCCACGGCACGCACGGAGTCGGCGTCGCGCAGCTGCGGCGCGGCGAGGAGGCCGAGCCGCGTGCGCCGCAGCAGCACGTCGGCGACGCTCCGCGCCTGCTCGTGGCGGGCCGCGATCGTCGCCTCGGCGAGCAGGTCGGGACGGCCGGGGACGATCGGCTGCGCCATTTTCGGGTCCTCGCGAGCGACCGCGAGGACCTTGCGCGCGGCGTGCCCGTAGCGGAAGGCGAGCTGGGCGAGCGCCTCCTCCCCCACCCCCTCAGGCGCGACCAGGTCCTCCTCGCGCGCCTCCATACCGAGCGGGATCTCTGCCGTGTGGCAGGACGCCTCGCGTCCCTCGCGCTCGACCAGGCGGTCGACCGTCTGCTTCGCCATCCGCCGCCAGGTGGTCAGCTTGCCGCCGGTGATCGTCAGCATCCCCGAGGACGTCTCGTAGAGCTCCGCCTTGCGCGAGATGTCGACCGACTTCTTCGGGTCGCCGGTGGAGATCAGCGGCCGCACGCCCGCGTAGGCGCCGACCAGGTCGCGCTCGCCCAGGGAGGTGCCGAAGAAGTCGTTGACCGCCTCGAGCAGGTAGGCGACGTCCTCGGCGCCCGGGCGGGGGGCGTTCACGTCGCCGTCGAAGTCGTTGTCAGTGGTGCCGACCAGCGTCCTCCCGTACCAGGGCAGGGCGAAGATCGCGCGCCCCTCGCCGGCCGGCACGATGCAGGCGGCCTCGCCGGTGGAGAGGACGTCGCGGTCGATCAGCACGTGCGTGCCGCGGCTGGGCGCAATCCGCGGCACGTCCTCCTCCTCGACCACCTCCTCGGGCCGGATGCGGTCGGCGAAGACGCCGGTCGCGTTGACGACGTTGTCGGCGCTCACCTCCATCCGCTCGCCCGACCCGGCCTCGACGAAGGCGACCCCGGCCGCGCGCCCGGCGGCGTCCAGCGTCACCTCGGTCACCTCGGCGCCGTTCAGCATCGTCGCCCCGAAGCGCTCCGCCTCGCCGAGCACGGTCAGCACCATGCGCACGTCGTCGGTCTGGCAGTCGTAGAAGAGGTAGGCGTTCTTCGGGTCGCGCGGCGCCAGCGCCGGCACCAGCTCGAGCACCTCGTCGCGGTCGATCATCCGGTGGCGGTCGGGCGACCAGTAGAAGTCCTCGTCGGCCTCCTTGGAGGAGCGCATCTCGCGTCGGCCGCGGCCGACGCGAGTCGTCGCCATCACGTCGTACATGTTGAGCGCGATGCCCAGGCGCCGGTCGCGGCGCTGGTCGGGGAAGTCGGAGACCAGGAAGGGCGTCGGGTAGACCAGGTGGGGCGCGAGCTGGACCAGCAGCTGGCGCTCGAGCAGCGCCTCGCGGACCAGCCCGAGGTCGAGGTTCTGCAGGTAGCGGAGGCCGCCGTGGACCATCTTCGAGGAGCGGCTGGACGTCCCTTCGGCGTAGTCGCCGCGCTCGAGCAGCGCCACCGAGTAGCCGCGCGAGGCGGCGTCGAGGGCGACGCCGGCGCCGGTGATCCCGCCGCCGATCACGACGACCTCGAAGTGCCCCCCGGCGATCTCCTCGATTGCCGCCGCCCGGGAGATCATCAGTCCAGGAACTCGGTCGCTTGCTCGACCGGCGGGCGCTCCGGCGGCTGCTTGTCCTGGCGCGGCGGGCCGAGGTGGAGCAGGCCGACAAAGCGCTCGGAGTCCGGCAGGCCGACCGCGGCGCGCCCCTCTGCCGAGCGCAGCACGGCGGGAGTGCGCCAGTAGCCGGCGAGGCCGCGGGCGTGGGCGCCGAGCAAGACGATGTAGGAGGCGACGGCGGTCGCGTGCAGGTCCTCCTCGTTCTGCACCGGGTCCTCGCCGAGCGCGCAGGAGACGACGACCAGGGTGGGGGCGCGGTCGAGCTTGGCGGCGCCGTCGGGGCCGGCGGCCTGCTTCAGCCGGGCCAGCGCCTGGGGGCCGACGACGCGAAAGCGCCAGGGCGCGGTCAGGTGGTGATTGGGCGCCCAGCGCGCCAGCTCGAGCAGCTCGAGCAGCTCGTCGCGCACCAGCGGCTGCGGCCCGAAGGCCTTGTGCGTGCGGCGCGTCCTGATCGCGGTCTCGACCTCCACGCCTGCAACATAGCCCCCGCTACCAGTCGAAGCGACGGCCGAGCAGCCAGGGCAGGGCGACGGCGAGCGCCGTGCAGGCGAGGCCGACGCCGATCGGGATCAGCGGTGAGGAGTCGCCGCCGGAAGTGGGCTCGGTGAAGGCGGCGGAGGTTCCCTGAGCGCTGCCCTCGGCGGCGGGGGGCTCGGCGGCCCCCGCTCCGTCCGTGCTCGGCTGCGCGGCTTTCGGCAGCGGGATGCCGGGGCCGGGGCCGCCGTTGGCGCCGCTGCCGGGCGCGACGGAGGAGCCGGGGGGCAGGTTGAGACCGGGAGCCGGGCTGCCGCCGCTGCCGCTCGAGGTTTCCTGGTCTTTGCTCTCGACGGGTTCTTTTTTCTCGCGTGGCGGCGGCGAGATCGGCAGCGACTTGTGCGCCGCACCGACCATCGCCTCGCTCGTCACCCAGATCGGCGTCTGGTTGCTCGACTCCGAGTAGCGGTAGTGCCCGTTGGCGCCCTGGCGGGCGGCGAGGTAGTCGAGCGCCGTGTCGCCGCTGACGGGAATCCGCGTCGGGTCGGCCCCCACGGCGACCATCGCCTGCACGGCCCAGCCGGTCGACTGGGAGTTGATCGCCCCGCCGGAGGAGCCGGTCGAAAAGCCCCCGCCGGAGTGCTGGTGACGGCGCAGATAGGTGAGTCCATCTTCGGCGGCCTTCGTTTCCGGGATCGCCTGCATGACCGCGGCCGTTACGTCGGCGTTGCTCGCGGTCGTCGCGGTGTCGCCCCAGCCGCCGTCGCCGTTCTGGACTTTGGCGAGCCACGAAATCGTCTTGTCGAGGCCGCCGGTGGCTTCCGCGGTGCGCAGGGCGACGACGCTGTACGCGGTCGTCCCGGGCCAGCCCTGGAAGGAGCCGTTTTCGGCGCGGCGGTCGAGCAGGGCGGCGACCAGGTTCACGTGCCCGAAGGAGCGCGGGTCTGCGCCGGCCGCCTCCAGGGCGACGATCGTGCGCGCCAGGTCGCCGCTGCTGGTCACCTCGTCGAGGTGGGAGCGCAGGTAGTCGATCGGCGTGTGCCCTTTGCGGGCGACGTCGTAGGGGTTACGGCCGGCGGCCGCCAGGCCGAGCATCGCCCAGCACGTGACCGAGGTGCTCGACGGATCGCCGGGCGAGGCGCCGAAACCGCCGTCGGAGTTCTGTTCGGAGGCCAGCCAGCTGGCGGCGCTGTCGACGCCCTCCGCCTTCGCCGGCGACGGCAGGACGGCGGCCGGAAGCAGCAGGACGGCCAGCAGAGAAGCGGCAAGGGCGGGGGTGCGCCACTGGAACCGCTGCCGGAAGCGGACCAGCATCCGCACCAGCGCCGGGCCGGCGATAAGGGCGAAGGCGACGTTTCCGATGGCATGGGCGGCGTCGAAGGGAACCGCGCGCGCCTCGAGGGCGGCGAAGCGTTGCCACGAGAGATCTCCACCGTAGGTCGCCATGAGCGAGAAGTTCAAGAGCAAACCGTAGGCGATTCCGGCGATTCCGCACAGTGTCGCGAGGGTGAAGCGACTGGCGTTGCGCGTGCCGAGCGCGAGCAGCGACCCCAGCACGCCGCAGAGGCCCCAGCCCGCCATCTGCCATGGCGTCCAGGGTCCCTGGCCAAACCAGAAGTTGGAGACGAGCCCGGTGAGGGCGCCGACCGCGAAGCCCGGCGCCGGCCCCAGCGCATAACCGGCGAAGACGACGATGTCGGTCGTCGGCTTGACGTTGGGGAAGGCGGCAAAGGCGATCCGGCCGGCGATCGCCATCGCCGCCAGCGCGGCGACCAGGGCCACGACCTGCGACGGGGGCCGCGAGCGCTCGTACCAGGCGAACCCGCCGAGCAGGACGGCGCCGAGGATGAGGAAGCTGGCGAGCTGCCAGGACATCAGAGCCCCCCTTCGCGCAGGGCGGCGGCGCCCTGCTCGGGGGTGACGACGCCGGGGAGGTCGAGCACGCGGGCGACCTCGGTGGCGAAGTACCAGCCGCCGGAGAGGATCTCGGCCGCGGGGCCGTCGGCGATCACGACGCCTTCGCCGAGCAGCACGACCCGCTCGGCGAAGGCGGCGGCGAACTCGACGTCGTGGGTGGCGACCAGGACCCCCGCCCCCCGCGAGCTCAGTCCCCCGATCAGCTCGACCAGCTCGTCCTTGCGAGCCCGGTCCATGCCACGGGTCGGCTCGTCGAGGGCGACGATGGCGGGAAGCTCGTCCCCCTCCATCCGCCCGGCTAGGGCTATGGCCAACGCCAGGCGCTGCCGCTCGCCCCCAGAGAGATCGCGGGGGTCGGCGTCGAGCGCGTGCTCGAGCCCGACGACCCGCAGCGCCGCCATCCCAGCCTCCCCCGGAAGCTCGTCGCCGACCCGCTCGCGGACGAGGTAGTCGCTCGGGTTCTGGGTCAGCAGGGCGACGCCGTCCGCCAGCTCGACCTTTCCCCGAACGGGCTTGGCCAATCCCGCGATCGATCTCAGCAGCGTGCTCTTGCCTGCCCCATTGCGACCCATGAGGGCTACTCGTTCGCCGGGGCGGATCTTCAAGTCGACTCCGCGCAGCACGTCTCGTGGCCCCTCCCCCGCATCCAGCTCGACCCACAGGGCCTTGGCGTTGAGAGCGGGCTCACTGGGATGGGAGTCGATCGCCCTCCTGCTTGGCAGGTGAGGAGGGCACTCGACTCCCATCCCGCGAAGCGTTTGTCGGGCGTCCCGAACCCCTACGGGGAGCGGTTCGATGCCGCAGAGCGAGAACAACCGAGCGGCAGGAGTCTCAAGAGCCGTATCCGCCTCCTGGGCCCAGGCCAAAAAGTCCCTTGGTGACCCATCAAAGGCAATGGAACCCGAGCCCATCGCGACGACACGGTCGGCCGCGGCGAGGCAACGCTCCAGACGGTGCTCGGCGAGCAGGATCGTCACCCCCCACTCCTCGTTGAGGCGACGCAGTAGCCAGACCAGCTCGTCGCCCGCCACGGGATCGAGCTGCGAGGTGGGCTCGTCGAGCAGAACGAGCTTCGGGCGGGTGACGAGAGCCGCCGCAAGCGCGACACGCTGCAGCTCGCCGCCCGAGAGCGTGTCGACGGCGCGACCGAGCAGGTGCGGGATCGCGAGGGCGAGGGCGACCTCCTCGATCGCCCGCGCGCGCGCGTCGGGGCCGTCGCCGCGCATCTCCAGCGGCAGCTCGATCTCGGCGGCGACGGTGGTCGATACGACCTGGGTCTCGGGGTCCTGGCCGACGTAGCCGACGGCAGCGGCGAGATCGCCCGGTCCGGAGGCGAGCGCGTCGATCCCGGCGACCTCGGCGCGTCCCTCGATCTCGCCGCCGTGGAAGTGGGGAACGAGGCCGCAGGCGGCGCGCAGCAGGGTCGACTTGCCGCAGGCGGAGCGGCCGGCGAGCAGCACCAGCTCGCCGATGGCCAGCTCGAGCGAGACGTTACGCAGGGCCGCAGTGTCCGCATCGGGATAGGCGTAGGTGAGCGACTCGATCGCGAGCGCGGGCGCCACCCGGGCCTCCGTCCCGAACTGCATCAACTTCTCCTCCTGCCAGATAGAAAAGTTGATGCAGTTCGGGTTGGGTGGGATGCAGCTCGCGAGGTGCGGGTGCGGGGGGCGAGGCCGCTGAGGACGAGCGCGGCCGAGAGCACGAGGGTCGCGGAGCCGGTGCCCACTTCCACCGCCGGGTATTCGGCGAAGGCGTCCGCGCCGAGGGTCTTGCCGGCAACGGCAGCGATCATCACGATCGCGCCGACCGCGTAGAAGCGCCTGTCGTACCGCGACTTCCTGGCGCGTGCCGGACCACCCCCCCGGGTGCAACGCGTTTGGGGTCTATATCGCGTCAAACGCGTTGCACCCCCGGGGGGGTTGGGGGGGACGAGCGAATATCCGCGGAGCTCCAGGGTGGCCGCGACGTCAACGGCTCGGTCCAGGGAGCCGGCGAGCAGGCGGCGTGCCAGCGGGGCGCGGCCGACCGGCGCAGCGGCGGGTCCGCGCAGGCGGGCGGCGTCGCGCAGGCGGGCGGCGTCGGCGGCGGCGACGGGCACGAGCCGCGAGACCAGCGTCGCGGTCAGCGCCGAGCGGCGGGCCAGCGGCCGCAGCGCCCGCAGCACGCGATCGGGGTCGACGCAAGCCGAGTAGACGGCGAAAGCGAGCATCACTACGGCGGCGCGCAGCCCGATCGCCGCGCCTGCGGCGAGAGCCTCGGCGGTGATCACGTCGCTGAGCAGGGGCGGGTGACCGATGCGCACCAGCACCGTCGCGCCCCGGTCGACGACGAGCGCATTGACGGCGACGATCAGCAGCGCCAGCGTCAGCCCCATCCAGAGAGCCGCCCGCACCGCCCTCCAGGCGCCGGCGAGGCGACCGGCAAGCACCAGGGCCCCGCCGGTGGCGAGCAGCACCATCGGGTTCGAGTAGAGGAAGGCGACGACCGTCAGCGAGCCGAGGTATGCGACGGCGGCGGCGGGCGACGCCGACTGCAGCGGCCCGAACCTGGGCGTGTAGGCGAAGGGCGACCTCATCGCAGGGGTAGCGCCTCCTCCCTACCGCCGTCGACCGCGACCGCGTAGCGGTCGCGCAGGCTGGCCGCGTCGAGCAGGCCAGCGGCCGCTTCGACGCCCTCCTGGTCCACCCCGGTCACCAGCCACACAGGCGGTGCTTCGCCGTGCCGGGTGGCCGCGACCAGGCCCGCTTCGGGACCGAACGTCCGGGCGACGTCGCCACCCACGTCCAGGCCCTGCATCGCGTAGCCGGCCGGTCCACGACGGAAGCCGGCGAAGACGCCGCTGCGCCGCGGGCCCGCTTCGACCTGCGCCGCAGCCGGGTCCTCGCGTACGAGCCCCCATGGCCCGACGAGCATGCGGATCGCGTCGCCGGGCACGCCCGCCGCGATCGTCGCGCCGGCGGCGCGCAACCTGCGCCGCACGGTCACGCAGGCCCTGCCCCCACCCTGACACTCGACCGCGACCGGGTGGCGCCGCCCTTCGTAGCCCCCCACGAACGGCTGCGGCCAGGAGCCGACCACCGCCGGGACGCTGATCGCCGCCCCCCAATCGCGGTAGTCCCACCAGACCGACTCGCCGCCGCGCAGCGGATAGTCGGCGGCGCCGACCGTCGACTCGACGCCGTCGACGTAGAAGAACCAGTCGAGCGAGCGACCGAAGCGCTCCTGCGCTTCCAATCCGTCGATCGACTGCACGAAACCGCCGCCGTAACGCGTTGAGATCTCGGCGTTGCGTTCGAGCACCCGCATGACGCTGTCGGATTCGGTCACGTCGCCGACGTCGCGGGCAAGGACCTCCGTGCGGCCGTAATCGCGGGTCACGGTCAAGCGCACGTCTTCGAGCCCCGCGCCCGGACCGAGGCCGCAGCCGGCGGCCGCGACCGCCACCATGCAGGCGACGATCGCGGCCACGGCTCCGCGGCCCCTCATGGATCAGCCTCCCGGCCGGATCCCCGAGCCGATCAGGAGCACGCTGTCACCCCGGCGCCTTTCACGCAAACCGACACCGGCCGCGACGGGATGTCCGAACCGCGCCTTGCCCGCAGCACGAGGGCATTCACCCCGCTCACGGTCACGCTCGTCTTGCCGTTCGGTCCGGTCGGACCGCTTGCCCCGGTGACGGTGACGCCCTCGGCCGGCTTGTGTTTGCCGGAATCGTCGTAGGCGGTGACGGTCACCTGAAACGGCTTACCCGTCTGCACCGTCGACGGCGCCCGCAACACCAGCTCTTCCGGGTAGGGATACGGGGCAAGCGCCCAGAGCACTTCGTCGCCGGCTTCGACCGTCGCCTGTTCGCCACCGACCTGCGGATCCTTGTGGTTCACCTTCAGGTACCAGGAGAGCGTGCTGGTCGACCGCGACTTGCCCACTCCGCAGAGGCCGAGGCCGAATTCCGGGCGGAAGTGATCGGTGATCAGCAGCGGGCGCAGGGCTCGGGCCCGCTTCGACGCCCGCGCCAGCGCGGCGAGTGCGGTCTTGGCCTTCACCTTCACGGTCTTGCCGCTGCCGCCGGTGCCGGCGCCCAGGCAATTCGCCTTCGGGCTTGTCTTTACTTTGGTCGCCGTAGCACCGACGCTGCGTTCGGAAAGCACCTTGCCGTGGGCGCCAATCACGCGCAGGCTGACCACCGGTCCCTTGGCCGTCGCCGCCGCCGAAAGCGCCAGCAGGAGAGCAAGCGCACATGCGAGCGCGAGCCGGAATGAAACGAGTCTTGGCATTGGAGCCACCCTTTCCTCGAGGGTCGTCATGGCTGGCCGGGGACAGGTCTCCTGGCTTCCGGGGTTGGCTCGCCGCACCTTCCCGGGGAATCGGTGTCCTCCCCAGTGGCTGGCGCAAAGCGCCTGCGACGTGCTCGACCCGGTCACAGTGGCGGGACCGCGCCGGCTTCTCACCGGACTTCCCTTGACCACCGGCCCTATTTACGCGAGCGAGTCTATCCGCCGGCCGCAATGACGGACGTCACACTCGCAACGGTTGTTGAGCGTGGGTGTTAGCTCTAGAATTATTAACTGTTCAGAAATCGACATTTCGCCCCGCGCCGTCAGCGTAAGGGCGGAATCGCCGGCCGAGCCCCGGGGGCGCGCTCGCTCCCGGGGCTCGACACTCTCTCGCGCGGCCTCTCTCATCTCTGAACGTTCGTCCAAATGCCCTTGGCCCTCCCGCGGGCCGTGTCTAGGCTCGCGCCCCGAAAAGCAGTCCGAAACAAGGGGGAGAGATGCCAAGACAAGGGATGCGACTTCCGTCGCCTGCGCTCGCGATCGCTTTGCTGGCGCTGTTCGTGACGTTCGGCGGCACGGTCTACGCCGCGGGGCAGCGGGCGAAGCTCGACGGCCGGGCGATCCGGGTCAAGTCGCTGCCGGGCAACCGCCTGAAGCCTGGATCGGTCGCCGCCAACCGCCTCTCCCCCGCGGCGCTCGCCATGCTGGGCGCGACTCAGGCGAGCGGGCCGGTCACCGGCGCCGAAGTCGACGAGCTCAGCCTCGGCCAGGTGCCGGAGGCGGCGCACGCGGAAAGCGCCGACAGCGCCCTGAGCGCGATCGAAGCGGAAACCGCGCTCAGCGCCCTCAACGCGATCGAAGCGAGCAAGGTCAACGGCCACGAAGCCGGCTGCCTGCCCGGCACGGAAGCGTTCGCGGGCGCCTGCTGGCAGGCCTCGGCGAGCGAAACGGCGCTCAGCGCGCCGGCCGCCGCCGCCTCCTGCGCGGCGCAGGGCGGGACGCTGCCCGAGGCGCTGCAGCTCGCCGCCTTCGCCCAGCGGCCGGGGGTGACGCTCGACAAAGGCGACGAGTGGTCGAGTGAGATGGCCAGTTACACATCGCCCGGCATTTTCAGCGTTGTCACGGTTTCAGCGCCAGCCGAAGTTGCCTCAACAGCTTCGACCAACGCACGGAAGTTCCGCTGCGTCATCCCCCTGCTCCGCTGACCGAACCCGCGAACGGGCCGGCTCAGGTTTCGACCAGGCCGTGCTCGAGCGCGTAGCGGACC
>Ga0068860_100002618_pt1 | contig 18713 bp, 11 predicted proteins | sample KBSSwiS32_FD_66597 | JGI IMG/M metagenome (GOLD analysis project Ga0068860, IMG submission 66597) | Switchgrass rhizosphere microbial communities from Kellogg Biological Station, Michigan, USA - KBS Switchgrass S3-2 | ecosystem: Host-associated > Plants > Roots > Rhizosphere > Soil ...
GTCTTGGGGTCCACTCTCGTCAATACGCTGCCTTCCGTGCTGGTGACCCATACGGCGCCTTCGCCATACGCGGCGGAGAACGAGCCCGCCGGGACGAGGATCTCTGCCACCGCCTGATTGGTTGCCGGGTCGATCCTCGACAACACGCCTTTGGGATCCGTTAAATACCAGATGCTGTCTTCACTGGCGGCGATCGCACCCTCGGTATTTGCAGGACCTAGGGGGATGGTCGCGACCACTTTGTTGGTTGCAATATCGACGCGCGAAAGCGTCTTGTCTTCACAGTTGGGAACCCACACACTGCCAAAGCCTCCCGCCAGACCCGAACAAGGCACATGGCCGACCGGTATGGTGACGACCACCTTGTTGGTTTTGGGATCGAGTCGCGTGATGGTGTTTTTCGGGTTGTTACCGATCCACACCGAGTCCGGCAGGATTAACACCCAATCTGGAACGCCTGGCACCGAAAACACAGCATCCGGATGAATGTTTGCGTACGGGCGCTGGACACCGGGATCCTTGATTCCCGGCGGTGGCTTCTTTTTCTCGACCTTGTCGGCTTTATCGGCGGCCAGAGCCGCTCCTGCCAATACCAACACCCAGAGAACTCGCTGTGTCTGTTTCATGATTTTAGGCGAGGATGTCGTGTACCACTTGACCAGCGGTATCCGTCAAGCGGAAATCGCGTCCACTGTAGCGATAGGTCAGTTTCGTATGATCAATTCCGAGCAAGTAAAGAATCGTCGCATGCAGGTCGTGCACATGCATCTTCTTGTCCACCGCCGTAAATCCGAAATCGTCTGTGGCGCCGTAGGTGATACCACGTTTGATGCCGCCGCCGGCCATCCATACCGAGAAGCCACCGACGTTGTGGTCGCGCCCATTGACCACGCCCGCGCCGACAGTTTCGTTTGAGGTTTGAATCGCGGGCGTGCGCCCGAATTCCGTGCCGCAGACTACCAACGTGTCCTCCAGCAGACCCCGCTGCTTCAAATCTTTCACCACTGCCGCAAACGGCTGGTCGGAATCCTTGGCGAGTTTGCGATACGACAAGATATCGGTGTGGGCATCCCAGGGGTCGCCCTTGCTGTAGTACACCTGCACCATGCGCACGCCCTTTTCGGCCAGACGGACAGCCATCAAGCTGCCGAGCGCGGTGCTTCCCGGACCGTACATATCCAGGGTCGCCTTGCTCTCCTTGCTTACGTCAAACACTTGAGGAGCTTCGGTCTGCATCCGGTATGCCGTTTCCATGGATTTGATGGTGGCGTCGAGTTGCGAGTCTTTTCTGCCGATGGCTTCCAGATTTTCGTTATTTAGCTTGCGAAGGAAAGCGACGTTGCGCTGCTGCACGGCATCACTGACTGCCGAGTTGGTTACGTTGGGGATCACTTTGGCGGCTTCAAAGGGTTCCCCTTCGATCCACTCATTCTTGACATAAGTGCCCTGGTGCATGGCCGGGAGGAATCCCGCGCTCCACAGGGGAGTCCCAATCGTGATCGGCTGCGAAGGGCAAAGCACAACGTAGCCGGGCAGATTCTGGTTCTCCAGACCGAGCCCGTAGGTAATCCATGCACCCATCGAGGGCCGGCCAATGATGTTCGAACCCGTGTTCATCATCGTAAGGCACGGCTCGTGATTGGGAATCTCGGCGTAGAGCGAGTTGATCATGCAAATCTCGTCCGCGATCCCGCCCACGTTGGGCCACAGTTCACTGAGTTGCAGTCCTGAATCGCCATACTTCTTAAACTTGAAGGGCGACATCATCAAGTTGCCGGTTTTGCGCTGCGTCACCACGCTGCCGCCCGGCGTAGGCTGACCATTGTATTTGTCCAGCATGGGCTTGTAGTCAAACGTGTCGACGTGCGAAACGCCGCCGTTCATAAACAGGAAGATGACGCGCTTGGCCTTCGGCTTGAAGTGCAACTGTGGAAGGGCACCTTTGGTGCCCACCATTTCCGGTGTCGCCGCCTTCAAAGAAGTACTGACCATGTTGGAGAGCGCCACCATGCCCATGCCCCCTCCTACCATGGAAAGAGCTTGGCGTCGCGTAAATGGCTTCGGTATGTGATTACAAGACATAGGTTTCCTCGCTAGTTCAAGAACAGGAATTCGTTTGAGCTGAGCAGGGCCCAGCACAAGGCTTTAAGCGGAGAATCCGCAGGAATAGCAACAGACTCAGGAGCAGCCGGCGCGGTTATCGATGTTTCTGCCGGCGCAGGTTTTGCCGCGAACGCTGAGGCGGCCGCCGGCATTGCCGCCCGATTGGGCGCTGGCGATTCAACGGGACTATGCAGTAATTCAAGGGAGTCCCGCATCTCTGCTGCAGTGGGTTGCCGCTGCAGCACGATGCCGAACGCTTTTCGGATCTGGGCCTCTTCATTGCCCGCATCCATCACGCGTTTCGTCAAGGCTTCGGCCTGTTTCTGCACAAAGGAGCCATTGAGAAAGAACAAGCGCTGCAACGGCACATTGGTGACGTATCTGCGCTCGGCCGATAACGTGGCGTTCGGAAAATCGAACGTGGTCTGAATGGTATTCGGGAACACACGGCTGATAGACTCGTAAAGTCCGCGGCGGTTCATATTGTCCGCCAACTCCTCAGAAGGTCCACCAACCTTGGTCACATCAAGTTTGCCGGAAGCTGCGAGCAAAGAATCCCAGATATCCTCAGATTCTAAACGCCGCCGGGTAGCGTGGGAATAGAGGCGATTTTCCGGGTCTTTCTCGTCGGTCGCATCGGTAGCAATGGTGCTGAGCTGATAGGTGCGCGACAGGAGGATCTCTTTGTGGAGTTTCTTAATCGACATTCCGTCCGCCACGAACTTCGACGCCAGGTAATCCAGAAGCTCAGGGTTGGAGGGTTTGTCGCCCAGCTTCCCGAAGTTGTTGGGCGTCTCGGAAATGCCGGCCCCCATATGCCACCGCCACACGCGATTCACAATGACGCGCGTGCTAATTGGTTGCTTGAGAATTGCCTCCGCCAGTTCCATGCGGCCACTGCCATGCTTGAACGGCTCCGGTTCAGCGGGCGAAAGTAGCGCCAGGAAGGCGCGCGGTGCTTCTTCGCCGAAATTGTACGGATTCCCCCGCAGGAACACCTTTACGTTCACTGCCTCCTTGGCGTCCTCGATGCCATACGCAAAGGGGTACTGCGGCGGCATGGCTTTTTTGAAGGCCTCGGTTTCGGCCTGCATGGCGACAACATATTTCGCTAAGTCCGGACTCAGCCGCTTCTCCAGCGCCCAGCCGGTCAGCTTGAGCAATCCGGGATGCTTTTCCGGTTCATCAAACGGCGTCGTGGGATTTTCGTTCAGGTCGGTGTCGAACAGATCGGTCCACAGGTAGCTGTCGTCGCGCTCCAGGCTCTTTAATTCGATCTGATACGGATTGAGTTTGCGCTTGATGCCGTTGGGCATTTCATCAAATTTTTCGTCCGCCTCCGGATGCTTGGCCATTTCAATTTCGTTCTCGGCCTGCATCTTGGCATGGAGCTTGTTCACGAGCCTGGCCTTTTCCGCGAATTTACTGGCCAGTGTTTGTGCTTCCTCCAGGCTGCCGCCACGTGCGATCATTTCCTGCCAAGGTTTCAGGAAGCCATAGGCCAGAGTGGGTTTGCCGGTAAAGCTGACCCAACGTTCGAGCAAATCCGCGTCCAGCTTATATTCTTCGGCGATGCTCGAGATGGTGGCCTTCTTCTGTGTTTTTACGCGCCACGAGGCAACCATGTAGTTCTCGGTTTGCGCCAGCAGCATCTGCGCATACAATCCAGACAGGTCATCCAGATATTTTTTCTGGGCCTTTTCCCGCTCTTCCATCTCCTTCTTTTTGCCCTCGTACTCGTCGACGACGGCTTTGGGAACCAGTGGATAGGGATGGTATTTGGTGCTGGCGAAAACACTCACCAGACGGTAGTAATCTTTGGTAGGGATGGGATCGTACTTGTGATCGTGACAACGCGCGCAGCCTACCGTAAGCCCCAAGAATGCTTTGGTGGTTGTGTCCACTTTGTCGTTCCATTCATCGGCGCGCTCAACCGGCGGCGGACTGTCATTAAAAGACCATACGCCCAGGCCATTCATGCCTAAACCGGGTATTAGCTTGGCGCGCTGCTTTTCATCCATCTGATCCGCGGCAATCTGTGCCTTCACGAATGTGTCGTAGGGCATGTCCTCATTGAAAGAACGGATCACCCAGTCACGATAGACATACGCATGGCTGTAACGCTCCATGTGGTCCGGCAGTTTGGCGATTCGATAGTCGTCCTCACCGTAGCGCACGACATCCAGCCAGTGCCGGCCCCACTTTTCGCCGTAATGCGGCGAGGCGAGCAGACGATCGACCACCTTTTCGTAGGCATTCGGCGACTTGTCAGATTCGAAAGCTTTGACTTCCTCTTCCGTGGGCGGAAGACCGATGAGGTCATAGCTCACCCGGCGCAGGAGAGTCCGGCGGTCGGCCAGCGGCGCCTGCTGGATTCCTTCTTTTTCCAGGCGCGCGACAATGAAGCGGTCGATATCGTTCGTTGCCCAGCCCGTATTCGTGATTCTTGGAGGGGCAGGAGTTTGCAGGGGCTGGATAGACCATAGTTGGCGTTGTGCGGCCGTGATGGTGTAGGGCTTGCCCCCGGCTTGCGTGGCTGCGTTCTCCGGCCAATAGGCGCCGTCTTTCACCCAGCTCACCAAGTCCTCAATTTGATTCGGCTGAAGGTGGCCGTCCTTAGGCATTCTGGCTTCGCGGATGGCGGCGACCAACAGGCTCTTATCGGGCTCGCCCGGCACGATCGCGGGCCCCGATTTGCCGCCCTTCAGGATGTCCTCGCGCGAATCCAGGCGTAAACCCGCCATTTTTGAGTTGGTGTGACAGGCAAAACAGTTCTGAGCCAACACCGGGCGCACATGCTTTTCGAAGAATTCTCTCTTCTCCGAGGTTCGATCTTGCGTCTGAGCCGTAAGACATGCGCACACCAGAAACATTCCTGGCAAGAGTCGCTTCATGACTTTTCTCCTTCAACCATCAAAGCTTCAAATACACATTTCTCGAATTCAGAATTCATAGCGCAACGCGAACTGCATCACACGCGGGGGCGTGGTGTTCTGGTACTCGCCAAAGGTGAGCGGATTATAGAGCGCCAGGCTCGGGTTAATAAAATTCACATTGTTGAAAGCGTTGAACGCTTCGGCCCGCAGCTGCACCTTGTGGCCTTCCCACGGCATTCTAAAGTTTTTAGCGATCGAGATATCCACATTGGTTAGACCGGCCAAACGAACCAGCGCTCGAGTGCCGGTCGAACCTGGGTATTGATTGCGGAAGGCATTGACGGTATCAGTTGTAGCGAACATGCTGGGAAGCCCATTCGAATCGATGCCCTGCTCTTCCTTAAATGCAGTGATCGGTATCGCGAGTGAGCTAAGGTCGTAGTTGGTATTCCAGGCATACGTTCCCTGAATCACCGACGGCAGGCCGCTGTGATAGCGAATGATGCTGGAGATCTGCCAGCCGGAGACAATCTGATCCAACCAGCCGGGGCTGTTGCGCAATAGCATTTTGCCTTTACCAAATGGCAGCTCATAAATCACGTTGGCGTTGATGTTGTGCCGTATATCGAAATCGGAAGAGCCACGAAATTCTTTCTGGTTGTAGACATTTTGTAGCGAGGCCCCCTGAGATCCGGCAGCGCCCTCCGCGGCGGAGCCGTTGTCGATCGAATGTGAAAACGTGTAGTTGAAGTCGAAAGAGAATCCCGTACTGAAGGCCCGGCGCACACTGAGTGTCGCCCCGTGGAAAGCTGCTTGGCCGGCGTTCATCCAGGTGGGGTCTCCGCTACCTTGACGGGCAAAAAACGTGAAGCATCCGGTGCGAACCACGCAGCTGTCACCCGTTCCATAGAATCCGGGCAAACGGTCCATGGTGTGCAATGTATCCAGATAGCTACCGTTGTAGCCGGCATAAATCTGGTAGAAATAGTTGGCTGACGCACTGCCGGGGATGACGGCGTTCTTAAGCCCGGGGAACATGCTTTCCACGAAAGCATTATTTGGCACCAATGAAGGATTGGCCGCGACCCTTGCGGCGACCAGGTCTGGTCTATCGACGACACTTCCAGCGCTCAGCCCGTCATAGAGCTGGCGGAAAGCGGTCATGCTTTGCGTCCAAGTCTGGCCCGAGATCGGATCTTTAAAGTTCTCGAGTGGGGTGAAGATGTCCCCCTGGAGAAGAAGCTTATGCGAGAGACGACCGACGTAGCCGGCCTCGATCGTGAATTTACTAACCTCACGCGTCAAGGTCGCATTCATGACATACGAGTAGGGCGCCCTTAAATTACTGGAGATGCCGTTGTAGGAACCCGCGATAGCGTTAATATCTGGCGGAGTGTAGGGAAAACCTCCTGTGGGAGCCGGAGCCTGCGCGGCCGGTGAGCCGGTATACCGCGGCGACGTCGTGAAATCGTAGGAAGTCAAGTTCTGTAGCGATGTCGATAAACCCTGCGCGCCGAACTGATCGAATTGCGTAATCAGGGCGCTTCCAAATTGGTCGTACACTTTGGAAAACCCTGCGCGAAACGCACCGTTTTTCCCGAAAACTTTTCCCACCACCCCGCTCTTGTCAGTGGGTGCCCAGGCGATACCGACACGCGGGGAGAAATTTAGATTCTCTGACCCATACCAACTTGGTTTCCCATTAACAGGTCCGTTCAGTACGTAGGTAAGCTGGGTTTGCGGATCGGCATTACCCGGCACGCCAACCGCAGCTAAAGCCTGGCGCGCGCCGAACCATTGCTCCAGCGGCTGGGTTGTACCAACCTGGAGGCCATTCACCTCGTACGGCGGGCGTTCGTTGGTGTAGTGCAAACCCAGCGTCAGGGTCAGTCCAGGCCGCAGGCGGAAACTGTCACCGACATAAGCGTCGTATTCGTTAATCGCGAATGAGCGCGTCTGCGGTGAACCCTGCGGAATAACGCTGCCGTCGCGGAGAAATTGATAGGTGATGTTGGTGTTATTAGTCAGCCCGAGTAGAATCCCCATGGCGGATGACACGCCCGACGGGTCAGCGAGAGCCAGGTTCGGGTTGCCCGTCTTGGTTTGCAAGAAGCTCTGAACCGCAGTGTAGATATCCTGCCCCAAGCCCACAGCGCTCCCGTTGCCGTAGCCAAAGTCCGCAAAGGAGTTGGAATAAGAGAAACGGTTATTACGGATAAACCGGAAATTGATTCCGGTCGTAATCGTATGCCGACCCTTGGTCCAATTGAGATCGTCGCCGATATTTGTCACCGGCATATGCCGTCCGCTCGCACGCGCCTGGTAATTCACCAGCTGCGAGAGGTTGTCGTAAGTCATGCTCACACCTGGTACGCCGGTCGTCTCCACTCCTTGGCGCGTGAACCCGAAGCGCGCCACATTGACCAGATTCGGCTTGAGCACCGCGGTGTACTGTCCCGATATGCCTTTGCTGTTATCCAAAATCTGGGAAGCGCCGCTTTGCCCTGGAAATTGCGCCAAGCCGGGAGTACCTACGCCGTAATACGAATTTTGCAGAAGCGTATCCCGGTCGCGGGTTGCATTCGAAAGCGTCCCGCGCACCGATAACGTATGTCGCGCCGCCTTATCCAGAATAAAATCCATCTTGGCTACATAGGCGCGGTCGTCACGATGATCGGGAGCGTTGAAGCGCAAGCCGCTGAAGTTCAGGCCCGCATCCTCCCCAAGAGTGGGCGCATTGCCGCTGGGATATTGCTTCAAGAGATTGAGGAATGCTTGGTTATCACCGATGTGCAGCGGGTCGATTTGCTTAATTTCAGCCGGCGACAGTGTGTAGACGGAACCATCTGCGGCTCCCACCGTTAAAAAGCCCGCTTTCAAACTATCGGTAGGCACGGTTCTGATTTGCGAAACACCGCTCGCGTCCAGGCGGCGTTCGTAGTTCATGAAGAAGAACGCCCTGTTTTTCACGATCGGGCCGCCCAGCGAGGCGCCAAATTGATTGCGAACCAATGGTTGCCGCGCTACGCCGGCCTGATTATTGAACCAGGTGTTCGCCGAAGTGAGCGTGTTGCGGTTAAACTCATACGCTGAACCGTGTAATTGGTTGGTGCCACTCTTGGTGATCAGAGCCACTTGGCCGCCGGAAGACCGTCCATCTGCCGAGCCTTGACCGGCCACCGTCACGCGAAATTCCTGCACCGAATCGAGCGGAATGGGAAGAACCGAATTCAGGCCTGCGTCCGATGTTGCTCCGTTAGCGTTGGAACCTTGCCCGTTGCTGGTGCTCCCGCTGATGCCCGCATCCTGGTTGTTATTCACATCGACGCCGTCGAGTGTGACGTTGTTCTGATCGCGGCGAGCACCCAGAACTTCGCCAGTGGGCGTGACCCCTGGCTGAAGACTTAAAAGTTCAACGACGTTACGCGTCTGCAGCGGCAGCTGCCGGACCTGGGTTTGCGTAAAAGCGTTGCCCATGGCCGCGTCGCTGGTGTTGATCGTCGGCGCCTCCGCCTCGACATTCACTGACTCCGTGACCGACGATACTTCAAGCGTGATGTTGAGAGTAGCCGGAGTGTTGATTTGCAGTTCCAGATCTTTCGCCGTGAAAACCGTGAACCCAGGTTTTGTAACCGTGATGGTGTATTTGCCCGGCGGTAGTTGAGAAAACTGATATTCGCCGGAAGCGCCACTGGGGACATTGCGGCGGAGCCCCGTGTCAGCCTGTTGCAACTCGATCACGGCATCGGGCACTGACCCACTCTGCTTATCCTTGACACTCCCGCGCAGCGATGTGGTGGATTGGCCCCACGATAGTACCGCGAACACGGTTATCAAAAGAATTTGAAGAACTGAACGTCCCAGTGTGGCAGCTTCATTCCGCATAAAAATCAATCCCTTCTTTTGTGCTCAATGACCGTAACTGCACGGAGCATGCAACAACAGCGCGGCGTTTCGCCTGGGCGCCCACTTATGTGAAAGCGAGCAACTCCCAACACGTTTAGCCGCCAGGTGGAGCGACTTAGTCCACGCGCGACCGGATATGATTTAGAGACAGGGGTGTACAGCTAGGACGACAAGGGCGGGAACTTCCTCCACGTGGAGGAAATTTAGTATCTCCTCGAAATGCAGGTTTGTCAATAGATAGATTTCGGGAGCCCTGTGCTGCGCTTTTCGGCACGCCTATCCGGCGCCGGAACTCGAGGTACCGGTGCGGAGATAGATCCTTAGAGGCTAGCCTAGGCTTGACCTGATTTTTCGCTTTTAAGTCCTATTGCAACTTTAAGCTAGAGACCTTAATCGTGTCACCCTGAACATCACCCTCGACCGTGACCTGAAGGTTATCGGTCTTCTTGGTCGTCTTTAGGGCCGCAACTGCCTTCGCGTTACCCGCGGCGTCGAGCGCCAGGAACTTATTGTCTGCCGTGAAAACGCCGTACCCGCTCTTCTGACAGGGGGCTTCGAGCGCACACTTTGTATCGTGCGCCATCGCGAACTTTTGCCCTTTCTTAACGGCGTCCGCGGAACACATTTTGTCCATCAGAACCCCTTGTATTTGAGCTGCCGAGGAGCTTGCAGCGAACGCGGCGACCACGCCCGCAAGGCCAAGAATTCGATAAATAGCTTTCATAATCCACTACTCCAATCCCGCCCGGTGGGCGACTTCGTTGTTAATTTAGGTGCTGATCCCCTACCTGGCCGCGCGAAACAATCTTCTGCACGCGCGCACAAAACAGACAGAGGCAGGGCCAGGACGACGAGGGCAGGAAACCCACTACGTGGAGGAGCCCCAGTATGCTCCTGAAAACGGGGGTTTGTCAAGATTCTAAAAAAAAAGGAGGAGCCCGCGGCAGCACATTACCTGAATCGAACACTGCGCGACGTCGCGCTCCATGGCGTTCTCGATGCCAGCGATCGCGAACACACTCGCTTTCAGCTTAATCAGTTCGGCATCCCAACAAAACACCGCGAGAATGCGCCCGTCAGGATCTGTCAACGGATGCCGAGGAGCTACAAACGGCGGCATAGAGGTCATACCAGTGACTAGGTTTCCGTTTCTGCTATCATCTTTTCAAATCCTGTGACAGGCGCCGCCGTGCCCGCGGTTCCCTTTATGTCGTAGGACTTGCCCCGTTGGCATCGATCGACCTCACGCTGAGGTTTGCACTTCCACTCTGGAGTCTTGCTCGATGCTTCTTACTGATTACGGGTGTATGGCATGAAGCGCCTTCCTTTCACTCCGCAATCGCAGGGGTTTACGGAAATCTTCATACGCCGTGCGGTCGCGGCGACGCTGATGATGGCGGCCATCGTGCTGTTCGGCGTGGTGGCGTATCGCGCGTTGCCGGTTAGCGACCTGCCTAATATCGAGATGCCCACGCTGGTGGTGAGCGCCAGTTTAGCGGGTGCGAATCCGGAGACCATGGCTTCCGCTGTAGCGACTCCGCTGGAGCGCCAGTTCTCGACCATCGACGGCATCGATTCGATGAACTCGGTAAATACGCTAGGTTCGACGTCGATCACGCTGCAGTTCGCGCTAAGCCGGCCGATTGATGCGGCAGCGCAGGATGTGCAGACGGCGATTGCGCAAGCGGCTCCGCTGCTGCCTCCGGGAATGCCGACGCCGCCGTCGTTTAAGCGTGTGAATCCGGCGGATCAGCCGGTGATCTGGCTGGCGATCCGGTCGAGTACGCTGCCGCTCTACAAATTACAGGAATACGGCGACGTATTATTGGCGCGGCGATTTTCCATGGTCACCGGCGTGGCGCAAGTCGTGATTGGAGGCGCGCAGAAATACGCCGTACGCGTGCAAGTGAATCCCGACCGGCTCACCGCACGCGGCATTGGCATCGATGAAGTAGTGGCGGCCATTCGCAACCAGAACGTCAACATTCCCACGGGAACGCTCTACGGCAACAATCAGACCACAACGATTTTCGCCACGGGCCAACTGCTCAACGCGGATGCGTATAAGAACATCATCGTGACCTATCGAAATGGCTCGGCGGTATATCTTAGCGACTTGGCCACGGTGCTCGACGACGTGGAGGATGACAAAAATGCGGCATGGCTGAGCACCAACGACTACACCGAGCGCCTGCTCAACGTGATGGTTTATAAACAGCCGGGTAGCAACGCCGTCGATGTGAGCAATGGAGTGCGTGCGCTGCTGCCAGAAATACTCAAAGGTGTACCGCCCAGCATGGGCGTCCGCGTGATTGCCGACCGCGCCAACAGCATTCGCGATTCTTTTCGCGACGTGCAAGTCACGCTGCTGATCAGTTTAGGGTTGGTGGTGCTGGTGATTTTCGTTTTTCTGCGCAACGCTTCGGCCACCATCATCCCCAGTCTGGCGATGCCGGTGTCGCTGTTGGGCACATTCGCCGTCATGTACTTGTGCGGCTTCAGCCTAAACAATCTTTCGATGATGGCGCTGATTCTGGCCATCGGTTTTGTGGTGGATGACGCCATTGTTGTTTTGGAAAACATCGTGCGCCATATGGAAGCGGGAGAGCGGCCTTTGCATTCGGCCATAGAAGGCGCGCGCGAAGTCAGCTTCACTATCGTTTCCATGACCGCTTCGCTGGCGGCGGTATTCATCCCGATCCTTTTCATGCAGGGGATTCTGGGCCGTCTATTCCGCGAATTCGCGGTGACAATCATGGCCGCGATTCTGGTTTCAGGATTCGTTTCGCTTACGCTCACACCGATGCTGGCCGCGCGCTTTCTAAGGAGCGGGCATAGTGAGCATGGCTGGTTGTATCGCGTCAGCGAGCATTTCTTTGAACGGCTGCAGAGTTTCTACGAACGCACACTGCGCTTTACTCTGCGCCACAGCTTTATGATGCTGGCGCTATCGATCGCCGTGCTGGGCGCAACGGCGTGGCTATTTAATGCCGTGCCTAAAGGCTTCATTCCCACCGAGGACCACAACGAACTCTCGACACAGCTGGAATTTCGCGAAGGCATTTCCTATGGCGAAATTTCACGCGAAATGCTGAAACTCACGGACCTCGTGCGTGGCGATCCGGCGGTCGATTCCTATACCACCAGCGTGGGAGGAAGTTCCGGCGCGACCAATATCGGACGGATTTTCTTCGATCTGCTTCCCCTCCGGCAGCGGCCGGGCCAGCCTACTGTAGACGAAGTGATCGCCAGGCTGCGGCCGAAGCTCAACAGCCTGAACTCCGCTCGCGCCTTTTTGCAGAATCCGCCGCTGGTTCGCATTGGTGGGGCATTGACCAAGAGCCTGTATCAATACACGCTACAGAGTGGCGATATTCGCTTGCTTCGCAGCAGCGCTCAAATGTTTGAGAAGGAACTGGCCAAAGTCCCGGGCCTGACCGACGTCACCAGCGATCTGCAAATCAAGAGCCCGCAGGTGACGCTGGAGATCGACCGCAACCGCGCCGCGGCGCTGCACGTAAGCCCGGAACAGATTGAGAGTGGATTGTTTGCGGCCTATGGACCGCAGTGGGTATCGACCATTTACGCGCCCGCCGATCAATACCGCGTGCTGCTCGAAGTAGACCGGCGCTTTCAGGACGATCATGGAAAGATTTCCGCGCTGCGCATCCGTTCGCAGGACGGCCATCTGGTCCCAATGGACTCGCTGGTGCGCTATACCACGCAAGCGGGCCTGACTACGGTGAACCATTATGGCCAATCGACCGCAGTCACCTTGAGTTTCAATCTGCTACCAGGAATGGCCTTGGGCGATGTGGTGGATCAAATTCAGGAGCTTGCCACGCGCACACTTCCCGACACCGTTGCGGCGCGCTTTCAAGGTACGGCGCAAGCGTTCCAGCAATCCACGCGCAATTTGACGCTACTGTTGGTGGTGGCAATTCTGGTGGTCTACATTGTGCTGGGCATTCTGTACGAAAGTTTTGTACATCCACTGACGGTGCTCTCGGGCCTGCCCTCGGCCGGATTCGGCGCCTTGCTAACGCTCTATCTTTTCAACCTGCCGCTGGACGTTTACTCATTTGTAGGCTTGATCCTATTGGTCGGAATCGTCAAAAAGAACGCGATCATGCAAATAGATTTCGCTTTGGACGCCGAGCGCCGGCTGGGCTTTTCCCCGCGCGAAGCAATTTTCCAAGGCTGTGTCACGCGTTTTCGCCCCATCATGATGACGACCATGGCCGCGTTGCTAGGCGCTGCGCCGATCGCCGCCGGGCAGGGGGCGGGAGGCGAGGTGCGCCGGCCCTTGGGTATGTGCATTATCGGCGGGCTGGTGTTTTCGCAACTGATCACCTTGTATTTAACGCCAGCGGTATATCTGTACTTGGGAAAATTCCAATCGCTCAAAAACAATCGGCTGCCGATGTATTCGGCGGAAGAAGAAGCATTTGCGCGAATTGGAGATTGACCCGCCACGACGCCGAGCAGAGTCTCTCGCACACTCTGAGAGAAATTCACCAGGATCTCGCCCTGGGCTCTCTAATCCCACAGGAAAACCGATATCCCGGCAGTTGGCATGTCAGCCACTCGCTCCAGTGACAGACTGCATGCGTTGGTGTATTCTTAAGCCCAATGTGGTATCTGTTACTCTCTCGACCGTCATACCCGGAGCTTGGAATGCGTCGACGTCACGAAGCGCTCGTCACCGCCGCCTTCTTCCTTCTGGGTATGCCCTTGGCGTCGCCTCATTTGGCCGCTCAGTGGCTGAAGTATCCCACCACTGGAGTCCCACGAAAGGCTGATGGCAAGGTAAACATGTCGGCCCCCTCGCCTCGCATGGCGGATGGCAAGCCCGATTTTTCCGGAATCTGGACCACGGCAGAACCCAATTCGCGTCGCGCCGGCTTGTCCAGTCCAAAGCAGACTTCAGGGCCTAGGGAGCCGCAGAGTCCCAACGATGAGGAGAGCCCTAGCGACGCCACCGCCTCACGCCAAATGGCGAATATCGGTATCGACCTTCCGGGAGGATTGCCGTATCAGCCTTGGCTCGTGCCCCTCGTCAAGGAGCGTACCGACAACCTGGCGAAAGACGACCCCCACATTAAGTGCTTGCCGGATAACTTTCTTCGCGCGTACGGGCTGCCGCATTTACTGAAGTTTGTCCACACCCCAAATCTTTTGGTGGTGCTCAATGAAATGAACGCCGGATACCGCCAGGTATTCACGGATGCGCGTCCGCTGCCCGCCGATCCCACTCCCTCGTGGCAAGGATACTCGTCGGCGAAATGGTCTGGCGATACCCTGGTGATCGACACCAACGGACTGCGCGACGATACTTGGATCGATTGGGTTGGAAGTGTGGTGACCCAGGCGGCCAAAGTGCGCGAGCAGATCCGGCGCCCAGACTTCGGACACCTCGAAATCCAAGTCACTGTCGATGATCCCAAGGCTTACACCAAGCCGTGGACTGTCACATTAAGGGAGCGCATCGTTGTCGATGTGGAATTGATCGACGAGATCTGTGTGGAGAATGAGCAGTCTCTCCAGCACATGAAGTGATCTCCGCTCTCGCCCCGGGCCGGAAGCTCTTGCGATATATACTGGCGAACATGAAGTCTCTCTCTATAATCTTGGCGTGTGCGCTGGCGCTGGTGGTAGGCAGTGCCGCGCAGCAGGGGCGCGGCGGCGGACGCGTTTTTGCGCAGCCGGAAGGTGTGCGCGAAGTCACCGTGAAAGCGATTCCGCGAGTGGTGGCGCAGGGCGCCCAATGGACGCTCGCTTGGCAGGGGACAGATAACGCCGATGGGATCATCGCCTCCAGCGATGGCGGATTGCTATTCGCGCAGGAACAGCCGAACCGCATCAGCAAACTCGACCACAACGATAAGGTGGCTACTTTCCGGGAGAATACGCACGGTACCGGAGCTTTATCGATCGACGCAAAGGGCCGGCTTCTAGCAGTACAACGAACCTGTACCGATCCTGGCCGGCAAGGGCCTCCGTGCACCGAGGCGACCGCCGTCGCGGTGTTGGCGCCCGAGAACAAAATGCTTGCGGACAATTTTGAAGGCAAGAGTTTAGGGCGCTTGAATGACCTGATCGCGGACAAAAAGGGAGGTGTGTACTTCAACGGTACGGGAACCTATTATGTGAATCGCGATGGCAAAGTCAGCAGCATCGGCGAGAATATACGCACCAATGGAATCACTTTAAGCCGCGACGAAAAGACGCTGTACGTGACCAACGGTGGAACGCTAGTCGCATTCGATATCGCCGCGGATGGATCAGTTAAAAACCAGCACGATTTCGCCAAGCTGGAAGCGGGTGGCAATGGAGACGGGATGGCCATTGACGCCGAGGGACGGCTGTACGTGACCTCTGAACCGGGCGTGCAGGTGCTGAGCGCGGACGGAAAATACCTGGGGCTGATTCCGACGCCGCGCAGCGTGATCAGCGTTGCCTTTTCCGGCAAAGATAAGAAGACGCTCTACGTGGTAGGTGCCGGAGCGTTTGGACCGGACGGAAAAGAGTTCCGCACGCCCGAAGGCGTCCGCAATAATGCCAAAACGATTTACCGGATCCAAATGCTCACACAAGGGTTCAAGGGCCGAGTCAAATAGAGAGGAGAATCCATGATCAGACGACGTGATTTCTTCGGAGTTGGTGTTGCCGCATTCGGCGCGCTGAATGCCGTCAAGGCGTCTGCGCAAGCTCCCTCCTCGCAGAAAATTCCCTGGTGGGCGGCGCGGCCTGGGAAGGGCGGCGTTGGCAAACCGGCGGCGATTGACATGCACGCCCACTGGTCTCCGGAGCCTTACAACAAAGTCTTGGCCGAGCTGGGACAGCCCCTCGCGAACCCTTATCCGCTGGATTACGATCTCGACAAGCGGCGTCAATGGATGGATGACCATGGCGACCTGATGCATTGCCTGACCCTCTCCGGCGCTATGCCCTGGCAACGAGTCTCAGCGCCACAAGGTGCGCGTCTCGCGCAAGTGATCAACGACACCGGCATTCAAGTCCACCAAAAATATCCCGACCGCTTTGTCATCGCCGCAGAACTTCCGATCCGCGATTCTGAACTCGCCTTGAAGGAGCTAAACCGCGTGGCGGGACAGCCCGGCGTGCGCGCCGTCCACTTGCCGGATTCGATCGAAAAGCAAGACTACATATTCGAACCAGGCTTTGCGCCGGTTCTGGCGCGCATTCAGGAACTAAACTATCCCATCATCTTTCATCAGATGGACGGCGTGGTCAACACTTTCGGCGGCAGCAGAACGGTGGGGCCTCCCCCGCTCGCGGCTGGGATCGACGCGCCCATCGAACACACGTTTCTGGCGAGCAAATTCATTTACACTGGCACGCTCGACAAGTATCCCAATCTGCAAATCGTCCTACCCCATGCCGGCGGAGCCTTCCCTTATCTGGCCGGACGCGTTGAGCATTTCCTGTTCCATATGACCGACCACGGAACCACGGTCCAACGCCCTTTCCGCGATTACTTACGCCGCTTCCATTACGACTATTTGATTTATTACCCGGAAGCGCTGCGCTTTCTGATCGGCTTGGTCGGATTCGACCGCATCGTCGTCGGCACGGATAACTTCGCCGCCAAAGACGTCGAATATCCGTCAGCAGTCCTCGATCAGTTCAACTTCCCAGCCGCTGATCGCGACCGCATCTTGAAAGGCAACGCGATGCGGTTACTGCACCTATAAGCGGCCGTTGTCCTTCAGAAACGTGCCGTCCTGAAGTTCGCGAAACGCCTGCCGGAGTTGCTCTTGCGTGTTCATCACGATCGGGCCTTGCCATGCCACCGGCTCCTGCAACGGCTTGCCGGAGACCAGCAGGAATCGGATACCGTCCTCCCCGGCTTCCACCTCGACCTCGTCGCCGCGGTCGAACAGGATCAGAGAACGGTTGTCCGCTAGTGTCGGCGCTTTCACCTCCAGCGTGCCCGCCCGCTCCGTCGGAATCGCCTGCGGAACTGATGCGTTGGAAAACTTCCCGCTCCCCTCGAAGACGTAGGCGAACGCGTGGCGCGTAGTCTCCACCGGCAAGGTTTTCCGCCGCCCCGCAGGCACTGTCACGTCGAGATAGATAGGATCGGCCGCAACGCCGTCCACCGGCCCCTTCATTCCCCAAAAACTTCCGCAAACGACACGAACATGCGTGCCATCGTCATCGGTAAGTGCGGGCACGTCCGGCGCTTTGACCTCTTGATAGCGGGGTTCCGTCATCTTAAGAGACGCCGGGAGGTTTCCCCATAACTGGAATCCGTGCATCCGGCCCAGCTTGTCTCCCTTGGGCATCTCCTGATGAATGATTCCCCGCCCCGCCGTCATCCACTGCACGTCGCCCGCGCCAATAACGCCGCGGTTTCCAATGCTGTCACCGTGCTCGACATCTCCCGCGAGAACATACGTGATCGTTTCGATCCCGCGGTGCGGATGCCACGGAAAACCCGCCAGATAATCCGCAGGAACGTCGTTACGGAAATCGTCAAGAAGAAGGAACGGGTCAAAATCGGAAGTGTTGCCGAAACCAAATGCGCGCCGGAGATGCACCCCCGCGCCTTCGAGTGTTGGTTTGGATTTTACGAGCCGCTGAACGGGTCTAAGGGACATAAAACAGCCTCAACCAAAGTCTATCGCGGACGCTAGCGGGTGAGCTCTCGCACGCCGTCCGCCCCTGCAGCGAACGCTCGGGAAGTCATCCCTAGGAACAAGCCGTGCTCCACCACTCCGACCACCCCGTCGAGCGCCGATCCCAACGCTGCCGGAGAGAGTTTGCCGTCCAGCGTGCAATCGACAATATAGTTCCCGCCTTCGCTGACAAACGGCGCACCGGCGGAGCCTTTCCTGAGCTTCGGCATCGCGCCTAGCGCGCGTAGTTTGTGCGCCGTCGCCTCCCAGCCGAAACGAACCACCTCGACCGGCAGAATACTTCTACCCAACCGTTCCACCAACTTCGATTCGTCCACCACGATGACAAAATGATCGCTCACGCTCGCCACGATCTTCTCGCGGAGCAATGCCCCGCCCCGGCCCTTGATCAAATCCAGATTGTGAATGTCGACTTCATCCGCGCCATCGATCGTCAGGTCGACCCGTCTATCCGCCGTCAACTCCCCCAACGGTATGCCCAAAGATCGGGCCTGCGCAGCAGTCTGTTCCGATGTCGGAATGCCCAGAATTTTCAGACCCGCCTGCACGCGCGTCCCAATCGCCTCGACGGCGAACTTCGCAGTGGAGCCCGTTCCCAGCCCCACCACCATGCCATTTTCGATCAAGGTTGCCGCGGCTTCACCCGCCGCACGCTTTAGCGAATCGACATCCATCAAATGCGCGCCGTGGCAGCCGCTTCGCGGTGCGACTCGGTCAAGAACCCGAGCGCCACCGCGACCCCGCCCTTGCGATGAGGAACGCCGGCGATCTCCAGACCCATCTCCACGCCGCTCAGTGCTCCGGCGAGCATCAGGTCGTTAAAGTCACCCAGGTGTCCGATGCGGAATACCTTGTTATTCAACTTGCCCAAGCCCGTGCCCAGCGGCATGTTGAAGCGATCCAGAATAACTTTGCGCAGCTCGTCCGCCGAGTGCCCCGCCGGCGTATAAACCGCCGTCACCGAGTTGCTGAATTCCTTAGGATCGAGCGCCACATTTTCGAGTCCCCATGCACTCACCGCGCGCCGCGTTGCTTCTCCCAGACGCTGGTGCCGGGCGAAGACGTTTTTCAACCCCTCCTCGCGCAGCATCTGCAAAGACTCCTTCAATCCGTAAAGCAAATTGGTAGCGGGCGTGTAGGGGAAGAAACCGTTTACGTTCTG
>Ga0068860_100002623_pt1 | contig 18693 bp, 17 predicted proteins | sample KBSSwiS32_FD_66597 | JGI IMG/M metagenome (GOLD analysis project Ga0068860, IMG submission 66597) | Switchgrass rhizosphere microbial communities from Kellogg Biological Station, Michigan, USA - KBS Switchgrass S3-2 | ecosystem: Host-associated > Plants > Roots > Rhizosphere > Soil ...
GAAGTGACAAGCCTTACGGTAGCAAGAGATTTCTTGTCGACCTCATCGACACATTAGCGGCGAAGGTTGCCCGCAGCTTCGTCGAAGGCTCAGAAATGTGCGCACCCAAGAAGAAAGAGTTGCCGCTAACTGGCAGGGCGAAGTAAATTCACTTCCATGCGCACAGCTGCCTACGCACGATTCAGCACCGAGATGCAACGCAGCGCCAGCATCGAAGACCAATTGCGCAACATTCGCACGCGTTGCAAACAGGAGGGTTGGCAAGATCCAATCGTATATTCAGACGCCGCCATCAGCGGCGCCCGATTGGATCGGCCCGGCTTTCGCGCACTGCTGACCGACGCAACAGATCGACGATTTGACGTGCTGTTGATCGACGACCTCTCGCGCCTAAGCCGCGACAAGGACGAAACTGGAAAGGCGATAAAGCGACTGATCTTCTGCGGGGTTCGGGTGGTTGGTGTTAGCGACGGCACTGACACGGCGCGGGACGGCCATGAGCTCGATACCGGAATTCGTGCTGTTATCGGCGAGTACTACTTGCGCGACTTGGCGAAGAAAACACATCGCGGCCTCACTGGGCGCGCGCTCGCCGGAGCCAGTGCAGGTGGGCTGCCCTATGGCTATCGTGTTGCGCGAACTGGTGAGCGAACGATTGATGAAGAGCAGGCAAAGATCGTGCGCCGTGTCTTTGCAGAATACTTGAGCGGTCGCTCGCCACGAGAGATCGTAACTGCTCTTAATCGTGAACGCATACCCACGGCTCGATCGGGACGAAGCTGGTGCAAGTCTGCAATTCATGGCGATGTCCGTCGCGGCATTGGGATGTTGGCTAATCCGATCTATGGAGGCCTTCAGATCTGGAACCGTAGCCAGTGGGTGAAGCACCCCGATACCGGCCGGAGGATTCGAAAGGAGCGGCCGCGCTCGGAGTGGATATCCAGCATGCACCCGGATTTGGCAATTGTTGACTCAGCGACGTGGGAAGCTGTGCAGACGCGATTGACATCGCGCCGAAACAATACCGACACAAACTCGGACAATAGGCCACGAGGCGGCGTAGCACGCTACTTACTCAGCGGAATTCTTCGCTGCGGAGTCTGTGGTGGACCGATCGTGGTGATTAATCGCTACTGCTACGGCTGCGCAACGCACAAGGAACGTGGGGATGCAATCTGCGACAGCCGCGTCTTGATCAATCGCAAGGGAGCGGAGTCGGCGTTCCTTGCAGGCCTCAAGGACGAACTACTCACGGAATCCTCAATCGCGTGCTATGAACGGGCCGTAGCCGCAGAACTGAAACGTCTGACGCACGATGTCGATGATTTGAAAGTCCGACTGGCGCGAGCTGATCAGACTCATACAAACATCGTCATGGCGCTGCGCGCCGGCATCATCACACCCACCACGCGCGAAGAACTCGAGGCTGCAGAGGTCGAGCGCCAAGCCGCGCGAGCTGCGCTGGAATCCGCGAGAACGAACCGGCCGACAAAGGTCATGCCTGACGCACGAGAGCGCTGGCTTCGCCTCGTGGCCGACTTGGAGAACACTGGTGAAAACGCGAAAATCCGCGATGCGCTGCGTGGTCTCATTGGCAACCGCGCAATAGTTCGCGAGGATAAAGGCCAGATTTACGCGGAGATCGAGCCGCCGGGCCAAACTGTAGATTTGGTTGGTAGCGGGGGCAGGATTTGAACCTGCGACCTTCGGGTTATGAGCCCGACGAGCTGCCAGACTGCTCCACCCCGCACCAGGGGAACGCGTATTTTAGCCGGGTTGAGCCGTTTTCCGCAACTTATACTTGCGCGCAAATCACGAAGGCAGGCCGAACGCCTGATAGCACCAGCCGATCAGCGGTCCCCACAGCAGTCCAAGCACGATCAGCGCGACGCCGTTGATCGACAACAGCCAACGCAAAGGTCTGTCCTGCGGCAGCACGAGCGCGGCATCGGATTCGGGTTTGTCGAAGTACATGACCTTGATCACGTACAGGTAGTAGTAGCAGCCGATGATCGCGAACACGATCGCGACCATCGCGAGCCACATCATGCCGGCGTCGACCGCAGCCTTGAGCACGAGCAGCTTGGCGAAGAAGCCGAACAGCGGCGGGATGCCAGCAAGCGACGCCATCGCGAGCAGCATGATGAACGCATACCAGGGATTGCGCTGATTGAGACCTTTGAAGTCGGCAATCTCTTCGGCCTCGAAGCCCGCGCGCGCGAGCAGCAGGATCACACCGAACGCGGCGGTGGCCATGATCGCGTAGCTGATTGCGTAGAACATCGCCGCGGCATAACCCGACGGCGTGCCGTTCGCGAGACCGAGCAGCAGGAAGCCGACGTGCGAGATCGTCGAGTACGCGAGCATGCGTTTCAGATTCGTTTGCGCGATCGCAACGACGTTGCCGATCGCGAGCGACGCCGCGGCGAGCGCGCCGAGCATCAGGCTCCAATGCGGCGACAACCCGCCCAGTCCCGCTTCGAGCAAGCGGTAGGCCATGCCGAAGGCGGCAATTTTCGGAGCAGACCCGATAAAGATCGTCACGGCCGTCGGCGAGCCCTGGTAGACGTCGGGCAGCCACATATGAAATGGCGCGGCGCCGAACTTGAACGCGATGCCGACGACGAGGAATACCAGACCGAACGTCAGCAGGTTCGGATGCTCTACGCCCGCCGTGACTGCAGCGCGGATACCGTCGAGATCGAGCGTGTGCGCGGCGCCATAAATCATCGACATGCCGTAGAGCAACAGGCCGGACGCGAGCGCGCCGAGCACGAAGTATTTCATCGCGGCTTCTGAGGCGATGCCGGAATCGCGATTGATCGCGACGAGGCCATAAGTCGACAGCGCGAACAGTTCCAGCCCCAGGTACACCATCACCAGGCTGCCGGCCGAGACGAGCAGCAGCATGCCGAGCACCGAGAACAGACACAGCAAATAGTATTCGCCGATGAACAGCTGGCGGTCGCGCAAATAGCCACGCGCGAAGACGAAGACCACCGCGCTGACGCCGAGGATGAACACCTTGAGCACAGCCGCGATCTTGTCGTGAATGTACGCGCCGTTGAACGCGGTGACGGCCGGATCGGTGTCGCTGAGGATCAGCGCCATCGTGCCGAGCAATGCAGCAAGCGACAACCAATGAGTGACCGGACGCTGCGCCGGCTTGAGGAACAGGTCGATCAGCAGGATCGCGCAGATCGCGCCGAGCAGAAAATCCTCGGGCAGCAACAGGAACAGGTCGTGGATATTGAACGTCATCTTCTATTCCTGACTAGATCTTCACGACATTGACCAGATCGACGACGTGCCTGATCGACGCGTCCATCAAGTGCGTCAGCGGTGCCGGCCACACGCCGATAAGCAGCGTGCCTGCGGCGAACGCGCCGAGCACGAGTGCTTCGCGTGCGTTGATATCCTTGAGTTCCGCCACGTGTTCGTTGGTGACGTCGCCGAAGATGACGCGCTTGACCAGCCACAGCGTGTACGCGGCGCCGATGATCAGCGTGAACGCGGCGCCGGCCGCAACCCACGGGTTCATCTGGAACGCCGCGAGGATCACCATGAACTCGCCGACGAAACCGCTGGTTCCCGGCAGGCCGCAGTTGGCCATCGAAAACAATACCCACAGCGCGGCGAACCACGGCATCGTGTTCACGACGCCGCCGTAATCCTTGATCATGCGGCTGTGCATGCGGTCGTAGAGCACGCCGACGCACGAGAACATCGCCCCGGAAATGAAGCCGTGCGAGATCATCTGCACCATGGCGCCCGAGGCACCCAGGTATGCCGCGTCGTGGTTGCCGCTATCGCGCATCAGCGCGAATACGACGAACGTGCCGAGCGTGACGAAGCCCATGTGCGACACCGACGAATACGCGATCAGCTTCTTCATGTCGTCCTGCACGAGCGCGACGAAGCCGACGTAGATCACCGCGATCAGCGACAGCGCGATGACCAGCCACGCATATTCATGGCAGGCATCCGGCACGATCGGTAGCGAAAAACGCAGGAAGCCGTATCCGCCGATCTTCAGCATGATCGCGGCCAGGATCACCGAGCCGCCGGTCGGTGCCTCTACGTGCGCATCCGGCAACCAGGTGTGCACCGGCCACATCGGCACCTTGATCGCAAAGCCGAGCAGGAACGCGAAGAACAACCAGGCCTGCGCCGTGGCGCTGATTTTCAGCTCCGCAAGCTGGCTCAGTTCCCACGAATGCGCGTGCAGATACAGCCAGACCAGGCCGATCAGCATGAAGATCGAACCGAAGAAGGTGTACAAAAAGAACTTCAAGGTCGCGTAGACGCGGCGCGGCCCGCCCCAGACGCCGATGATGATGAACATCGGTATCAGCATGCCTTCGAAGAACACGTAGAACAGCAGCGCATCGAGCGCGCAGAACACGCCGATCATGAGGCCTTCGAGAACAAGGAACGCCGCGAGGTACTGGTTGACCTTGTCGTGCACCGAGTCCCAGGCGCCGAGAATCACGAGCACCGTCGTAAATGTTGTCAGAAGGATCAGCGCGATCGAGATGCCGTCGGCGCCGAGGTGATAGTTCGCGTTGATCGCGCCGATCCACACGTGGAACTCGTCGAACTGCATCTTCGGGGTCGAAGCGTCGTAGCCGGTGAACAGTGGGATGCTGACGACGAACACGAGGATCGAAACGCCAAGCGCGAGCCAGCGCGCGCGCGTCGCGTTGTCGCCGCCGACGAGCGAGACGACCGCACCGCCGATGATCGGCAGCCAGATCAGCAGGCTGAGCAGGATGGAATTGGATTGCATGAGTTCGCTTCCCTGCCCGCCTTATGTCCTGGCCACCACGAACCATAGCCCGCCGAGCAGCGCGACGAGACCGAGGATCATGGCGAACGCGTAGGTATACAAATAACCCGTCTGCACCCAGCGCACGGTGGCGGCAATGCGGCCGACGCCTGCGGCGGAACCGTCGATCAGCACGTTGTCGATCACGCCGACATCGCCGCCTTTCCACAGGCCACGACCGAGCAGCAGCGAACCGCGTGCGAACGTCGCTTGATAAAGCTCGTCGATCCAGTACTTGTTGTAGAGCAGCCGCCACAACGGCAACACCGCATTCTTGACCTTGTCGGCGATTTGCGGATTGAGCAGGTACACGTACGTCGCCACGGCAAAGCCCCCCAGCGCGAGCCAGAACGGCGCACCTGCGAATCCTTCGAACATCAGATGCGACCAGCCGGCGAATTCGCCTTCGTGCTCGCCGCTTATTACCGAGGCGCCGAAGTAATCACCGTGCAGGATCGAGCCGACCGTCGCCGCACCGACGACGATCGACGGAATTGCGAGCAGGATCAGCGGCACCGTGACGACCCACGGCGATTCGTGCGGCGGATGTTCCAGATGCCCTGACTCGTGGTGACCGTGATGTCCATGATCGCCGTGTTCGACCACGAAACGCTCGCGGCCGTGGAATGTCAGATACAGCAGGCGGAAGCTGTACAGCGCCGTCACGAACACGCCGAGCAGCACGCACCAATACGCATAGGTCGAAGCAGCGCCCAGATGCGATTCGTGCACGGCTTCGATGATCGCGTCCTTCGAGAAAAAACCCGCGAAACCCGGCATGCCAGTTAGCGCAAGCGTGCCGATCCACATTGTGATCCACGTGATCGGCATGTAGCGGCGCAAGCCACCCATGTAGCGCATGTCCTGCTCGTGATGCATCGCGATGATCACCGACCCCGCGCCGAGAAACAGCAGCGCCTTGAAGAACGCGTGCGTCATCAGATGGAAGATGCCGGCGCCGAATGCGGACGCGCCGAGCGCCGCAGTCATATAGCCCAGCTGCGACAGCGTCGAGTAGGCGACGACGCGCTTGATGTCGTTGACGACGAGGCCAATCAGGCCGGTGAAGAATGCCGTCGTCGCACCGATCACGAGCACGGTGGAGAGCGCCGTTTCCGAATGCACGAACAGCGGCGACATGCGCGCGACCATGAACACGCCGGCAGTCACCATCGTCGCAGCGTGGATCAGCGCAGAGATCGGCGTCGGGCCTTCCATCGAGTCCGGCAACCATACATGCAACGGCACCTGCGCGGACTTGCCCATCGCGCCGACGAACAGGCACAGGCAGATCACTGTCGCGACCGACCACGGCGTGTCGCCGAGAATCCGCCACGTCGCGCCATCGAGCGTGTTCGCCGCGTCGAAAACCTTGGCGTAGTCCAGCGTGTGGAAGAACATCAGCACGCCGGCAATGCCGAGCAGGAAGCCGAAGTCGCCGACGCGGTTGACGAGAAACGCTTTCATATTGGCGAAGATCGCGGTCGGACGCTTGAACCAGAAACCGATCAGCAAGTACGACACCAGACCCACCGCTTCCCAGCCGAAGAACAGCTGCAGGAAGTTGTTCGCCATCACCAGCATCAACATCGAGAACGTGAACAGCGCGATATAGCTGAAGAAGCGCTGGTAGCCGTCGTCATCGGCCATGTAGCCGATCGTGTAGATATGTACCATCAGCGAGACGAACGTCACGACGACCATCATCAGCGCGGTCAGTCGGTCGACAAGAAAACCGACGTGCGTGGAGAAATCGCCGACCTGGAACCAGGTATAAATGTTTTGATTGAACGTTTCAGCGCCGCCCCACACCAGCTGGTACAACACGTAGAACGACAACGCGCAACTTACCGCCACGCCGCCGATCGTCACACTGTGGGCGCCCACGCGGCCGATCTGATTGCGGAACAGACCGGCGACGATCGCGCCGAGCAAAGGCGCAAGGGCGATGATCAACAGAATTGTGGAATCCAATTGCATCGGTCAGCCCTTGAGCTTGTCAATTTCGCCGACATTGATCGTCGCGCGATTACGGAACAGCACGACGAGTATCGCCAAACCGATAGCGGATTCCGCCGCAGCCACGGTGAGAATGAAGAACACGAACACCTGTCCCGCCGCATCGCCGAGATAGCGCGAGAACGCGACAAAATTAATGTTGACCGACAGCAGCATCAGCTCGATCGCCATCAGCAGAATGATGATGTTCTTGCGGTTGATGAAGATGCCGGCGACGGAGATGCAGAACAGCACCGCGCCGAGCACGATGAAATGCGCGAGCGTGATCATGGCGCTGGCACTCCTTTGGTCGCGCTCTCCATCTTGACGATGCGGACGCGATCCCTGGCCTGCACCGATACCTGCCATGCCGGGTTCTCGTACTTGGTATTCGTGCGTTTGCGCAGCGTCAGCATGATGGCCGCGATCACGGCCACCGTCAGGATCACCGCGGCGGTCTCGAACGGCAGCAGGAAGCGGGTAAACAGCGCGTTGCCGAGCCACGCCGTATTCGACGCGCCGGCGGGATCGGCAGGAGCCACTGTCGCAATGCTCTTCACACCGATGAGACCGATCATCTCGACCAGCATCACGACCGCGATGCCGACGCCGACCGGCAGATAACGGGTGAATCCCTCGCGCATCGGCTCGGTGTCGATGTCGAGCATCATGACGACGAACAGGAACAGCACCATCACCGCGCCGACGTAGACGAGCACGAGCGCGATCGCGAGAAACTCGGCCTGCATCAGCAGCCACAGCGCCGCCGTCGTGAAAAAGCACAGTACCAGCAGCAGTGCCGCGTGCACTGAGTTCTTCACGGCGATGACGCCGAGCGCAGCGACGACGAGCACCGCGGCGAACGCGTAGAACAGCACGAGATTCCAGGTCAGCTCCATCATGTCCCCTCAGCGGTACGGCGCGTCTTGCAGGCGCGCCGCGGCGATCTGTTGTTCCCAACGATCGCCGATCGCGAGCAGCTGCTGCTTGTTGACGATGTTCTCGCCGCGCTTCTCGAAGTGGTATTCGTGGATGTTCGTCTCCACGATCGAATCCACCGGGCAGCTCTCTTCGCAGAAACCGCAGTAGATGCACTTGAACAGATCGATGTCGTAGCGCGTCGTGCGCCGCGTGCCGTCGGCGCGCTGCTCGGAATCGATCGTGATCGCGAGCGCCGGACACACCGCTTCGCACAACTTGCACGCGATGCAGCGCTCTTCGCCGTTCGGATAGCGACGCAGCGCATGCAGGCCGCGGAAGCGGTTCGATTGCGGGATGCGCTCCATCGGATAGCGCATCGTGAACTTCGGCTTGAACATGTACTTGCCGGTCAGCGCCAGGCCCTTGAACAGCTCGAGCAGCATCAGGCTCTTGAAGTAGCGGAATATGCGGCTCACGGCGCAGCCTCCATCGGCGTGATCACGCCGAAATAGACAAATGCGCCGGCCACGCCGATCCACACCAGCGCGATCGGAATAAAGACTTTCCAGCCCAACCGCATGATTTGGTCGTAGCGATAGCGCGGGAACGCCGCGCGGAACCAAAGATAAAAGAACGCGAACACGAACACCTTGGCGAACAGCCACTGCCAGCCGCCCTTGAAGATCCAGCCGAAGAAAAAGTCGGCCCAGCCCTGCAGTTCGACGTTGACGATGCCTTGCACCGGCGAGAGCCATCCGCCCATGAACAGCGTGGCGGCGAGGAACGAGATCAGAATCATGTTCGCGTATTCGGTGAGGAAGAACACCGCAAACGGCGCGCCAGAATATTCGACGTGGAAACCGGCGACGATTTCCGATTCGCCCTCGGCGACGTCGAACGGCGCGCGATTGGTTTCGGCGACACCGGAAACGAAATAGATGACGAACAACGGCAGCAGCGGGAACCAGAACCAGCTGAACGGACCGTAATGCCCGAGTTGCGCGCGCACGATATCGGACATGTTCAGGCTGCCGGCGCAAATGAGCACGCCGACCAGGGCCATGCCCATCGCGATTTCATACGAGACGACCTGTGCGGCCGAGCGCATCGCGCCGAGAAACGCGTATTTGGAGTTCGACGACCAGCCGGCGAGGATGATGCCGTAGACACCCATTGAGGTCATCGCCAACAGATATAGCAGACCCGCGTTGACGTTCGCGAGCACGCCGCGCTGGTCGAACGGGATCACCGCCCACGCTGCGAACGCCGGCGTCAGCGCAAGCAGCGGGGCTAGCACGAACAGCAGCTTGCTCGACTTCGCCGGAATGAGGTATTCCTTGAGCAACAGCTTGAACACGTCGGCGAACGTCTGGGCGAGGCCCAAGGGGCCGACGCTGTTCGGCCCCATACGTACGTGCATCCAGCCGAGCACCTTGCGTTCCCACCACACGTACAGCGCGACCGAAAGAATCACCGGCACGGCGATGGCAAGGATGCAGGCGACCAGCCAAACGATCAGACCAGGCGCGCCGAAGCCGAGCAGCGGATCATGGATATTGCTGTGAATCCAATCGTACACGCTCAGGCCCTCGTCACCGTCAACAGGCCGCCGTTACCCGGCAGCGCGCGCGTCTCCGGCCAGGTTTTTTCGATCCACGCGCCGCCTTTCGGCACCACGCGCGTGACGACGACCGGCAACTCGACCTCGCCTGCCCCGCCACTGACTTTGGCCTTGGCGCCTTCGGCGAGTCCGAGCGCGATCGCGTCTTCCGGATGCAGGGCGATCGCGCAATGACCGGTCAGCGGATGCGCCTGCAGAGCCGACGCACGGCGCAGTACGGCGTCGCTGCGGTAAATCGGCACGGTCGAGATGCGTTGCAGGCCAGAGCCAGCCGCCTGTGGGGCGATCGCATTGATCTTCCCGGTTTGCGGTTTTGTATACTTCGTCTCCGCCGCGGATTTGATCAGCGCACGCACTTCGGCGATATCGGTGAAGTCGAAACCGGCTACGCCGAGCGCGCCACCCAACGCACGCAGAACTTTCCAGCCCGGACGCGCTTCGCCCGGCAACTTGCCGCCCGCCGCTATCGTCTGCACGACGCCATCGATGTTCACATAGGTGCCGTCGATTTCCGGCGGCAAGCCGACAGGCAGCACGGCGTGCGCGGTGCGCTTGACCCCGTTGCAGGCATACGCACCGATATAGACGCAGAAATCCGCATTGCTGCGCACTTCATCGAAGCGCGACGGCGAACTCGTGTCCTGCGAGCCGGCGTGGTAGACGAGGAACGATTTCGGCGGCTGCGCGAGGATCGCCGCAGCATCCTTGCCATTCGCCTTCGGCAGCGTGCCGACGCGCGCCAGACCCACGGCGTTAGCGCCATCGGTGACTTCATTGAATGCGCTGTTCGTCGCCTGCGCGATGAACTTCGCGAGCGCGCGCAGCAGCGACGCCTGCGTGTGATGGCCGGCGTAGTCGCCGAAAACGACCACCGAGGAACCGGCATCGCGCAGCGCCTTGATCGTGGCGCGATGCGCGTCGGTCGGCTTCGCTGTAGCTATCGTCGCAACGAGTTCGGCAGGCGCCTGCGCACCGCCCTCGCCGGCCGCCGCGGCCAGCGCCGCCAGTTCGCCGGTGAACTGGTTCGGCAGGACGATCGTCTTGCCGGCTAATACGTAGTTGAGATCGAAATCGAGCGGATTGACTGCGTAGATTTTCGCGCCGTGTTTCGAGGCTTTGCGGACACGGTGGCTGAGGAGCGGCTGATCGTGGCGTGGATTGCTGCCAACGAGCAGCACCGCATTCGCTTTCTCGATCAGTGCGAGCGGCATCTCGAACGTGGCCCCGGCAGCGCCATCGGCGAAATCCGCAACGCGCAGGCGATGGTCGATGCTGTCGCTGCCGAGAGCGCGCACGATCTGCGCGAGCAGAAAACCTTCCTCGCATGACGCGAGCGGCGCGACGAGCGCACCGAGGTCGGCGCCGTTCTTCTTCAAGCCTTCGGCGACGAACGCGATCGCCTCCTCCCAACTCGTTTCGACGAGTTCGCCGTCCTTGCGGATCATCGGCTTCGTAGCACGATCACCCGCGTACAGGCCCTGATGCGAATAGCGGTCGCGATCCGACAGCCAGCATTCGTTGATCGCCTCGTTGTCGCGCGGCACCGAGCGCAGCACTTCACCACGGCGCGTATGCAGCCAAAGGTTCGATCCGAGCGCGTCGTGATAGCCGATCGATTCGCGCGCGATCAACTCCCACGCGCGTGCCTTGAAGCGGAACACCTTGTTCGTCAGTGCGCCGACCGGGCAAACGTCGATGATATTGCCGCCGAGCTCGCTGTCGATCGTGCGGCCAATGTACGTGCCGATCTCGAGATTCTCGCCGCGGCCCATGCCGCCGAGTTCCGGCGCACCGGCAACTTCGGTCATGAAGCGCACGCAGCGCGTGCACTGGATGCAGCGCGTCATGTCGGTTTCGATCAGCGGACCGAGATCCTCGTCCGGCACGACGCGCTTGCGTTCGACGAACCGCGACACCGAGCGGCCATAGCCCATCGCCAGATCCTGCAGCTCGCATTCGCCGCCTTGATCGCAGATCGGGCAATCGAGCGGATGGTTGATCAGCAGGAATTCCATCACGTTGCGCTGCGCCGACAATGCGCGCTGCGAATGCGTGTAAACCTTCATGCCTTCCATCACCGGCGTCGCGCACGCAGGCTGCGGCTTGGGCACCGGCTTGCCGCCCATCTCGGTTTCGACCATGCACATGCGGCAGTTCGCCGCGATCGGCAGTTTCTCGTGATAGCAGAAACGCGGGATCGGAATACCGGCCTTGTCGGCCGCCGCGATGATCATCGAATTCTTCGGCACCTGCAGCGGCTTGCCGTCGATTTCGATGTTCACCATGTCGGGTGCGGTGTTCGGGGCGCTCGGTTGGGCGCTCATGCCGCCACCTCTCCGTCATTCCGGCGAAAGCCGGAATCCAGTGCCTTTAGCGTGCATCTGGAAAAAATCAAAGTCGCTGGATCCCGGCTTTCGCCGGGATGACGAGCAAAAACAAAGGAGCCGAGACTCATGCGGCTACCCCCAACTGTTCATCCACAATCGAACGCTTGTTCGCGACGAAATATTCGAACTCGTGCCAGAAGTGGCGCAGGAAGCCCTGCACCGGCCAGGCGGCGGCTTCGCCGAACGCGCAGATCGTGTGGCCTTCGATCTGGCCGGCGGCCTGCTTGAGCATCTGCACGTCCTCCATCGTCGCATGGCCTTCGACAATGCGCGTGAGCACGCGGTACATCCAGCCCGTGCCTTCGCGGCACGGCGTGCACTGGCCGCAGGACTCGGCGTAATAGAAACGCGCGATGCGCTGACAGGCGCGCACCATGCACGTAGTCTCATCCATGACGATCACGGCGCCCGACCCGAGGCCCGAGCCGGCCTTCTGGATCGCGTCGTAATCCATCGTCAGGTTCAGCATCGTTTCGGCAGGCAGCACCGGCATCGACGAACCGCCCGGAATCACGGCTTTCAACTTGCGCCCGCCGCGCACGCCACCGGCCATCGCCAGCAGATCCATGAACGGCGTGCCAAGCTTGATCTCGTAATTGCCCGGCATGTTGACATGGCCGGATACCGAGAAGATCTTCGGACCGCCGTTGTTCGGCTTGCCCTGGTTGAGAAACCACTCCGCGCCCTTGCGCAGGATTGCCGGTACCGAGGCATAGGTTTCAGTGTTGTTGATCGTCGTCGGCTTGCCGTACAGGCCGAAGCCGGCCGGGAACGGCGGCTTGAAGCGCGGCTGGCCCTTCTTGCCCTCGAGCGACTCCATCAGCGCGGTTTCCTCGCCGCAGATGTACGCGCCGGCACCGAGCGCATTGTGAATATCGACGTCGATGCCGCTGCCGCCGATGTTCTTGCCGAGCAGACCGGCCGCGTAGGCCTCCTTGAGCGCTTCCTCGCAGTGCTCGAACGGCTCGTGGTGGAACTCGCCGCGCAGGTAGTTGTAGGCGACAGTCGAGCCGGTCGCGTAGCAGGCGATCGCCATGCCCTCGATCACCGCGTGCGGGTTATAGCGCAGGATGTCGCGGTCCTTGCACGTGCCGGGCTCGGATTCGTCCGAGTTGCACAAAATATACTTTTGCATCGTGCCTTTCGGCATGAAGCTCCATTTCAGACCGGTCGGGAAGCCCGCGCCGCCGCGGCCCCGCAAAGCGCTCTTCTTCAGCTCGTCGATGATCGTCGCCGGATCAGGTTTCTCGGCGAGGATCTTCTTCCACGCCTTGTAGCCGTCGGCCTGCAGATAGTTTTCCAGCGTCCACGGCCGCTCGAAATGCAGCGTCGTGTAGACGACCTGGTGTTCCTGGGGTTTGGGACCGACAGCCATTACTTCAATCCGTCCAGAATTTCATCGACGTCATCCGTCGACAACCGCTCGTGGTAATGCCCGTTGACGACCATCATCGGCGCGCCGCAGCACGCGGCGAGACATTCCTCTTCCGGCTTGAGATAGATGCGCCCGTCCGCCGTGCTCTCGCCTACCTTGATGCCGAGCTTCTTCTCGCAGTGACGCACGATGTCTTCGCCACCATTGAGCCAGCAGCTTATGTTCGTGCAGATCGCGACGTTGTTGCGGCCGACCGGATGGGTCTCGAACATCGAGTAGAACGTGGCCACTTCGTAGGCCCACACTGCCGGCAGCCCGAGATACTTCGCTACGGCCGCCATGAGTTCGTCGGTCAGATGACCGCCGTTCTGCTCCTGCGCCGCCATCAAGCCCTGGATCAGCGCCGAGCGCTTGCGGTCCGCCGGGAACTTCGCGGCCCAGTGGTCGATGTGCTCGCGCGTGTGCTCGTTGAGCACGAGCCAGGGATCGACGTCCTTGACTTCGTTGTAATGTCCGGTGGCTTTCATGAATGCAAAACCCTAAAGCTCGTCATCCCGGCGAAAGCCGGGATCCAGTTCCTTGCTCTGAAAGCGAAAGACACTGGATTCCGGCTTTCGCCGGAATGACAAGAAAAAAGCTGATCGCCATCGCATCTCATCGGTCGATCTCCCCGAACACGACGTCGTACGTGCCGATCATCGCGACGACGTCCGGCAGCATGTAGCCGCGCACGATCTCGTCGATCGACGACAGGTGCGCGAAGCCCGGGGCGCGCAGGTGCACGCGGAACGGCTTGTTCGCGCCGTCGGAAACCAGATAGCAACCGAACTCGCCTTTTGGCGCTTCGACGGCGCAATACGTCTCGCCTTCCGGCACGCAATAGCCTTCGGTGAACAGTTTGAAATGATGGATCAATGCTTCCATGTCGTCCTTCATTTCCTCGCGCCGCGGCGGCGCGACCTTGAAGTTGCGCAACATCACTTCGCCGGGATTTTCGCGCAGCCACTTCACGCACTGCTTGATGATGTGGTTGGACTGGCGCATTTCCTCGACACGCACGAGGTAGCGGTCGTAGCAGTCGCCGGTTACGCCGACCGGGATGTCGAACTCCATCTGGTCGTACATCGCATACGGCTGCTTCTTGCGCAGATCCCACTCGATGCCGGACCCGCGCAGCATCGGACCGGTCATACCCCAGGCCAGCGCCTGCTCGGGCGAGACGACGCCGATGCCGACGGTGCGCTGTTTCCAGATACGGTTGTCGGTCAGCAGCGTTTCGTATTCGTCGACCTTGTTCGGAAAGTCGTTCGTGAATGCGTCGAGGAAGTCGAGCATCGAACCTTCGCGCCAGGCATTTCGCTGCTTGAGATCGCTGCCCTTGTGCCAGCGCGATTCCTTGTACTTCGGCATCTGCTCCGGCAGATCGCGATAGACGCCGCCGGGTCGGTAGTAGGTCGCGTGCATGCGCGCGCCCGAAACCGCTTCGTAGCAGTCCATGAGCTCTTCGCGCTCGCGGAACGCGTAGAGGAATACCGCCATCGCCCCAAGATCCAGCGCGTTGGAGCCGATCCACATCAGGTGGTTCAAGATGCGCGTGATCTCGTCGAACATCGTGCGGATGTACTGCGCGCGCGGCGGTGCTTCGACGCCGAGCAGCTTCTCGATGGCGCGCACGTAGGCGTGCTCGTTGCACATCATCGACACGTAGTCGAGACGATCCATGTAGCCGATCGACTGGTTGAACGGCTTGGACTCGGCCAGCTTCTCGGTGCCGCGATGCAACAAGCCGATGTGCGGATCGGCGCGCTGGATCACCTCGCCGTCCATCTCGAGCACGAGGCGCAACACGCCGTGCGCAGCCGGATGCTGCGGTCCGAAGTTGATCGTGTAGTTCTTGATTTCCTGCATTTTTATACTTCTCTATTTCTGTGCAGGGTTGTTCGAGGCGGATTCCGCGTGCGCCTGGTCGTAGCGCGAGTCGTTGCGGATCGTGCGCGGCACGAGCACGCGCGGCTCCACGCTCGTCACCGGCTCGTAGATCACGCGGCCGAGTTTCTCGTCGTAGCGCACCTCAACGTTGCCGATCAGCGGGAAATCCTTGCGGAACGGATGGCCGACGAAACCGTAATCGGTGAGGATGCGACGTAAATCCGGGTGCCCTTCGAACACGATGCCGAGCAGGTCGAACGCTTCGCGCTCGAACCAGTTCGCCACCGGCCACACGCCGGTCAGCGACGGAATCACCGGCAACGCGTCGTCCTGGCAGTAGCCGCGCAGGCGTAGACGCTGGTTGTTGCGGACCGACAGCAGCTGCACGACGGCCGCGAAGCGCTTGTGCCCGACTTTTGCGCGCGGCCGATCGGCCCAGTCGAAGCGGCCCGGCCCGTCGCCTTCCACGCCGCGCGAAAAACCGGTGGAGCTCACGTCGGTCGTGTCCCACTCAGTCTGGCCGTAGCTCAGGTAGTCGACGCCGCAGACATCGATCAGCTGCTCAAAATGGAATTCATCGTCGTCACGCAGGATGCGCGCGACCGCGAGCCAGTTTTCCGGCAACACGTCGATGACGGTTTCGCCGCGCGACTCGTGCACGGTGGCGATGTGGTCGCCGAGGCGCGCGCCCAGGCGCTGCGCCAGTGAGGAGCCTTGCGTGCTCATGCGCTGCGCGTCTCGCTACCTTGGGTAAGCGGACTCGTGCGGCGGATCTTCTTTTGCAACTGCAGAATCCCGTAGATCAGCGCTTCCGCGGTCGGCGGACAGCCTGGCACGTACACGTCGACCGGCACGATGCGATCGCAGCCGCGCACGACGGCGTACGAGTAATGGTAATAGCCGCCGCCGTTCGCGCACGAGCCCATCGAAATCACCCATTTCGGGTTCGGCATCTGGTCGTAGACGCGGCGCAGCGCGGGCGCCATCTTGTTGACGAGCGTCCCGGCCACGATCATCACATCGGACTGGCGCGGGCTCGGACGGAACACGACGCCGTAGCGGTCCAGGTCCAGGCGCGCCGCGCCGGCGTGCATCATCTCCACCGCACAGCAGGCCAGGCCGAACGTCATCGGCCACATCGAGCCGGTGCGCGCCCAGTTGATGAGGGTGTCGAGCGAGGTCGTGACGAAGCCGCGTTGCAGCAGTGGGTTGTCGCCATCCGGACGCAGGATGTCGTCGACCGGGCCGGTCGGCACCGGGTTGAGAAAGAGCTTCTTCTCGACGGTGGTATCGGTCATTCCCATTCGAGCGCACCCTTCTTCCAGCAGTATACAAATCCCAAAAGCAGCAACAGCAGGAACACGAGCATCTCGATGAACCCGACTGCGCCGAGTTTCTTGAACACGACCGCCCACGGAAACAGGAACGCGATTTCCAGATCGAAGATGATGAACAGGATCGCGATGAGGTAATAGCGCACGTCGAACTTCATGCGCGCATCTTCGAACGCCTCGAAGCCGCATTCGTACGGCGCGGCTTTGTCCGCATTCTTGCTGCGCGGGCCGAGCACGGCGCCGATGCCGAGCAGCGCCAGGCCGATGCCGCCGGCGACGAACAGGAACAGGAGAATCGGCAGATATTCGGCCAACACGTGCGCAAAACCTCGGGTTCTGAAGCGGTGCTCTTAGCCTTGGAATTTTCGCATGCGCGCATGGGGGCGCGCAATGCGCAATCGGGCGAAATTCCATCACGTGCGGGCACAAAAAAACCCGCCGGAGCGGGTTTTCTTGTTGGTATTGGTGCCCAGGAAAGGACTCGAACCTTCACGACTGTCGTCGCTACCACCTCAAGGTAGTGCGTCTACCAATTCCGCCACCTGGGCAGCATGACCTTCCCTGGTACAAGCCCGGTACATCCTGTACTGGACCTTTCGAAAGAGCAAAGCAATCAATTCTTCTTCGGCTCCGGCTTTTCACCGCCACCGTCTTTCTTTTCTGGCGCGGCCGGCGTCGGCGCGGGCTTGTCCGATCCGCTGGCTGCGGCGGGCGCAGCCGGGACGTCGGTCTTCGCCGGCGCAGCCGCTTCGGGCTTGGCCGGAGCCGGCGTGCTCACGCCGCTCATCACGCCGAGATCGGTTTCCGCCTGGGTCGCAACCGGGTGCAGGTAAATACCCATCAGCAGGCTGAGAATAAAGAACACACCGGCCAGCATCGCTGTTGCGCGCGACAGGAACGTTGTCGCGCCGCGTGAACCGAACACCGTTGCCGACGCACCGCCGCCGAAGCCGGATCCGGCCTGTGCGCCGGCACCGCGCTGCAGCAGGATCAGAATGATCATGGCCACGGCGACGAGCACATAAAACACGTTGAAAATCGTTATGAGCATGGAGCAGAAAACCTTTGGTTCACGCGTGCGCCGCAGCGCAGATCGCGAGGAAATCGGCAGCGACCAGCGAAGCACCGCCGACCAGACCACCGTCGATATCCGCCTGGGCGAACAGCGCAGCCGCATTGTCCGGCTTGACGCTGCCGCCGTACAAAATCAGCACGGAGCCGCTAATTGTAGCATCCTCGCGCGCCAGTTTGCCACGGATGAACGCGTGTACGGCCTGGGCTTGGTCGGGGGTGGCCGTGCGCCCGGTGCCGATGGCCCAAACCGGTTCATAGGCGATCACGGCATTGGCGAACGCGCTGATACCCGAGCGCGCAAGCACCGCATCGAGCTGCGCGGCGATCACGCTTTCAGTCTGCCCCGCATCGCGCTGCTCCAGCGTTTCGCCGACGCATAACACCGGGACCAAACCGACGGCCTGCGCTTGCGCAAACTTCGCCGCAACTGTTTCGTTCGATTCCGCATGATACTGGCGGCGCTCGGAATGCCCGACCAGGGTATGCGTCGCGCCAACGTCCTTGACCATCGCCGCGGCGACTTCGCCTGTGTACGCGCCCTTATCGTGCGCACTCACGTCCTGCGCACCGAGCGCGATGCCGGATTTGGCATGCTGCCAGGCCAGCTCGGCGAGGTAGACGGACGGCGGAAAAATCGCGACATCGACTTGGCGCTGCACCTGCGCGGCGATCGCGCGCGCAAGCTCGGTCGCGCTCGCGCGCGTGCCATGCATCTTCCAGTTTCCGGCAACGAGTTTGCGGCGCATGACGACATCTCATTCGGGGGCGGCGAGAATAGCTGCGTCGGTGCGTCAGCGCAACGCGCTAGAATCGCCCGATGAATAGCGGATCAAAAACGCCCTGTTGGGCCCTAGTCACGGGCGCATCCGCCGGCATTGGCGCCGCATTTGCGCGCGAACTCGCCTCGCGTGGCACCTCGCTTGTGCTGACCGCACGGCGCGAAGACCGCCTCGCCGTCCTGGCGGCCGAATTGCTCGAGCGTCACGGTACCCACGTGGAGTGTATCGCCGCGGATCTGGCCGAGCCTGCGGCGCCGAAAAAACTCTGCGCCGAGATCGAGCGCCGCGGCATTGCGATCGACACGCTGATCAACAACGCCGGCTACGGCCTGCCCGGCTCATTCGTGTCGCAACCCTGGCCGAAGCATGCCGAATTCATTCAGGTGATGATGACGGCGCCGTGCGAACTTGCGCACCTGCTGCTCAAGGGCATGCAGCAGCGCGGCT
>Ga0068860_100002626_pt1 | contig 18686 bp, 12 predicted proteins | sample KBSSwiS32_FD_66597 | JGI IMG/M metagenome (GOLD analysis project Ga0068860, IMG submission 66597) | Switchgrass rhizosphere microbial communities from Kellogg Biological Station, Michigan, USA - KBS Switchgrass S3-2 | ecosystem: Host-associated > Plants > Roots > Rhizosphere > Soil ...
TAAAGGAACAATTTAGTAACCATTTGACTATTTCAACTTCCCAATCGACCTATCTCGAAATAGTGAATATAGAGGCTTCCAAACTAAATGCAGTTAAATTATTAATTGATCGCTACAACATTAACCGTGAGGAAACAATTGCCATCGGTGATAATTTTAATGATAAAGAAATGATAGCATTCGCCGGTTTTGGAATAGCTATGGGCAATGCGCCTGCTGAAGTTAAAGCTGCAGCAAATTATATTGCTGATACAAATAATAACGACGGGGTTGCCAAAGCCCTTAAAAAATTAATGATGTATTGATTCTCTATATAAACACAGGAAGATACTCAACCTGGGTTTTTGCTTTTCTGAGTATTTGTTGATTTACCGTTCAACAGGTTCCCAAATTTTTATTTGCTTTGCATTTGCTCTACTCCCATCCAGTTCAACGGGACACCGTTATTCAAATAACCTGTCGCATTGTTCAAAAAGAATTTTGCCGTGAGGTCTTCGGGATTTGCATCCAGCACTTCCTGAAATGCACTGACCGCCCTATCAAATGAACTGTTCAAATAATTGGATATGCCTGTTGTGAAGTAAGGTAAGGTTTCCAATTTTTTCTGTAACTCAAATTCAGTATTACCGCTGAAACATTCATGTATACTTGTAGGAGCGTATTTGCCTTTTAATTGAACTCTGCCAAGAAGGCGTAAGTGAAAGGTATCCGGAGCAGAGATCTGTTGTAAGGTCTCTTCACTAATGATGATGCTTGCTTTGTAATATTTTGTAAGGCTTTCTAAACGGGATGCTGTATTTACGGTGTCTGAGATAGTTGTGGCATCTAACCTCTCATGGTCACCGGTTATACCCATAATAAGAGGCCCGGTATGCATACCTACTCCAATTTGTATCGGAGCCTGATTGAATAATTCACGTTGTTTATTAAAATCCTGAATAGCTATTTGCATCTGAACTGCTGCAGCCAATGCATCAGCAGCATTTCCAGGGAAAATAGCCATAATTGCATCGCCCAGGTATTGATTAATAAAACCCTTATTCAGACGGATAATCGGACCCATATATTCATTGAAAGAACAGATAAAGCTGAAGTTTTCCTCAGGTGTCATACGCTCTGACAGCGTTGTATAATTTCTTATATCAGAAAATAAGACCGTAACAATTTTTTCTACCTGGTCGCCCAATTTTATATCAGTAATCAAATCATAGCCCAGCGATTGAATAAATTCATAAGGAACGAACTTCCTGGTTACCTCATGGATGCGGCGCATGGCTTCTTCTCTTTCATTTGCTTCCTTTATATTTTTTTCGTACAATAAGGCACTTTCAATAGCAGATGAAGATTGCAGGGCAAGTGTGGTAAGAAATTTCAGGTCTGCAGCAGTATACTGTACCGGACCATTGCCGGCCAGTATGATGGCGCCCATGATACGGTGGTTAACTTTCAAAGCTGAATAAAGAACTGATTGTACCTGTGGTAAAACTATCCCGGCATCCTTTAATAAAGAGATATCATCAATTATTTCTGATTGCCCGCCTAAAATCATCCTGAGCAAAAGGCTCAGATTATTGTTGATATTTTCTTCATTAAAAAATAATTCACCGGATTTGGCAATAACCTGCAATTGCCTGCTGTATTCATCCCATAAAATAACAACCCCATTATCAGATTTTATTATATGCTCCGCTTCGTCTAATGTAATTTGTGCAATAGCAGCCGGCTCAATTGTCTGGGCAAGCTTTTCAGAGAAATTAAAGATGAGATTTACCTCCTGGTATAAGTTCAATACTTCGCTTCCCAGCTTTTTTTTCTCTCCTTCTTTTTGTAATAAAAGAGTCACCAGGCTACCGATGATGAAGGCATTGTCATCACCCTTTACCCAGCCAAGGAGTTCGTTGTCTACTGCAATAGGATATTGATGAACAGGGTCCAATTGTTCATTACCGGATAATATTTTTCCATTCTCATCTTCGATTGAAATATCGGCTTTCAATTGCTCCAGAAATGATTGAACCAAGGCAAATGAGGCACTTTTTTTCCCAATAATATTTTTAAGACTCAGTCTTGCCATATAGTTTTATTAAATTAATCCTGTGGATTTTGTTCACCCTAAACAGAGTGTAATCAAATATTACCCTGGCAAATTCAAAACTTCCCTTGCCTTATTAAGTATAGCTTCCGGGTCAAATGGTTTGGTCATATACAGATCTGCACCTACTTCTAACCCCTTTTGCCTATCGAGTTCCTGGCCCTTTGCGGTAAGCAGCACGATAAAAACGTTGTTTAATTCTAATTCTTTTTTTACCCTTCGGCAAACCTCCATTCCGTTCATTTTAGGCATCATCACGTCAAGGAAAACCAATTGGGGTTTTTCGGATTGTATAATTTCAAGCGCTTCTTCTCCATTTTCAGCTTTAAAAAAAATTACACCTTCATCTTCAAGATCTTCGAGGGTCTGTTCAATGAGCATGCGGATATGGGCTTCATCATCTACAATTAAAATTTTATTTTCCATTTTATTATTTAGGAATGTTTTTTTACTATTTTTTAAGGATTTAAGTACCAAAAATATTTGTTAGCCGGCAAAAATTCTTATCGTTAATAACGATTCCGGTGTTGTTTTTTTGCGATGGAAAATGAAATCTCATTCAATTCTATAAATTGTATTACTGGTAAATCAAAAACAACACGTTTTCCAATCCTTTTTCAAAGCGTAAAGATTGTACAATTTCCTTCCTGCCTGAAAGAAGTGAATTCAGAATGATGATATCAGGTTGATTGGCGATAGCTTTTTCGACCAATTCTTTTCCGTCTGATTCAACCACCTGGTACCCTTTTGCCTCTAATACGTCTGTCAACATATGAATTGTAGTGCCATCTTCATCTACAACCATAACTTTTTTCTTTGATTTGCCTTGCTCCAATAGCGTTATTATTTCGCTGAATAATTGGGTTGTATCAATAGGCTTGGTAAGATACCTGTCCACACCTATCCTGTATCCTCTCGCTTTATCCTGTACAATAGATAGCACTATAATTGGTATATCCATCGTTTGCGGATCATTTTTTAGAATGGCGGCAACATCAAAACCATTCATCTCAGGCATCATGATATCCAGGATAATAAGATCAGGCTTGTGGGTGCGCACCTTCGATAATGCCTCTTTTCCATTTGCGGCCTCTTCAATTTCGTATCCTGCGTCACCAAGTTCCTGTCTTAGCAGGGAACGGATGGAATCATCATCATCTACAACCAGTATTGTAGCATTAGGGCCCTTTAGAGATAATTTGGATTGTGCCACTTGTTCTTTTAACTGTTTCACCAGGTCGTCCAGATGGATAGGTTTAAAAGCAATTGATTTATCCAATGGCAGTGCAAATGAGAAAGTACTTCCTTTACCCGGTTGACTTTCCAGCCATATACGGCCTCCATGATGTTCAACGATCTCTTTACAAATAGGCAATCCTAACCCGGTTCCCTTTGGTTTATCCGTGAGGGTATCGCCTCCCACCTGCTTAAATTGTTCAAAAACAGCTTCATAATCTTCCGGAGCGATGCCAATACCGGTATCAGTAATACCAATTATGATTTCGTTATTTTTCCGGTAAACGCTGCAGATAACAGAACCTTCAGGTGTAAACTTTACTGCGTTGGAGATAAGATTCACTATCACCTGGATCATCTTATCACGGTCCGCCATTATTGCCGGCAAATCATTTTCAATATGTCTTTCAAGCTTCAGGTTTTTTTGGTCGAACAAAGAAGAAGTAGCAGCAATAGCTCTTTCTGCAATTTCAGGCATAAATATATTTTCAAAATTCCATTCCATTTTGCCGGCCTCAATTTTGGCAAGATCCAATACATCATTGATAAGTGTGGTAAGGCGCTCCCCTTCAGAAATTACTACTGTCAGATTTTCAGAAACCTGTTGAATTGTTTTTCCTGTTTTGGGGTCTGTTTTATCTGTAAGAGGGAATATTTTTTCATCGAGTCTTTTTCTGATGATCTTCGTAAAACCAAGTACAGAAGTAAGAGGTGTTCTCAATTCATGACTTACGGTTGAAAGAAAAGCGCTTTTTGCTTCATTGGCTTTTTCTGCCGCTTTACGGGCAGTTTCAGCTTCCATTTTAGCTTGCTGCACTTCTTCAAAAAGTTTGGCGTTCCGTAAAGCAACCCCAACTGAAGCAGCAATGGTAGACAGCAGACGCTGATCGTTTTCATTAAAACGGTTTTCATGCTCCGTACTCTGAACGCTCAGCACACCAATGATTTCATCACCGACCGGTATAGGCACTCCCAGGTAGGAGGAGGCGGGTATGCCCACCCGCTGCACCCCAAGTTGGGCTGTTAATTCTTGTACATCTTTATTAATAAGAAGGGGTTCCTTGGTAAGAATAATTTTTGAAGTGAGCCCTTCACCCAGTTTCATCGGTGCAAGATCATCACCATATTGATATGGGAAATGAATGATTTTGGTTTTTTGATTTAATAAGGCCAGGTAAACAATATTGGCTTTAAATAAATTTTTTATCTGGTCACCAACTAATTTTATCAGGTCATCAGGATCCAACTGCGATGCCAATGCCTTACTGATACTATTCACCGTACTCAATTCAGAAGCCCTTTGTTTTGCTTCAGCAAGCAGGTAGGTGGTTTCATCAAATAGACGGGCATTTTCAAGGGCTACACTCATACTATTGGTGAGGGTAGTAAGTAAATGGAGGTCAGACTCAGTAAATGCATTTTCCCTGTCGATATTCTGCAAACTCACAGAACCTTTCACAAGATCACCTACGATCATGGGTACAAAAACAGCCGACTTGGGGGGCTGGCCTTTTGTAACACCTGTACCGCCATATTTTTTTGCAGTTTCAACATAGTTTTCTTTTATGTCTAATGGCTTTTTTGTGCGAATAAGTTGCTGACTGTTCCAGTTAAACGGACGCGGTTCTACGTATTGTCGCAAACCTTTTTCCTTTGCATATTGCCAGTGTTCAAAACCGGTTTCATGATTAAATGTTCTGATTACCAGTGTTTGTGTATCGGGGAACAAATCACAAAGCCGGCCGCCTACAAGATCATAGATACCCTGCATATCCAATTCTTTAGCCAAGCCCTCCTGCACACTGTTGATTACGGCAAGTTCTGCTGTACGTTGTTCCGTTTCTTTCAGCAGGCGGTTTGTTTTTTCAAAAAGACGTGCATTCTCCAGGGCCACTGTCATGCTATTGGCCAGTGTTTCCAATAGCCTGATATCTGATTCACTGAATGCATGTTCGATGTCTATATTCTGAAGACTGACATAACCCTTTATATCATTTCCCGAAAGAAGCGGAACAAATAACAGAGATTTTGGCATCTTTGTATCTCCAATTGCAGTTATTCCAAATTCGGCCCTTGCTTTTTCCTCTGTTTCTATGTAAATGGTATATCTTTTATCAATAAGCAACTGCCGCATATCACTGATTGGCCGGGGATCAAGGTTAAATCTCTTACCGTTTTCAAATACATAATTGAAATGTTCTATCCTGTTTGCAAGATCGAAGTTGGCAATTATTACAGCCTGTGCACTAAATAGATGCTGCAGACGGTCGCCCACCAGGTCATAAATTCCTTGCATGTCCATCTCCCTAACCAGGCCATCCTGGACACTGTTAATCACAGCCAGTTCTGCCGTGCGTTGCTCAGTTTCTTTCAGCAAACGGTTGGTTTCATCAAACAATCTTGCATTTTCCAATGCTACGCTCATGCTACTGGCGAGAGTTTGCAAGAGCGATACATCCGATTCGCTGTATGCAAATTCCCGCTCATAGTTTTCCAGGCGGATGGTGCCATTGACCTGGCCACCTGAGATGAGGGGGACACCCAACCAGGATTTCGTGGTGTCCTCTGTTTCTGAAGAAGCAAACACTGCCCCGAGTTCCTTAAATCGTTGTGCTGCATTCTCATTGATTAGGAGTGGTTGTCCTGTTTGAATGATGTGTGAGGTAAGTCCTTTACCGAGTTCAAATCCCAGTTCAACAATACGTTTGCCTTTAAAGAGGTAATAAGGATGAGTGATGAAATTTTTACGGCGATCATAGAATGAAATGGAGATTCCCTGGGTGTCGAACACATCACGGATCTTGTCTCCAACGAGGTCATAAATAGCTTGTATATCCAATTTAGAAGCAAGTCCTTCCTGTACATTGTTAATGATACCGAGCTCAGCAGTGCGTTGTTCAGTCTCTTTCAAAAGGCGACTGGTTTCATCAAACAGCCGTGCATTTTCAAGGGCCACACTCATACTGTTGGCCAATGTACTTAACAGCCGTACATCTGAAAATGAAAAAGCATGTTCTTCATCAATATTTTGAAGGCTTACATAGCTGGTCACCTTATCTCCTACTTTCATAGGCATAAATAAAATCGACTTTGGCATTTTGGTGCCGGGTATAACCTTCATGCCGAATTCAGCTACAGCTTTATCAACACTTTCGTTAATGAGAATATTTTGACCAGTTTGAATCAGGTGTTGCCTTACCTTATCAAAATGTCGGGGTTCGGGATGAGTTATTTCTCCCTTCTCTATATGATAATTAAAATACTCCAGCTTTTTTTCATGATCAAATGTGGCAATTTGGACCACTTGTGCATTGAAAAGATCACGGATACGATTGCCAATAAGATTATAAATACCCTGCATATCCAGTTCTTTTGCCAATCCTTCCTGCACACTATTGATTACCGCCAATTCTGCTGTACGTTGTTCTGTTTCTTTCAGAAGCCGGTTGGTTTCATCAAAAAGGCGTGCATTTTCAAGTGCAACACTCATACTGTTGGCTAACGTTTCTAACAGGCGTACATCGGAGCCGCTGAATGCATTTTCCCGATCTACATTTTGCAGGCTGACATAACTGGTAATCTTATCACCAACAGTTAGCGGAACAAATAGCATTGATTTTGGCATTTCTGTTCCGGGAATCACCTTCAATCCAAATTGGATTCGGATTTCATCAGTGCTTTTATTAATTAATATTTTCTGCCGGGTCTGAATCAAATGCTTTCTTAATTTATCAAATGGCCGGGGATCTGGAATAGAACGGATACCTTTTTCGATGTGGTATTGAAAATGCTCAATACCATTTTCGTGATCGAATGTGGCAATAAGAACAGCCTGGGCATCGAACAGATCACGGATCTTGTCACCCACCAGGTCGTAAATGGCCTTCATATTAAGTTCTTTTGCCAGGCCTTGCTGCACGCTATTTATTACTGCCAGTTCAGCGGTGCGTTGCTCCGTTTCTTTTAAGAGGCGGTTGGTTTCTTCAAAGAGGCGGGCATTCTCAAGGGCTACGCTCATGCTGTTAGCAAGAGTTTCCAGCAATCGTATGTCCGAGTCGCTGAACGCATCTTCCTTGTCAACATTTTGTAAACTTACGTAGCTTGTGATTTTATCACCAATTACCAGCGGCACAAATACACCGGATTTCAGGGGCTTTGTTCCCGGTACCGCCATTGTTCCAAACCAGGCAAATGCTTCCTGCGAGGTTCTGATTACTATTTTTTGACGTGTTTGTATAAGTTGTTTTCTTAGCTTATCAAGTGAACGAGGATTGGGATAAAACCTTTCACCATTTTCTATTGCGTACCTGAAATGTTCAGTGCCTGCTTCATGGTCAAAAGTGGCAATAATAACGGCCTGGGCATTGAACACTTCGCGGATACGTTCTCCTACAAGGTTGTATATTGACTGCATATCCAATGCGCTGACCAAAGCTTCCTGCACACTATTGATTACAGCTAACTCTTCAACACGCTGGCTTAATTCTGCGGTTCTTTCCGCAACAGTTTTTTCCAGTTCCCGGTGCTTTTCGTGCAGTTGTTTGGTGCGGTAACGAACCACCAGGTAAACAATACTGATAGCAGCAAGCGCATATAGCAACCAGGCCCACCATGTACCATACCAGGGAGGTTGTATTGTAAATGTATATACTGCTTCCTGTCCTACTTTTTGATATATATTTTTAGCGCGCACATGAAAGTTATATTTACCGCCCGGCAGGTTGGTATATTCTTTATAGGTATTATTATCCCATCCCGACCAGCCGGGCTCAAACCCTTCCAGCCAGGTTTGATATTGGGTTTTCTTTTCCTGCTCAAAAAAAGGAGCGGCATATTCAAAGCGAAGTGTATTTTGTTTGTACTGTAAAGATGTTTCCTGGTTGCCGGCAGACATAGTATTAAGTGCCTGCCTACCTGCAATTACATTGCGCAGAAGCGTTTTAAATGTTTCATCATAATCTTTTTTAAGATTTTCATTATATTTTATCAATCCATCGGTTGTAGCAAACCAAATAATACCATTTGGTTCGGGAAATATGCTTGCAACTACATGATCAATAAGAGGAAGGAAGGGTGTTTTTTCTACGCGATAACCTCCCCCTTTCAGTGGAAAAGCCAGGGCCGTTTCCTTACCAAAATTTAGCCATACACGTCCTTTATTATCAGCGGTCATCACATATTGGTTGGGATCGTTTCCAATACCCATTTCTCCAAAAGTATTATCTGGAATAAACCGCCTTTTTGTTTCATCAAACCGGTAAACAAATTTATTTGACACAAAAAAAACCTTACTATTTACCGCATTTACGTGAATGCTTCCTCCAGACAATCCATCTGCTGTTCCGAATCTTTCTACATGGATTTTGGCCGGTGTAAGATTACCGGTACTATCCACGAAATCAGAAAGCCTTAAAACCCCCTGTTGCGCGCCGGCCCATACCCTGCCATCATTGTCTTCAGCAAAACTCCACACATCCTCAGTAATACCGGGAATATTTCCTACAAACGACCAATCAGATGACGATGCTTTGTTCTGAAAGATTTTATGACCGGTTTTCTTAAAAATTGCAATTCCTCCGGCTAAACCTGCAAAAAGAATATCAGGATTTTTTTTATAACGGGAAAGTCCACTTATTAGTAAGTTACCCGCTTCAGATTTTTTAATGATACCAATTGCATTATCACTAACATAATAGAGACCGTCTGTAGCAATGAGCATACTGTCTTCATCGGGTATCAAAGTAAATACCTGGTTGTTTGGTACGCCTTTTATCTGTTCAAATTTTGCTTTGTCACTGTTAAAACGTAATAGCCCATTTGTTGTCCCGATATATAGGTCACTTTTAAACCTTGCAATGGTAATGGTGGCAGTATTTATGCCAGATTGAACGGTAAACTGTGTAAACGGAGAGGTTGATTCCACGCGTGAGATTCCGTTGTCCAGTGCCATCCACAAGTTTCCCTTTCTATCAGTATAAATGGAATATACTGATTCATCCTGCAATCCAACCTCCCTGTTTAATTGTTGAATTTTTTTCCCCTGCTTATCCACAATGATAATGCCCTTGCCTGCAGTAGCTAAAGCATAAGAACCATCTTGCAAAACAGTTCCCTTGTATAGCGTGTTGTTTTTTATTAATGAATCTGCTTCTGAAGCAAAACGGGCAAAGGATGTTCCGTTGTATAAATAAAGACCGCTATAAAATGCGCCCAACAGGTATTGTTTTGTCCCCTGCTCCGTTCCTTTATCACCCGGAGAGGTATATGGCAACATTACCTGTACTCTTTCCTTGGCCATAAACTCACTGCCGGGTACTAGTATTAATGAATCATTTATCATTTTTAAAAGACCTACACCTTGCTGATGTACAAAGTAAGTATCGTTAAAGTAAAAGGCAAACATGAATTTATTGGGAGAATTCCAAACTTTTACTTCCCAGTTTTCCTTAGTACCGGAATTTGTTTGTCTTAATCGGAAAATGTGTTCCCGTGATTGAAAATAAATGCCCTGTTCAGTTACATGCACCGTCCATACATCATTGAAATTACGATAGGCTGCCGGAACAAATTTTAAAAGAGAATGAAATTGGGTTTGCCCAAGGCTGTCGGGTGCCATGTAGCCAAAATCTCCATAGCCACCATAATAAATATGACCATTTTTATCTTTATCCAGACACCTTACAATAGAATTCACGCCCGAAGTAATCAGGCGCCATTTCACCCCGTCATATTCCAGAAGGCCATAAGAATTACCAAAATACATAATGCCCCTGTCATCTTCCGTTATTGACCAGTTTTGCGGAGAGGCCTGGTAGTCTTTAGCGTAATAATTAGTAATAAAAGGAAGCCCCTTTTCTGCAGCCGGCTGAGCTATGATACATAGCGGTATCAATAAAAAGAAAAAACTGATCCCAATATATGGGCGAAAGCATTTTTTAAACAGGACTAAGCAGGTTTTGCTGGTAATCATTCTGATTAACTGTTATTTACAACGAGAATGGAGTTTTACACAGAGGTTGAACAAAATTAATTAATCTGTTATAAAAGTATAGTTGTATTATAAGCAGGTAATAAAGTAAATGTACAGTATTAAAAGTTAATTTTTGTAGAACCTTAGGCGGTAGAACAACCATTATGTCTATCTATACCCGAATCTCTCAATTTTTTTACTTAAGTGTGATTTTTTGTAAATGTCATACACTAATATAGCATAGGAATCAAAATTGCAATCATTCGTGGACAAAAAAGAAACATTTATAGCAGCTATAAAAGATAATGAAGGCTTGATATATAAAGTAGCTTCTTTTTATACGAATACTATTGAAGACAGGAAAGATTTAGTACAGGAAATTATTTACCAGCTTTGGAAATCATTTGATTCGTTTAATCAGAAGTCAGGTTTAAGTACCTGGATGTATAGAGTAGCAATGAACGTGGCTATTTATCACCTCAAAATTTCAAAAAGAAATTTTTTGACAGTTCCCATGGATGGTCAATTTTCCAATTTGCACGAAACAGATAATGGTGGATTTGAAGAAAAATGGAAAGCACTGAGACAGCAATTAGACAAATTAAACCTGCTCGACAGGGGAATTATCCTACTTTATCTAGAAAACAAAAGCTATGAAGAAATTGCCCAAATAACAGGCATTTCAGAAAGTAATGTGGGAACAAAAATGTTCCGCATTAAAGAAAAATTAAAAAAGCAAATTAATAAACAATTATAAATATGGAACTAGATGATTTAAAAAATACCTGGAAAGGTATCGACAACCAGTTAAAAAACCAGCAAAACTTAAACCCTAAAATGATTGACCAAATGACTAAAACTAAATATTATTCAAGCCTGAAAAAGATAGCTTACTCAGAAATTATTGGAATATTACTTTGCTTCGCCGGCGCTGCTTACGTGGCATTAAATTTCGGCAAATTAGACACAACTTTTTTGCAGGGTGTAGGCATTGTTTCAATTCTTCTTTTATTGACCTTATCCGTAATTAGCGTAATAAGCCTTCGGCAATTCAGCATGAAAGAAAATGTAAATGAACCATATGCGGAAACAGTCAAAGTATTTGCCATTACAAAACTACGATTTCACAAATTCCAACGGATAAATATTACTTTAAGCTATTTACTGTTAGTGATTACAATTATTTTGTTATCAAAGTTTTTTGGTGGAAACGACATTACTGATAGTAAATACTTTTGGGTTTTCTCGTTTTCCTTTGGTTATATATTTTTGTTATTTTATTCAAAGTGGGTAATGAAGTATTACAATAAAACATTGAAGCAAACAGAAGAATTATTACTTGAATTACAACCATGATGAAGCAGCTTTAGGAACGTGGCGTTAGAGTGGTTTCTTGTAATAGTTTTTCACGGAGCTTAAATTCTTCAATGTCAATTAATGAAGGATATTTTCTGATTACATCTCATCGAACTCCGCACGGTGGTTCATTTCGTAAAGTAATTTTCGCTGCTGCTCTAACAGTTCCAAATAAATGCGCTGATAACTTGATAATGGATTATCGTTTGTGTTATTTAACGCCTCAAAATCCTGTTGGAAAAAATTCAAATCAAATTTGTAGCCTGGCTAACAAATTATCCAGGTGTATTCGATAAAATGGCTTTGCATGAGGGGAATATTTGGATAAAAACAATGAAAGCCCGGGATCGGCTTTCATTCAGTTGCGTCACAGATTCATACGTATAGTCCTGTGGACCCGGAATAAAAACTTTTTACAACTCCTGCTTTGTAGGTCGAATCAAAAATCCCAGGAATGTTTATCTCCTCCGGCTGGTTGATGGCGAAAGCGTGTGTCCACGCAGCTACACATTCTCATATGCGAGAGAGGTCGAGAGGCTGCGATAGGCGTTGATCTCCTGCTGAAGCGCTGCAACCACCTGCTCTGCGGTGCCAATGGCATCTGCGCCTGCAATAAAGCGGCGCGGCGCCTTTTCCTGGCTCGAGATCGTAATCAGCGCCTGGGCGAGCCTGGCCGGGTCGCCGGACTGCTGACCGTTGTAGCCTTTCCAAAATTGCAGTTGCTGTTCTCTGCGTTCATTGTAGTCATCAATGGGGTGTTCAGCAAAATTTGTTGATTCCTCGGTGAGGAGCTCCGTGCGGAAAAAGCCCGGATTGACAATGATGGTATAGATGCCAAACGGTTCGACCTCAGCCTGCAACGACTGCATCCAGCCCTCAAGGCCGAACTTTGACGCGGCGTATGCGGTGCCGAACTCAAAGCCGACAAGTCCCGCGGTCGACGAGATCGAGATTATCAGCCCTGAACGCTGCTTGCGCATGGCCGGCAGGATTGCGCGGGTAACGTTCATCGGCCCGATGAGGCTCGTCTGCAATTGCAGGTCCATCTGCTCCGGTGTTAACTCCTCGAAGTAACCTGCATAAAAGCTTGCGGCATTGTTGACCAACACATCTATTCGGCCAAACCGGTTAATGGCGGCCCTGACAGCGGACTCAGCGTCGGCGGGGTTGGTAACGTCAAGTTTCACGACCAGCAGGTTCTCAGCTTCACCAAGAGCGTTAGCTACTTTATCAGTATTGCGACCAGTAGCGACAACTTTGTAGCCAGCAGCCAAAGCTGCCTTGGCGATATCGACTCCCATTCCACGGCCGGCGCCGGTAATGAACCATACTTTACTGTTTTTCATATTTGTTCCTTTTGTTTGTTTTTTGAGACATCTTTCCCTGGGCAGGTGCAATTCCAGGCACAAGGGGAACGGCCTCGACAAGTTCAAGGGACCTGACCAGATCCTTTGTACCGGTCTTGTATTTTATGAAATGAGGCGTTTGTAAATGCGCTTTGTATGCATCTGTATCAGCATATATCTCTAAAATCGTGATACGGGTGGGATTATTTTTTTCAGAAACGGCGTATAAAGTCAGAACTCCCGGCTCGAGGCGCACAGAAGTTTCGATCTCCTCCTTCAATGCCGATTTATACCTTTCCAATTGAGTTGAATCGATTACGAGTTTTGCCAGTCGCACCATTTGGCTTTTCTCCTGTGCTGAAGCGTTATTGTATGAAAATAGCGTCAGCATGCATGCAATAGCAGTTAGAACCAGCCGGCGATTGAAGCACAATGATCCAGTTACATACGTATACAATTTTCTGAACGCCTCATTCAAATAGGAGGTTGGTAAGCTTGCATTTTTAATTTTCATATTTCAAGTATATTCCTGGTCTACTGTGACCTGGTGGCGGTTTATTATTATACTTTTCTACAAAATTTTATTTAATCTCTATTTTACCACGTCGATATTCTTCATCAATAACACTTTCCAACCAATTTACGACGTCATTTCTCGTGTCGGGCTTCATGACGATTTGAACAAACCTATTTTGAGGTGACTGGTGCCGGGAATGATTACATTTTTCATTTAGCGACCTACAAGCTTTTGCAAGTTTTCAGGATAGCGTTCTCCCTGAACTTTAATTTTAGAAGAAGCATTTTCAATTTCATTCAGTTCATCGGCTGTAAATTCAACAGCAACAGCACCGTTATTTTCTTCAAGACGATTCATTTTCGTTGTGCCTGGAATTGGAACAATCCACGCCTTTTGTGCAAGCAGCCAGGCAAGTGCTATTTGAGCAGGTGTTGCTTTTTTCAGTTCGGCAATTTTTTGGAGTAAATCAACCAATGACTGATTTGCCTTTCGTGCCTCAGGTGAAAAACGAGGTACAACATTTCGGAAGTCGGAACTGTCAAACTTGGTGTTCTCATCAATTTTTCCTGTGAGAAAACCTTTACCTAGCGGACTGAACGGGACAAATCCAATTCCGAGTTCTTCAAGAGTTGGCAACAGTTCTTCTTCGGGTTGTCGCCACCACAACGAATATTCACTTTGCAAAGCAGTAACAGGTTGCACTGCATGTGCTTTGCGAATTGTTTTTGCACCAGCTTCGGAAAGTCCGAAGTGTTTCACCTTTCCCTCTTTGATCAAATCTTTCACAGCGCCTGCAACGTCTTCAATTGGGACATCCAGGTCAACACGGTGCTGATAGAATAAATCAATAGCGTCAACTTTCAATCGTTTAAGTGATTCCTCCGCAACTTGCTTTATGTGTTCAGGACGACTATCTAGTTCATTCCATCTGCCACTGCCATCAGAATTTAGTTTCCATCCGAACTTTGTTGCTATCACCACTTGTCCACGAAACGGAGCAAGTGCTTCGCCAACCAGCTCTTCATTGGTGAAGGGCCCATAAACTTCAGCAGTATCAAAAAAAGTAACACCCTGTTCTACTGCTTTATGTATTAGAGCAATCATTTCTTTCTTGTCGGCGGCAGGGCCATAGCCGAAGCTCATGCCCATGCAACCTAGCCCAATAGCTGAAACTTCGAGGCCGCTATTTCCAAGTCCACGCTTTTGCATTGTTGTATTCATAATTATTCGTTTTAAATAGGAAACAAAGGTCAGTTAACACTTGCTTATAAAACAAGATAATGCTCCGGAAGTTGCTATCACTATGGTTTAGGGGCATAAGCACCTTTGTTAATCCATGTATCCCATGCCGTAAGAAAGGCATCATAACTCAAAGGTGGCGGTGTGTAGCCTTCACCCATATTCCAACCGGCTTTTACCAGGGTATCCCTGGCATGTTCCAACAGTTGCTTCTTATTCTTATGACCATTCTGTTTATAGTCCATAATCTGCAAAGCCAGTTGATGCGGTGTCTTTCCCTGGAAAACCATCTTCATATCGGCCGGAGGTAAATGCCATTTTGGGTTGCCGGGAGGAGTATGTAAACCGGGAACATTTGTTGGTTGATGACAATTGGAACATTTTAATGCGTATACACCAGTTCCAAGTTTTCCCCGTCGTACATTCATAGTGTGTATACGACTATCGTCGCCTTGTAAAGGATGGTCGCCGGCAGGATGGCAATTCATACAACGGGGGCTCATCAAAACTTTATATACCTGCATAAAAGCTTCAACTGATTCAATACTATCCTTATTGATATCATCATATATTGCATCAGTATTGGTAAAACTGTATTTGTCTTTAAATCCTGAAGTCGTTACTACAATTACAGCAAGAACACCCGCAACGACGATCATCGTTTTTACAGGTAAAAAAGAACGCGTTTTAATTTCTAAATGCTGTTTCATACGTAATCTGAGTTTAAACAGTATCAACTTTTGTTTTCATGATAGAGGTATGATCATTTCATCCATTCTTAATTCCCTTTCGTTGCATTTCTGCTGCCAGGTGTATGGCTTTACGGATGCGGAGATAAGTACCACACCGGCAAATGTTACCTGCCATAGCATCGTCAATATCCTTGTCCGTGGGATTGTGATTTTCCCGGAGAAGAACGGCTGCTGACATTAACTGACCTGAATGACAGTACCCGCATTGCGGTACATCAATTTCCTGCCAGGCCAATTGCAGCGGATGATTATTATTTTTTGACAAGCCTTCAATCGTAACCACCTTCTTTCCTACGGCACGGCTCACCCTGGTAACACAGGAACGCACGGCCTCACCATTCATATGCACCACACAGGCTCCGCATTGGGCCACACCGCAGCCATATTTTGTTCCTGTAAGGCCGATGACATCTCTTATTATCCATAATAAAGGCGTGTTCGGATCTGCATCAACCTGGTAAGTTTTCTGATTTACATTTAATGAGATCATAGCTATGAAACATAAGGAGTGAAAAATATTTTTCCGTTTTTTTTAGAACCGGTTAGCTTCTATATCACTTCCAAATCCGTGCCTCTTTCAAAGGTATTGTAGCCTTGCTGTTGATTATTATATATTTCAAACCATTTGTTACGAAATTCAAACCAGAATTTGGCTATTCTATCAACTTAATTTCGCGTAACCATTTTTTTACTTTAGTTTCTGCGTCTTTTGCCTTTTTTCCATTGATAGCAAGATATTGACGTCTCTTTCCACTCCGCCTCTAATTTCAAAACCACCTGATATTTTGCTGTCTGAGCATACCTCTTTTACCGTCTGGAAACCACTTCCTACACCCTAGCCTGCATTTGTATTGAAAGGATTACCGTTTTTCCGCTAAAGTTATACTGGTGTAAAAAAAATACAATGCTCGTTTCATAATTTTTTTATTGATTTAAACAGTAAGCTTTCTCTCTCCTAACCATTTTGCCGTTTTGATGTCTTTTATTCGGTGAAGGGTGGTTATCTTCCTTTACGGTGCAAAGGTCTTCGCATTTGTTCGCCCGAATGGTATACAGATTACGGTTTTTGCTACCAATATTCCTGATTATGGAATGCACAATAATGAAGGGATAAATAAAGTGGTAATTTTGAATTAGAAAAGCGCGTGATATGGATAGCATCAAACGATTCGAGACAATAAGCGATTACAACGCATTCAACAATAATGAAACACTACATCCGCTGGTGAGTGTTGTTGACTTGTCGAAGGCAAATCCCCGACAAGGTTCGCGGATGTATTTCGGTTTCTACACCATATTCTTAAAAGATGTAAAATGCGGTGATTTGGTGTACGGTCGGCATACCTATGATTACCAGGAAGGAACGTTGGTTTTCCTTGCACCGGGACAGGTGGCAGGTATCAACAGCAATGGGGAAACCTATCAACCGAAAGGTTATGCGCTTGTCTTCCATCCTGATTTAATACACGGTACGTCACCTGGACGGCATATTCAGGACTATACTTTTTTCGGCTATCAATCGAATGAAGCACTTCATTTATCGGAACGGGAGAGGAAGATTGTTTTGGATTGTTTTTCAAAAATTGACTACGAATTGGAACATGCCATTGACTCCCACAGTAAAAGATTAATTGTATCGAATATTGAACTGTTTCTTAATTATTGTGTACGTTTTTACGATCGCCAGTTTATTACCCGTGATACTGTGCACAAAGGCGTTTTAGAAAGGTTTGAAAATTTATTGAACGACTATTTTCAGACAGACAAACCACAGGCTATTGGTTTGCCTTCTGTAGCTTATTGTGCCAATGAGTTGAATTTATCGTCAAACTATTTCGGTGACCTGATTAAAAAGGAAACAGGAAAAACAGCGCAGGAATACATACAAATGAAAGTGATTGATGTGGCGAAAGAAAAAATATTTGACCAAAGCAAATCCGTTAACCAAATTGCCTATGAATTAGGATTTAAGTATCCGCAGCATTTTACCCGTTTGTTTAAACAACGGGTCGGGCAATCTCCAAATGAGTACAGGACGTTTAATTAGTTGTCTTCAAAGGTCAATCAGGGTTCAACCGCTGGTAACCAAAAGACTCATTGCACACTTTAAACATTGCGCAACTCAAATGGCATTTTACGGATCCGCTTACCGGTGGCTGCGAAAATAGCATTCGCTAATGCTGGTGCAAAGGGTGGCAGGCCGGGTTCCCCAACACCTTTTACCTTTCCGCCTTCTGCGAGAATATGAACCTCAATGTCAGGTACTTCATTTATACGTACAAGCGGATTATCGTAAAAATTGTTTTGCATTACCTTTCCGTTCTTCAAGGTAATTCCGGGTTTGGTGGCTGCTCCAAGCGCCATGACGATGGCGCCTTCTACCTGGTTTTTTACATTACCCGGATTGACTACTTCACCCAAATCAATAACAGCAAAAACCTTATCAACTGTTATGGATTTATCTGTGCGATAAGTTACTTCCACTACCTGGGCACATAATCCTGCAAAGAACTCCCATTGAGCTACTCCTCTTCCTTTACCTTTTGGTAAGGATTTATTCCAATGCGATACTTCCCTCAGTTTAAGTAAAACCCTTTTCAGGTCAGATGGTTTTGAAAGCAATGACAAACGAAAATCAAGCGGGTCTTTCTTTGCCTTATAAGCCAGCTCATCTATAAAACATTCATGAGCAAACGATAGCGTCGAACTGGTCACGGACCGCCAGGCAGCAACAGGAACATGGTAATCTGCCCTGACATAGGATGTTTTAATATTCGGAATTTCATAAGCCTGTTCCGCGATACCCTCTACCATGGTACCGTCAACTTTGGTCTTATCAAAGTTGCTGCTCATGCCCTCCCGGTAGGATGGACTAATCACTTTATGCTGAAAAGCAACCAGCTTTCCATCTTCTGAAAAGCCGCCTTTCAGTTGTGAGAAAGTCATGGGTCTGAAAGGACCTTGTTGAGTAGTATCTTCCCTTGACCAGATTACTTTTACTGGTTTGCCCGTATGCTTTGCGATATTTACTGTTTCGATGATAAAGTCAAGGTAAAGCCTTCTGCCAAAACCACCACCGATAAATTTTGCATGGAGCTTAATATTTTCGGGTGCAAACCCAATATGCTTATGCAAATCGTTTTCTCCACTTCCTGTTACTGAACTCGGCACCTGGGTT
>Ga0068860_100002629_pt1 | contig 18678 bp, 14 predicted proteins | sample KBSSwiS32_FD_66597 | JGI IMG/M metagenome (GOLD analysis project Ga0068860, IMG submission 66597) | Switchgrass rhizosphere microbial communities from Kellogg Biological Station, Michigan, USA - KBS Switchgrass S3-2 | ecosystem: Host-associated > Plants > Roots > Rhizosphere > Soil ...
GCCTGGGCCAGACCACCCCGGTGGACCTGCTGATGGCGGAGGCGTCCGAGGAGCTGGTGGTCACCGCCAAGCCCATCGAGAAGCCCAACCCGGTGATCAACCCGGACACCGCGCAGACCGGCGCGGTGGTCACCGCGGAGAAGGCGGCCGCCACGCCCATCTTCAACCAGGTGGAGGGCATGACCCAGCTGGCGCCCGGCGTGGGCCCCGGCACCCGCCCGGTCACCCGCGGCGGCCTCAACCGCTACACCAAGTTCTACATCGACGGGATGGACACCTCGGACATCTCGGACGGCAGCATCACCGCGCCGATGAACTTCTACGCGGTGGAGAACTTCCAGGTGATCTCCGGCGGCCAGGACGCGCAGTACAACTCGATGGGGGCGATCGAGAACATCGTCTCCAAGACCGGCGGCAACGAGCTGAGCTACGACACCCAGTTCGTGGCCTCGCCGGACTGGCTGAACGCGGTGGTCCGCTCCGGCAGCAACGCGCCCGCGCCCTTCGGCGCCTTCACCGAGCCTTCGGACACCAAGCCGGTGCTCACCTCGTTCTTCGCGCCGCACCTGAACATCGGCGGGCCGATCATCAAGGACAAGGTGTGGTTCTTCTCCTCGGCGCAGATGAACCTGTCCGGCCGCAACAACCTCATCACCTACCGCGACGGCAGCACCGAGGTCCGGCCCAACGACACCACCACCCTTTTGGCCCGCTTCAAGCTGACCTACCAGGCCACCGACAACGACAAGGTCTCGTTCGCGCTCAACCTGGACCACAACACCATCGAGAACCAGATCGGCTCCAACGCGGTGACCCGCGACGCGGAGACCCGCATCGACCGCGGCGGCTACTTCTTCATCATCAACTACGACCACGCCTTCACGCCGGACCTGACCTTCAGCCTCCAGACCGGCACCACCAGCAAGAACGTCAACAACGAGCCCTCCAGCGGCACCGAGGCGGTCAGCCACCGCGACGCCAACCAGTCGCTGATCTTCTTCCAGGCCGGCTCGCTGCGCACCGTGGCGGGCAACATCATCCCCGGCAACTTCCTGCGCGAGTTCAAGCAGCGCTACACCTTCGACCCCTCGCTGCGCTGGCGGGTGGGCGGCCACGAGCTGAAGGGCGGCGTGCAGGTGTCGTACATGCGCAGCATCAACACCACCGGGGTGATCGGCGACCTGCGCTATTCGGACCGCGGCGGCATCTGCAACGAGAGCGACCCCGCCACCTTCAGCTTCTGCTCGCAGAGGCAGTCGTTCTGGGACACCGACAGCACCCAGGACAACCTCACCACCACCGCCTGGAACCTGAACACCGGCGGCTACGTCACCGACCGCTGGAACATCAACCGCAGCCTCACCCTCATCCCCGGCTTCCGCATGGACGTGGGCCGGCTCAACGGCCAGAACGGCCCCCTGGCGACGCTGGTGGGGTACGGGCCGCGCGCCTCGGCCACCTACGACGTCTTCGGCGACCGGAGGTCCCTGGTCACCGCCTACTACGGCCGCTCCAACGACATGGGCGACGTGTTCGTCTCCCAGCGCGGCAACCCGGACCTCTACACGGTCACCTCCAACTGGAACCCGACCACGAAGGTGTTCCCGGACTGCTCGCCCACCGACGTGCAGCCGGGCTGCACGGTGACCGGCGGCCCGGTGGGCAAGCAGTTCCGCTCCGGCCCCATCCCGCCGCACCTGGACGAGCTGATGGTGGGGTTGCACCAGGAGGTCTTCGAGGACACCGCGGTGGGCGTGGACCTCTCCTACCGCCGGTACTCCAACCTCTGGGTGGAGCGGGAGGTGAACCGGATCTGGGACGTCACCGGCACCCGCGTCGTGGGCCACGTGGACCCCAGCGTGGACTCGGTGTTCCTGGTGGACAACCCGGCGGACGCCTACCGCGAATACCGCGGCGTGGACCTGTGGGTGGAGGGGCGGCCGGGGAACTGGGACCTCCTGGCCAGCTACACGCTCTCGTTCACCAACGGCACGGTGGACGACTACTTCGACGGGTACCTGGCCAACCCGCGCCAGGCGCTGTTCTGGTCCGGGCCGTCGCTCACCTCGGACAACCGGCACCAGTTCAAGGGCGCCATCGCCTACAAGACCAACTTCGGCCTCGACTTCGGCCTGCGCTGGCAGTACCGCACCGGCTCGCCGCTGTGGGAGAGCTTCCTCAACCCGTTCGACAACACGCAGAGCTACCGGCGCTCGCCGCGCGGCTCCGGGTTCAACTTCCAGGGCTCCACCGCGGACTTCAACAACCCGGACCAGCTGGCGGAGCTGCGCAACCCGGACTTCTTCCAGGTGGACGGGCAGGCCCGGTACGACCTGGGGTCGCTGCTGCGGCTGCGGGAGAAGATCGAGCTCACGCTGCTGGTGATCAACGTGTTCAACAGCACCGCGCCGCTCACCTACAACGACGCGTGGCTCTCCAGCGGGACCAACACCTTCGGCGCGGTGCGCACCCGCATCTTCCCGACGCAGGCGGAGCTCCTGCTCCGGTTCCACAGCCCGTGACGGCCGGGCGCGCTCAGCGCCTTCTCCGGACCAGCAGCACGTAGGCGGGCGGGAGCGCGGCCAGCACCGCCACCGTGGAGAGCGACAGCCCGCCGATCACCGCCACCGCCAGCGGGCGCTGCAGCTCCGCGCCCGTGCCCAGGCCCAGCGCCAGGGGGAGCAGGCCCAGCAGGGTGGCCAGGGTGGTCATCAGGATCGGCCGCAGCCGGACCGCGGCGGCGGCGCGGACCGCCTCCTCGGGGGCCATGCCGGCGCGGCGGCGCGACTCGGCGGCGTCCAGGAGCAGGATGCCGTTCTTCACCACCAGCCCCACCAGGAGGATGCAGCCCATCAGCGAGGAGACGTTGAGGGGCACCGAGGCCGCGCGGAGCGCCGCCACTCCGGCGGCGATGGCGACCGGCACCAGGCCCATCACCGCCAGGGGGAGCCGCAGGCCCCGGAAGTGGAAGGCGAGCAGCGCCAGCACCGCGCCCGCCGCCAGGGCCAGCACCGCCGCCAGCGCGCGGAAGGACTGCAGCTGGCCCTCGCGCTGGCCGCCCACCGCCACCTGGACGCCGGGCGGCGGGACGAGGGCGGCGAGCTTCGACTCCACCTCCCTCGTCGCCGACCCCAGGTCCCGCCCCTCCAGCCGGGCGGTGACGGAGAGCAGCGGTCGCAGGTTCTCGGACAGCAGCTCGGAGGGAACGCAGGCCGGCTCCACGCGCGCCACCGAGGCGAGCGGCACGGGCGGGCCCTGGGGCGGGCGCAGCCTCAGGCGCCCGAGCGCGTCCGGGGCCAGCCGGTCCGCGTCGCGCAGGCGCACCCGCACCCCGAGCAGCCGGTCCTGACGGGGGACCTGGGCCACCACGTCGCCCAGGAGCGCGGCGCGGACCTGTTCGGAGACCTGCTTCGGGCTCAGGCCCAGGCGGCCGGCGGCGTCCGGGTCCACGCGCACCTCGTCCTCGGGGGCGCAGCGGGCCACCCCGTCGTAGAGGTCCGCCAGCCCCTCCACGCCCGAGAGCGCGCCGGCGACCTGGGGCGCGAAGGCACGGAGCGCCCCCACGTCCGGGCCCAGCAGCTTCACCTCCACCGGCTCCGGGGCGCCCTCCAGGTCGGAGAGCATGTCCTGGAGCACCTCGATGAACTCCACCCTCACGCCGGGCGCGGCGGCGGCCACCCGCTCGCGGGCGGAGGCGACCACCTCCTCGCCGTCGCGATCCCGTTTCTCGCGGAGGGCGACGGTGATGTCACCGGTGGCCGGGTCGGTGGCGGCGGGGGGGCCCAGCTCGGCGCCCAGGCGGCGGCTGGTGATGGACACCTCCGGCTCCTCGGCCACGGTGCGCTCGACCAGCGCCCCCAGGCGGTCCGCCTCCGCCAGCGACGTCCCGACCGGGGTGAAGTAGTCGACCACGAAGGCGCCCTCGTCCAGCTCCGGGAGGAAGCCGGTGGGGACGCTGGCGCCGAACAGGCCCAGGGCCAGCGCGGCCGCCGCTGCTGCGCCCAGCGCCGCGCCCGGCCGTGCCAGGGTCCGCGCCAGCGCGCCGCGGTACGCGCGGCCCAGCCGCTCCCGCAGCCCGCCCGAAGGCGCGCGCTCCGGCCGGAGCAGCCAGCCGCAGGTCAGCGGGGTGACCACCAGGGCCACCGCCAGCGAGAGCAGCACCGCCGCGCACAGGGTGAAGGCGAGCGCGGCGAAGAACTGGCCCGCCACCCCGGAGAGGAGCGAGAGCGGGGCGAAGACCACCACCGTGGTGAGGGTGGAGCTGGTGACCGGCCAGGCGATCTCCCCCAGCGCCTCGCCGGTGGCGGCCCAGGCCGGCACGCCCGCGGCGACGCGCCGGTGGACCGCCTCGACCACCACCACCGCGTCGTCCACCACCAGGCCGATGGCCACCGCCAGCCCGCCCAGCGTCATCAGGTTCATCGACTCGCCGAACAGCCGCATCGCCGCGAAGGTCATCAGCAGGGTGGAGGGGAGCGCGATCGCCGCCGCCGCCGTCCCCCGCCACGAGCGGAGGAACAGGCCCACCACCAGCAGGGTGAGCGCGCCGCCCAGCAGCACCGCGTCGCGGACGTTGGCCACCGACTTGCCGATCAGCGCCGCCTGGTCGTAGGTGACGGCCACTTCCATCCCGGGCGGGAGGGAGGGGCGCGCCGCGGCCACCTCGTTCTTCACCGCGCGCGCCAGCGCGATGGCGTCCGCGCCGACCTGCCGCCCCACGTTGAGCAGCGCCGCGGGGCGGCCGCCGGCGGAGGTGAGGGAGGTGCGGTCGGCGTGGCCCTCCGAGAGCCGGGCGATGTCCGAGAGCCGCACCGGGCTCTCCGCGGTGCCGCCCACCACCACCCGCCCCAGCTGCTCCAGGTCGTCCACCGGGCCGCTCACCACCACCAGCCGCTGCTGGTAGCGCGCGTCCACGCGCCCGGCGGCTTCGTTGGGGAGGGCGTCCGCCACCGCCTGGGCCACCGCCTCCAGGCTCAGGCCGGCGGCCTCCAGGCGCGCGGAGTCCACCTCCACCTCCACCTCGCGCGCGTCGCCGCCCACCACGGTGACGCGCCCCACGCCCGGGAGGCCGGCCAGGCGGGGGCGGAGCTGGTAGAGGGCGACGTCTCGCAGCGCGGCCGGTGGCGCGGCGCCGGTCACCGCCAGGGACAGGATGGGGAACGCGGAGGGGGTGAGGCGTTCGGTGGCGAGGTCGGCGTCGCGCGGGAGGTCGGCCCGTACTTCGGCGAGCCGCGCGTTGACGAGTTGGACGGCGCGGTCCATGTCCGCGTCCGGGTCGAACCAGATGGACACCTCGGCGGCGGCGCGGATGGTGCGCGAGCGCACCTTGCGCACGCCCGGCGTGGCCAGGAGCGCCTCCTCCACCGGGCGGACGGCCGCGCGCTGGAGCGTGGCGGCCGAGGCGCCCGGCAGCGTCACCGCCACGATCACCCGCGGGAAGGAGACCTCCGGGTAGAGCGCGCTCGGGAGCTGGACCAGCGCCCAGGCCCCGTAGGCGCAGGCGGCCAGCACCAGCGCGGCGATCGCCGGCGCCTGGCCGCGCAGCGCGCCGGGCAGGCGCGACGGCAGGCCCCCGGCCGGCGCGGGCGGCCCGCTACCCGGTTCGCTCACGGGACGACCTCGACCCGACTCCCGTCCGGCAGTGCGTAGCCGCCCTCCACCACCACGCCCTCGCCCGCGTCCACGCCCGCGACCAGCGCGGCGCGGCCGCCGCGCTCGAAGGCCGCGCTCACCTCCCGCAGCTGCGACCGGCCGCCCTGCACCACCACCACCGCCGCGCCCCCGTCCGGGGAGGGGACCAGCGCGGAGGAGGGCACCACCACCGCCGACTCCAGCCGGCCCACGGCGACGGCGGCGCGCGCCAGCACGCCCAGCTTCAGCGCGCCGTCCGCGTTCGCCAGGCGCAGGCGGACCGCCACGTTGCCGCTCTGCGCGTCCGCCGCGGGCGACACGGCGTACACCTCGGCGGGGCGGGTCAGCCCCAGGCCCTCCACGGTCACCTGCGCGGCCATGCCGGCGCGCAGCCGGGCGGCGTCCCGCGGGGGGACCGCGCAGCGCAGCTCCAACGGGTCGGGCGCCGCCACCTCCAGCACCGGCTGGCCGTTCCCGTCCACCGCCTCCCCGGCGCGGACCAGCACCGCCACCACCACGCCGTCGAAGGGCGCGGCGAGCGCGCTCCGGGACAGCTTCCGACGGGCCTGCGCCACCGCCGCCTTCGCCCGGTCCAGCGAAGCGCGCGCCGAGGCCAGCTCCGCCGAGGCCTGCTCCGCCTCCTGCTGCGCGGCGACGCCCTTCTTCACCAGCGCGTCGGTGCGCTCCTTGCGCGCCTCCACCGCGCGCGCGGCGGCGTCCGCCTCGGCCTCGGTGGCCTCCGCCTGGGACAGCTCGTCGGTCGCGGGGCCGGTCTCGATCTCCGCCAGCACCTGGCCCTGCTTCACCCGGTCGCCTTCCGCCACCGCGAGGTGGGCCAGCCGCCCGGGCACCAGCGCACCCAGCTTCACGTCGCGCCCCGGCGGCGCCCCCAGCACGCCGGTCAGGGTCACCGTCTCGTCCACCGCCTGCGGGGCGGCCACCTGCACCCGGACGCGAGGCAAGGGCAGGGGCAGCTCCTTCTCCTGGTCGCGGCAGGAGAAGACGAGGATCAGGCCCAGCGCGGCCAGGCGGTCAGGGCGCATCCAGCAGCACCCCCGCGGCCGTCTCGAGCTGGGCAAGCGCGTCCTGCGCGCCGAACGCGGCCTCGACCGCCCGCTGGCGGACCTCTCCTCCGGACCGCTGCGCTTCCAGGAGCGAGGAGAGCGGCGCTCGTCCGGCGCGGTACGCCTCCAGCGCCATCTGCTCGGCGTCGGCGGCGGCGGGGAGGATCTCCTCCCGGTAGCGCCGGAGCGCGTCCAGCGCGCGCCCCAGCCGCCGGTGCGCGGCCAGCACCCCGGCCGCGCGCTCGCGGGCGGCCAGCTCGCGCTGGAGGTTCGCCTCGCCCAGCCGGGCGGCCGCGGCGCCGATCTCTCCGCGGTTCAAGCCCAGCAGAGGGAACTCCAGCGACACCACCGCGCGCGGGCCCAGAGGCGGCGGCGAGACCTCCGCGCCGGTGCCCTGGAACGGCTCCACGGAGGCGCCCACGGTGGCGGAGGGGACCAGCTCCAACCGCGCCGCGTCCAGCTGGCGCTGGGCGGCCTGGACCTCGGCGTCGCGGGCCTTCGCCGCCGGCCCCTCGCCGGCGCGCGCGAGCACCGCGTCCAGCGGCGGCAGGGAGGGGGGCGGCGCGTCCGCCGCTTCGAGCGCCAGGGCCGGGTCTCGCCCCAAAAGGAGCGCCAGGTCCGCGGAGGACGCGTCGCGCTCGGCCTCGCGCGAGGCGCGCTCCGCCTCCGCGGTGGCGCGCGCCAGCGCGGATTGCACCACGTCCAGCCGCGGCGCCGCGCCGGTCTGGAAGCGCGCGCGGGCCGCCGCTTCACCCTGGGAGGCGACCTCCACCTGGGCCTTGTGCAGCTGCACCAGCTGCTGGTCCCGGAGCAGCGCGAAGTAGGCGCGGCGGGCGGCGGCCCTCGCCTCCGCGGCGCCCTGGTCCGCCTCCAGCTCCGCGCCGCGCGCCTCGGCGGTGGCGGCGGCCACGCGCGCGCCCTGGGCCAGGCTGGGCAAGCGCTGCGAGAGCCCGGCGGTCCAGCGGGGCTCGTCCAGGCCGCCCTCCACCGACAGCTCCGTGGGGGCGAGGGCGGCGGTGGCCCCCACCTCGGCGCGGCGGGTGGCGGCGCGCGCCAGGGACCGCCGGAGCGCCGGGGCGCGGGCGGTCGCCTCGGCGAGCGCGGCGGGCAGGGTGATCGGCTCCGCCCCGGCGGCCGCCAGGGCCAGCCCGCAGCAGAGCCATCCGGCAGCGGCGCTCATTGCTTGGGGGCGACGACCATCAAGCGCCCGCCCCGGGCATCCGGGACGTAGGCGGCGCCGCGGTCGCCCGCCACCACGCAGCGGGCGCCGGCGCCGGTGGCGAGCGTCCCCACCTCCGTGAGGCCGCCGCCGTCGTCCACCGCGGCCAGCACCAAAGCGCCGTCCCGGCCGCTGGCCACCAGGAGCTGGTGGGCGCCCCGGTCGTAGTCGATGTTGTCCACGCCGCCGCCGGTCTTGAGCCGGCCGGTGACGGTGCCGCCGTGCGCGAGGTCCAGGGTGCGCGCCCCGTCGGTGCAGGCCACGAAGAGGCGGTGGTGCTCCGCGTCCAGCGCCAGCCCGCGCGGTCCGCCCGCCCCGCACTCCGGCGAGTAGGTCGCGATCCGCTTCCGGCTCTTCACGTCGAAGGCGAGCGTCCGGTCCATATCCTCGAGGTTCGTGTAGAAGACGCCAGCCTGCGGATCGACGGCGTACCCCTCGGGCTGTCCGTCGGTGGAGACCGTCTTGGCCAGCGCGGGGGCATCCGGCTTGGCCACCGAGAGGACGGTGACGTTGTTCGACTCGGGGGTGGTGACCCAGACCTCGCGGGTGGTGGGGACGTAGACCACGCCGTCCGGCATGGAGGGGATGGTCACGCAGCCGCGCTTCTTCAAGGTGGCGGCGTCCACCGCGCAGACGGCGCTGTCCGCCCGGTTGCCGACGTAGACCACGCCCTCGCCGACGGTGGCGCTGGAGGGGCCGCGGGTGCGATCGCCGGCGGTGCGGGTGGGGAACCCCTCCACGGTGCGGAAGGTGTTCGCCGCGGTGTCGAGGACGAAGACCTGGCCGCGGCTCCCCGCCGGCAACCAGAGCTGGTGGCGCGCCGGATCGAACGCCAGGTAGTCCATGGAGGCCGGGCCCTTGCCGGGGAATTCCAGCCAGCGGGAGGCCCGAGGGGTCTTGGGGGGTGGCGCGGCCGGGTCCGCGCCCAGGAGCAAGGCGGCCAGCAAGAGAATCACGGCGCCCAGACTATCCCCAGAGGAGCACCGCCGTAATTTCGGCGCCGCGGAAGGTCAGCGCGCCTCGCGCTCCAGCTCCTCCAGCGAGGCCTGGACGGCGGCGACCATGGCCCGCTGGAGCCGCGCCTGCACCCGGTCTCCGTCCGCGGCGAGGAAGAGCGGGGAGGAGACGTCCCATCCCTCCACGTGGATCTCCTGCAGCCTTCCTTCGCGCACCCACGGCCCGGCGGCGATCGCCGGCCCGAACACCACCTGGCGGGTGACGGCGGCCAGCTCCAGCGCGGTGTGGATGGTCTGCGCCTCGTGGCCCAGCCGCCGCTCGGCGAAGGGGAGGGGGCAGAAGTCCTCGCCGCGGGCCACCTCGCCGCCCTGGACGTAGAGCGGCGCCACGAAGGTGAGCTCGCGGGCCCGCGCCTGGGAGATGGCGGTCCCGCCCAGCTCCTTCACCAGCGCGGGGGAGCCGAAGAGCGCGCTGCGGATGCGGCCCACCGCCGCCAGCACCCAGCGGGAGGGCATCCAGGACTGCTCGGTGAGGAGCGCCAGGTCGAACAGGCCCTCGCCGGCCAGCGCGCGCAAGAGCGTGGGCGCCAGCTCGAAGCCGCGCAGGCGCACCGGGCCGATCCGCGCCGCCAGCTGCGGCAGGAACAGGTGGTACAGGTACGAGGGCGCGCCGAAGGTGTGGACGGGCGGCGCCGCGCCGTCCCGCTCGCGCGCCGCGCGCAGCGCCTCCAGCAGGGCCTCCAGCTGCGGCGCCAGGGCGTGCCCGCGCTCGCTCACCACCGCGCCGCGCCCGGTGCGCGCCACCAGCTTGGCCCCCAGCTGCGCTTCCAGCCGGGCGACGGCCTTGGTCACCTGCGAGGGGGTGACCTTCAGCTCCCGCGCCGCCGCGGCCATGGTGCGGGCGCGCGCGACGGTGAGGAAGGTGATGATGTCCGAGAGCCGGACGTCCTTCAGCCCGCCGCTCATTGCCTCAGGACGATACCGGAAAGCCGAGCGCTTCCTTCAGCTCGCCTTCGCCCAGCTGCCGCCACTCGCCTTCCCGGATGTCCAGCCGGAGCCCGCCCACGGCAATGCGGTGGAGCCTGGTCACCGGCAGGCCCACCGCGGCCAGCATCCGCCGCACCATGCGGTTGCGGCCTTCGGTGACCACCAGCTCCACGTGCCCGGGCGCGAGGGCGAGCGCCTCCTCCGCGCGCGCCGGGCCGTCGTTGAGCGCCACGCCCTCGCGGAGCTGCCGGAGCTTCTCCTCGGTGGCGGCGCCCTGGACGGTGGCGCGGTAGCGCTTGGGGAGGTGGCGGTCCGGCGCGGTGAGGTGCTCCACCAGCCGCCCGTCGTTGGTGAAGACCAGGAGACCGGTGGTGTCGCGGTCCAGCCGGCCGCAGGCGTGCCACTCGTAGCGCCGCAGGTCCGCCGGCAGCTGGGGGAGCAGGACGTCGAACACGGTGCGGGCGCCGCTGGGCTCGGAGCGGGAGGTCACCGCGTCCGGCGGCTTGTGGAGCACCAGCGCCAGCACCTTGGCGTCCAGCGACACCGGGCTCCCGTCGAGCGTCACCAGCGCGCCTTGTGGGAGCAATGCGAGCGGCTGACGGATCACCCTCCCGCCGACGCGCACGCGCCCGTCACGGATGGCCCGCTCCGCCTCCACCGTGGTGAGCACGCCCGCCCGCACCAGCGCGCGAGCGAGCCAGTCGCCGGGAATAGTCACGTGTCTGATCGATTTCTTGAGGCAGCAGGGCCGAGGTTCGAAGGTTCCTGGAGACCTACATCAAATCGACATTCTTGGCGTCGAAGGCTTGACCCACATATCGTATTCGTGTACTGGATGTAGGTTTACGAAGCGCAATGCGCTTGAGAATTCGCCTGAAGGGGCCCGGGAGTCGCTTCGCGATCCCGGATGAGAGGTCCGGAGGGACGGCAAGCTCTCCGGACCTCGTTTTTGCGGGGTACTGATTCACGCGCCGCGAAGTGACCGCGCGACCCTCGCCAGCGCGGCCATCCACAGTCGCGCTTCCTTGCGCGACAGGCCCGAACGGATCAGCGGCGTCATCAGGTCGCGCACCGCGTGCCGGTCCGGGTGGACGAGGAAGCCGCCGCGCCGGAGCAGGTCCGCCAGCGCGCCCTGCAGCCGTTCGAGCTCCGCGTCACTGGCGGGCTGGGCGCGCGGGGCGCGGGGCGGGGGCTCGGCCGCCAGCGCGGCCAGCCGCACCTCGTACGCGTAGAGCAGCACCGCCTGGGCGAGGTTGATCGACGGCTGGGCGTCCGCGGTGGGGACGCTGGAGAGCGCGTGGCAGCGCTGCACCTCCGCGTTGGTGAGGCCGCTCCGCTCGTCGCCGAAGACCACCGCCACCGTCCCCGAAGCCGCGCGCCTCACCGCCTCCTCCGCGGCGTCTCGCGGCGCCAACCGCCTCCGCCCCGGCACCGCGCGCGACGAGGTCCCCACCACCCACGCGCAGTCCGCCACCGCCTGGGCCAGGGAGTCGCGCCGCGCCGCCGACTCGAGCACGTCGCCCGCGTGCACCGCCAGCTTGCGCGCTTCGGCCAGGTCCAGCGCGGGCGACGGCGCTACCCACGCCCAGGCCGACAGGCCGAAATTCTTCAGCGCCCGCGCGGCGGCACCCAGGTTCCCGCCGTTGCGCGGCCGCAGGAGCACGAAGCGGACGCGCGCGACCGGGCCGTCAGCCCCCGGGCGCGGGGGCCGCTGATGCGGCTCAGCCGGCGGCAAGCCCCATCGCCTCCAGGTCCTTCAAGAAGCCCTCCACGGAGGTGAACTGCCTCGCCTGGATCCCCAGCTCCCGCGCGGGCTCCAGGAACGGCGCGTGGTCGTCGAAGTACGCGGTCTGCTCGGGGGTGGTGCCGGCGCGCCGGAGCGCCTCCCGGTAGAAGCGCGCGTCCGGCTTGGCCAGCCCCACCTCGCAGGAGAAGAGCACGTGGTCGAACTTCGCCAGCAGGGGGACCAGCGGGCGCACGTGCTCGACGTGGATGGGGTTGGAGTTGGAGAGCAGGAGCAGCTCCACCTTCCCGACCAGCGACGCCACCGCCGGCATCACCGCGTCGTTCACCGTGAAGTGGCAGCACCACAGGTCGTTGAAGTCCGCCGCCGCCAGCTCCAGCCCCAGCGCGTGGCAGGCGCCGCGCCAGATCTCCTCGCGCGTCATCTCCCCGCGGTTGGCCGCGTCCCAGGAGGCGCCGGAGAGCCGCCGCTCCACCTCCGCGCCCTCCAGGCCGGCGCGCTCGCCCAGCGCGCGGAACAGGCGCGCGTTGTCGTGGAAGACGAGGACGTTCCCGAGGTCGAGGATCACCGCCTCCATCGCCCCTTCAGTCCTCTCGCGCCTTCTTCGCCGCCGGCCTCGCCAGCAGCGCCTTGGCGTACGCCGCGCAGTTGGGCCTCTCGTCGCACATGCCGATCATCCGCGCCCAGCCCAGCACCGACCCCAGGACCACGTCCGCGGCGGTGAAGCGGTCCAGCACGGACTCGCGGCCCGCGAGGTGCTGCTCGGCCAGCGCCGACTCCTTGACGAAGCGCGCCTTCATCCGCTGGACGAGCGGTTCGCTGCGCTCCTCCGGGGCCAGCCGGCCCTGCTCGGAGACGAGGCCCACCAGCGGCTCCAGCGTCGCCATCGCGTAGATGATCCACTGGTACCAGCGCCCCCGCTCCGGGGTGCCGGCCGGCGGCGCCAGTCCCTTGTCCGGGAACTTGTCCGCCAGGTACATGATGATCGCCGCCGACTCGAGGATGACGGTGCCGCCGTCGTCCAGCGCGGGGACGTGCCCCAGCGGGTTGACCTGGAGGTACGTCTCGGTGTGCGTCTCGCGCTTGGAGGAGTCCAGGCGCACCAACTCGTAGGGGATGCCCAGCTCCTCCAGCAGCCAGCGAGGCCGCATGGCGCGGGTCTTGGGCACGTAATACAGCTTCAGCACGCGCAACCTCCCGGAAGATCGAGGCTTGGGAGCTTAACGCTTCTTCACCGGCGTCCCCACAGACGCATAACAGGGGCTTCTTAGGTTTCTCCCCGAAGACGCAACGCGCGTCTGACGGAGGAAGTCCACATGTTCGGGTTCATTTTCGGTACGGCGTGCCTCATCGGGCTGGTCAAGCTGGCCCGCCGGGGCGGGTGTGGTGGCGGTTACTACGGCGGGCACGGCCACTGGGGCCGGGGCTCCCGCGGCGGCTACGGCCAGAGCTGGATGCTCCGCGGCCTCTCCTACCGCATCGGGGCCACGCCGGGGCAGGAGAAGGTGATCGGGGAGGCGTTCGAGAACATCCGCAACGCGTTCTCGAAGATCCACGACGAGAAGGAGAAGGCGCGGCGCGACGTGGCCACCGCCTTCAAGCAGGAGACGTTCGACCACGGGCCGATGAAGGACGCCTTCACCCGCGCGGACGGCATCCTGGAGGAGATCCAGCGGACCATCCTGGTGGAGCTGTCCAAGGTCCACGAGGCGCTCAACCCCGAGCAGCGCAAGCAGGTGGCTGACCTGCTGGAGAACGGCTTCGGGGGCGGCCACGGCGGCTGGCGGCACCAGGGCTGGGGCGGCGGCTGGCGGCACGGGTACCGCGGCGGGCCGTGGGCGGCGGCGGGCGGGCAGTGCGGCGGCGGGCGGTACGGCCGGTCGTACGACGAGACCTCCAACAACTCCAACAACGACGCGAACGTCGCCTAGCGGCGGCCCACACGGAACACACGAAGGAGCACTGACATGCGTAGGCCAATTCTGATGGGGCTGCTGGCGATCGGCACTCTGGTGGGGTTCAGCTCGGGGTTCCGCAGCATGGCGGCATACCGCCACGGCGACTGCGGGCGGTGGGGCGGCGGCCGGTGGAGCGAGTCGCGCTGGGACAACCGGCAGAGCCCGGAGCAGCGGGTGGATGCGGTGGAGGCGGTGGCCGTCAAGGCCAACGCCACCGCGGAGCAGGCGAAGGCCACCGCCGACGCCACCGCGGCCAAGGTGACCGAGGCCCAGAAGGTCCAGGCCCCGGCCCCCGCGCCGGTCGCGGTCGCGGTCCCGGCGGCTGACCCCAGCGCCTTCGCCACGGCCCAGACCATCGGCCAGCTCCAGGCGCAGGTGCAGGTCCAGGCGCAGCAGCTGGCGCAGGCGCAGCTGGCGGCGCAGCTCCAGGCCCAGCAGCTGGCGCAGGCGCAGGCCCAGCTCGCCCAGCTCAACCTGCAGGTGGCGCAGCTGAAGGTGGAGAAGGGCGAGAAGTAGCGGTCCAGGACGCAACGCACCCGCATCACCCCGCCCGGGATGAGCCCCAAGGCCCATCCCGGGCGGACCCCTGAGGGGGAGGACACCATGGGAGCCGCCGTCATTGCCGCCGCCCCGCCCCTGGCGGATAAACGACCCCTGATGACGTTCCGGGTCCTGCTCATCGACGACGACGCCAAGCTGTTCGAGCTGCTCCAGAGCTACCTGGGCCCCAACGGCGTCCACCTCACCAACGCGCCCGACGGGGCGAAGGGGCTGCAGCTGCTGGACACGCAGGTGTTCGACGCGGTCCTGCTGGACGTGATGATGCCGGGCATCGACGGGCTGGAGGTCTGCCGGCGGATCCGCGCCAAGAGCAACGTGCCGGTCATCATGCTCACCGCGCGCGGCGACGAGACGGACCGGGTGGTGGGCCTGGAGATCGGCGCGGACGACTACCTCCCCAAGCCGTTCTCCCCCCGCGAGCTTTTGGCGCGGATGCGCGCGGTGCTCCGCCGCGCCAGCCCGGAGGCGGTCTCCGAGAAGCTGACCCTGGCCAACATCCAGATCGACGTCGGCAAGCGCGAGGTGCGGCTGGACAACAACCCGGTGGAGCTCACCGGCCTGGAGTTCGACATCCTGGTGGCGCTGGTGCGGCGCGCCGGGCGCGTCATCTCGCGCGACGCGCTGCTGTCCGAGGCCGGCCGCGGCGACGTGGTGGTCTCCGAGCGCACGGTGGACGTGCACATCTCGCACCTCCGCTCGAAGCTGGGCGACGAGGCCCAGAAGCTGATCAAGACGGTCCGCGGCGTGGGCTACGTGCTCTCCAGGGACGAGGTCTAGCTTCGAGCGCGCCCATGCCCCGCCACGGACGCCACCAGCGCCACGGGATGCACCACCCCTACTGGGGGCCGCCGGGCGCGTCGCGCGAGGAGCAGTGGGCGTACTGGCGGAAGCGGTACTGGCTCTACAAGCGCTCCTTCGGGCCGCTCCGGCGGCGGATGTTCCTGTGGTTCGGGCTGACCATCCTGCTCACCATGATGGTGGTGGGCGCTTCCTTCGCCGTCATCATGGGGCGCGGAGGGGGCTGGAACGACCGGGTGATCAAGCCGTTCGCCACCTTCGCCTCCGGCCGGTTCGCGGCGGTGTGGGACAAGCCGGACGCCTTGGGCGAGCTGGCGCAGTCCGCATCGCGGGACCTGAAGCTCACCGTGGAGCTCCACGGGGCCCAGGGCGGGCTTTTGGCCTCCTATGGCGGCACCTGCCCGAGCAACCGCCACACCGTGCCCATCGCGGTGGTCAAGGACGGGGCCAAGGTCGGTGAGGTCTGGGTGTGCGGGATGGAGCGCTACTGGCCCGGGTTCACCTGGCGCCACTTCCTGGGCGTCTTCTTCGCCGTGATGCTGGTGTGGGGCGCCTCCGGCCGGGTGGCGCGGAGGTTGGCGCGGCCCATGGACCAGCTCGCCGTCGCCGCCCGGGAGCTGGGCGAAGGCAAGCTCGCCACCCGGGTGGACCTCCGCGGCTCGGTGCCGGAGGAGGCCAAGGTGCTGGCGGAGTCCTTCAACGAGATGGCCGACCGCATCCAGCGCCAGCTGGCCGAGCAGCGCGAGCTGCTGGCCGCGGTCTCCCACGAGCTGCGCACCCCGCTGGGGCACATGCGCCTGTTGGTGGAGCTGGCCCGCGACAACGGCCCCAGCGAGAAGCTGCTCAAGGACCTCGAGGACGAGGTGCTGGAGATCGACGCGCTGGTGGGCCAGCTGCTCGCCTCCTCCCGGCTGGAGTTCGCCCAGCTCAACCGCTCCCCGCTGGAGGCGACCGAGCTGGCCAGGAAGGCGCTGGCCCGCGCCGGCGCGGACCCCTCGCTGCTCAAGGTCGATCAGCCGGACCTGCGCTTCGAGGGCGACCCCACGCTGCTGCAGCGCGCGCTGGCCAACCTCCTGGACAACGCCCGCAAGCACGGCCAGGGCATCCGGCAGCTCGCGGTGCGCGCGCGGAACGGGTCGGTGGTCTTCGAGGTGGACGACCAGGGGAAGGGCTTCGGCCCGGGCGAGGAGGAGCACGCCTTCGACGCGTTCAAGCGCAGCGCCAACGGGGCCCCGCGGGCCACCGGCCACGACGCGGGGTCGCTCCACCTGGGGTTGTCCCTGGTCCGGCGCATCGCCGAGGCCCACGGCGGCAAGGCCTACGCCCAGAACCTCCCGGAAGGGGGGGCCCGGGTGGGGTTCGAGGTACGCCAAGGGGTGGCTTGAATATCCGCCTGGCTGGTCCGTCCAAGCCCGCATGACGCGCACCGTCCAACACCTTCTGCTCACCGCCGCGCTGGCGTCGGTGCTCGCGCCGGGGGCCGCCTGGGCCCACTTCGGCAAGTCGTCGGAGAACGACAACGACAAGCACGAGCAGCATCAGAACAACAGCAACAACAACGGCGGCGGCTCCAACGACAACGAGGTCCGCGCCTCGAACAATTCGCACTACCACGAGGCCACCCCGGTGGGCACCCGGTCCGTGGACCGGACGCGCGACGACTGCCGGTCGGACGGGTGCTGCTGGCGGCACAGCGGCTGGCCGTCGTACTGGTACGAGCCCGCTCCGGCGTACGTGGGCTACTCCTCCGGGTACTCCCCGCAGCAGGTGGAGAGCGCGCCCGACTACGGGCTGCGCATCCGCACCGAGCTGACCGGCGACCTGATGCCGTTCTCCACCCTGAACGGCGGCTCCGCGAGCGCGCAGCTGCGCATCGAGGGCCCCAGGTGGGGCGTGGCGCTGGAGGGCCGGCACATCCTGGTGGACTCGGAGAACATCTCCTTCTTCAACGGCTTCGTGACCTACGCGCTTTTGGGCAACGAGCGCGGCCGGCTCCGCCTGGAGGCGGGCGGCCAGAGCGCCTTTGCCCAGGACCTGATCGTCCTCAGCCCGGCGGTGGGCCTCTCCCTGGCCGTCGGCTTCGGCGAGAGCTTCGGCGTGGAGGCGGTGACCCGCGCCAGCGTCTACCCGCACGTGCAGGCGGAGCTGTCCGCCGGCCTCACCTACGCGCTGGGGCCCGTGGGGCTGCGCATGGGCTGGCGCGGCGTGTACCTCAACGACAACGGGTGGGCGAACCCCAACACGGGCGTGGCGAACGAGGACGCGTTCAGCGGCCCGTACTTCGGGATGGGCGTGGCGTTCTGACCTACGGGCAGCTCGCCGTCCCGTTGGGCGCCAAGGACACCACCCGCCCCGAATTCCCCAGCACGTGCATCTGCCCCAGCGTGCGGGTGAGGCGCGCGCCGGGCAGCTCGCTCCCCTCGAAGGTGACGAAGTCGCCGAGCGCATCCTGCTGCACCCAGGTGGCCAGCGGCGTCCCCGGCTCCAGCCGGTACAGGCCGCGCTCGCTCACCGCGAAGGTGTAGCCGCACAGCTGCTGGTAGTCGGAGGCCGTCGCGCCCGGCAGCGGCTGCGAGAGCGGCACCTTGGACGGCAGCGAGAGCACGGTGCCGTCCTGCAACCCCAGCCGGGCGCGCGCGCCCTCGGACCACACCTTCACCCACGGCGTGGCGATGGGGACGTCCAACTCCTCCTCCACCCAGCGCGACTGCGTCTGGGCGACGAAGTGGAAGACGTTCCCCGGGGTGATGGCGTAGCCGGAGAGCAGGGGCGCGACCCCGCCGTCCGCGGCGGGAGGCGGCAGGGTGGCGAAGGAGAGGATGGGGATGCCGGGGATGGGCACCAGCACCACGCTGAGCGTCGCCGGCGGCGTGTAGAGGTCCAGGGACGCGGTGACGTCGCCGGCGCGGAGCTGGTCGTAGGCGCTGTAGAGCACCTCGGTGCCGCCGTCCGGCAGCGTCACCGCCGCGGCCGAGTACGGGGGCGGCGGCAGGGTGGTGACGCTGGTGGAGGTGGCCAGGATGTGCGGCAGCCCGCCTACGAACTGCGACAGGTCCGCCACCTGGCCGTCCACCGTGAGGCCCCAGGTGGACCGCCCGTCCACGGTGCCCGCGGGGATGGGCTGGCCGGGGAAGACCTGGTCCGGCGACCCCATGAAGCCGTAGCCGTTCACCAGCGGGAAGATGCGGGCGCTGGTGGAGGCGAACAGCCCGAAGAAGCCCGGCAGGTCCACCACCGCCAGCGGCTGCTGGTCCAAAAGGAGCGGGACCGCGGAGGAGATGTCCGGCTGCCGCGGCGCGAGGGTGAGGGTGTCCAGCAGCGGATCGGTCGGATCCACCCGCCACATCTTCCCGTTGGGCCCGGCCCACGCGCCCAGCGCCGGGGTGCTGGATTGTTCGATCACCGGGTGGCGGTAGACGGCGTCCGCCCCCACCAGGTCGAACCAGCTCCCCTGGGCGAGGTTGTCGGAGATGAACGTCCGCTCCGGCCGACCGCCGTCGGGCGCGGCGGGGCAGCGCACCTCGAACTGCTGGTGGGTGAGCATGCCCGGGTTCCCCGGCTCGCCCTGGCGGATCATCCGCACCGACTTCGGCGCCTGCGGCGGCGAGTCCTGAGGGCACGCCGGCGCCGGGCCCTGGACGCTCGCGGTGACGCAGGACCCGCTCGTGTTGTAGAGGGCGAACACGTCCGCCAGGAACGGGCCATGCCCGCCGTTGAACGGCGCGGCGTTGGGCACCAGCTCCAGGCCGAAGTAGCGATC
>Ga0068860_100002632_pt1 | contig 18674 bp, 21 predicted proteins | sample KBSSwiS32_FD_66597 | JGI IMG/M metagenome (GOLD analysis project Ga0068860, IMG submission 66597) | Switchgrass rhizosphere microbial communities from Kellogg Biological Station, Michigan, USA - KBS Switchgrass S3-2 | ecosystem: Host-associated > Plants > Roots > Rhizosphere > Soil ...
ACGCAGCGGGTGCAGTGGATGCAGCGGCTCATCTCTTCCATCGAGATCAGCGGGCCCACGTTCTTGTGGAAGACGACGCGCTTTTCTTCGGTGTAGCGCGAGGCCGAGGCGCCGTAGCCGACCGCGAGATCCTGCAGCTGGCACTCGCCGCCCTGGTCGCAGATGGGGCAATCGAGCGGGTGGTTGATGAGCAGAAACTCCATCACCGACTGCTGCGCCTTGATGGCCTTGTCGCTCTTGGTGCGCACGATCATGCCCTGCGTCACCGGCGTCGCGCAGGCCGGCATCGGCTTGGGCGCCTTCTCGATCTCGACCAGGCACATGCGGCAGTTGGCCGCGATGCTGAGCTTCTTGTGGTAGCAGAAATGCGGCACGTAGATGCCTGCAGCATCGGCCGCATGCATCACCATGCTGCCCTCGGGCACGCTGACCTTCTTGCCGTCGAGATCGATTTCGACCATGGGAGTGGGTGCTGTCAGGCGGTGGCGAGCTCGGCGGTCGCGGCGCGCTGAGCCCCCGGCCCGACCATGCAATGCTTGTGCTCGACGTGGTATGCGAACTCGTCGCGGAAGTGCTTCAGCATGCCGCGCACCGGCATTGCCGCCGCATCGCCGAGCGCGCAGATGGTGCGCCCCATGATGTTCTCGGCTACCGAGTCGAGCAGCGTCAGGTCTTCGGCGCGCCCTTCACCGTGCTCGATGCGATGCACCATGCGCCACAGCCAGCCGGTGCCCTCGCGGCACGGCGTGCACTGCCCGCACGACTCGTGCATGTAGAAGTACGACAGGCGCAGCAACGCATCGACCATGCAGCGCGTCTCGTCCATCACGATCACGGCACCGGAACCCAGCATCGAACCCGCCTTCGCACAGGCGTCGTAGTCCATTGTCATGTCCAGCATGATCGACGCTGGCAGCACCGGCGCCGACGCGCCGCCTGGAATCACCGCCTTCAGCTTGCGCCCCCCGCTGACGCCGCCGGCCAGCTCGAGCAGTTTGATGAACGGCGTGCCCATCGGGATCTCGTAGTTCCCCGGTCGCTCGACATCGCCGACGACAGAGAAGATCTTGGTGCCGCCGTTGTTGGGCTTGCCGATCGCGAGATACTTCTCGCCGCCGTGGTTGATGATCCACGGCACCGCGGCGAAGGTCTCGGTGTTGTTGATCGTCGTCGGCTTGCCGTAGAGACCGTAGCTGGCCGGGAACGGCGGCTTGAAGCGTGGCTGGCCCTTCTTGCCTTCGAGCGATTCCAGCAGGCCGGTCTCCTCGCCGCAGATGTAGGCACCGAAGCCGTGGAAGGCGTGCAGCTGGAACTTGAAGCCGCGGCCCAGGATGTCGTCGCCGAGGTACCCCGCGTCGCGCGCCTCGTGCAGCGCCTCCTCGAAGCGCTCGTAGATCTCGAAGATCTCGCCGTGGATGTAGTTGTAGCCGACGGTCGTGCCCATCGCGTAGGCGGCGATCGCCATGCCTTCGATCAAGATGTGCGGGTTGTAGGCGAGGATGTCGCGATCCTTGCAGGTGCCGGGCTCGCCTTCGTCGGAATTGCACACCAGGTACTTCTGCACCGGCAGGGCACGCGGCATGAAGCTCCACTTCAAGCCGGTTGGGAAGCCGGCACCACCGCGGCCACGCAGCCCCGAAGCCTTGACCTCGGCCACCACCTGCTCGGGCGTCATGGCGGCAGCGCCGTCCTGGCCGAGGATCTTCTTCAGCGCGCGGTAGCCGCCGCGCGCTTCGTAATCCTTGAGCCGCCAGTTGCTGCCATCGAGGCCGGCAAGAATCTGCGGGTCGATGTGGCGGCCGTGGAAGCAGGTCTCCTGTCCGCCGGCCTGGAACTTCGACAGATCGGGCAACATCATGGGGGACTCGCCTTCAGCGTGGCGACCAGCTCGTCGAGCCGCGCATCGCTCATGTAGCTGACCATCTGCCGATCGTTCACCAGCAGCACCGGCGCATCGGCACACGCACCCAGGCACTCGGACTTCTGCACCGTGAACAGGCCGTCGGCGCTGGTGCCGCCCTCTTCGACCCCGAGCCGGCGACACAGGTGCTCCAGCGCATGCAGGCCGTTGCGCAGCTGGCACGGCAGGTTGGTGCAGACGTTGAGCTTGAAGCGCCCGACCGGCTGCTGGTTGTACATGTTGTAGAAGGTCGTGACCTCGCGCACCGCGATCGGTGGCATGCCGAGGTACTGCGCCACCGCCTCTTCGGCCTCGGCACTGACCCAGCCCTGCTCCTGCTGCACGATGGACAGGCACGCCATCACGGCCGACTGCTTCTGGTCGGTCGGGTACTTGGCGACTTCGCGTGCGAAGCGCTCGGTGGTCTGCGGGCTCAGCTTCACCGATCGACCTCGCCGAACACGATGTCCATCGTGCCGATGATCGCCACCGCATCGGCGATCATGTGGCCGCGACTCATCTCGTCGAGCGCAGACAGGTGCACAAAGCCCGGCGGCCGGATCTTCATGCGGTACGGCTTGTTGGCCCCATCGCTGACGAAATAGATGCCGAACTCCCCCTTCGGGTGCTCGACCGCCGCATAGGCCTCGCCTTCGGGAACGTGCATGCCTTCGGTGAAGAGCTTGAAATGGTGGATCAGCTCTTCCATGTTGGCCTTCATGTCGACGCGCGCCGGCGGCGCGACCTTCAGGTTGTCGGTGATCACCGGGCCGTCGTGCGTACGCAGCCAGTCGATGCACTGTCGGATGATGCGGTTGGACTGCCGCATCTCCTCGACGCGCACCAGATAGCGGTCGTAGGTGTCGCCATTGACACCCAGCGGAACGTCGAAATCCATGCGGTCGTACACCTCGTAGGGCTGATGCTTGCGCAAGTCCCACGCGATGCCCGAGCCGCGCAGCATCGGGCCGGTGAAGCCGAGGTTCAGCGCGCGCTCCGGCGTCACCACGCCGATGCCGACGGTGCGCTGCTTCCAGATGCGGTTGTCCGTCAGCAGCGTTTCGTACTCGTCGACGTAGGTCGGGAAGCGCTTGCAGAAGTCGTCGACGAAATCGAGCAGCGAGCCCTGGCGGTTGTCGTTGAGCGCCTGGATCGCGCGCGCGTTGCGGATCTTGCTGGCGTTGTACTGCGGCATCGCGTCGGGCAGGTCGCGGTACACGCCGCCCGGCCGGTAGTACGCGGCGTGCATGCGCGCGCCCGACACCGCCTCGTACATGTCGAGGATGTCCTCGCGCTCGCGGAAGCAGTAGATGAAGATGTTCATCGCGCCGCAGTCGAGGCCGTGCGCGCCCAGCCACAGCAGGTGGTTGAGGATGCGCGTCAGCTCGTCGAACAGCACACGGATGTACTGCGCTCGCTCGGGCACCTCGATGCCGAGCAGTTTCTCGACCGCCAGGCAGTACGCGTGCTCGTTGCACATCATCGACACGTAGTCCAGCCGGTCCATGTAGGGCAGCGCCTGGATGAACGTCTTGCTCTCGGCGAGCTTCTCGGTCGCGCGGTGCAGCAGGCCGATGTGCGGATCGGCGCGCTGGATCACCTCGCCGTCGAGCTCGAGCACCAGACGCAGCACGCCGTGCGCGGCCGGATGCTGCGGCCCAAAATTGAGGGTGTAGTTCTTGATCTCGGCCATGTCAGTGGCTAGTCAAACACACACCGCGGCGCCGGGCCACCGGTGGGGCCCCTGGGGGGAGGCGGCCGCGGGCCGCTTCGAGGGGGCGTCATACACCGCCATACTTCTCTTCGCGCACCACGCGCGGCGTGATCTCGCGCGGCTCGATCGTCACCGGCTGGTAGATCACGCGCTTCTTCTCGTCGTCGTAGCGCATCTCTACATGGCCCGATACCGGGAAGTCCTTGCGCATCGGATGACCGATGAAGCCGTAGTCGGTGAGGATGCGACGCAGGTCGAGGTGGCCTTCGAAGACGATGCCGTACAGATCGAACGCCTCGCGCTCGAACCAGTTGGCGGCGCTCCAGATCTCGGTGACCGAGGCCATCACCGGCACGTCGTCGTCGGGTGCGAACACCTTCAGCCGCACGCGCCAGTTGTGGCTGATCGACAGCAGGTGCAGCACCACGCAGTAGCGCGGGCCGTCCCACGGCTGGTTGCGGTAGCTGAAGTAGTCGACGCCGCACAGGTCCATCAGCTGCTCGAACTTCAGCTCGGAGTGGTCGCGCAGCGTGCGCGCCGCACCGAGGTAGTCGGCGGCAGCAACGGTGACGGTGATCTCGCCGCGGTCGCGAACCAGCTTCTTGATGCTCGCGCCCAGGATGGTTTGCAGCGAAGCCTGCAGGGTGTCGAGACGACTCATCGGTCGGCGCCGGGCCGCCCCAAGCCGACCGAACCCCCTCCGGGGGCAGCGAGCGAAATGAGCGTGAGGGTCATGTTATGCGCGCGCGATCGTGTTCTCGCGGCGGATCTTGGCCTGCAGCTGCAAGATGCCGTACAGCAGCGCCTCCGCGGTCGGCGGGCAGCCCGGCACGTAGACGTCCACCGGCACGATGCGGTCGCAGCCGCGCACCACCGAATAGCTGTAGTGATAGTAGCCGCCGCCGTTGGCGCACGAGCCCATGCTGAGCACCCAGCGCGGCTCGGCCATCTGGTCGTACACCTTGCGCAGCGCCGGCGCCATCTTGTTGCACAGCGTGCCGGCCACGATCATCAAGTCGCTCTGGCGCGGGCTGGGGCGAAACAGCATGCCGAAGCGATCGATGTCGTAGCGCGCCGCACCGGCGTGCATCATCTCGATCGCGCAGCAGGCCAGGCCGAACGTCATCGGCCACAAGGATCCGGTCTTCGACCAGTTGATCAGCTTGTCGACCGAGGTGGTGACGAAGCCTTCTTTCAGGACGCCTTCAATGCCCATTCAGCCTCCGCCCAGCCGTCTCGAGGAGGCTGACGCCCCCGCGGGGGACGGCGACCTTGTGTGAGCGTGGGGAGTTCACCATTTCACTCCCAATCGAGCGCGCCCTTCTTCCACTCGTAGAAGAAGCCGACGACCAGAATGGCGAGGAAGATCATCATCGCCCAGAAGCCGGCGGGGCCGATTTCCTTCAGCGCCACCGCCCACGGGAAGAGAAATGCGATCTCGAGGTCGAACAGGATGAACAGGATGGCGACGAGGTAGTAGCGCACGTCGAACTTCATGCGTGCGTCTTCAAATGCCTCGAAGCCGCATTCATACGGGCTGTTCTTCTGCGCGTCGGGACGGTTCGGACCGAACACGAAGCCGATCACCTGCGGCGCGACACCGACGGCCACCCCCACCAGGATGAACAGCATCACGCTCAGGTAGGGTTGCAGATCCATGATTCGATCGTGTGTCGGCCGTCGCAGCGCATCGGATCAGAGTGGCCTCAGACGCATCCTTGGTGCCGACGGCGAGACTCGAACTCGCACAGCTTTCGCCACTACCCCCTCAAGATAGCGTGTCTACCAATTTCACCACGTCGGCACAGCGGTCACGAGGGCCCGATTGCCCGGCAAAGGCCTCGAGGACAGGCCTCTGAACAGCCTGTCATTCTAATGCGATTCGCCGGTGCAGCCGTTGTCGGCGTGACACGCGCACTGTCATCGCGCGCGCTCACGCAAGCGGCGCATGAGCGCGCCGGCGCGGTGCATCAGCGCGAGGCAGCCGGGACCGCGGCGCTGGCCGGTGCGCCCGGAATCACCGCACCGGGAATCACCGCACCGCTGGCAGGCTCCGATGCGGGCGCGCTGGCCGTCGCAGCGGGCCGGTCGAGCACGGTCTCGCCACCGGTGCTGCGCACCTTGCCGCCGGCCGACACGAACGCGAGCGCCAGCGTGCAGACGAAGAACACGCCCGCGCACACCGCGGTTGACCGCGACAAGAAGTTGGCGCTGCCGGTGGCCCCGAACAGGCTGCCCGACGCACCGCTGCCGAACGAGGCCCCCATGTCGGCGCCCTTGCCGTGCTGGATCAGCACGAGGCCGATCATCGTCACCGCAGACAGAATCTGCACGATGAGCACGATGTTGGTCAACAGTTGCATGAGAGGTGAGCTCCTGGATCGCTGGCCGTGCGTTCAAGCGCCGGCGGCACGACAGATGGAGATGAAGTCGTCGGCTTTCAACGATGCGCCACCGATCAGGCCACCGTCGATGTCGGTTTGCGCGAACAACGCAGCGGCGTTGTCGGGCTTCACGCTGCCGCCGTAGAGGATCGGCACACGCTCGGCGTGCGCGGTGGCAGCACGCAACTGTGCGCGCAACACCGCATGCACGGCCTGCGCCTGCTCGGGCGTGGCCGTGCGGCCGGTGCCGATCGCCCACACCGGCTCGTAGGCCACCACCATCTCGCTGGCGCAGTGCGCCAGCGTGTGGATCACGGCCGACAACTGGCGCTTGACCACCGTCTCGGTGTCACCGGCTTCGCGCTGGGCGAGGCTCTCGCCGACGCACACGATCGGCGTCACGCCCTTGGCCAGGGCAGCCTTGGCCTTGTCGGCGACCAGCTGATCGCTCTCCTGGTGGTACAGGCGACGCTCCGAGTGGCCGACGATCGCGTAGCGGCAACCGAATTCAGCCAACATCGCGGCCGACACTTCGCCCGTGTAGGCCCCCTGCTCGTGCGACGAGCAGTCCTGCGCGCCCCAGCGCAACTCGCTGCCTGCGAACGCCAGCGCCACTTCGGCCAGATACGGGAACGGTGCGCACACCGCGACGTCGCAATCGTACGGGCGTCCCTGATGAATGGTCGCCAGCAGCGGCTCGTTGGCCGCGCGGCTGCCATGCATCTTCCAGTTGCCCGCCACCAGCTTGCGCGTCATGCCCGCCCTGCCTCGAGCGCTCACCAGCGCAGCACGATTTTGCCGACGTGCTCGCCCGATTCCATCAGGGCGTGGGCTGCGGCGGCCTGCGCGGCATCGAACACACGGTGCACGATCGGCTTGATGCGGGCGGCTTCGATCAGCGGCCACACCTTGGCGCGCAGCGACGCGGCAATCGCCGCCTTGAACGACTCAGGACGCGGACGCAGCGTCGAGCCGGTGATCGTCAGGCGGCGCCGCAGCAGGTCGCCAGCGTTGAACTCGCTCTTCACGCCGCCTTGGACCGCAATGATCGCGATGCGCCCGTCGTCGGCCACGCACTGCACCTCGCGGGCCACGTACGTGCCAGCGACCATGTCGAGCACCACGTCGGCACCGCGACCGTCGGTGATGCGCTTGACTTCCTCGACGAAGTCCTGAGCCTTGTAATTGATGGCTGCGTCGGCGCCGATCGACAGGCAGGCCTTGCACTTGTCGTCGCTGCCCGCGGTCACGATGACCTTGGCATTGAACGCCTTGCCGAGTTGGATCGCGGTCACGCCGATGCCGCTCGAGCCGCCCTGCACGAGCAGCGTCTCGCCTGCCTTGAGCCCCGCGCGGTCGAACACGTTGCTCCAGACGGTGAAGAAGGTTTCGGGCAAGCCGGCGGCCTCGATGTCGCTCAGCCCCTTCGGCACCGGCAGGCACTGCAACACCGGAGCCACCGCCAGTTGGGCATACCCACCGCCAGCCACCAGCGCGCACACGCGATCGCCGACCTTGTACCCGGCCGCTGCCATCGCTTGCGCATCGCCCCGCACGATCTCGCCCGCGAACTCGAGCCCCGGCAGATCCGACGCGCCGGGCGGGGGTGCGTAGGCGCCTTTGCGCTGCAGAACGTCAGGGCGGTTGACGCCCGAGGCGGTCACGCGCACCAGCACTTCGCCGGCACCGGGCTGCGGATCAGGCCGCTCGCCCAGCACCAGCACCTCGGGTGCGCCGAAGCTCTTGATCTCAACGGCTTTCATGCGCGACGACGGGTCACTCGGTCTGTTGCGATGGCTGCGGCTGCTGCTGTTGCTGCTGAGCCTGTTCCACACCCGGCTCGGCCGTTTCGCGCGGCTCGCGCTCGCGGCGTGGCGGACGATCGCCACGGTCGCCACGGTCGCGATCCCCACGGTCGCGTCGCGGCGGACGATCGCCGCGATCGTTGTCTTCCATGCCCTCGGGCCGATCGAGCAACGCCTTCATCGACAACTTGACGCGCCCCTTGTCGTCGGTCTCGAGCACCTTGACCCTGACCACTTGCCCTTCGCTCAGCACGTCCGTGACCTTCTCGATGCGCTGGTGCGCGATCTGGCTGATGTGCAGCAAACCGTCCTTGCCGGGCAGCAGATTGACCAGCGCGCCGAAGTCGAGGATCTTGGTGATCGGACCCTCGTAGACCTTGCCGACTTCGACGTCGGCCGTGATCTCCTCGATGCGCTTCTTGGCGAATGCGGCCTTGTCGGCTTCCACCGAGGCGATCGTGATCGTGCCGTCCTCGGCGATGTCGATCGTGCAGCCGGTCTCGTCGGTGAGCGCGCGGATCGTGGCCCCGCCCTTGCCGATGACGTCGCGGATCTTCTCCGGATTGATCTTCATCGTGTACAGGCGCGGCGCGAATTGCGATACGTCGGCGCGCGCACCGCCCACCGCCTCGACCATCTTGGCCAGGATGTGCAAACGCGCTTCCTTGGCCTGTGCCAGTGCGACCTGCATGATCTCCTTGGTGATGCCCTGGATCTTGATGTCCATCTGCAGGGCGGTGATGCCGGCGCCGGTGCCAGCCACCTTGAAGTCCATGTCGCCCAGGTGATCCTCGTCGCCGAGGATGTCGGTCAGCACGGCAAAGCGGTTGGACTCCTTGATCAGACCCATCGCGATGCCGGCCACGTGGGCCTTCATCGGCACGCCGGCGTCCATCAGCGCCAGACAGCCGCCGCACACCGAAGCCATCGACGACGAGCCGTTGCTCTCGGTGATCTCGCTGACGACCCGGATCGAATAAGGGAACTCTTCCTTGGTCGGCAAGCACGCCACCAGCGCGCGCTTGGCAAGCCGCCCGTGGCCGATCTCGCGCCGCTTCGGGCTGCCGACGCGGCCGGTTTCACCGGTGGCGAACGGCGGCATGTTGTAGTGGAGCATGAAGCGCTCTTCGTATTCGCCGGCCAGCGCATCGATGCGCTGCGAGTCACGCTCTGTGCCGAGCGTTGACGCCACCAGCGCCTGCGTTTCGCCACGCGTGAACAGTGCCGACCCGTGCGCACGCGGCAGCACGCCGGCGCGAATCTCGATCGGGCGCACGGTGCGCGTGTCGCGGCCATCGATGCGCGGCTCACCCGCGAGGATCTGGCCGCGCACGATGCGCGACTCGATCTCGAACAGCAGCCCTTCGACCTTCACTTCGTCGAACTCGACGCCTTGTGCGCTGAGGCCGGCCTTCACGTTGGCGTAGGCCTCACGCGTAGCCTGCGTGCGCGACTGCTTGCTGCGGACCTGATAGGCCGCGCGCAACGCGGCCTCACCCAGCTCGGTGACCTTGGCGATGAAGGATTCGTCCTTGGCCGGCGGCTGCCAGTCCCACGCCGGCTTGCCGGCGTCGCGCACCAGCTCGTGGATCGCCTCGATCGCCACTTTGCCCTGCTCGTGGCCGTACACCACGGCACCGAGCATCACTTCCTCGGGCAACTGGTCGGCTTCGGACTCGACCATCAGCACCGCGGCCTCGGTGCCGGCAACCACCAGGTCGAGCTTGGAGTTGGCCAGCTCGGTCTTGCCCGGGTTGAGCACGTACTGGCCGTTGACATAGCCGACGCGCGCGGCGCCGATCGGGCCGTTGAACGGGATGCCTGAGATCGCCAGCGCAGCCGACGAGCCGATCAGTGCGGCGATGTCGGCCTGCACCTCGGGGTTCAGCGACAGCACGTGGATCACCACCTGCACTTCATTGAAGAAGCCATCCGGAAACAGCGGCCGGATCGGGCGGTCGATCAAACGCGAGGTCAGCGTCTCGAGTTCACTCGGACGGCCCTCGCGCTTGAAGAAGCTGCCGGGGATCTTGCCGGCCGCGTAGGTCTTCTCGATGTAGTCGACCGTCAGCGGGAAAAAGTCCTGCCCGGCCTTGGCGGTCTTGGCCGCGACGACGGTGGCCAGCACCACCGTGTCTTCGATGCTGACCAGCACGGCGCCGGTGGATTGACGCGCGATCTCGCCGGTCTCGAGGGTGACGCGGTGCGGTCCCCATTGGAAGGTCTTGCTGACCTTGTTGAACAGACTCATGGAATGCTCCAAGTTGCTGCCCGCCCCGATGCCCAGGGCACGCAGCGCGCATGCGGAAACGGTGGCATGCGCACCGGGAGCGTGAAGACACGGCGCGATGCCATTCCAGCGCGGCTCGCGGTCCGAGCCTCGTTGGAATGACACAGCAGCGCCAAGATGGGTGCCTCGCTCCGGGGACGGCGCCCGCCGGCATCGGCGGGACGCCGAACGAACTGCTGGCTTACTTGCGCAGGCCGAGCTTGTGGATCAACGCCGAGTAGCGCTCGGCATCGTTGTTCTTCAGATAATCCAACAGCTTGCGGCGCCGGCTCACCATCCTGAGCAGGCCGCGCCGGCCGTGGTGGTCTTTCAGGTGCACCTTGAAGTGCGGGGTCAGTTCGTTGATGCGTGCGGTGAGCAACGCCACCTGAACTTCGGGAGAGCCGGTGTCCTTGGCGCCGCGCGCGTTGGACTTGACGATCTCGGCCTTCTGGCTGACTGCCATCGACATGAACGATTTCCTCAATGCGTGAAACCGTCCCGGTCGCGATGGCCGGTGCGGTTTCAATTGCCACTTGCGGTCGCAGGTGAAACCGACCCGCGCCGTGCCGTCGCGCGGCCAGGGCTCGGCCCCAGCAAGCGACCACCAATTATAGCTTGAGCGCTTTGGCCAGCCGCTCCACCCCACGCACCAGCCGCTCGGGCTCGCGCGAGGCAAAGCACCAGCGCAGCCAGCCCTCCCCCTCGGGTCCGAACGCGATGCCGGGCGCCAGACCCAGGCCCTGCTCGGCCACGAGGCGCTTGGCCAACGTGAGCGAATCGTGCTGTCCTTCGACGCGCAGGAACGCATACAGCCCGCCGTCGGGCACCGCGACCGTCACGCCCGGCAGTTGGCGCAGCTGCGAAAGCAGCAGGTCGCGACAGGTGCGCAGGCGCTGTACCAGCCCATCGACGAAGGTGTCGCCCAGTGCCAGCGCGGCCAGCCCACCGTGCTGCACGAACTCCGGTGCGCACGAGGTGTTGAACTCGATCAGCTTGCCGACCTGCGCCACCACGCCATCGGGCACCACCATCCAGCCCAGCCGCCAGCCCGTCATCAAGAAGCTCTTCGAGAAGCTGTGCACGACGATCAAGCGATCCTCAGGCGACGCCAGATCCAGAAAGCTCGGCGCGCTGCGCCCGGCGCCGAACCACATGCGCTCGTACACCTCGTCGGCCACCAGCCAGGTGCCGGTGCGTCGGCAGTGCTCGAGCAGCGAGCGCTGCTCGTCGCGCTCGAGCGTCCAGCCGGTGGGGTTGTTGGGCGAGTTGACGAGGAGCACCTTGGTCGTCGGCGTCACCGCATCGATCAGCGCCTGCACGTCGAGCCGCCACACGCCCGCCGGGTCGGGCCGCAGCGCCACGCGCCGGACACGCGCGCCCATCATCGTCGGCTGCTGAGTGAGGTTGGGCCACACCGGCACCACCGCCACCACCTCGTCGCCGGCACCGGCGAGCAACTCGGTGGCCAGCATCAGCGCGTTGACGCCCGAACTGGTCACTGCGATCCGTTCGGCGCTCACCGCTGGATGCAGCGCGCAGGTGTAGCGCGCCAGCGCATTGCGCAGCTCTGGCAGGCCGAGGTTGTGGCCATAGAACGTCTCGCCGCGTTCGAGCGAGCGCATGGCGGCCTCGCGCACCGGCAGCGACGTGACCTCGTCGCTTTCGCCAAACCAGAAGGCGAGCACGTCGGGGTTCTTCAGCGACGCGTTGGCCACCTCGCGGATGCGCGAACTCTGCATCGCAACGACGATGTCACGCATGGCAGCCGCCCGTTGTGCTGCAAACGGCGTGGCAGACCTTGAATTTGGCGCGGTCGCAGTCAACTCGTGCCCAGACGGCGCTCGGTTGCGCCCAACCGTCCAAAGAGGTGTCAATCATGTTTCTCGTTCCGCTGACCCGCCGCGCAGACTGGCTGCGCAGCTTCGATCGTTTCTTCGACGGTGCATTCGACGGCGTTTTCGCCGGCGAGGCGCCTGCTGCGTTGCCGCGCACGCCAGCACTTGACGTTTCCGAATCCGAGCAAGCATACACAGTCACGCTCGATCTGCCCGGCGTGGCGAAAGACAACGTGAAGGTCACCATCGAAGGCCGACGTGTCCAGGTCGAAGCGCAAGCAGCGCATCGCGACGAGCGCAAAGAGAGCGATCGCGTGGTGTATCGCGAGCGCGCCGCATCGAGCTATGCGCGCAGCTTCGTGCTGCCGGTGGAACTCGACCAGCAGCGTTCGACCGCCAAGCTCGACAGCGGCGTGCTGAAGCTGGAGCTGGCCAAGCGCGTCACCAGCAACGTCAAGCAGATCGCGATCAACTGACAGCCGGCGGCGCCAGCTGATCGAGCGGCCAGCGCGGCGCCACGTCGAACGCGTAGTTGCGCTCTGCGGCGGCGCCGCGTTGCAGACGCATCGCAGCCGCCAGTGCAATCATGGCGCCGTTGTCGGTGCACAGCGCGGCTTCCGGGTAGTGCACTCGGAAACCACGTTGGGTTGCGAGCGCGCCGAGGCGTTGCCGCAACAGCGTGTTGGCGCCCACGCCGCCGGCTACCACCAGCCGATCAACGCCGGCTGCGGTCAGCGCGCGCAGGGCCTTGTGCACCAGCACGTCGACGATCGCAGCCTGGGTCGACGCGGCCAGGTCTGCCCGCTGTGCGTCGCTGGGCTGGAGTCCGAGCTTGCGATGGTGCAGCCACACCGCAGTCTTCAGACCGGCAAACGAGAAATCGAGTTTGCCGCTGTTGAGCATGGGGCGCGGCAACGCGAAGGCCTCCGGGCGGCCGTGTTGCGCCAGTGCGGCGAGCGCTGGACCGCCGGGATAGCCCAACCCCAACAGCTTGGCGGTCTTGTCAAAGGCTTCGCCGGCGGCATCGTCGACGGTTTCACCCAGCAGCGTGTAATGGCCCACCTCACGCACGTGCATCAATTGCGTGTGGCCGCCCGACACGAGCAGTGCGACGAAGGGAAAACTCGGCGGGTCGCCCGACAGAAACGGCGACAGCAAGTGACCTTCGAGGTGATGCACGCCGAGACACGGCCGCTCGAGCGCCGCGGCCATGGCCGCGGCGCTCGCGGCACCGACGAGCAGCGCACCTGCCAGACCCGGGCCGCGCGTGTAGGCAATGACATCAATGTCCGTCAGGGCCTGATCCGCTTGCGCGAGCACGCGTTGCACCAGTGGCAGCACCCGCCGCACGTGGTCGCGCGAAGCCAACTCGGGCACCACCCCGCCGTAGTCGCGATGCATGTCGGCCTGGCTGTGTAACGCGTGCGCCAGCAGACGCGGTACCCCGTCGCCTTGCGCATCGACGAGCGCGACGCCGGTTTCATCGCACGACGACTCGATGCCGAGGACCTTCAGCGGACACTCCTGTAACTGGCCGTATCTTTGTGCTCGATTGCCGCACTTGGCAGAAATACATCACGCATCGGCATCGGGACATACCCGCGATGCGAGCCGCGGCGCTTGTTGTGGGACTATCACGCAGTTACTCTTGCGGCGCACCAGGCCGAGGACAGGGCGAGTTTTCTAAATCGAACATTCGTTGGGACCATGAAAGAGTTCAAGCTCACTGCATGGCCGGAACTACCGGCACCGTACCAACGGATCGCCTATCGCCGCATGTTGAGCGATATGTCGCACCGTTTCGTGACGGCGCAGCAGCTGTGCGACAGCAGCGGCGCCACCAAGCTCGAAGTGCGCGTGTTCCTGCAGATGCTGTCGGAGCGTGGCTTGCTGCGTGAGCGCGACCACGAGGAATCGCCCAGCCTGTTCGGGCCACTGGGCGGCTGGTTGCGCCGCGCTTTGCACGGCGAAAACGCAACGCACTGAGCCGACCGGATGCACCGCAGGCCCGTCACCTGACGGGCCTTTTGCTTTCGACGATCCACCGGCGGCCCTCCCGCGGCGGCGTCAATGTTTTTCCTTGGCGTGGTTGATCGAGTACTTGGGAATCTCGATCGTCACGTCGCGATCCGAGAGGATCGCCTGGCACGACAGCCGTGAGGTCGGCGCCAGTCCCCACGCGCGGTCGAGCAAGTCTTCTTCCGACTCGTCCATCTCGCCGAGCGATTCGAAACCCTCGCGCACGATCACGTGGCAGGTGGTGCAGGCGCAACTCATCTCGCAGGCGTGCTCGATCGAGATGCCGTTCTCGAGCATCGCCTCGCACAACGACGTGCCGGCAGGTGCCTCGATGTCGTCGCCCTCCGGACAGTACTCGGGATGCGGCAGGATCCGAACGACAGGCATGCGCATCACACCTCTTCGACGCGGCGCCCCGTGAGCGCCGAGCGAATGCTGCGGTTCATTCGCATCGCCGCGAACCCTTCGGTGCTGTCGGCCAGCGCATCGAGCGCGGCACGGATCACAGCGACGTCATCGGCGGCGCGAGCAGATTCGAGTTCTGCCATGCGCTGCTCAATCGAAGCCCGCTCGTCGGCATTCAGCAGATCGCCGTCGGTCGCGAGCGCCGAGCGCGTCGCCAGCACCAGACGCTCGGCATCGACGCGCGCCTCGCGCAACGTGCGCTGCTCCATGTCGACCTCGGCGCTGCCGAAGCCCTCGCGCAGCATGCGCGCAACGTCGTCGTCCGTCAGGCCGTAGCTGGGCTTGACCACCACCGAGGCCTCGACGCCTGCCGTCAGTTCGCGTGCCGACACCGAGAGCAAACCGTCGGCGTCGACCTGGAACGTGACGCGGATGCGCGCTGCGCCGGCGGCCATCGGCGGGATACCGCGCAGTTCGAAGCGCGCCAGCGAGCGGCAGTCGGCCACCAACTCGCGCTCGCCTTGCACCACGTGGATCGCCATCGCGGACTGACCGTCCTTGAACGTGGTGAACTCCTGCGCCTTGGCCACCGGAATCGTGGTGTTGCGCTCGATGATGCGCTCGACCAGGCCGCCCATCGTCTCGACGCCGAGCGACAGTGGAATCACGTCGAGCAGCAGCAGTTCGCCTTCGCGCGAGTTGCCGGCCAGTGCATTGGCCTGGATCGCAGCACCGAGCGCCACGACCTGATCGGGATCGAGGTTGGTGAGTGGTGGACGCCCGAAATACGCCTCGACCGCCCGCCGCACAGCGGGCATGCGCGTCGCGCCACCCACCAGCACGACCCCTTGAACTTCGCCATGGTCGACGCGCGCATCGCGCATCACCTTGCGCAGCACGCCGATCGTGCGCTCGATCAGCGGCTTGGTCGCGGCGTCGAACACGTCGCGCTCGACCACCACGTCGAGCATCCCGGTCGAGAGCACGCCCTGGACGAGTGCCTGGGTCTGCGCGGTCAAGGCCTCCTTGGCCGTGCGCGCAGCGCTCAGTACCGCTTGCTTGTCGCGCGGCGTCTCGGCAGCCAGACCGCCGCGCGTCAGCGCCCACGCCGCGAGGGCACGATCAAAGTCATCACCGCCGAGCGCCGAATCGCCCCCGGTAGCGACAACTTCGAAGACGCCGCGCGACAACCGCAAAAGCGACACGTCGAAGGTACCGCCACCGAGGTCATAGATCAGGTAGAGCCCCTCGCTGCCGTTGTCGAGGCCGTAGGCCAGCGCCGCGGCGGTTGGCTCATTGATCAGACGCATCACCTTGAGCCCGGCCAACTCGGCTGCGCCTTTGGTGGCCTGGCGTTGTGCGTCGTCGAAGTACGCCGGCACGGTGATCACCGCACCGAACAGCTCGCTGTCGAACGTGTCTTCGGCGCGCTGCCGCAACGTGGCCAGGATCTGCGCCGATATTTCGACCGGCGACTTGTGACCTTGCGGCGTGCTCACCTGCACCATGCCGGGCCCATCCACCAAGTGGTACGGCAGCCGGCCGGCGTGGGGCAAGTCGGCAAGCTTGCGCCCCATCAGGCGCTTGACCGACGCAATGGTGTGCTCCGGATCTTCGCCCTGCATCGCCTGCGCGGTCGGGCCCACATCGCAGCCGCCGTCGGACCGGTAGCGCACGATCGACGGCAACAGCACGCGTCCTTGCGCGTCCGGCAGACAGACGGCGTGGCCGTGCCGCACTGCAGCCACCAGCGAATGCGTGGTGCCGAGATCGATCCCGACAGCCACCCGACGCGCATGTGGGTCGGGGCTTTGCCCGGGCTCCGACAGCTGCAGCAGCGCCATGGTGTCACCTGGGGACGCGCCGCACCGCCCCGATGGCGGCCTGCGCGACGCGTAACCCGTCCACCGCCTCGGAGCTCGCCAATGCGTGCTCCAGCGCCTCCAGCCGACGCTCGATCTCGCTGCGCAGGCGCGCGAGGAACATCCACTCGCGCACCTTCGGCGCAGCGGCCGCCGCATCGTGTCGCTCGTCAAGGTCGGCGGCGACCGCATCGTGGACGACTTTCAGCCGTGCTGCGACGTCGCGCTCGAGAGCGTGCACGGCATCGGGCGACGTCGCTGCTGCGAGCGTTTCGTGCCATTCCATCTGGCGCGCCAAGACCTCGTGCGGCATCGCTGCGCCCTCGTGCTCGCGCAACGGATGGCCAGCCAATTCGCACAGGTAGCTGGCGCGCGCCAACGGGTCCTTCAAGCGACGATGGGCCTCGTTGATCCGCACTGCCCACTGCATCGCAAGCCGCTGCGCAGCTGCACCCTCGGACGCGAAACGGTCCGGATGCACCTTCGACTGCACCGCTCGCCAGCGTTCGCTCAGCACGGCCGCATCGAGCGCGAAGCGCCGCGGCAGCCCGAGCAGCGCAAAGTCGTCCTGGTCGAGCTTCATGCCGCGAGCGCCTTCTCGAAGAACAACGACAGGCCGTTGTCCGGATAGCCACCAAAGGCCGCGCGACGGCGGTAGCCGCTGCGTTCGTAGAGCCGCACTGCCGCCGCTTGCGCCGCTCCGGTCTCGAGCAAAGCTCGATCGATGCCATGAACCGGCAGCACCGACTCGAGCGCCCCCAGCAGCTGCACGCCGATGCCTCGGCCGCGCTGGGCCGAATCGACCATCATGCGTTTGATTTCCCCATAGGCTCGCAGGCCGGTCTCGGCGTGCGCCGGCACACGGCGCACCGCACCACAGCCCACGATGCGCCCATGGTCCTCAGCCACGAAGAACGACACCGCAGGCGAGAGCAGCGCCTGCTCATCGAGGATGTGATTGGCCTCGGGCGCGTACAGCGCCGCCAGATAGTCGTCGAGTTCGCGCAGCAGCCGACGCACCTCGGGGTGGTCGGGCCGCTCGGGGCGAATGACGATGGGCACGGGTGACATGGCGAGGCAACTCAAGCAGCGGCTACCTGCCGCTGCCGCGACAACGGCGGCGTCAGACTCGGAACGACTCGCCGCAACCGCAGCGGTCCTTTTCCTTCGGGTTGTGGAACTTGAACCCTTCGTTCAGCCCCTCGCGCACGAAGTCGAGTTGAGTGCCGTCGATGTAGGGCAGGCTCTTGGGATCGACCAGCACCTTGACGCCGTGTTCTTCGAACACGTGGTCTTCCGGCGCGATGTCATCGGCGTATTCGAGCTTGTAGGCCAGCCCCGAGCAGCCTGTGGTCTTGACGCCCAGGCGCACGCCGACGCCTCTGCCGCGTTTGGCGATGTAACGCGTGACATGACGCGCAGCGGCTTCCGACAACGAGACACCCATGAACTTCAGCTCACCTTTGCTTCTTCTTGCGGCTCGGCGTGGCGCGCCTTGTAGTCGCTGACCGCCGCCTTGATGGCGTCTTCTGCCAGGATCGAGCAGTGGATCTTCACCGGCGGCAGCGCCAACTCTTCGGCGATCTGCGCATTCTTGATCGTCATTGCCTGATCGAGCGTCTTGCCTTTGACCCACTCGGTGACCAGCGAGCTCGACGCAATGGCCGAACCGCACCCGTAGGTCTTGAAGCGCGCGTCCTGGATCAGCCCGGTGCTCGGGTCGACCTTGATCTGCAGCTTCATCACGTCGCCGCAGGCCGGCGCACCGACCATGCCGGTGCCCACCGTGGCGTCGCCCTTGTCGAACGAACCGACGTTGCGTGGATTTTCGTAGTGGTCGATGACCTTGTCGCTGTATGCCATGTCAGTACTCCAGAACTCTCATGCTCAATGTGCGGTCCACTGGATCGTGCTCAAGTCGATGCCGTCGCGATACATCTCCCACAACGGAGACAGCTCGCGCAGCTTCGCCACACGGTCCTTCAGCGTGGACGCGGCGTAGTCGATGTCTTGCTGCGTCGTGAAGCGGCCGATCGTGATGCGCAGGCTCGAGTGCGCCAGCTCGTCACTGCGGCCCAGCGCGCGCAGCACGTAGCTCGGCTCCAGGCTGGCCGACGTGCAGGCGGATCCCGAGGACACCGCGAGGCCTTTGATGCCCATGATCAGCGACTCGCCCTCGACGAAGTTGAACGAGGCATTGACGTTGTGCGGCACCCGGCGCTCCAGGTCGCCGTTGATGAACACCTGTTCGATGTCAGCCAAGCCGTCGAGCAGCCGACGCTGCAGCATGCGTATGCGCTCGATCTCGGCGCCCATCTCGGCCCCTGCGATCGCGTAGGCGGTGCCCATGCCGACGATCTGATGCGTCGGCAGCGTGCCCGAGCGCAATCCGCGCTCGTGGCCACCACCGTGCATTTGCGCCTCGATCCGCACACGCGGCTTGCGGCGCACGTAGAGCGCACCGATGCCCTTCGGGCC
>Ga0068860_100002636_pt1 | contig 18663 bp, 12 predicted proteins | sample KBSSwiS32_FD_66597 | JGI IMG/M metagenome (GOLD analysis project Ga0068860, IMG submission 66597) | Switchgrass rhizosphere microbial communities from Kellogg Biological Station, Michigan, USA - KBS Switchgrass S3-2 | ecosystem: Host-associated > Plants > Roots > Rhizosphere > Soil ...
CGCGATGGCGCCGCAGCGGAGGTAGTCGCCGTAGGAGAAGCCGCCGGGGAGCACCACCACGTCGGCGCCCTGGAGCGTCCGGTCCTTGTGCCACAGGAGCACGGCGTCCGCGCCCAGGACCTCCTTCACGGCGTGGTACGCGTCGTGGTCGCAGTTGGAGCCGGGGAAGACGACGATCCCGAACCTCATCCGACCTCCACGCGGTAGTTCTCCACCACGGTGTTGGCCAGCAGCTTCTGGCACATCTCTTCGACCCTCGCGCGCGCCTTCGCCGGGTCGGACGCCTCGACCTGCAGCTCGATGTACTTGCCCAGCCGCACCGAGCCGACCTCCGAGTAGCCGAGCGAGTGCAGCCCACCCTCGACCGCTTTCCCGGCGGGGTCGAGGACTCCGGGCTTCAGGGTGACGAACACGCGGGCCAGCATGACTCCTCCGCCTTCAAAGGTGCCGGCCCCATATCACCGCGCGGGCGGCTGGAGGAGGAGGAACGCAGCCGCGCCGGTGAGCACCGCGGAGCCGATGCCGGCGCACAGGGAAATCGTGAGGCGCCGGTCCAGCTCCGCGCGCCGGAGGTCGTATTCGGCGGCGGGGTAGAGGATCTGGTACTGGTACCCGGGCGGCACCCCAGGCCCGGAGACGGTGTGGAGGCTGAGGTCGATGAGCTGCCAGAGCGCGGCGCCGGCGAACCCCAGCGCCACGCCTCCGGAGACCACCGCCCCGCCGCCTACGAGCACCGCCGGGACGCCGAAGTTGAGTGGCGGGCGCTCGAGGTCCGGCCGGGTGGAGCGGTAGGGCGCATCCAGGGCGGACGGGCCGGGGAGCGCTGACGCCACCCTCGCCAGCTCGGCGGCCAGCGGGAGCAGCGCGGCGTCCAGGTGGGCGGGCGGCGCGGCGGAGGTCCGCTCCAGCAGCTTGCGCCCGTCGCGCCCGTCCACCAGCGCGACCGCGAGCGCGATGTCGCCCACCACCTTGCCGCCGTCCATCGTCACCAGCGAGGAGACGTGGAGCGCGCGCGCCAGGTCCGCCAGGCACGCCGAGCGCGCGCCGCACGCCTCCGGGTTCTTCCCGCCCAGCTTCGTCACCGTGAGCTGCGGGTCCATCGGCTCCGGCGCGCCCGCCAGGCCCAGCGCGCGCGTCAGCCGGCGCGCCAGCTCCAGCGCCTCGTCGAACGCGAGGCCGTCGTGCCCGGTGATGACCACGGCCATCGTCGCCTTCTCGGGGGGTGGGGACGGGGCCGCCGCGAGCGCGGCCACCAGGAGGCTGGCGAGCATGTCGGAGAAGGGTGGCACGGGGCGGCACGTGCCGACGCGCGCGGCACGTGCCGAGCTCACCAGCGGGCAATGCCGTTGTCAGGCAGATGACGCGCGCCTTTTCGGTCAGCGTGGCGCACGAGAACGCCGCGGCGAGTCCGCGTGGAGCGGGCGCGTTCCGGGAGGCGCCCGTCTACTTCTTCGACGTGTGCCCGCGCAGCCCGGTGGCGTTGAACTGCCCCGTGCGGTCGTCCAACGTGTTGTGGTCGCCGTGGACGCCGGTGGAGCTCCGGTACACCGGGTCATCCACCCCCTGCGGAATCGGCTCCGCCCCGGCCTGCTGCGCGGTGCCCTGCGTCTGGTAGTTCCTGCACCCGCTCGCCAGCAGGGCCAGCGCCAGCGCCGCCGCCGAGAGCGCCACCTTGCCGCTCATGGTCGCCTCCTGAACGAAAGGTAGGGCCGCCGCTCGGCAGCGACAGGTGTCTCCACCCGGAGGCACCGCTTGCTCGCTCTGACGACGCGCGAAGGGTGCCGCCACGCGGAGACATCCGTCCCAGAGCTCCAGAGGGAGCGCGGGTTGGCCCCGCGATTGCTCACGCCCGCCGCGCAACTCAACCCAGGGGGGAATCCCATGAAGCGGTTTTCGGTGGTGGCGGTGTCTCTGCTGTGTCTCGGCGCGCTGGGCTGCGGGCCGCAAGGTCTCGAGGAGGAGGGCGCACCAGGGGAGGTCGGCGAGAATCCCTCGCAGCTGTGGGGACGTCCCGAAGCGCCGGCGCGCCTGCTCGCCATCCCGGGACCGAACGTGGTCACGCTGAGCTGGCTGGCGAGCCCCGGCGCGACCTCGTACCGCGTCTATTACCGGAGCTGCACCGAGGCCTACAGCGACCAGCATTCCTGGACCACCACCGCCACCACGAACTACGACCAGTTCCCCCGGGGGCAGGTCTTCTACCAGGTCGCGGCGATCGCCAACGGCGTGGAGAGCCTTCCGTCGCCGGAGGCGACCGCGACCGCCTGGGTCAACGTGGCGGTGCACCAGCCGGCGGCGCAGTCGACGAACTACGACCCGACCTACGCGCTCGCCGGGGCGGCGGTCGACGACAACCTCGACGGCAACTGGTTCCACGGCTCGGTGACGTCCACGGCCTGGGGCAACGGCGGGCAGGCGCAGTGGTGGCGCGTGGACTTCGGCGCGACCAAGAGCATCTACACGATGGACATCTACAACCGCACCGACTGCTGCTCCGACGAGCTGGCCGGCGTCTACATCTTCAGGTCCATCGACCCCTTCCCCACCCAGGGGAGCTGGTCGTTCCTCACGTACCTGAAGGGACCGGCCGGGTACTCGACGACGCTCGACCTGTTCGGGGTCGACGCCCGCCACGTGATGCTCCAGCGGGACGTCCTGGACCGGGCGCTGATGCTGGCCGAGGTCCGGGTCTACGGCACCCCGGAGGACAACGAAGTCCCCACCGTTCCCGGCGGACTCACCGCCACCGTCGTCTCCTCGACCCGCATCGACCTGAAGTGGAACAACTCGAGCGACAACGTCGGCGTGAAGAACTACGTCCTGTACCGGTGCACCGGGGCGACCTGCACGGGCTACTCCGTGATTCGCCAGGCCGTGCCGAATACCACCTTCAGCCTCTCGGACACCGCGGTGACCGCGGGCAAGACCTACCGATACCGCATCCGGGCCCAGGACTTCGCGGGCAACCTCAGCGACTACTCGCCCGACGCCACGGTCACCACGCCCTAGCTCCAATCCAAGAGGGGGGAACGCATGAGATCGTCATCGCAGGTCGCGGTGTGTCTATGGTGGCTCGGTGTGCTGGGCGCGTTGGGCTGCGGCCCACAGGGGCCGGGGGGTGAAGGAGGGCCGGGGGACACCGGCACCGTCACCGGCCAGGTCCTCGGAGCCCTGCCGGCGCCATCGCGGCTGTTCGCCATCCCTGGTCCGCACCGCGTCGAGCTGAGCTGGCCGGCCGTCCAGGGCGCCGTCTCGTACAAGATCTTCAGCGGGACGAGCAGCGGCAGCTACCAGTGGAGCTGGACCAGCACTACCAACTCCACCACGGACTGGGCGGATTGGGCGCAGCTCTTCTACGTGGTGAAGGCCGTCAACTCCGCCGGTGAGGGCCAGCCCTCGCCGGAGGCGACCGCGACGGGCTGGGCCAACGTGGCGCTCCACAGGCCGGCGGCGCAGTCGACGAACTACGACCCGTCCTACGCGCTCGCCGGGGCGGCGGTCGACGGCAACACCGACGGCAACTCGTTCCATGGCTCGGTGACGTCCACCGCCTGGAGCAACGGGGGCCGGGCCCAGTGGTGGCGGGTCGACCTCGGCGCCAACAAGAGCGTCTACTCGATGGACCTCTGGAACCGCACCGACGCCTGGTCGGAAGAGCTGTCGAACGTCTCCATCGACACCTCCGTCGACCCCACCACCAGCCCGGCGAGCTGGTCGCCCCTGACGCTCCAGTACGGGCCGGCCGGCACCCCGTCGACGCTCGATCTCTGGGGGGTCCCGGCACGGCACGTGAGGCTCATCCGGGCGACCGTGGACCGCGCCCTGATGATCGCGGAGGTCGAGATCTACGGCACCCCGGAGGACAGAGTCGACCCCAACGCTCCCACCGGGCTCACCGCCACCGCGGCCTCCGGGCCTCGCGTCGACCTCGTGTGGGTCAACTCGACCGACAACGTGGGCGTGAAGCAGTACTACCTGGAGCGGTGCACGGGCTCGACCTGCACGGACTTCACCAGGATCGCCGTCCCGGCGAACACGGCCTACACCTACTCCGACACCGCGGTCGCCGCCGGCAAGACCTACCGGTACCGGATCCAGGCCCAGGACTTCGCGCTCCGCCGCGGCCTCTACTCGACCTGCGCCACGGCGACCACGTACTAGGGAGCCCCGGCCGCCGACCGCGGCACCCCGCTCAAGGCCCACCGCCGGCGTGGGCCTTGAGCCATCCCTCCACCTCGGCGAGCGACGGCTTCTCCTTGGGGCTCCCCTTCGCGAGCTGGTCGCGCGCCTTCCTCGCCAGCTCCAGCGCGCGCGCCCGCTCCGCCGGCAGCGGCCACAGCGACTGCGCAAGCATGAACTGGGTCGGCGACACGGTGAAGGGGTCGACGTCGGCGGCGCGCGCGGTGGCGATGGAGAGCGCCCGCTCCAGCGCCGGGCGCGCGTGGGCGAAATCCTTCGCCTGCAAATAGCAGTCGCCCAGGATCTGGAGCGCGTTCATCGCCTCCACCCCATCCTTCTCGCCGAGCCCCTCGTAGATGGCCAGCGCCTGCTGGACGTGCTTCATCCCGTCCTCGCGCCGGCCGGTCGCGCAGAGGCTCTGGGCGACCGAGGCGTGGGTCGCCCCCACCTCGCGGTGCTTCGGGCCGAGGATCTTCTCGTCCATGGCGAGGGCGCGCTCCAGGTACGGCAACGCCTCCGCGTGCTTCCTCTGGATCTGCAGCGTGTAGGCGAGGTTCCGGAGGGAGGCCGCGACGTTCGGGTGATCGCCGTCGTAGACCTTCTCCCGGATGGCGAGGACGCGCCGGTGCGCCTGGAGGGCTTCGTCGTACCGGCCAAGGCCGGTGAGGATCAGCGCCTGGTTGGAGAGGCTGTCGGCGACGGCCGAGTTGTCGGGGCCGACGACCTGCTCGAGGATGCTGACCGCTTGCCGCGACTGGGGCAGCGCCTGTTCGGACTCGCCCATCTCCCCGTACACCATGGCCAGGTTGTCGAACGAGGTCGCCACCGCCTTGTGGACCGGCCCGAGGAGGCGCTGCCGGATGCCGAGCGCGCGCTGGAACGAGCTCCGGGCCTCCTCCATCCGGTGCTGGCCGAACAGGACGTATCCGTGGACGGTCAGGGCCAGCGCCAGCTCCGGGCTCTCACCGCCGGGCGCCTGCTCGAGGATCCGCACCGCCTCCTGCGCCACCTCCTGGGCGCGGGGGTCGTCGCCCTTGTGGTGAAGCACCGACGCCACGGCGGCGAGGAGCTTGCCGCGGAGGAAGACGCTTCCACCGGCGCGCTCCACCGCGCCCAGCGCCGGCGCCTCCAGCGCGAGCGCCTCGGCCGGGCGCCCGCGCCGGTTCCCGATGACGTCGATGGAGTTCATCCAGACCTGCGCCAGGAGCGCGTCGTTCTTCGCCTTCGCCGCCTCGATCGCCGCCAACCGGAGCGTCTCCTCCGCGGCCGGGTTGTTCATCTCCTGCTCCGCCGCGCCGCGGAGCGCCAGCCACTCGGCGGTGAGCGGCGCGTGGCCGGCGGCCTTCACGCCGCCCTCGATCGACTTCACCGTCTCCATCGCGTCCTTGAAGCGGCTCGTCCTCAGCTGCGCCTGCGCCCTGGCCAGCGCCTCGCGGGCGGCGCCGATCCGCGCGACCGCCGCCGGGTCGGACGGGAGCGGCACGGCGGCGAGCAGCGCGTCGCGGTTGGCGCAGGCCTCCAGGCGGGGCAGCGCGTAGGCGGCCTCCAGGGCGCGGTTGAGGATGTCCGCGCCGGGCGCGCTCGAGAGCTGCGCGGCGAGCGCGGACAGCTCCGTCCGCCGGCGCTCGAGGCAGCCGGTGCGCGCGTCCAGCAGCTGCGCGGACTGCTCTCCGCGGACGTGCGTCGCCTCGCAGGAGTCGCGGTACATCGACACCCAGGCGGCGGCGCGCTCGTCGAGGACCTTCGAGACGCGCTGGTAGACGTCCGGCGCGTACGGCTTCCCCGTGCCGAGAAACGCCTTCTCGACGCTGGCCTTCACCGGCGCGTCCCACACGCCCGCCAGCCGCGACGGGCCGTCCTTGCACCGCACGTTTCCCTGGACGGCGAACCAGGCCGCCACCCCGGCCAGCCCGGCCGCCGCCGCGCCCAGCAGCACCCGGCGGCGCGCGACCCTGGGGTCCTTCTCCAGATCGGCCAGCAGCGCCTCCATCGAGGGGTACCGGCCGGCCGGGTCCACCGCGAGGCCGCGGACGGCGATGCGCCTCAGCCGTGAGGGGACGGTGGCGCGGGCCGGGGCAGGGCGAACCTCGCCCGCCATCACGCTGGCCCGGATCTCCTCGTACTCCTTGCCGGCGAACGGCCGCTCTCCGTACAGCGCCTCGTAGAAGGCGACGCAGAACGCAAACTGGTCGGCCCGCGCGTCGGCGCGCTGGAGCTGGTGCTGCTCCGGCGCCATGTACGCCGGGGTCCCCATCAGCACGCCGGTGCCGGTGGCCAGGACCTCCGCTGGTGCCCGCGGCTCGGCCGCGTTCCGGGTGATCGCCTTGCTGTCCACCTGCTCCTGGACCAGCCCCACCAGGCCGAAGTCGGTGATGCACACGCGGCCGTCCCCGCCGACGAGGATGTTGTCGGGCTTGAAGTCCCTGTGGACGAGCGCCGAGCGGTGCACCTCCGCCAGGCCGCGCCCGGCCTGGAGGAACGCGGAGACGATCTCCCCGGTCGAGTGCCGCTCCTCGCGCAGCCAGGCGCGCAGGGTGCGGCCCTTGATGTGCTCCATCACCACCAGGACCTGGTCTCCCTCGGCCTGCACCTCGTGGATGCTCACCACGTTGCGGTGGGAGACCTTCGCCATCGCCTTGGCTTCGCGGAGCAGCCGTTCGCGCGCCTCGTCCGCGCCGAGCAGGTCGATGCCTTCGGGGCGGAGGATCTTGATCGCCACCGTCCGGTCGAGCCCCGGGTCGTGCGCCTTCACCACCACGCCCATGGAGCCCCGGCCCAGCTCCTCCAGCACGGTGAAGCGCCCGAAGTGAACGCCGGGCCGCGCGTCGATCGGCGCCGCGAGCGACGGCGTGAGGGGCACGGTGGGCTCGCTCGAGCTGATGACCGTGTCGGCGAACGACGGGCTGGGCGAGGCCTTCACTTGCCGCGACTCGGCGGGGAGCAAGGCGCCGCAGTGGGCGCAGCGCGGGTTGAGGTCCGGATTCAGCGCGCCGCACGCGGCGCAGGCGATGTCGCTCACGGCCACCGGGAGGTTACCTCCACCGTCACTGGACGAAGACAGCTGTCTCTGCCCGGAGGCACCGCCTGCCGCACCGGCTCAGGGCCCACCGCCGGGGTGGGCCTCGAGCCACGCCGTCACCTCGGCGGCGTCCTTGCGGTACCGGCCGCCTTCCTTGCTGAACCCGCCGCGCGCCTGGGTCGCCAACTCCACCGCGCGCTTCCGGTCGGCCGGCGCGTGCCACAGCGCCTGCGCCAGCGCGAACTGCACCGCCGCCGCCTCGGAGGGCTCCAGGTCCGCCTCGCGGGCGGCGGCGATGGAGACGGCGCGCTCCAGCGAAGCCCGCGCCCTGGCGGTCTGCCCCGCGCGCAGCAAGCACCGCCCCTGCGACCCGAGCAGGAGCGCCATGTCCGGCCCGTCCTTCTCGCCCAGCTCCTCGAAGACGGCGATGCCGCGCTGGACGTGCGCCAGGCCCTGCGTGACCTGCCCTTGCAGGCAGAGCACCCGACCCAGCGACTCCTGGTCCCGGCCGAAGTCCGGGTGCTTCGGACCGGTGGACTTCTCGACGACCGCGACCGCCCGCTCCAGGTACGACTGCGCCTCGTCCAGCCTGCCAATCACCTCCAGCGCGTATGCCACGTTGCAGAGGGTCTTGGCGACGTGCGGGTGATTGGGGCCCAGGGTCTTCTCCTGGCTGTCGAGGGCGCGGAGTTGGACCTGGAGGGCCTCCTCGGGGTGACCGGCGTCGGTGAGGATGATCGCCAGGTTGCCCAGGAAGTTGCCTGTGGCAGGGTGGTCGGGGCCGAGGATCTGCTCGGCGATGGCGACCGCTCTCCGGGCCAGCGGAAGCCCCTTCTCCGGCTCGCCCTGGCTTGCGTAGGCGACCGCTACGCTGGCCAGCGAGTTCGCCACGGTGCGATTGCTCTCGCCGAAGAGGCGCTCCCGGATGTGGAGCGCCCGCTCGTTGGAGGCCAGTGCCTCCTTCTGCTTCCGCTGCTGCGTGAAGATGATGCCCTGGGCGTTGCACGCAGTGGCCAGGTCCGGGCCTTCCCCGCCCGGAAGCTTCTCCAGGAGCGCCACCGCCTCCTGGGCCGTGGCGGTCGCCGGGCCCCAGTCCCCCTTCCGCCCCTGCACCAGCGCCAGGTTGGTGAGGAGCTTGCCGCGCAGCAGCGGGTCTCCGCCCGCGCGCTCCACCGCGCCCACCCCGGCGGCCTCCAGCGAGAGCGCCTCGGGGTAGTGGTCCTTCCGCAGCCCGACGACGTCGATCGCCAGCGTCCATACCCTGGCCAGGAGCGCGTCGTTCTTCGCCCTCGCCGCCTCCACGGCCGCGGAGCGGAGCGTCGCCTCGGCGGCGTTGAAGTCGCCGGTCTCCCGCTCCAGCGCGCCGCGGACGAACAGCCACTCCGCCAGGAGCGGTGAATAGGCGAGCGCCCGCACCTCCTCCTCGATCGACTGCACCGTCTCCAGCCCGTCCTTGGAACGCTTCGTCTCCAGCAGCGCGGAGGCCTTCGCGAGCGCGGCGCGGGCGGCGGCGATCCGCGGAGGCGCCGCGGGGTCCGAAGGAAGCGGCACCGCGGACAGCACCGCCTCGCGGTTGCACGACTCCAGGCCGGGCAACGCGTACGCCGCCTCCACCGCGCGCTGCACGACGTCCGGGCCGGGCTCTCCCCCCAGCACCGCCACCAGCGCGGCCAGCTCCGTCCGCCGCCGGTCGAGACACCCGGTGCGCGCGTCGAGCAGCTGTGCGGACTGCTCGCCGCGCACGTGCGTGGCCTGGCAGGAGTCCGTGTACATGGCGACCCAGGCGGCGGCTCGCTCGTCGAGCACCTTCGCGGTGCGCTGGTACGCGTCCGCCGCGTACGGCTTGCCGGTCCCCAGGAACGCCTTCTCGACCGCGGCCTTCACCGGTGGGTCCCACACGCCTGCCAGGCGGGACGGGCCGTCCTTGCACCGCACGTTGCCCTGGACGGCGAAGTAGCCCGCGACGCCGACCAGCCCGGCCGCCGCCGCGCCGAGCAGCACCCGGCGGCGCGCGACCCGAGGGTCCTTCTCCAGGTCGGCCAGCAGCGCGTCCATCGACGGATACCGCCCGGCGGGATCTACCGCGAGGCCGCGAACGGCGATGCGCCTCAACCGCGCGGGGACGGTCGCGCCGGCTGGGGCAGGCAGGATGACGCCGGCGAGGACGTTCTCCTTGATCTTCTCGTATCCCCCGCCGTCGAACGGCCGTTCCCCGTAGAGCGCTTCGTAGAGGGCGACGCAGAAGGCGAACTGGTCGGCCCGCGCGTCGGCGCGCCGGAGCTGGTGCTGCTCGGGCGCCATGTACGCCGGGGTCCCCATCAACACACCGGTACCGGTGGTGAGGACCGGCGCCGGCGCCCGCGGCTCGGCCGCATTCCAGGTGGTCTTCTTGCTGTCCACCTGCTCCTGGACCAGCCCCACCAGGCCGAAGTCGGTGATGCACACCCGGCCGTCCGCGCCGACGAGGATGTTGTCCGGCTTGAAGTCGCGGTGGACGAGCGCGGAGCGATGCACCTCCGCCAGCCCGCGCCCTGCCTGGAGGAACGCGGAGACGATCTCCTCGGTCGAGCGGGGCTGCTCGCGCAGCCAGACGCGCAGGGTGCGGCCCTGGATGAGCTCCATCACCACCAGGACCTGGTCCCCCTCGATGGCCACCTCGTGCACGCTCACCACGTTCCGGTGGGAAACCCGCGCCATGGCCTTGGCTTCGCGGAGGAGCCGCTCGCGCGCCTCCTGCGCCCCCAGGAGATCGACGCCGTCGGGGCGCAAGATCTTGATCGCCACCATCCGGTCGAGCCCCGGGTCGTGCGCCTTCACCACCACGCCCATGGAGCCGCGGCCCAGCTCCTCCAGCACCGTGAAGCGCCCGAGGTGAACGCCGGGGCGCGCGTCGATCGGCACCGCGAGCGGCGGCGTGGCGGGCACGGTGGCCTCGCTCGAGCTGAGGACCGTGTCGGCGAGCGCCGGGTCGGGCGAGGCCTTGGTGTGCCGGGACTCCTCGGGGAGCGGCGCGCCACAGCGGGCGCAGCGCGGGTTGAGGTCGGAGTTGGGAGCGCCGCAGGCGGGGCAGGTCAGCTCGCTCACGACCTCTCCTTCCGGTGGCGCGCGAGCAGCTTCTGCAGGTACGTCCGGTTCAGCCCCGACTCCCGGGCGGCGGCCGACACGTTGCCCCCGTGGCGCTCCATCAGCGCGTCGAGGAACGCCGCCTCCACCTCGTTCGCGGCGGCCTCGCGCGCGGCGGTCAGCGCCTCGGCGGTGAGCGCCTCGAACCGCGGGCGCGGGGGCGCGCCCTCCGCCGGCGGCACCGCCTGGAGCTCCGACGGGAGGACGTCCACGTCCAGCTCCGGCCCTCGGGCGAGCGCGCAGGCGCGCTGCACGGCGTGCGCGAGCTCCCGGACGTTGCCGGGGTACGAATGCTCCAGCAGCGCCCGCTCCGCCCGCGGGGTGAACCGCGGCTCGCCCGGACCCTTCCAGCAGGACTTCAGGAAGCTCGCCACCAGCAGCGGGATGTCCCCCCGGCGCTCGCGCAGCGGCGGGATGGTCACGTCGATCACCTTGAGCCGGTAGTAGAGGTCGCGGCGGAACTTCCCCGCCTCCACCAGCGCGGCGAGGTCCTGGTGGGTGGCGGCGACGAACCGGACGTCCACCTTCTCCACCTTGTCGGAGCCCGCGCGCTGCAGCTCCCCGAACTGGAGGACGCGGAGGAGCTTGGCCTGCACCTCCGGGGCGACCTCGGCGATCTCGTCGAGGAAGAGCGTGCCACCGTGCGCGGAGGCGATGCGCCCCGGCCGGTCCCTCTCCGCGCCGGTGAACGCGCCCTTGGCGTGGCCGAACAGCTCCGCCTCCAGCAGCTGGGCCGGGAGCGCGGACGCGTGGAGGGTGACGCACGGCCGCGCGCGCCGCGGGCTGTTCTCGTGGATGGCGCGGGCGATCAGCTCCTTGCCCGTCCCCGTCTCGCCGCGCACCAGCACCGTGGCGTCGGTGTCCGCCACCTGGGCGACGGTCTTGAGCAGCTGCACCATCGCCGGGTCGCGGGTGACGATGCCGCGGAAGTCGTAGCGGCTGAACAGGTCCCGCTCCAGCTCCTGGTTGCGGCGGCGCAGCGCCTCCCGCGCGAGGGCGCGTTCGAGGTGGAGCGCGGCGATCTCCGCGAACCGCTCCAGGAACGGCACCGCGCCCGCGTCGGGCTCGCCGTCCAGGTAGTCGAGGTAGACGACGCCGGACACCTCGCTCCCGTGCACCAGCGGCGCGGCGATCGCCGCCCGGGCGCCGGAGGCCTGCACGCTCTGCTCCACCGAGGGGGAGGAGCGAACGATGGCGCGCGTCTCGATCGCCTGCCGCACCAGCCCGCGCGAGAACCGCCGGTCGGCGTCGCTGGACGCGCGGTCGAAGCGCACCGCGAACTTCTGCTCGAAGGACTCACCCTGGCGCACGGCGATGAAGCCGCGCTGCGCGCCGGTGGCCTGGAGCACGCGGTGGAGCAGGGTCTCCGGCAGCTTCTCGTCGTCCTCGGCGAGGAGCACCCTCGCGATGTCCAGCAATTGCTCGTTCGCGTCCGGACCCATGGCCAGCGGGGAACATTACTGCGAGTAGACTGCCTCCCCGTGAATCGGCTCCCCCTCGCGGTCACCCTCTCGCTCCTCGCCACGGCCTGCGGCCGGGAACCGCCCGGCCACCCGGACGGCGGCGACGCCGGCTCGGACGCCGGCCGCGATGCGGGGCAGACCACCAGCGACGACGGCGGCGGCCTCTCGCTCGCCAACTGGAACCTGGAGTTCTTCGGCGACCCCAACTACGACCCGGCGGACGACAACCTCCAGCAGCGCAACGTCACCGCCGTCCTGGCCGACGCGGGCTTCGACATCGCCGGCCTGGAGGAGGTGGTGGACGTCACCCGCTTCAGCCAGGTCGTGGCCGCGCTCCCCGGCTACGACGGCGTGGTCTCCAGCGACGCGACGCGCGTCACCGGCACCAACAGCTGCGTGAGCTTCAGCGGCTCACCCTGCTACGGGGCCAGCGAGCAGAAGCTGGCGCTCATCTACCGGACGCAGGTGGCGACCCTCCGCTCCGCCCAGCTCATCCTCACCGGTGACTCGACCACCGAGAACGACTTCGCCTACCGGCCGCCGCTGCGCGTGGACCTCGACGTCAAGCTCGCGGACGGCGGGACGGACCCGCTGGTGGTCATCGTCCTCCACCTCAAGGCGTACACGGACGCCACCAGCTACCAGCGCCGGGTGGCCTCCTCCGCCGAGCTGAAGACCTACCTGGACAACAACCTGCCCACCCAGAAGGTGGCGGTCGTCGGCGACTGGAACGACGACATCGACCAATCGACCGCGGGCGGCGCCGTGACTCCGTTCAAGAACTTCCTCGACGACCCGGCGCGCTACAGCTTCGTCACCAGCGTGCTCACCGCGAGCAACATCGGGACGCAGACCTTCGGCTCGACCATCGACCACCAGCTGGTCACCAACGAGCTCCTCCCCCAGCTCCACGCCGGCTCGGTGGCGGTGCTCCACCCGGAGACCTGGGGCGACCCCAGCCTCTCCGCGTACACCACCACCACCTCCGACCACTGGCCGGTCTGCTCGCGCTGGGATCGCTGACGACTGACTAGGGGCCGTCGTCCTCGGCGTCGTACTGCTGGGCGGAACCGCCCCCCATCCGGTGCGCCGCCGCCGCCACCTGCGGCGCGGCGAGCTTGGCGAACAAGAAGAGCGCGACCGCCGCCGCCACGGCGTAGATCGCGGGGCGCGAAGGCTTGGCGCGCCACGCCCAGAACCGCTCGGTCCGCCTGTGGAACGCGGGCGAGCCCACGTACTCGCGCCACGCCTCCTCGCGCATCAGCGCCCCGGCGCCATCGTCTCCGCCCGCCTCCAGCGCTTTGGCCAAAAGCACCCGCGCCTCGACCGAACCGGAGCGGAAGGTGAGCGCCTTCTTGAGCGCCTCCTGCGCGCCCTTGGCGTCCCCGCGCTGCAGCCGCCAGCGCCCGCGCTCCAGCTCGATGGCGCCCAGCCGGAACCCGGGGTCCTTCTCCGCCGCGTGGTCCAGGAGCTTCTCGCCCTGCTGGGCGTGCCCGGCCCCCAGGCACGCCACGCCCATGGTGTAGACCGAGGGCACGTCGTCGTCGCCGGCCTCGAGGTTCGGCCGCAACAGCTCCACCGCGCGGGCGTAGCGCTTGCGGCCCAGCATGATCTCCGCCAGCTCGTAGCGGGCGCGGCGGTCGTGCGGGTTGCCTACCAGGTCGCGCCGCAGCTTCCCGGCGCGCATCCGCTTGCGGACGAAGCCCACCGGGTCCGGGAGCATCCGGAACGTGAACCGGTCCAGCGCCCAGTAGAAGACGAGGATCGCGATGGCGGAGCCGATGGGGCTCCCGGTCAACGAGCTGAGGATGATCCAGAGGAACCACTTGCTCATCGCGCACCCACCCGCCGCGGACCCACTCAGAACAGGTCCGCGCTGACGGCACTGTGAAGGTCGGCGCCCTCGTCGGTCAAGGCGAGTCTCCTCCCGTCCCACCGGGCCAGCCCCCGCGCCTGGTACCGCGCCGCCTTCTCCGCCCGCGGCTCGAAGGGCTCGCCGTACGCCCGGCAGGTCTCCTGGAGGTCGACCCCGGCGCACAGGCGCAGGCCCATGGCCAGCCGCTCCTCGAACAGCTCCCGCTGCCCCAGCGACTCCGACGACGCCACCGGCCGCTCCCCCGCCTCCACCCGCCGCAGGTACTTCTCCGCGCTCCGGTCGTTGGAGTACCGCTCCCCGCCCACGGTGCCGGTGGCGCCCACGCCCAGCGCCAGGTACTCGCCCCCGGTCCAGTAGAGGGCGTTGTGGCGCGAATGGAAGCCGGGCCGGGCGTAGTTGGAGATCTCGTACCGCTCCAGCCCGCGCCGGGAAAAGCGCTCCGCCACCGCGCGCCCCATCCGCACCACCACGTCGTCGTCCGGCAGCCGCACCTCGCCGCGCGCCAGCTGCCTGGCCAGCGGGACCTCCTCCGCCAGCGCCTCCTTGTCCAGGGTCAGCGCGTAGGCGGACAGGTGCTCCGGCTCCAGCGCGGCCGCGCGCTCCGCGTCCGCCTCCACCTGCGCCGGCGCCTGCCCGTGGACGCCGTAGATGAGGTCCAGCGAGACGTTGTCGAACCCCGCCGCCCGCGCCGCCGCGTACGCGCGCTCGGCCGTGGGCCCGTCGTGCTCGCGGCCCAGCGCGCGCAGCGTCTGGGGCTGGAACGACTGCACGCCGATGGAGAGCCGGTTGACGCCCGCCTCCTTGTACCCGCGGAAGCGCGAGGCGTCCGACGCGCCCGGGTTCGCCTCCAGCGTCACCTCCGCGCCGTCCTCCAGCCCCACCTCCGCCGCCAGCGCCTCCACCACCCCCGCCACGTGCTCCACGCTCCACAGCGAGGGCGTGCCCCCGCCCAGGTAGAGCGACTGGGCGCGCCGCCCGCGCAGCGCCGGCCACCGCTCCAGAACCAGCGCCAGCTCCCGCCGCACCGCCTTCGCGTAGCGCGCCTCCGGCACCTCCTTCGCCGCCGTGGAGGCGAAATCGCAGTACGGGCACTTGGAGAGGCAGTAGGGGAAGTGGACGTAGATCCCGAAGCGCGCCGCCTCGAGGCCCGTGAGCGCGTCCACCGGGGCCGCTGGAGCAGGCATCACTTCTTGAGCTTCTTCAGCTCCGCCTCCAGCTTCGCCACCTTGTTCTTCAGGCTGGCGGCCGCCTCGCGCGCGGTCTCCGCCGCCGCCAGCTTCTTCTTCATGCTCGCCACGTCCTCCCGGAGCTTGTCGCGCTCGGCGATGACCTCCGGGTTGACGGCGACGCTGGTGGCGGCGCCGGCGCCCGCCTCCTGCACCTCCTCCAGCCGCCGCTCCAGCTCGGCGGAACGGCTCTCCGCCTCCTGGATGCGCTGCTCGGCGGCCGCGCGCTCGCGGCGCTCGTTCTGCAGCTGCACCTGCGACTCGATGGACTTCTTGTTCGCCTGGGCCAACTCGTCGCGCATCTTCTTCATCTGCTGGGCGCCGCCCACGCTGCGCTCGGAGTCCAGCTCCGACTCCATCTGCCGCACCTGGTCCTGCAGCGCCTCGGCGCGGCCCTCCGCCTCGGCCGCCCGGCGCTCCACCTCCCGCTGCTTCTGGCGCTCCGCGTTCACCGCGGCCTGCGCCTCCTTCGCCTTGGCGACCTCCTCGCGGACCTGGCCCTGGAGCTGGGTGACCGACTGGCGCAGGAGGTCCGCCTGGGCGCGGGCGGTCTGCGCCTCGTCGGCGTACCGGTCGCGCTCCTCGGTGACCGCCTCCATCTGCCCCTGCAGCTCGCCCTGGGTGGCCTGCGCCCGCGCCCGGAGGTCGCCGGACTCCTCGGTGAGCTGGTCGCGCTCGGACCGGAACTGCTCGCGCTCGCGCACCACCTGGTCCAGCTCGTGCTGGCCGATGGCGATCTCCCCGCGCAGCCGCTCCAGCTCCGCCTCCGCCTCCTGCTTGGCGGCGCGGACGTCGGCGTGCATCTGCTGCGCCATGGCGTCGCGCTCGTTGAGCGCGACGTCGAGGTTGCCGCGCGCCTCGGCCAGCTCGCCCTCCAGCCCGGAGAGCTTCCCCTGCAGCTCGCCCTTCTCCGCCTCCAGGGCCTGGACGCGGGCCTGCGACTCCTGCAGCGAGGCCCCCGCCCACTCGTGCTCGCTCTCCAGCGCGGAGATCTTCCCCTTCGCCTCGGCGAGCTCCGACTCCAGGGCGTTGACCTTGGGGCCCAGCTCCTCCGCCTCGGCCTTGAAGGCGTCCCGCTCCGCGGTGGCGGCGCTCATCTCCGCCTGGATGGTCTTCAGCTCCTCGGTGACGCGCTCCAGCTCGCCGCCGAGCCGCGCGGTCTCGGCGTGGGCGGCCTCCAGCTCGGCCACCACGTTCTGGTACTGCTCGTTGAGGGCCTCCGCGTTGCCCTCCGCCTCCGACTTCTGGGCGGCGACCTCCGAGACGCGGTCCTGGGCCACCGCCAGCGCCTGCTTGACGCCCTCCAGCTCCTCCTGGACCTCGACCTTGGCGGCGATCTCCTTCTGCAGCTTCTCGCTCAGGAGCGGGAGCTGGGCCTCCACGTCGAAGAGCGCGCGGGCGGCGTCCTTGCGGTCCGCCTCCACCGCGGAGAACTCCTCCTTCAACCCGGCCAGGTCCGACTCCGCCTTGTCCGCGCGGGCGCGCTCCTGGTCCAGCTGGGCGGCGACCTGGTTGTACTTCTCCGGCAGGTCGCGCAGCGGGGCGATCTGCTGCAGCGCGGCCTCCAGCTGCGCGCGCATCTGGGTGGAGACGGTGCGCAGCTGCTCCGCCTCGGCCTCGCGTTCGGCGTACACCTGCCGCGCCCGCGCCACCGTCTCCGACTTCTGCTTCACCACCTGCCGGAAGAACTCCACCTTCTCGTCCGGGGAGCCGGAGCGGGGCGGCCGGGCCTCCGGGGGCTCGGCGAACGGGTCGCCGTCCGGCCTGGGGATGGCGATGGGGATGGACGGCAGCGAGGTCGGCAGGTTGGCCACCGGGGTGGCCATCGGCGTGCCGGTGGCGGGCGAGCGCGCGTGGGTGGGCGCCCTCGGCACCGGGGTGGGAGGGGCGGCCGGGCGCGCCCCGGTGGAGCGCGGCGGGAGCTTGGGCGGCAACGGCGGCGGCGCCCCGCCCTTGGGAAGCGGCGGCGGACCGCCCGCGCCGGACTCCGGCGGCAAGACGGACGACGGCCCGGGCTCGAGGAGCGGTTCGTCGCCATCCATGCTGACGCGGAGATCCGAGAACGGATCCGGCTCTGGAGCGCCCACGGGAGTCCGACACTAACACCCATTGGGCCGCGTCCGGGCATCACCTATCGTCCGTCCGCATGGCTACCCGCTTCGCGCTGGACAATGGGCTGACCGTCATCTTCGAGGAGCAGCACGCCGCCCCGGTGGCCGCTTTCCAGGTCTGGGTGAAGGCGGGGAGCGCGGACGAACGCCCGGACCAGGCGGGGTTGGCCCACCTCCACGAGCACATGCTCTTCAAGGGCACCGAGCGCCGGGGGCCGGGGCAGATCGCCCGCGACATCGAGTCCCACGGCGGGGAGATCAACGCCTGGACCTCGTTCGACCAGACCGTCTACCACATCGTCCTGGCCAGCCAGTTCGCCCGGATGGGGATGGACGTGCTGGCGGACGCCATCCGCCGCTCCGCCTTCGACAAGGACGAGCTGGCGCGGGAGATCGAGGTGGTCTGCGAGGAGATCAAGCGCGCGGACGACATGCCCGGCCGCCGCGCCTCCCGCGACCTCTTCTCCACGCTCTACCAGGTCCACCCCTACAAACGGCCGGTCATCGGCTGGGCGGAGACCGTTCGCGGCTTCACGCGGGAGAAGGTCCTCGAGTTCTACACGCGACACTACACGCCCGGGAACATGATCCTGGCGGTGGTGGGCGACCTGCGGGAGGCCCAGGTGCGCGACTGGGCGGGGGAGCTGTTCGGCGGGGACTGGGGCCGCCCCTTCGCGGGCCCGGTGACGCGCGAACAGGAGCCGGCGCTGGCCGGCCACAGGACCCGCTTCGGCTACGACGACACCAAGGAGGTCTACCTCAACCTCGCCTTCCCGCTCGTGGAGGGCACGCACGAGGACGTGGCGGCGCTGGACACGCTGGCGATGATCGCCGGCCAGGGCGAAGCGTCCCGCCTGGTGCTGGAGGTGAAGCGCCGGCTGAGCCTGGCCAACGAGGCCCACTGCTACGCCTACACGCCGAAGGACCCGGGCGTGTTCAGCACCGTGCTGGTGCTCCAGCCGGCCCAGGCGACGCAGGCGCTGGAGGCGGCGGTGAAGTGCCTGCAGCAGCTCACCCGCGCGCCGGTGCCCCAGGACGAGCTGGACACGGTGAAGAAGATGATCGAGGCGGACGCCGTCTACCAGCGCGAGACGGTGGAGGGGATGGCGCGGAAGCTGGGGTTCTTCGAGTCGGCCATGGGCGGGCTGGAGGCGGAGGCGCGCTACTACGAGCGGGTGGCGGCGCTCACCCCGGAGCGCGTCCAGGAGGTGGCGGCCAGGTACTTCCGCTGGGACGCGTGCGTGCTGACCGGGCTGTGGCCGGCCGGGTCGGAGTCGGTGATGACCGACGCGCAGGGCCTGGAGCTCGTCCAGCGCGCCGCCGCCGCGCCCAGCGCCGCGGCCGAGCGGAAGGTGCCCCGCGCGGAGGCGCCTCAGCCCATCTCGGTGGTGGTGCGCGGCGCGCGCGGCGGGGGCGCCGGCATCGTGGTGGAGAAGCTGCCCTCCGGCGCGCAGGTGGTGATCCGCCAGGAGACGTCGGTGCCGCTGTTCGCGATGCGGGCGGCCTTCCTGGGCGGGGTGCGCTACGAGACGGAGCAGCTCAATGGCCGGGGCACGCTGCTGGGGAGGATGATCACCCGCGGCACCCAGTCCCACGACGCCGAGGAGATCTCCCACCTCATCGACCGCTACTCGGGCGGGATGGGCGGCCAGACCGGGCGCAACTC